>JRYL01000134.1_pt1 | contig 23851 bp, 23 predicted proteins | sample 235391 | NCBI WGS metagenome assembly JRYL01 (sample SAMN03074223, study PRJNA261481) | activated sludge metagenome | biome: Wastewater Treatment Plant; feature: Wastewater; material: Activated sludge; isolation source: activated biomass of a wastewater treatment plant treating wastewater from... ...
CGCAGGTTGCCCGCAGCGAAGCGAAGGGACGCAGCCAGTGGGGTCGCCTTTCTTTGGTTACTTTCTTTGGCGAGACAAAGAAAGTGACTGCGCCGCCGGGCGCACATCCCGGCAAGCAGCGTTTCCCCACTCCACACCAATAACTACAAGAAAGACAGCAACAGCACCAGAAAACTCACCTCAACAACCCCATCACCACCGACACCGTCCCCACCGCCATCAGCGTCGACACCGCCACACTCGCCGTGACCAGGTCCTCCGCCTTCTTGTAGCGCTGCGAGAACAGGAACACGTTGGCGCCCACCGGCAGCGCAGCGGCCACCACCATCACCGCCAGCGGCAGGCCAGTCAGCCCCAGCGCCCGCCCCGCGCCCCACATCAGCAGCGGGTGCAGGATGGTCTTCAGCACCGAGATCGCCAGCGCACCCCGCAGGTGCAGCCCGATGGCGGTCTGCGCCAGCGTCACGCCCACCAGCACCAGCGCCACGGGGCCGAAGGCGTCGCCCAGCAGCTTCAGCGGCCGCTCCACCACCGGGTGCAGGCCCCAGCCCGTCAGTGAATACAGAAAGCCCGCGATGATGGGCAGCGGCACCGGGTGCAGCACGGCGTTCTTCACCGCCTGCGCCACGGTGGCGGCAATGTGGCGGCGCGGCCCCTGGCCTGCCGCGGCCTGCTCGCGCGCCACCAGCAGCTCCAGCACCACGGTGGCCAGCGTCAGCAGGATCAGCGCATGCATCGAGATCAGCGTGAACAGGTGCACCAGCCCGGCCTGCCCGTAGGCCAGTTGCACCAGCGGCACGCCGATCATCAGCGTGTTGCTGAAGATGGCGGCCAGCGCCAGCACGGCCGAGCGGCTGTTCAACCCGCGGATCAACAGCAGCGCAAAGAACATGGCCCCCGCCACGATGTAGTACAGCGCCACCGAGCGCAAATCCAGTCGTGCCAGATCGGCCGTGGCCATGGTGCGGAACAGCAGCGCCTGGACCAGCACCAGGAACACCAGGTTGGACAGATCGCGCACCGCCTCGCCGCGGATCAGCTTCAGCCGCCCGGCGGCAAAGCCGATGCCGATCAGCAGCACCACGGGCAGCAGGGACGAGGCGACGGGGTGATCGAGCGTCATGGACGGCGGCGATTATGGGCTGGGCACGCCATGCGCGCTGCGGCACGACCGCAGGTTCTTGAATGAAATAAGCCTCCAGCGCCCGCCCCACAAGCGCGAGCAGCTATCAAAACAGGACTTTTGTGGGAGCGGGCTTGCCCGCGGTGCCGCGCCTGCTTCCCCTCATGACGCTCATCGCGGGCAAGCCCGCTCCCACAGCAAGCCTGTAACGCCAAGCCCACGACCGACGATGGCCCCGGCAAAGCGGGATAATCGCCCTTTTACCGACGCGGCCCCCGCGCGGTGCCGTTCTTTGCAGGTGCGCCCTTCGGCGCACGCCGGCGCCGATGCGGCGGCCGGGCCCCCGCCATGAACGCCCCCCACACCCCCACTGCCCCGGCCGCAAGCGCGATTTCGCCGGTGGAAGACATCGTCGCCGACCTGGCCGCCGGCCGCATGGTGATCCTGGTCGACGAGGAAGACCGCGAGAACGAAGGCGACCTGATCCTGGCCGCCGACCACGTGACGCCCGAGGCCATCAACTTCATGGCGCGCTTCGGTCGCGGCCTGATCTGCCTGACGCTGACGCGCGAGCGTTGCGAGCGCCTGCAGCTGCCGCCCATGGTGGCGCGCAACGGCACCAAGATGGGCACCGCCTTCACCGTCAGCATCGAGGCGGCCGAGGGCGTGACCACCGGCATCAGCGCCGCCGACCGCGCCCGCACCGTGCAGGCCGCCGTGGCGCCCAATGCCCAGGCGGCCGACCTGGTGCAGCCCGGCCACATCTTCCCGCTGCAGGCCGTCGACGGCGGCGTGCTGATGCGCGCCGGCCACACCGAGGCCGGGTGCGACCTGGCCGGCATGGCTGGCTGCTCTCCGGCCGCGGTGATCTGCGAGATCATGAAGGACGACGGCACCATGGCGCGCCTGCCCGACCTGCAGCTGTTCGCCGCGCAGCACGGGCTGAAGATCGGCACCATCGCCGACCTGATCGAGCACCGCAGCAAGACCGAGACCCTGGTCGAGAAGATCGCCACGCGCCCGCTGCGCACCGCGCACGGCGAGTTCGTGGCCCACGCCTACCGCGACCAACCCAGCGGCGAGCTGCACCTGGCGCTGGTGGTGGGCCAGTGGCAGCCGCAGGACGCCGTGCCCGTGCGCGTGCACGAGCCGCTGTCGGTGCTCGACGTGCTGGAAAGCGGCCGCGGCACGCATTCGTGGAGCGTGGATGCGGCGCTGAAGCGCCTGCAGCAGGAAGGCCGCGGCATGGCCGTGTTCCTGAACTGCGGCGAAAGCGCCGAGCAGTTGTTGGCCCAGTTCAGCGGCACGGCGCGCGCAGCGCACGCGCCCGCGCGCGGCCGCATGGACCTGCGCAGCTACGGCGTGGGCGCGCAAATCCTGCGCGACTGCGGCGTGCACCGCATGCAGCTGCTGGGCACGCCGCGCCGCCTGCCCAGCATGGCCGGCGGCTACGGGCTCGAAGTCGTCGGCTACATCACCGAATAAGGCGTGCGCCGGCCGCCCGTGCGCCTGGCGTCGCGCGGCCGTGCACGTTGCAACCATCAATATGAAAAGGACTCCGCATGTTCGGCGCTGACAAAGGCCATACCCCTCCCTTCGACGGCAGCCGCCTGCGCGTCGGCATCGTGCAGGCGCGCTTCAACGAAGGCGTGACCAACGCCCTGCACGCCGCCTGCCTGGCCGAGCTGACGGCGCTGGGCGTGCGCGACGAGAACATCACCCATGTCACCGTGCCCGGTGCGCTGGAAGTGGCCAGCGCGCTGCAGATGCTGGCGCGGCGCGGCGACGTGGACGCGCTGGTGGCGCTGGGCTGCATCATCCGCGGCGAGACCTACCACTTCGAACTGGTGGCCAACGAATCGGGCGCCGGCGTGACCCGCGTGGCGCTCGACAGCGGCCTGCCCGTGGCCAACGCCATCCTCACCACCGAGAACATGACGCAGGCCATCGTGCGCCAGATCGAAAAAGGCAAGGACGCGGCGCGCGTGGCGGTGGAGATGGCGCTGCTGAAAGAAAAACTCCAATGAGCACCGCGAAAAAGACGCCCGCCAAGACGTCCAACCCCGGCACGCGCAAATCGTCCACCAAGTCGGCCCGCTCGCGCGCGCGCGAGTTCGCGCTGCAGGGCCTGTACCAGCACTTCGTCGGCGGCAGCGACGTGGCCGTCATCGACGCCTTCACGCGCGAGCTGCAGGGCTTCGCCAAGGCCGACTCGGTGCACTACGACGCCCTGCTGCACGGCTGCATCGAGCTCAAGGACGACCTGGACGCGCTGATCGTGCCGCTGCTCGACCGCGAGCTGGGCCAGATCTCGCCCATCGAGCACGGCTGCATGTGGATCGGCGCCTACGAGTTCCTGAAATGCCCCGACGTGCCCTGGCGCGTGGTGCTGAACGAGTGCATCGAACTGGCCAAGGACTTCGGCGGCACCGACGGCCACAAGTACGTCAACGCCGTGCTCAACGGCATCGCGCCCAGGCTGCGCGCCACCGAAGTCGCGGCCGACCGGGCCACCAAAGCCTGATCCGGCGCAGCGTTGCGCCATAAAAAAACATAGCTGCTTGCGCCTGCTGAAAGCCAGTTTCAGATAGTTTTATATCTGAAACCTATACATATCAAGCGCAAACAGCTATCATTTTGGAATAAACCAGACACCATGAGAATCTCCGCCCGCGCCCAGCGCATCGAGCCTTTCTACGTGATGGAGATGGCCAAGTCCGCCGCCGCCATCGCGCGCGAGGCCGCCGGCACCGACCGGCCGATGATCTACCTGAACATCGGCGAGCCCGACTTCACCGCGCCGCCGCTGGTCCGCGAAGCAGCCGAGAAAGCCATCCGCGACGGCAAGACCCAGTACACCCAGGCCACCGGCCTGCCCGAGCTGCGCGAGCGCATCAGCGGCTGGTACCGCCAGCGCTTAGGGCTCGATGTGCCGGCGCGCCGCATCGTCGTCACCGCCGGCGCCTCGGCCGCGCTGCAGCTGGCCTGCCTGGCGCTGATCGAAGCCGGCGACGAGGTGCTGATGCCCGACCCCAGCTATCCCTGCAACCGCCAGTTCGTCAGCATGGCCGAGGGGCGCTCGGTGCTGATCCCGTCCACGCCGGCCGAGCGCTTCCAGCTCAGCGCCGACAAGGTGCAGCAGGCCTGGGGCGCCCACACGCGCGGCGTGATGCTGGCCTCGCCCTCCAACCCCACCGGCACCTCGATCCACCCGGACGAGCTGAAGCGCATCCACGACGTGGTGACCGAGCGCGGCGGCATCACGCTGCTGGACGAGATCTACCTGGGCCTGAGCTTCGACGACACCTACAGCCACAGCGCGCTGGGTTTGAGCGACCAGATCATCAGCATCAACAGCTTCAGCAAGTACTTCAACATGACGGGCTGGCGCCTGGGCTGGCTGGTGGTGCCCGACAGCATCGCCGGCACCGTGGAGCAGATCGCGCAGCACCTGTTCATCTGCGCCAGCACCGTGTCGCAGCACGCGGCGCTGGCCTGCTTCGAGCCCGAGAGCCTGGCCGAGTACGAACGCCGCCGGGCCGAATTCAAGGCGCGGCGCGATTGGTTCGTGCCGCAGCTCAATGCGCTGGGTCTGGATGTGCCGGTCACGCCCGACGGCGCCTTCTACGCCTGGGCCGACTGCAGCGCGGCATGTGACAAATTGTTCGGCCCGCACAGCGCCGCGCGCTCCGAATACAATAGCGGCATGCAAGCAGCCGGCAGTTGGGATTTCGCCTTCGAGCTGATGAAGCGCGCGCACCTGGCGGTAACGCCGGGTCGCGACTTCGGCCACGCCGACACGGCGCGCTATGTCCGCTTCTCCACCGCCAACTCGATGGCGCAGCTGGAAACGGCCGTCGCCCGCCTGCGCGAGGTGCTGGCCTGACAGGCGGGTTGATGACGGCGTTCGAATTCCCGATCCGCATTTACTGGGAAGACACCGATGCCGGTGGCATCGTGTTCTACGCCAACTACCTGAAGTTCTTCGAACGCGCGCGCACCGAATGGCTGCGCGCGCTGGGCATCCACCAGCGCACGCTGCGCGAGCAATCCGGCGGCATGTTCGTGGTGGCCGATGCCGCGCTCAAATACCTGCGGCCGGCGCGGCTGGACGATGAACTTGTCGTCACCGCGCAGCTCCAAGAAGCCGGCAGGGCGGGCATGGTGCTGGCCCAGCAGGCGTTCCTCATCGAGCCCGGCACGGCGGCGCGCACGCTGCTGTGCGAGGGCACCATCCGCGCCGGCTGGGTCGATGCGCAGACCATGAAGCCGGCACGCATTCCTTCCGACATCCTGCAAAAGCTCCACCCATGAATCAGGACCTCTCCATCCTCCACCTGGTGGTCAACGCCAGTTTCATCGTGCAGCTGGTCATGCTGGTGCTGCTGGTGGGCTCCATCACCAGCTGGGCCGCCATCTTCCGCAAGCTGCGCGCGCTCAAGATCATCAAGGCACAGAACGACGAGTTCGAGCGCGACTTCTGGTCGGGCACCAGCCTGAACGACCTGTACGCCAGCGCGGCGCAGAACGCCAAGCACGGCGGGCCCATGGAGCGCATCTTCGCCAGCGGCATGCGCGAATACCAGAAGCTGCGCGAGCGCCGCATCGCCGACGCCGGCACCCTGCTCGACGGCGCCCGCCGCGCCATGCGCGCCAGCTACCAGCGCGAGCTGGACGCGGCCGAGGTCAATCTGTCCTTCCTTGCCTCGGTCGGCTCTGTGTCACCGTACGTGGGCCTGTTCGGCACCGTGTGGGGCATCATGCACGCCTTCACCGGCCTGGGCGCGCTGCAGCAGGTCACGCTGGCCACCGTGGCGCCCGGCATTGCCGAGGCGCTGGTGGCCACGGCGCTGGGCCTGTTCGCCGCCATCCCGGCCGTGGTGGCCTACAACCGCTTCGCGCGCGACATCGACCGCATTGCCATCAAGCAGGAGACCTTCATCGAGGAGTTCTCCAACATCCTGCAGCGCAACCTGGGTGTGCAGGCGCCGCCGGCTTCTTCTTCAGGCCCGTCGTCGCAGTTCGGCAGCCCCACCGGATACTGACATGCCCAACGTCGCCTCCCGCGGCCGCGGCCGCCGCGCCATGAACGAGATCAACATGGTGCCCTTCATCGACGTGATGCTGGTGCTGCTGATCATCTTCATGGTCACCGCCACCGTCATCACGCCCGGCAGCATCAATATCCCGCGCGCCGGGCAGTCCAGCAAGGCGCCCGACAACCCGGTGACAGTGATGATCGCCGCCGACGGTGCCATCACCGCCGACGGCGGCAAGAACGGCCCCAACCTGCAGAACGCGGCCGAAGGCGACATCTTTGCCGCCATCAGCGATGCCGCCAGGGGCAACCCCGACCTGGCCGTGATGGTGGCCGCCGACAAGGACATCGCCTACCAGAAGGTGATCGACGTCACCTCGCGCCTGCGCCAGGCCGGCGTGGCCCGCGTGGGCCTGGCCGTCAGGTAAGCACCGCGCACGCAGGAGTTCCAGCAGTACATGAACGCCACCACCGTCGAACGCAACGAGTTCGCCCCGCCGCCGCCGCGCGGCCTGGGCCGCGCGCTGGCGCTGGCGCTGCTGGCACACCTGCTGCTGATCCTGGCCTTCACCTGGGGCCTGCGCTGGCAGCGCGACGCGCAGGACGACGCGGTGGAGGCCGAGCTGTGGTCGCCCACCGTGCAGCGCGCCGCACCCAAGGCCGCGCCACCCCCGCCACCGCCCGCGCCCGCGGTGGAGCGCACCCCGCCCCCACCGCCCAAGCCGCAGCCAGCCCCCCAACCCGAGCCCGTCGCCAAGGCCCCGCCCCCACCACCGCCCAAGCCGCAGGTGGACGAAGAGCGCGACGCCGAGATCGCCCTGGCGCAGAAGAAGAAGCAGGAAGAAGCCCGCAAGGCCGCCGCCGCCAAGCGCGAGGAAGAGCGCCGCCGCGAGCAGGAGCGCCGCGAGGCCGAGCAGGAAAAGCGCGAACTGGCGCAGAAGAAAGCCGCCGAGGAAAAGCAGCGCAAGGCCGAAGAACAGCGCAAGCTGGCCGAGAAGAAGAAGGCCGAGGAAGCCGAGCAGCGCAAGCTGGCCGAGGCGAAGAAGAAAGCCGAAGCCGAGGCCGAACGCAAGGCCGAGGCCGAAGCGAAGGCCAAGGCCGCCGCCGAAGCCAAGGCCAACGCTGCGCGCGAGGCGCGCGAATCCGACGCACGCCGCAAGGCGGAACTGGCACGCCTGGCCAAGCTGGCGGGTGCGGGCGCCGAGGGCGGCAGCGCCGCCGGCCGGGGCAAGGGTGGCGGCACGGCGGGCGGCGACGACGAGCGCGACGCCGGCCCGTCGGGCAACTACGCCGGCCGCATTCGCGCCGCGGTGCGGCCCAACATCGTGTTCACCGACGACGTGCCGGGCAACCCGGTGGCCGAGGTCGAGGTGCGCACTGGTCCCACGGGCCAGATCATCAGCCGCCGCGTCACCAAGTCGAGCGGCGTCAAGTCGTGGGACGACGCCGTGCTGCGCGCACTGGACCGCACCGAGAAGCTGCCCTCCGACAACGGGCGCTACTGGAACCCGATGCTGATCACCTTCAGGCTGCGCGACTGATGCGAACTTGCTTTCAAAATGACCAATGACTTCGCTGCGCTTCAGTGACCAAGCGGCCGTTCGTCATTGGTCATGCGGCGCCAGCCGTGGTCATTGGTCATCGCTTTGAACGCATAGCGGCATGCAGCCCAGTGGTGGGAAAATCCGCCACGCTCCTCATATACTCCCCATATAGCAGGCCGCTAGCGCCCGCTCAATAAGCGCTGCAGACCGATACCCCCCCATATCGGCAACCCTACTCGTACACCACGCTGGCCCGCCCCTCGTCCGCCTGCGCCATCCAGCTGGCCAGCGCGGCGTCGCTGGGAAAGAACTGCGCCTGGTCACCCAGCTGGATCTGCGCCATCACGCCGCCCTTCTCGCCGCGCCGCTCCACCAGCAGGCGCACCGGCAGGCCGCGCAGCAGATCGCCCTGCTCGGTCTGCTCGACCTGCGGCGGGTATTCCGACAGCAGGCGCCGCACATCGGGCGCCTTGCCGCTGACGGCCACGCGCAGGAACTTGCCGAAGCGGCAGCGCGCCGTGGGCAGGTCCCAGATCTGCGTGGTGTTGAGCTGCAGCCCGCCCGAGAAGCGATCCGGCATGGCCTTGGCCATGACGACGATGAATTCGTCGTCCTTCAGCAGGTTGCGGTGCTGGTGCAGCAGGCCTTCCTCGACGCGCGCATCCAGCGTGCCCGACTTGTCGTCGAGCTTGAACAGGCCCAGCCGCCCGCGCTGGCCGTTGATGACGCGGAAGTCGCCCACGATGCCGGCCAGCAGCTGCGGCTCACGGCTGTCCACCAGTTCGTCGATGCGGCGGCGCACGAACTGGCGCACCTCGCGCTCCACCTCGTCGAACAGGTGGCCCGACAGATAGAAACCGATGGCCGTCTTCTCCAGCGACAGGCGCTCCTTCACGCCCCAGGGCGTCACCTGCGGCAGTTCCGGCTCCTGCGCGCTGGAGCCGTGGCCGTCGTCCATCAGGTCGAACAGGCCGCCCTGGTTGGCGTTGGCCTCGTTGGCGGCGGCGTAGTCGAAGGCGAGGTCGATGGATGCGGCCAGCGCGGCGCGGTTCATGTGCAGTGAATCGAAGGCGCCAGCGCGGATCAGCGCCTCGACGGTGCGCTTGTTCACGCGCGTGCGGTCGATGCGGCGGCAGAAGTCGAACAGGCTGGTGAACGGCCCGCTCTCGCCGCCGGCGTTGCCCTCGCCCCGCCCCTCGCGCGCGGCGACGATGGATTCGATGGCCTGCTGGCCCGTGCCCTTGATGGCGCCCAGGCCGTAGCGGATCAGCGTGTCGCTCATCGGCTCGAAGCGGTAGCCGCCGCGGTTCACGTCGGGCGGCTCGAACGCCATGCCCTCTTTCAGCGCGTCTTCGTACAACACCTTCAGCTTGTCGGTGTTGTCCATTTCCACCGTCATGTTGGCGCAGAAGAACTCGGCCGTGTAGTGCACCTTCAGCCAGGCCGTGTGGTAGGCCAGCAGCGAGTAGGCGGCGGCGTGCGACTTGTTGAAGCCGTAGCCGGCGAACTTCTCCATCAGGTCGAAGATCTCGTCGGCCTTGGCCTCGCTGATGCCGTTCTTGGCCGCACCGTCGCGGAAGATCAGGCGGTGCTCCGCCATCTCCTCGGGCTTCTTCTTGCCCATGGCGCGGCGCAGCAGGTCGGCGCCACCCAGGCTGTAGCCGCCCAGGATCTGCGCCGTCTGCATCACCTGCTCCTGGTAGACCATGATGCCGTAGGTCTCGCTCAGCATGTCGGCCACCAGCGGGTGCGGGTACTCGACCGGCTCGCGCCCGTGCTTGCGCGCGACGAAGCTGGGGATCAGGTCCATCGGGCCGGGGCGGTACAGCGCGTTCAGGGCGATCAGGTCTTCCAGCCGCGTCGGCCGCGCGTCGCGCAGCATGCCCTGCATGCCGCGGCTTTCAAACTGGAACACGGCCTCGGTGCGGCCGTCCTGGAACAGCTTGTAGGTCTTGGCGTCGTCGAGCGCGATGTTCTCGAAGGCGAAATTCTGCTGGCCCGCATGGCGCTTGACGATCAGCTCCTTGGCTATCTCCAGGATGGTGAGCGTGGCCAGGCCCAGGAAGTCGAACTTGACCAGGCCCACGGCCTCCACGTCATCCTTGTCGTACTGGCTCACGGCCGACTCGCTGCCGGGCTGCTGGTAGAGCGGACAGAAGTCGGTCAGCTTGCCGGGCGCGATCAGCACGCCGCCGGCGTGCATGCCGACATTGCGCGTCAGCCCCTCCAGCTTCTGCGCCAGCGCCAGCAGGGTCTTGACCTCGTCCTCCTTGGCCAGGCGCTCGGCCAGCAGCGGCTCCACCTTCAGCGCGCCGTCGATGGTGATGTGCTGGCCCGGCTTGTTGGGGATGAGCTTGCTGATGCCGTCGCAGAACATGTAGCTCATGTCGAGCACGCGGCCCACGTCGCGGATGGCGGCGCGCGCGGCCATGGTGCCGAAGGTGGCGATCTGGCTCACCGCCTCCTTGCCGTACTTGGCCTTCACGTAGTCGATCACCCGGTCGCGGTTGGCCTGGCAGAAGTCGATGTCGAAGTCGGGCATCGACACGCGCTCGGGGTTCAGGAAGCGCTCGAACAGCAGCTTGTATTGCAGCGGATCCAGGTCGGTGATCTTCAGCGCATAGGCCACCAGCGATCCGGCGCCCGAGCCACGGCCCGGCCCCACCGGGCATCCGTTGTTCTTGGCCCAGTTGATGAAGTCGCCCACGATGAGGAAGTAGCCCGGAAAGCCCATCTTGAGGATGGTGTCGATCTCGAACTCCAGCCGCTCCAGGTAGCGCGGGCGCTCGGCGTCGCGCTTCGCCGCATCGGGGTACAGGTGCTGCAGGCGCTCTTCCAGGCCGTCCAGCGAGGCCTGGCGGAAGTAGGTCTCGATGGTGTGGCCCTCGGGCACCGGAAAGTCGGGCAGCTGCGGCTTGCCAAGCACCAGCGTGAGATTGCAGCGCTTGGCGATCTCGACCGCGTTGGCCAGGGCCGAAGGCACGTCGGCGAACAACGCCTGCATCTCGGCCGTGGACTTGAAGTACTGCTCGGACGTGAAGCGGCGCACGCGGCGCGGGTTGCCCAGGATTTCGCCCTCGGCAATGCACACGCGGGCCTCGTGTGCCTCGTAGTCGTCGGGCGTCGCGAACTGCACCGGGTGCGTGGCCACCACCGGCAGCTTCAGCCGTGCCGCCAGTTGCACGGCCGCGGCCACGTGCGCTTCGTCGTCGGCGCGGCCGGCGCGCTGCAGCTCCAGATAGAAGCGGTGCGGAAACAGCTCGGCCAGTTGCAGCGCCACATCGCCCGCCAGCCGCTGGTTGCCCTGCAGCAGCGCCTGGCCCACCGGGCCGGCCTGCGCACCCGACAGCAGGATCAGCCCCTCGGAAAGCTCACCCAGCCAGTCCCAGCGCACCGTGGCCTGGGCCTTCACCACGCCCTGCGTCCAGGCGCGGGCCAGCAACTCGGACAGGTTCAGGTAGCCCTGGTGACTGGCCGCCAGCAGCAGCACGCGCGAGGGCAGGTCATTGTCGGCATCGCGCCCCGCCAGCAGCACCTCGGCACCGATGATGGGCTTGACGCCCTTGCCGCGCGCGGCCTTGTAGAACTTGATGGCGCCGAACAGGTTGGACAGGTCGGTGATGGCCAGTGCGGGCTGGCCGTCACGCGCGGCCGCGGCCACCATGTCGTCGACGCGCGTGGTGCCGTCGACCACGGAGAACTCGGTGTGCAAACGCAGATGGACAAACATGGGCGGAGGGCGTGAACAAGGCGTCTGCAAAGTGGCGATGAACGCCGCTTGCAACGCGGGTGTGACTTAGTTGCAGGGTAGGCGCCGAGGCCCTGTGCGGCTTGCGGCGGGCTTCTGCGCATTAGTGCGCACATTGCGCTGAACGAGTCGCCGATGCGAGTGAAGTCAAAAATATACTTCTTTCCAGCAGTCGCCCAGGTGCCTCGCGAGTATCCGCCAGAACGTCGGATGAGGCATCACCCACAGGCAACGCACCGCCCGCAGCCATGGCTGCAGCGCGCCGCAGACTGACCCTTCAGAACCCAGAACAAAGCGATCACAAACCGATGTCGACCTTGAGGCTTGGCGCCTACAAACTCCCTGCCGCCGAAGTGGTGCTGGTGCAGACGTTGTTCCGCCTGTACGCGCACGGCGACGCGTTCCGCTGGACCTTCGTCACCGCACCGCCTTACGACGCGCTGCTGGCCGACGGCACCACCGACGAGGGCATGAGCCCGGCCGTGGATGCCATGGCCAAGGCCGTGCTGCGCCTCACACGCATGAACTCGGGCCAGGCACCCAACACGCTGGAGCGCCCGATCCGCGCCGACCGGCTGCAGGACTGGCTCAAGTCCACCGAGCACGACCTGCTGCAGACGCGCCCGGCCACGCTGATCGAGGAAGCGACGCAGCCCGATGCCGTCGAGGCCGAGGCGACGACCCCGGCGGCGCCGATCAACCCGGTGCGCTTCAAGCTGCGTCGCTGGCCGCCGGCGGCGCTGCTGCGCTCCGACCCGAACCGCATCCGCATGGCCACGCTGCTGTCGCGCCGCGCGCTCAACGCCGCCGAGCTGGCCACCATCAGCCAGCAGCCGGTGCAGGAGTGCCAGGCCTTCCTGACGACCCTGCAGACCACCGGCCTGGTGAACGTGCAGAAGGAGCCCGCGCCGGCCCCCGCACCCGCCGCCGCCGGCGCGCCCGCGCCCGCCGCGCCGCCCAAGCCGGCCCCCACGTTTGCCCGCGGCCTGATCTCCGGTATCCGCCGCCGCCTCGGCCTCTGATCCCGCTGCAGCCATCATGAACGAATACAAGATCCTCTTCACCGGCACCATGGGCGCCGGCAAGACCACCGCCATCGGCGCGGTGAGCGAAACGCCGCCCATCGTGACCGACGTGGTCAACAACGACCAGTCGCACACCAAGGAACGCACCACGGTGGGTCTGGACTTCGGCCAGTTCACGCTGGACAACGGCGACCGCATCCGCATGTTCGGCACGCCGGGCCAGTCGCGCTTCGACTTCCTCTGGAAGATCCTGTCGAAGAACGCGCTCGGCATGATCATCCTGACCGACAACTCGCGCCCCGACCCGCTGGCCGACCTGCGCGTGTACCTCGAAGGCTTTGCCGACGACCTGGACATCATGCCCTGCGCCATCGGCATCGGCCGCCTGGGCGAACACCCCTCGCCGTCGATGGACGACTACATCGAGGAGCTGGCCAGGCACAACCGCGTGCTGCCGGTGCTCGAGGTCGACGTGCGCAAGCGCGATGACGTCATCCTGTTGATCGATACCCTGCTGGCCCAACTCGAGGCCGGCATGTTTGGAGAGTAAGCCATGTCCGTGAATCTGAAACTGTCGCCGACGGCGAAAGTCATTGCCGCGCGCGAAGCGCAGAACTTCCTCGACGAGGTCAACGGCGTCACCGCCGTGGTGATCGCCACCGTCGACGGCTTCGACGTGGCATCGGCCATGCGCGCGGGCGATGCGGCGCGCGTGGCGGCCATGGCCAGCTCGATCTCGGCCATCAGCTCGGTGGTGTCGCAGGAGGCCAACCTGGGCCGCAACAAGAGCGTGACCATCGACACCGAATCCGGCTTCGCCATGGTGTACAGCGTGCACCGCGACGATGCCGAACTGGTCATCAACGTGATCGCCGATGGCAGCGCCATCCTGGGCCAGGTGGCCTACCGCATCGCGCAGTTTGCCCGCACGCTGGCCGAAGCATGACACAGAAAGCACTGCGTGACGCGCTGGAGTCCATGGCCGCGATGCCCGGACTCGAAGGCTGCGCACTGGTCGAGATCGAGGCCGGCATGGTGTGGCACCACGCCGGCCAGATCGAAGGCGTGCAGACCTTTGCCGAAGCGGCCAGCGACTACTGGCGCCTGTACAACCGCCTGTCGCACCAGTTCAAGGACCTGGGCGACCTGAAGGCCTCGGTGATGATGCACGCGCAGGGCCGCATCACGCTGCTGCCCTGCGGCACCGGCATGCTGCTGGTGACGCTGACGCGCCAGAAGTCCGACATCGACTGGGCGCTGTGGCAGGAAAAGACCAAGGAACTCGCCCGCCTGGTGGACGAGCTGTAAACCCCACGGTTTCCAACCGGGAGACGGCGTTTTTCTGCGTGGCGCCCCTCCTGCTGAATCACTTCCCACGCAATGGCTGAATCAACCCAACGGAGAAAAGGCGGCATGGCCAATATCAAGCAAACCCTCGACGAACTGATGACCCTGGACGGCGCCATGTGCGCGGCCGTGGTCGACTCTGCCAGCGGCATGATGCTGGGCTCGGTCGGCTCCGGCGTCGATCTGGAAGTGGCTGCCGCCGGCAACACCGAAGTGATCCGCTCCAAGATGAAGACCATGCGTTCGCTGGGTCTGAACGACGTGATCGAGGACATCCTGATCACCCTGGGCAAGCAGTACCACATCCTGCGCCCGTCGGCGCGCAAGGACGGCGTGTTCATCTACTTCGTGCTGGACAAGCAGCGCGCCAACCTGGCCATGGCCCGCCGCAAGGTACTGGACGTGGACAAGGAAATGAACTTCTGATCTGGCGCCTGCGCCACATCGCATGAACGAAGCCCCGGCATGCCGGGGCTTTTTTCATGGTCACCATCGAGGCATGTTTACTATACTTTTTATAGCTTGGTGCGCTTGATCAACGGGCGATACAGGCATTTTTCATCAAAATCACCCCTGACCACCAGCGCCCTGGCCATGGCAGATGGATGGCGCCAGACTGCCGGAACCAAAGAAGGCCCCCGAAGGGGCCAGCGTGCGGAATCCGAGGGTTTCAGCCCCTGCGTCGGCCATCCAGCCCCAGCGCACCACCACCCAGGGCCGCCATCGCCAGCAGGCCGCCCGCGATGCCCAGGTTCTTGGTGAACATCAGCTTCTGCACCATCTGCTGGTCGGCCGGAACGCCCCAGTAGTTGTGGAAGAACACGGCCGCGCCCAGCGTGAACAAGGCCAGCAGCAGGGCCGACCAGCGGGTCTTGAAGCCAATCAGCAAGGCGATGCCGGCGCCGATCTCGACCACGATGGCCAGCGCTGCCAGCACCTCGGGCATGGGCAGGCCCTTGGAGGCGATGTAGCCCACGGTGCCGGCAAAGCCCGCACCCAGCTTGCCGATGCCGGCGGGAATGAAGACGTAGGCCAGCAACAGGCGGCCCAGCAAGGCCAGGGGGTTTTGCAGTGCGTTCATGGTGGTTTCCTTGTGACAACAAAGTGGGATGAAAAAAGGGCGAGCCTGCCCACGGTGCGCCGCCAGCGGGCACAGCCGGGCCGCGCCGACCTGCGACAGGGCGGCGCGAGCAGACAAACTCGGTGAAGCGTCTGGAAGTGCGCGGTCAGGCCGCCAGGTCGAACACCAGCACCTCGGCGTCCTGGCCGTCGTCCAGGCGGATGCGGCTCTCCTGCTCGATCAGCGCGGCATCGCCGCCACTGAGGCGCTGGCCGTTCACGCTCAGCTGGCCGCGCACCAGGTGCACGTAGGCCTTGCGGGCGGGGTCGATGGCCAGCTCGGTGCTTTCGGCGCCATCAAACAGGCCGGCGTACAGGGCGGCGTCGGCGTGGATCTTCACGGCATCGCCCTCCGGCTCGCCCGCCGCCACCAGCCGCAGCTGGCCGCGCTTGTCGGCATCGGGCACCGTCTTCTGCTCGTAGCTGGGCGCGATGCCGGTCACATTGGGCTCGATCCAGATCTGCAGGAAGTGCGTGGTCTGGCCCACCGCATGGTTGAACTCGCTGTGCATCACGCCGCTGCCGGCGCTCATGCGCTGCACGTCGCCGGGCGGAATGCCCTTGACGTTGCCCATGCTGTCCTTGTGCGCCAGGTTGCCCTGCAGCACGTAGCTGATGATTTCCATGTCGCGGTGGCCATGCGCGCCGAAGCCGGTGCCGGGGGCGATGCGGTCTTCGTTGATGACGCGCAGATTGCCCCAGCCCATGTGCGCCGGGTCGTAGTAGCCGGCGAACGAGAAGCTGTGGTACGACTTGAGCCAGCCGTGGTCGGCGTAGCCGCGGTCCTGTGATTTGCGAATCGTGATCATGTGTGAACTCCTTGTATGTCCTCGACTTTAGGTGGCGGCAGCGTTTTTGAAACCGCACATCATTGATGGCATCATTCAAAAAAAATGAATCAAGGAGACATGCCCCATGGCCGAGCCGACCGACGTCCTGAGCCCGGATGCCTTTCGCATCCTCAACGCCATCGCCAAGGCGGGCAGCTTTGCCGCAGCGGCGCGCGCGCTGGGCATGGTGCCCAGCGCCCTGACCTACCGCGTGCGCCAGATCGAGGACGCGCTGGACGTGCTGCTGTTCGACCGCAGTTCGCGCCAGGCGCGCCCCACCGCCGCCGGCGCCGAGCTGCTGGCGCAGGGCGAACGCCTGAAGCAGGAGGTGGACGCCGTGGTCAACCGCGTCAAGCGCGTGGCCACCGGCTGGGAGCCCGAGCTGACCATCGCCGCTGACGGCCTGATCTCGCATTCGGCCCTGATGGAGCTGTGCTGCGACTTCTTCAACCTCAACCCGCCCACCCGGCTGCGCCTGCGCGAGGAAATCCTCAGCGGCACCGTCGGCGCGCTCACTTCGGGCAAAGCCGATCTGGCCATCGGCGTGATCCTGGAGCCCTCCAGCGCCGCCAACCTGCGCGCCAAGCCGCTCGGGCAGGTGCGCTTCGTGTACGCCGTGGCGCCGCACCACCCGCTGGCGCGGGCCGAGGAGCCGCTGTCGGATACGGAACTGCTCAAGCACCGCGGCATCGTGGTGGCCGACTCGGTGCAGAACGGCACCACGCAATCCTTCGGCCTGCTGTCGGGGCAGGAAACCTTCACCGTGCCCAGTCTGGCCGCCAAGCTCGACGCCCACCTGCGCGGACTGGGCGCCGGCTTTCTGCCGGAGCCGATCGCGCGGCCGTACCTGTCCACCGGCCGGATGGTGGCGCGGCGGGTGGAACGCAGCACCCGCATCGCCCAGCTCAGCTACGCCTGGCGCGCCAGCGCCAGCCCCGGCAAGGCCCTGAGCTGGTGGCTGGAACAGCTGGAGCGCCCTATCACCCGGCGCGCGCTGCTCGAACAGCACGGCAGCATGTAGAGTTCGCCCATGGCCCGCTCACACCGCACCCCGCGTCGTCAATCCGCCGTCATCGGCGCCGGCATGGCCGGCCTGGCCTGCGCCCGCACGCTGCAGCGCGCCGGGCATGCGGTGCAGGTGTTCGAGGCCGCGCCCGAGCCCGGCGGGCGCGTGGCCACGCACCTGTCGCCCTTCGGCAGCTTCGACACCGGCGCGCAGTACTTCACGGTGCGCGATGCGCGCTTCACCCAGGCGCTGGACGCCACCGCCCCCGACCTGGTGCGCCGCTGGAGCGCCAACGCGGTGCGCGTGCTGGACGAACACGGCCGCGTGGTCGAGGCCGCGCCGCCCCGGCGCGACGCCCATTGGGTCGCCATCCCGGCCATGCACCGCCTGCCCCAGCGCTGGGCCGAGCCGCTGCAGGCCGCCAGCGCCCTGCACCTGGGCACGCGCGTCACCCACATCGCACGCGATGCGCTGGTGCCCGCGCGCTGGCAACTGCACACGCAGGGCCTTGAAGGCGATCAACGGGTGCATGCCGGTTTCGACCGCGTCATCCTGGCCGTACCGGCATCACAGGCGCGCAGCTTGCTATTGATTTCAGAGCTTCCCAGCCTGGCTGAGGCGCTGGCGGCCGTTGACATGGCGCCCTGCTGGACCCTGATGCTGGCCTACCCGAACGCCTCGCAACCCGGCCTGCAAACCCTGGGCCCGCAATGGAACGCCGCGCGCAGCACCCACCACCGCGTGGCCTGGCTGGCGCGCGAATCGTCCAAGCCCGGCCGAGAGCCGGTCGAACGCTGGACGGTGCAGGCCAGCCCCCCTTGGTCGCGCGAACACGAGAACGACGATGCCGGCCGCGTGATCGGCAAGCTGACCAAGGCCTTCGCCGAAATCACCGGCATCCGCGCCACGCCCGCGCTGGCCGAAGCGGCGCTGTGGCGCGAGGCGCAGACCCTGAAGCCACTGGGGCAACCCTGGCTGTGGAACGCCAGCCTAGGCGTCGGCCTGTGCGGCGACTGGTGCATCGGCCACCGCGTCGAGGACGCCTTCGTCTCGGGCCTCGAACTGGCGCTGGCCATCGCCTGAGCAACGCTTGCTCCCGGGCGCTTTCATTTTTATAGTGGCTTGCGCATATCCCGCCAGGGTTTCAAGAGAAAAACCATTGAAACAACCGAGCAGAAAGCGCAAGCAGCTATTTTTTTGATAGAACCGACCATGACCTGAACCGCAACGATCCTTGCCCAACGCCATGTACATCGGCCGCTTCGCCCCCTCCCCCACCGGCGCGCTGCACGCCGGCTCGCTGGTGGCCGCACTGGCCAGCTGGCTCGACGCGCGAGCGCACGGCGGGCAATGGCTGGTGCGCATCGAAGACGTCGACACGCCGCGCTGTGTCCCGGGGGCCGATCAGGCCATCCTGCAGCAACTGGCAACGTGCGGGCTGGTGCCCGATGCGCCGCCAGTGTGGCAATCGCATCGCACCCATCTCTACGAAGCCGCGCTGGCCCGTCTCGTCGATGCCGGCCTCGCCTACCCCTGCGCCTGCTCACGCAAGGACATCGAACTGGCGCACGCCGCACGCGGACTCAGTCGCCTGCGTGGCGCCGAACTGCCCTACCCCGGCACCTGCCGCCCCGAACGCGGCGGCCTGCACGCCAGGCCGGCGCGCGCCTGGCGTCTGCACACTGCGCGCTCCAATCAAAAAATGCCGCCAACGCCCACGGAAAGGGCGCTGACAGCTATCGATAGCGAAGCATCCACGGCTTTGAACTTGGTGCATTGGCACGACCGTCGCCTGGGCCCACAGCAGCAGGATGTCGAGCATGAGGTTGGCGACTTCGTGCTGCGCCGCGCCGATGGCCTCTGGGCATATCAACTGGCCGTGGTCATCGACGACGCCGAACAGGGCGTCACGCACGTCGTGCGAGGTGAAGATCTGGCCGACAACACGCCACGGCAGATCCTGCTGCAGCGCGCCCTCGGCGTTCCAACGCCACGCTACCTGCACACCCCCCTGGTGCTGGCTGCCGACGGGCAGAAGCTGAGCAAGCAGAACGGGGCCCAGGCGCTGGATCTGACCGATCCCACAGCCGCCCTGACCCAGGCCGCGTCAACCCTCGACTTGCCCCTCCCGTCCGATGGCGCGACGCTTGCGGACATGCTGGCCGAATGGACGGCCGAATGGGCGGCGCGCTGGCGGTCGTAAGCCCCAGAACGGAAACCCTGGTCATTGCATGGGCAGGCCCGTGGCTAGAGCGTTCTTGTCTGGCGGTGGAACGTCCTTATGGCCGGACGTTGGCTGGAAGCCTTCGGGCAGCAGCAGCAACGCAATTCTGGCCTGTCCCTCCGCCAGCAGTTCTGCGGGCAGAAGACGCGGATGATTCGCCGAAATCGACACAGAAACCTCTTCGACGCCGCCCCTGTCATCCATCACAGTAGCCTTCAGGGCCAAGCGCTGGTTGTAGTGATTCCACTTGTCACACGCACCCGGCGGGATGGGTATGCAGACGCCACGCTCGTCACCCACAACCAGCCTGTTGAACGCGCCAGACAGCCCGATGTGACTGGAAATGATCTCCATCAGATCAGTGGCCAGGCCTGTGAGAACCGCCGTCTTGCCCAAAGGAACAAGAAACAGGTTGGACGCGAGATTCTGGTCAGCATACCCCCGCGTAGAAAGCTCCGCCAAAGACGTCAAGGTGTCTTTCATTCGCTCATCGGCCAGCAGTTTGCCGATGGGCACTGACAGGCGTTTGGTGCGTGGACGGTCGAAAGCAAAGTTGCCGGAGAGCGCAACCTTGTAATCATGCGCTCCATCAGGGCCGGCTATAGAAAAACCTTGAGCAGCCAGATACGTCTCCGTTATCTTCGCCAAAGCTGGGTTGTCTTCGAAAGCCACCTGCAGCCGAGGTAGCGGCGCATCGCGCGGAAAGGGTGACCATCCCAGAACTCTTGTGACGATGGTGACGGGTGGCTCAGGATCTTTCGCAATGGCCTGGCCCATGACGGCGAAGGCCAGCACCAGAGTGAGGCAGAGAGACTTGATCATCGGTTTTGCTGATGACGGTTGATCGGTGCCAACGATGTTGTACTACGCCGAACATGTTGGCCCCAGCGCAGGCCGTTTCAACGCACCCATCCATCGCAAGAAACGGTTGTCCGATTGTCACCACACCAGAAAACAAAAAGCCCGCTACATAATAGGTAGCGGGCTTTTGAGGCTTGGCGCCGTTTTTCTGGTAGGACGTGCAGGATTCGAACCTGCGACCAACGGATTAAAAGTCCGCTGCTCTACCAACTGAGCTAACGTCCCACATCCCTTGCACTGACGAGCAGTGCGCGGGAAAGCCTCGAATTATAGCGCGTTTTTTTCGGCTCCTCGCGCAATTTGATCGAGAACCCATCCGGCCGCGCACAGGCCGAAGGTGGCGGTAACGGCGACGGTCGATCCGTAGCCGTGGCAGTTCAGGGTGCCGTCCACGTCTTCCGGCACATCGCAGGCTTCGGGCAGCACCACGTTCTCGCGGCTGAAGACGGCGGGAACGCCGATGCGCTGGCCACCCAAAGGCGCGCCATGATGGCGGCGCAGGCGGTAGCGCAGTTGCGCGATCAGTGGGTCGTGCGTGACCTGGGCGATGTCGGCGATCTCGACCCGCTCGCCCTGCCGCTTGCCCCCGGCCGCGCCCACCGTGATGAAGCCCACGCCCTGCTGCATTGCCCAGGCCGCCATGGCGACCTTGGCAGCCACTTGGTCGCAGGCGTCGATGACGGCCTGCGGCGTGGCAGGCAGCAGGCCGGGCCAGTTGGCAGGTTCGACGAACTCCTCGATCTCGTCCACCTCGCAGCCGGGGTGAATCTGCGCGATGCGCTCGCGCATGGCCTGCACCTTGGCCTGGCCGATGGTGTCGGTGAGCGCGTGAATCTGCCGATTGACGTTGGATTCGGCCACGTGGTCAAGGTCGATCAGCGTGATGCGCGCCACGCCGCTGCGGGCCAGCGCCTCGGCCGCCCACGAACCGACGCCGCCGATGCCGACCACGGCGACGTGCGCCTGGCGGATGCGCACGGCGCCTTGCGCGCCATACAGGCGGGCCAGCCCGCCAAAGCGGCGCTCCAGGTCGGGTGCATCGGCCACCGTGCTCACGCCGCCCGCTCCAGCCGCCACATCTGGTACTTCAGCGCGGCCACGGCGCCAGCCGCAATGCCCGCCACCGCGGTGAAACTGGTCAGGCTGAGGTTGGACACACCACTCAGCCCCTGGCCGATGGTGCAGCCCAGCGCCGTCACGCCGCCCACGCCCATCAGCGTGGCGCCGATCAGGTGGTTCGCCAGGTCTTCGGTGGTTCGAAAGCCTTCCCAGCGGAACTGGCCGGTGAGCAGCGCATGCAGGCCGGCCCCCACGGCCACGCCGGCGACGGAGGCCACGCCCAGGCTCAGGCGCTGGTTGCTGTCGCTGAAGAACATCACCCAGTCGATGGTGTGGGCCAGCGGGCCGGTGAAGGTCATCGCCTCCATGCGGCCGCTGCGCGTGGCCAGGTACACCGCCTCCAGCGTCTCGGGGTGCTCGGCCAGGTGGCCCACATGACCGCTGAGCCACCACATGACGACGATCACGCCGCCCACGCCCAGCCCGGCCAGCAGGTTGTTGCCGGTGATGAAGCCGCGCCCGGCCAGTGCCCAGGCCGTCAGCGGCAGGCCGACCAGCAGCGCCGCGCCCAGCAGCGCCGTCGACACCGGCCAGCCCGCCGCGGCCGCGGCCAGATGGCCCACCGTGGCCGGTTCGTTGAAGTTGACGAACACCTGGTCAACCGTGCGACCACGCAGCACGGCGGTGATGCCGCGCATCGTCGCGTAGGCTGCCAGCGCCATGACCACGAACACCACCAGCGCCTTCAGGTTGCCCGCGCCCAGGCGAATCAGCGTCTTGCTGCCACAGCCCGACGCCAGCACCATGCCGATGCCGAACAGCGCGCCGCCCACCAGCGCCGACAGCCACATCCAGCGCGGCGTGGCGTAAAGCGAATCGGCCGCCTGCACCCAGCCGCCCGCGGCCAGCGCGCCAAAACCGATGATGGCCACGCCCACCGCCAGCGCCCACTGGCGCAGGCGCGTGGCGTTGCCCATGGTCACCATGTCGGCAATGGCGCCCATGGTGCAGAAGTTGGTGCGGTGCACGATGGCGCCGAACACGGCGGACAGCGCAAAGGCCCCCAGCAGCACGGCGCGTGCAAGTGAATCAACGTCGGGCTGGGTCGGCATGGGGCGGGATTCTATTGAACGGACGCGAAGCTGTTTCACGCCCGCACGCCAGGCACTATTCATTTGATAGCTTCCAGCGCTTTCCAAAAAAGGGGCCAGGCCGATTTTTATTCATGAAGCCGGGGCGTATCGGCCCGCCGCGCCGCGCCGGGGTGCGCCGTTAAAATTCGGGGTTTCGCCCTCTTCCGGCGTGCGCCTTCCGCGCCGCGCCCTATCAGCGGCCTTGCGCCGCCATCCACCATGTCAGAACAGCTCTCGCAACCGGGCCTTGCCGCCCTGTCCAAGTCCTTCGAACCCGCGGCCATCGAGGCGCAATGGGGCCCGGCGTGGGAGCAGGCCGGGCTGGGGCGCGCGGGCTTTCGCGGCACCGGCGCGCCGAACGCCAAGGCAGCGGCCCGGGGCGACAACTTCGCCATCCAGCTGCCGCCGCCCAACGTGACGGGCACGCTGCACATGGGCCATGCGTTCAACCAGACGATCATGGACAGCCTGACGCGCTACCACCGCATGAAGGGCTACAACACACTGTGGGTGCCGGGCACCGACCATGCGGGCATCGCCACGCAGATCGTGGTGGAGCGCCAGTTGCAGGAGCAGGGCCAGAGCCGGCACGACCTGGGCCGCAAGAACTTCGTCGCCCGCGTGTGGGAGTGGAAGCAGCAGTCCGGCGACACCATCACGCGCCAGATGCGCCGCATGGGCGCCAGCGTGGACTGGGGCCGCGAGTACTTCACCATGGACGACAAGCTGTCCAAGGTAGTAACCGAGACCTTCGTGCGCCTGTACGAACAGGGCCTGATCTACCGCGGCAAGCGGCTGGTGAACTGGGACCCGGAGCTGAAGACCGCCGTGTCCGACCTGGAAGTCGAGAGCGAGGAAGAGGACGGCTTCCTGTGGCACATCGCCTATCCGCTGGCCGATGGCAGTGGCGAGAAGCTGGTGGTGGCCACCACGCGGCCCGAGACCATGCTGGGCGACGTGGCGGTGATGGTGCACCCGGAGGACGAGCGCTACAAGCACCTGATCGGCAAGAGTGTGACGCTGCCGCTGGTGGGCCGCGAGATTCCGGTCATCGCCGACGACTACGTGGACAAGGACTTCGGCACCGGCGTGGTCAAGGTCACGCCGGCGCACGACGCCAACGACTATTCGGTGGGCCAGCGGCATGGGCTGCCGATGATCGGCGTGCTGAACCTCGACGCCACGATCAACGACAACGCGCCCGAGATCTTCCGCGGCCTGAACCGCTTCGCCGCGCGCAAGGCCATCGTGGCCGATCTGGAGGCGCAGGGCCTGCTGGTCGAGACCAAGAAGCACAAGCTGATGGTGCCGCGCTGCGCCCGCACGGGGCAGATCATCGAGCCGATGCTGACCGACCAGTGGTTCGTCGCCATGAGCAAACCCGACGAGACCGGCAAGAGCATCGCGCAGAAGGCCATTGACGCCGTGCAAAGCGGCGCGGTGCGCTTCGTGCCCGAGCAGTGGGTGAATACCTACAACCAGTGGATGAACAACATCCAGGACTGGTGCATCAGCCGCCAGCTGTGGTGGGGGCACCAGATTCCGGCGTGGTACGGCGACGATGGCGCGGTGTTTGTCGCGCGCAGCGAGGACGAGGCGCGCGCCAAGGCGCAAGCCGCTGGTTACGCCGGCAAGCTGACGCGCGACGAAGACGTGCTCGACACCTGGTATTCGTCAGCGCTGGTGCCCTTCTCGTCACTCGGCTGGCCCGAGCAGACCGAAGACCTGTCGCTCTACCTGCCCTCCTCCGTGCTGGTCACCGGCCACGACATCATCTTCTTCTGGGTCGCCCGG
>JRYL01001406.1_pt1 | contig 23849 bp, 19 predicted proteins | sample 235391 | NCBI WGS metagenome assembly JRYL01 (sample SAMN03074223, study PRJNA261481) | activated sludge metagenome | biome: Wastewater Treatment Plant; feature: Wastewater; material: Activated sludge; isolation source: activated biomass of a wastewater treatment plant treating wastewater from... ...
TGTTCCTCGACGAGATCGGCGACCTGCCGCTGGCCATGCAGGCCAAGCTGCTGCGCGCCATCCAGGAGCGGCGCGTGCGCGCGCTGGGCGACACGCAGGAGGAGCCGGTGGACGTGCGCATCGTCAGCGCCACGCACAAGGACCTGGCGGCCGAGGTGCAGGCCGGGCGCTTCCGGCAGGACTTGTTCTACCGCCTGAACGTGATCGAGATCGTGGTGCCGCCGCTGCGCGAGCGGCGCGACGACCTGCCCGCGCTGTGCCAGGCGCTGCTGACGCGCATCGCCACCGAGGCCGGCATCCCCGTGCCCACGCTGTCGCCCCGCCTGCTGGACGAGTTGCGCAGCGCGCCGCTGGAAGGCAACGTGCGCGAACTGGAGAACCTGCTGCACCGCGCCGTGGCGCTGGGCGAGGCCGGCGATTCCGGCTGGGGCCTGATGGGCGACGATCTGATGCCGGCCACCGCGCCGCCCACCGCCGCGGCGCCCCCGCTGTTGCACGATGATGCGCCCACGGCGCCCGCCGCGATTCCGGCACCGGCGGCGGCCCTCGCCGCGAACGAGCTGCCCGCGGACCTGGGCGCCTGGCTCGATGCGCAGGAGCGCCTGATCCTGGTGCGCGCACTCGACGAAACCGGCTTCAACCGCACCGCCGCGGCCGCGCGGCTGGGCCTGAACCTGCGCCAGATGCGCTACCGCATGGCGCGCCTGGGCATCACCGCCCCCTCCAACGGCGAGGCCGATGACGACGGCGCCTGAGCCGCGCCGACCGCTCTGGCAGCACGGCTGGTACCGCCACGCCCGCGCCCTGCCGTCGCCCAACTTCGGCCCGCGCCCCGCCAACACGGCGATCGACCTGATCGTGGTGCATTCCATCAGCCTGCCGCCTGGCGAATTCGGCGGCGACCACGTGCAGGCCCTGTTCACCAACACGCTGGATTGGGACGCCCACCCCTACTTCCAGACCATTCGCGGGCTCGAGGTGTCGGCGCACTTCTTCATCCGCCGCGACGGCGCGCTGTGGCAGTTCGTCAGCGTGGACGACCGCGCCTGGCACGCCGGCGCCTCGTGCTTCGGCGGGCGCGACAACTGCAACGACTATTCGGTCGGCATCGAACTCGAAGGCCTGGAAGGCGGCCGGTTCGAGCCGGCGCAATACGCCGCCCTGGCGCCGCTGTGCCGGGCCCTGGCGGCGCGCCACCCCATTGCCGCCATCGCCGGCCACGAGCACATCGCCCCCGGCCGCAAGCACGACCCCGGCCCCGGCTTCGACTGGCCGCGCCTGCGCCGCGCCCTGCGCTGGCCCGCGCACCGCTTTCCGCCCGGCGTGGCCTGATCCCGTTGCGCGCTGCAAACGGCAGCGCTTGACGGATGACGCCATGACTTCGCCGCTGCGCGGCGTCGATGACGAAATGACGAAATGGCACCGGTGATGCGCGGCACGCCCCGCCCTTGGCTGGCGTCATGGCGGCGCAGCCGCCGTCATCGAAGCGCAGCGAGATCATGCCGTCATCGCATCGCGCGCGGGCAGCTGGCTTTCTGAACGCGGAACAGCCTCATACCGTTTTGCGTTCAAAACGATGACAAATGACTGCGTCTGGCGCCGCATGACAAATGACGAATGCTTTTTGTCATTGAAGCGCAGCGAAGTCATTTGTCATTTGTCATTTTTGAAAGCGCATTGGCATCAGCACCCGGCCAGCCGACACCGCGCCACTGGTGCGCGCCAGCCCCCAAACAACGATGAGAGGAAGGACATGGGGGACCTTCTGAATTTTCTTTACCATCAAAAATGCCTTCAGCGCCCGTTCATCGGGCGCAAGCAGCTCTTTTTTTGCAACCGCCAAACCCCGTCAAATGGCTATCGCCTGATTCTGCCGCCGCAGCGCCCAAACATGCCACGTGTGCCCAGCATTCAAGCGGCTTGCGGCGGCAAATCGCCGCACAGCCCGCTGCCCGCCGTGGTTTGCGCCGCACGTGCCCGCACGCACGCGCGCTGGGCGCCGGTGCGGGCGCGCGCCGGCTTCGGCGGGCTTGGCCGCGCACGGCGGCCACAATCACCCAAAACACTACAGGTAGTGGCTTGAACCAGAGCCGAACACTAGATATAGTGCCTCGGGTCGCGGCGCCGCTCGTCCAAGAATTCATCCAAAGAGCACGCTGGCCGCCGCGCACGCCCGCCCCATCACCCATTGCCGAGAGGACCCCATGCCCACAGCCCGCAGCGCCGCGCCCGCCATCAGCGCGCCCATCCACCCGCCCGCCCTGCCCGTCAGCGCCCCGGCGCGCCAGCCGCTGGCGCAGTACCAGATCATTCGCCGCAATGGCGCCGTGGTGGGGTTCGAGCCCAGCAAGATCGCGGTGGCGATGATGAAGGCCTTCCTGGCCGTGCACGGCACGCAGGGCGCGGCATCGGCCAGCGTGCGCGAGGTGGTGGACGAGCTGACGCAGGCCGTGGTGCGCGCGCTGATGCGCTCGCGCCCCGGCGGCGGCACCTTCCACATCGAGGACGTGCAGGACCAGGTCGAACTCGGCCTGATGCGCAGCGGCCACCACGAGGTGGCGCGCGCCTACGTGCTGTACCGCGAGCGCCGCGCGCAGGAGCGCGCGCAGCAGAAGGCCGAGGCCGCGCCCGCCGCGCCGGTGCTGCACGTGCTGGATCGCGGTGAGCGCGTGGCGCTGGATCTGCCGGCGCTGCAGGCCCTGCTCGGCCAGGCCTGCGCCGAGCTGGATGCCGAGGTGCGGCCCGAGCCGATCCTGGCCGAGACGCTGCGCAACCTGTACGACGGCGTGCCGGTGGACGAGGTGTACAAGGCCGCCATCCTGGCCGCGCGCACGCTGATCGAGAAGGAGCCCGACTACACCTACGCCACCGCGCGCCTGCTGCTGCACACCATCGCCAAGGAGGTGCTGGGCGAGACCGTGAGCCTGCCCGAACTGGCCGCGCGCTATGCCGACTACTTCCCGCAGTTCATCAAGAAGGGCGTGGACAACGAACTGCTGGACGAGCGCCTGCTGCAGTTCGACCTGGCGCGGCTGGGCGCGGCGCTGAAACCCGAGCGCGACCTGCAGTTCGACTACCTGGGCTTGCAGACGCTGTATGACCGCTACTTCCTGCACGTGCGCAAGCAGCGCATCGAGCTGCCGCAGGCCTTCTTCATGCGCGTGGCCATGGGCCTGGCGCTGAACGAGATCGACCGCGAGGCACGCGCCATCGAGTTCTACGAGGTGCTGTCGCGCTTCGACTTCATGAGCAGCACGCCCACGCTGTTCAACAGCGGCACGCGGCGCTCGCAGCTGTCGAGCTGCTACCTGACCACGGTGCCCGACGAGCTGGACGGCATCTACGAGTCGATCAAGGAAAACGCCCTGCTCTCCAAATTCGCCGGCGGCCTGGGCAACGACTGGACGCGCGTGCGCGCCCTGGGCAGCCACATCAAGGGCACCAACGGCGAATCGCAGGGCGTGGTGCCGTTCCTGAAGGTGGTCAACGACACGGCCGTGGCCGTCAACCAGGGCGGCAAGCGCAAGGGCGCGGTGTGCGCCTACCTGGAGACCTGGCACCTCGACATCGAGGAGTTCCTGGAGCTGCGCAAGAACACCGGCGACGACCGCCGCCGCACGCACGACATGAACACGGCCAACTGGATCCCCGACCTGTTCATGCGCCGGGTGATGGACAAGGGCACCTGGACGCTGTTCTCGCCCAGCGACGTGCCCGACCTGCACGACAAGTTCGGCGCCGAGTTCGAAGCCGCCTACGTGGCTTACGAAGAACGCGCGGCGCGCGGCGAAATCCAGCCCAGCAAGTCGCTGCCGGCGGTGGACCTGTGGCGCAAGATGCTGTCGATGCTGTTCGAGACCGGCCACCCCTGGATCACCTTCAAGGACGCCTGCAACCTGCGCAGCCCGCAGCAGCACGCCGGCGTGGTGCATTCCAGCAACCTGTGCACCGAGATCACGCTGAATACCAGCGACACCGAAACTGCCGTCTGCAACCTGGGCTCGGTGAACCTGCTGCAGCACCTGAAGGACGGCACCGACGCCAACGGCGTCGCTACCAAGGTGCTCGACCACGAGAAGCTCAAGCAGACGGTGTCGACCGCCATGCGCATGCTCGACAACGTGATCGACATCAACTACTACGCCGTCAAGAAAGCGCGCGACGCCAACCTGCGGCACCGCCCGGTGGGCTTGGGGCTCATGGGCTTCCAGGACGCGCTGTACGCGCTGCGCATTCCCTATGCGTCAGAGCAGGCGGTGCAGTTCGCCGACGAATCCATGGAGGCCATCTGCTACCACGCCTACTGGGCCAGCACCGAACTGGCGGCCGAGCGCGGGCGCTATTCGTCCTACAAGGGCTCGCTGTGGGAGCGCGGCGTCTTGCCGCTCGACAGCCTGAACCTGCTGGAGCAGGCGCGCGGCGGTCATGTGGAGGTGGATCGCTCGGCCACGCTGGACTGGGACGCGCTGCGCCAGAAGATCGCCCGCGACGGCATGCGCAACAGCAACTGCGTGGCCATCGCACCCACGGCCACCATCAGCAACATCATCGGCGTGGATGCGTCCATCGAGCCGTGCTTCGGCAACCTGTCGGTCAAGAGCAACCTGTCGGGCGAGTTCACTGTCATCAACCAGTACCTGGTGAAGGACCTGAAGCGCCTGGGCCTGTGGGACGACGTGATGGTGATGGACCTGAAGCACTTCGACGGTTCGCTGCGCCCCATCGACCGCGTGCCGCCCGACGTGAAGGCGCTGTACGCCACCGCCTTCGAGGTCGAGCCGCAATGGCTCGTCGAAGCCGCGGCGCGGCGCCAGAAGTGGATCGACCAGGCGCAGAGCCTGAACATCTACATGGCCGGCGCCAGCGGCAAGAAGCTGCACGACACCTACACGCTGGCCTGGCTGCGAGGGCTGAAGACCACCTACTACCTGCGCACCACCAGCGCCACGCACGCTGAAAAATCCACCGTGCAATCGGGCCGACTCAATGCCGTGCCCACCGGCAACGGCGGCGCGCACGGCATGGGCGCGCGCGATGCCGCCGCAGTGGCCGCGCCGTTGGCCATGGCGGCCGAGCCGGCCACCGACGTGAAGTTCTGCGCCATCGACGACCCGGGCTGCGAAGCCTGCCAATGAACCGCAGCGTGTGCCACGTGCGCACTGCGATCACGGCAAGGCATCGCATGCGATGCCTTGCCGCAACACTCACACCCCTTGAACCCACGAGCAACGTGACGGAATGCTTTGCATTTCATCACGTTGCTCCCATAATCGGAGCATTGGAAAAACCATGTTGACTTGGGACGACGACGCCACACCCGCCACGCTGCAACCCCGCTTGCAGCCGCTGGCTGAATTGCCGCCCGCTGCCACGCAAGGCATCACGGCATTCCAGGCCGCCCCCCTGATGCCACCGGCCATCAGCGCCGCTGCACCCAAAGCCGCACCATCCAGCCAGCGCCGCGTCAACGCCGCCGACAAGCGCATCATCAACGGTCAGACCGACGTCAACCAGCTGGTGCCCTTCAAGTACAAGTGGGCCTGGGAAAAATACCTGGCCACCTGCGCCAACCACTGGATGCCGCAGGAAATCAACATGAACCGCGACATCGCGCTGTGGAAGTCGCCGAACGGCCTGACCGAAGACGAGCGCCGCATCGTCAAGCGCAACCTGGGCTTCTTCGTCACCGCCGATTCGCTGGCCGCCAACAACATCGTGCTGGGCACCTACCGCCACATCACGGCGCCCGAGTGCCGCCAGTTCCTGCTGCGCCAGGCGTTCGAAGAGGCCATCCACACTCACGCCTACCAGTACATCGTCGAGTCGCTGGGCCTGGACGAGGGCGAGATCTTCAACGCCTACCACGAGGTGGCGTCGATCCGCGACAAGGACGAGTTCCTGATCCCGTTCATCGACGCCATCATGGATCCGGCCTTCGTCACCGGCACCCCCGAGGCCGACCAGACCCTGCTGAAAAGCCTGATCGTCTTCGCCTGCCTGATGGAAGGCCTGTTCTTCTACGTCGGCTTCACGCAAATCCTGGCGCTGGGCCGGCAGAACAAGATGGTGGGCGCGGCCGAGCAGTACCAGTACATCCTGCGCGACGAGTCGATGCACTGCAACTTCGGCATCGATCTGATCAACCAGATCAAGCTCGAGAACCCGCACCTGTGGACACCCGCCTTCAAGGCCGAGATCAAGGCCCTGTTCGAGAAGGCCGTCGAGCTGGAATACCGCTACGCCGAGGACACCATGCCGCGCGGCGTACTGGGCATGAACGCCAGCATGTTCAAGGGCTACCTGCGCTACATCGCCAACCGCCGCGCCACGCAGATCGGCCTGGACGCCCTGTTCCCCAACGAGGAAAACCCCTTCCCCTGGATGAGCGAGATGATCGACCTGAAGAAGGAACGCAACTTCTTCGAAACGCGCGTCATCGAGTACCAGACCGGCGGCGCCCTGTCGTGGGACTGATGCCGGCGGCCTTTCCGAAACGACCCTTTCTTTATCGTGCAGTCACTGAATCAGCAACCCCACCCAGGCACCCAGGCGGTGCGGTGGGCTTGCGCCCGTGTTCATGGTGATGGATTTTTCTCCAGTGCCATGAATCGCTTTGCGTGTCCAACAGGCGCGAAGCGTTTCCTGCTGTTGATGGATAGTTCAACTTGATCAAGGAGAAAAAAATGGCAACTGCAAAGAAAGCACCGGCCAAGAAGGCCGCAGCGAAGAAAGCCCCTGCGAAGAAGGCGGCACCGGCCAAGAAAGTCGTGGCGAAGAAAGCCGCACCGGCCAAGAAAGCGGTCGCCAAGAAGGCACCGGCCAAGAAGGTCGCAGCGAAGAAGGCACCCGCCAAGAAAGTCGTGGCCAAGAAAGCGGAAGCGAAGAAGGCACCGGCCAAGAAGGGCGTGGCCGTTCCCGACGGCCAGCAAGCCCTGAGCGGCGCATCCAGCCCCGGCCTTGACCCGGCCGAGGCCTTCGCAGCCCGCGACACGAGTCATCGTGCGCGGGCTTCTTTTTTTTGGAGTGTGCGGCAGACCCCGCTCACTATCGATAAGTGAGCTGCCTGCGCTTATGCAGCCTGCGTTTCAGGCCAAAATGATGTTGAAAGAGCAAGGCAGGCAGGTTCAGATGCCGGCCAGCACCGCGCCATCCACCTGGTAGTTCTGCGGTCCGCGGCTGGCGATCTTCAAGGCGCCCAGCCGGTTGCCCAGCGCGGCACAACGCGCCAACGGCCAGCCTTGCTCCAGACCGTGCAGCAGCGCACCGCGCCAGGCATCGCCGCAACCCGTCGGGTCCACCACGGACGCTGCCTGCACCGGCGGCACGCGGGTGCGAACGCCCGCCTCCCAGATGTCGCAACCCTCGCCGCCCAGCGTGACCACCAGGCCCTGCACGCGGCGCGACAGCTCGTCCAGCTCGATGCCCATGCGGTCGCACAGCATGCGGCCTTCGTAGTCATTCACCGTCACCCAGGTGGCCAGTTCGACAAAGTGCGCCAACTCGTCGCCGTTGAACATGGGCAGGCCCTGCCCCGGATCGAACACGAAGGGGATGCCGGCGGCGCGGAACTGCTCGGCGTGCTGCAGCATCGCGTCGCGCCCGTCAGGCGAGATGATGCCCAGGCGCACACCGTCGTGCGCGGCGATGCGCGTGCGGTGCGCCTGCATCATCGCGCCGGGGTGGAAGGCCGTGATCTGGTTGTTGTCGCGGTCGGTCATGATCATGGCCTGCGCGGTGTAGGTCTCGTCGATGGTGCGCACGAACTCGGTGCTGATGTCCAGCTGGCGCAGCCGCGCCAGGTAGTCGCCGCCATCGTTGCCCAGCGTGGCCACGGGCAGCGGCGTGCCGCCCAGCTGGCGCATGGCGTAGGCGATGTTGCCCGCGCAGCCGCCGAAGTCGCGCCGCAGGCTGGGCACCAGGAAGGACACGTTGAGGATGTGCAGTTGATCCGGCAGGATCTGTTCGGCGAAGCGCCCCTCGAAGCTCATGATGGTGTCGAAGGCGAGCGAGCCGCAAATCAGCGTGGCCATGGGTCAGGTAATGGTGTGAAGGGATGGACGAAGCCGGCGGCTGCCGTGCGGCAGCGCAGCCGGCTCAGGGGTAAAAGGCCATCAGGCGGTAGCCGACGATGGCCGACGGGTTGGAGACACTGGTCACGGTGAGCGCGTTGGTGCCGCTGAACTCGCCCCGCGCGGCAAGCGCCGGCGGAGCGCCAAGCTCGGCTGCGCTCACCACGCGCCGCACCAGGGCTTGGTCCTGGGCGTCGGTCAGCGTCAGCTCCAGCGACGGCGTGGCCACCGGCATGTCGGCCGTGTTGCGCAGCGTGACGCTGAAACGGAAGGCGTTGGCGCTGACGCGGTTGAAGGCGGAGCTGTCGATGACGATGGTTTCGAGCTGGCGGTACGGCGCAATCTGGCAACCGACGACCTGGCACACCGCCTGCAGCGCCGGCACCAGCGCGGGTTCGCGCGCCGCCAGCCAGTCGCGCCGACTCAGCACCCACTGCAAGGCCAGCGCCAGCAGCAGCACCAGCAACGCCGCCCACAGGCCAGCGCGCACCGGGCGCGACGACCAGAAGGCGCGGCGCCGCGCCTGCTCGACGAACCGGGGCTCGGGCTGGTCGCCGGGCGGCGCGGCGGCGGGCGCAGCGGCGTCGGGCGCCAGCGGCTCCGCCACCTCGCCCACGCCGCTCAGCACGAAGTCGACATCGGCCGCGGGGGGCACTTCGCGCTCCAGTGCCTCGGCGCGGAACGACCTGCGGGCCAGCAAGACATCCACTGGCGGCGTGGCAGGCGGGCTGGCTGGGGCTTCCGCGGGCACCGCGGTGTCTGCCGGTGATGGGTCGTGGACTGGTGCCGCCGCCACAGGCCACGGCTCGTCTGCAGGCGGTTGCGCGGGCTGGTCAGCACGGTCTGGCGCCGTCAACTCGCGCCAGGTTTGCAGCTCCGACGCGGTCCAGGGACCGTCCGGCGCCAGTTCGGCTTCGGCCGTCGCTTCGGCTTCGGGCAGGGCAGGAGTCGGAAGGGTGGCGTGCGCCGGCGCCGCGACGTCGTCCTTGGGCAGCGAGCGCTCGGCCTCGGTCGGTGCGGGGGGTTCTGGCGCGCCCTGCCCCGCTTTTTCAACACTGGTCTTGCGCGACGACCAGGGCGCGGGCGGTTGCCAGGTCTCGAACCGGGCCGCCGTCTGCGATGGCTTCGGCGCCGCGGCAGGCTCGGGCTCGACTGGCGACGGGATGGGTGCCGCAGGCACCGGCGAGGGCGCCGCAACCGGCGGGAGCGCGGCCACCGGCGCAGGATCAGGGGCGGGAGCGGGAGGTGGAGCGGCTCTGCGATCTGGTTCGCGCACAGGCACAGGCACAGGCACCGGCACGCTGGGCGGCTGCGGCGCTGGTGGGGCCGGCGCGGCGGCCTCGACCGGCAGCATGTGGGCTGCGGCGTCGAACACCTCGTTGCAGTGCCCGCAGCGCACCCAGCCGCCGGAGATGCGCAACTGGTCCGGCACGACCTTGAACATGGTCGTGCAGGCCGGGCAGCGCGTGATCAGGCTCATGGTGCGGCGATTGTAGGCAGCAGCGTGCCGGGCGCCAGGTCAGGCGCGGCGTGCCACCAGCAGCACCCAGCCGTCCTCGGTATCGGCGACCTCCAAGGACAGCCAGGGTCGATACGCCGCTTGCAACTCGGCCGTCTGACGCTCCAGCACGCCCGCCAGCACCAGCGCACCGCCCGGCGCCACATGGCCGGCCAGCAGCGGCGCCAGCACCTTGAGCGGCGTGGCCAGGATGTTGGCCAGCACGGTGTCGTACACGCCGCTGGCCTGGTCCGGCAGGCCAGCCACCAGCTGCACGCCGTTGGCCGAAGCGTTGTCGATGGTGGCCTGCGCGGCCGCCTCGTCGATGTCCACCGCGTCGACGCTGGCGGCCCCATGCAGCGCGGCGCCAATGGCCAGGATGCCGGAGCCGCAGCCGTAATCCAGCACGCGCTGGCCGCGCGGCGGGTGCGCGGCGATCCAGCGCAGGCACATGCGCGTGGTCGGGTGCGTGCCGGTGCCGAAGGCCAGGCCGGGATCGAGGCGGATCACCTCGGTGGCGCCTGCGGGCACCTCGTGCCAGGTCGGCACGATCCAGAAGCTGCGGGTGATGGGCACGGGCTCGAACTGCGACTGCGTCAGGCGCACCCAATCCTGTTCGGGCACGGGCGCGATCGACGCCACCTCGCAACCTTCCCAGAAGTCCTGCAGCGCCAGCAGCCGGGCGGCATCGCGCGCCTGCGCCTCGTCGCCGAACAGGGTCACCATGCGCGAGCGCGACCAGCTCTGCGCCGGGGGCGGCAGGCCGGGCTCGCCGAACAGCGCGCGCTCGGCATCGGTGTCGGCGTCCGCATCCTCCACCGACACGCTCAACGCCTCCAGCGCCTCCAGCGCATCGGACAGCGGTTCGACCCGGTCCTCGGGGCAGATCAGGCGCAACTCGAACATGACGGTTTCATTGCTTTCAAAAAAATAGCTGCTTGCGCTTGATACACAAGGCCTGGAGACGATTTAACCTTGAAAACAAGGCTGCGCAGCAAGCCCACCCAGCGGCCGCGGAGCAGGCCATCCGCGAACGCCGTTGCCGGACCTGCGCCGGCGACTGGCGTTGTCCTCCTCCCGGGGAAGGCGCCGCAGACGACTCAGGGTGCTACCTTTGATGCTCGCTGAACCACTTTTCCAGGTAGTGGATGTTGGTGCCGCCTTCCATGAACTTGGCGTCCACCATCAGCTCGCGGTGCAGCGCGAGGTTGCTGCTGATGCCTTCGATCAGCGTCTCGGACAGCGCGGTCTGCATGCGGGCGATGGCCTGCTCGCGCGTGTCGCCGTAGACGATGATCTTGCCGATCATGCTGTCGTAGTTGGGCGGCACGAAGTAGTTGTCGTACACGTGCGAATCCACCCGCACGCCCGGCCCGCCCGGCGGGTGCCAGTAGGTGATGCGGCCCGGCGAAGGGGTGAACTTGAACGGGTCCTCGGCATTGATGCGGCACTCGATGGCGTGGCCCCTGATCTGGATCTGCCGCTGCGTGAAGGGCAGCTTCTCGCCCGCCGCCACCATGATCTGGGTGCGCACGATGTCGATGCCGGTGATCCATTCGGTCACCGGGTGCTCGACCTGCACGCGCGTGTTCATCTCGATGAAATAGAACTCGCCGTTCTCGTACAGGAACTCGAAGGTGCCGGCGCCGCGGTAGCCGATCTTCTTACAGGCCGCCACGCAGCGCTCGCCGATGCGCTCGATCAGGCGGCGCGGAATGCCCGGGGCCGGGCCTTCCTCGATCACCTTCTGGTNNCGCCCAGGTACACCGCGTTGCGGTGCTTGTCGGCCAGGATCTGGATTTCGATGTGGCGCGGGTTCTGGAGGAACTTCTCCATGTACACGGCCGGGTTGTTGAAGGCCGCGGCGGCCTCGCTCTTGGTGGTCTGCACCGCGGCCAGCAGGGCCGCCTCGGTGTGCACCACGCGCATGCCGCGCCCGCCGCCGCCGCCCGCGGCCTTGATGATGACCGGGTAGCCGATGGCCTTGGCGATGCGCTTGATGGCGGCCGGCTCGTCGGGCAGTTCGCCGTCGGAGCCGGGCACGCAGGGCACGCCGGCCTTGATCATGGCCTGCTTGGCCGACACCTTGTCGCCCATGATGCGGATCGACTCGGGCGTGGGGCCGATGAACTGGAAGCCGCTGCGCTCCACCCGCTCGGCAAAATCGGCGTTTTCGCTCAAGAAGCCGTAGCCGGGGTGAATCGCCTCGGCGTCCGTCACCTCGGCGGCCGAGATGATGGCCGGCATGTTGAGGTAGCTCTGCCCTGACGGTGCCGGGCCGATGCACACCGCCTCTTCGGCCAGCTTGACGTATTTGGCGTCCTTGTCGGCCTCGGAATAGACCATCACGGCCTTGATGCCCAGCTCGCGGCAGGCGCGCTGCACGCGCAGGGCGATCTCACCGCGGTTGGCGACCAGTATTTTCTTGAACATGTTCAGTGATCCACGGTGCGCTGGCGTCATGCGCCGCGCATCAACACGTTGGAGCCGCTGGCCACGAGGGCCACGCGAGGATGCCGTGCAGCGGGCGTGCGGCCCGGCCGCTGGCGTCGTCCCTCGGGAGAAGGCGCCGAAGGCGACTCAGAGGGCTCCATCATTCAATGATGAACAACGGCTGGCCGTATTCCACCGCCTGGCCGTTTTCGCCCAGGATCTTCTTGATGGTGCCGCCCTTCTCCGCGTCGATCTCGTTCAGGATCTTCATCGCCTCGATGATGCACAGCGTGTCGCCTTCCTTGACCTGCTGGCCCACCTCGACGAAGGGTTTGGCGCCGGGGCTGGATGCACGGTAGAAGGTACCCACCATGGGCGATTTGAGCACGAAGCCCGCCGGCTCTTCGGCAGGCGCGGGGGCGGCCGCTTCTGCCGCGGGCGCCGCGCTGGCCGCAGGCGCCGCGGGCCCTGGGGCGGCCACCGGTGGTGCCACGGGTGCGTACACCACCTGCGCAGGCGCGGGCGGCGCGCCCTTGACGATGCGCACCTTGCCTTCGGCTTCGGTGATTTCCAGTTCCGACACGTTCGACTCGGAGACCAGGTCGATCAGTGTCTTGAGTTTGCGCAAATCCATTGCAAAGTCATCCAAATTTTGGGAATGGGGGCGAATTTACCTCAAATTGGCCGCAAATCGCCCCGATTTGAATCCAATTTCACCGAAATTTAATCTATGCCAATGCCGCAGGGCACCCTCAGCTCCTGCCGAGCCTGTCGCGCCAGGCCGCCAGATCGCGCGCGTGCAACTGGCCCAGTTTGCGGTCGCGCAACTGGCCCGTGGCGTCGAACAGCACGCTGAACGGCAGGCCGCCGGCCGCATTGCCCAGCGCGCGCGTTAGTTCGACCCCTTCGAGGCCCGCCAGGGCCACCGGAAAGCTGACCGGCGACTTGGCCAGGAAGCGCGCGACCGGCTCGGGCTTGTCAACCGCCAAACCGATCAATTGCCAGCCATTGGCCTTGTTTTCGTTGTAGAAGCTGCTCAATAACGGCAGTTCCTCGACACAGGGCGGGCACCACGTGGCCCAGAAGTTGACCAGCAGCGGGCGGCCGCGCAGCGTGGCCAGCGCCAGTGCACTGCCATCCGGAGCTGAAAAGCTGCGGTCCCAAAGACCCGTGGTGTCCGGCTCGTCCAGTGCCAGCCGGCGCGCGCTGAACAGCGCACCGGCACCCGCGGCGGCCAGTGCCACGGCGGCCAGCGCCAGGCGCCGGCCCGTCGGCCGCGCCGCCTTGGCGGCGGCGGCTGGCGGGGGCGATAAATCGTCGGGTGAATTCATGTCTGCTCATCCTCCTGCAGCCGATGTGCCAGCGCCCGGCGGTCGCCGCGCAGCGGCTGCCCCTGGCGCCCGGGCTTCAGCGCACCGCGCAAATCGTCGTGGTCGTGAATCATCAGGTGCACGCCGATGGACTCACCCAGTTCGGCGCAGTGGCTGGAAAAGCTCAGCGCATCCACCTGCATGCCGTTGAAGCCGGCCACGCTGCGCGGCTGGTAGGCCACCCGATGGTCGATGAGGGCGATCTCGGCGGATTTGGGATCGTCGCAGAACAGCTGCAGATAAATGTCCGACAGCCGCGTGGCGGTGCCGTTCCACACCGCACCGGCGATGTGGGGGCGGAATTCGGCCAGCCGCTCCATCCACGACAGGGCCAGCCGGCGCAGCGCGGCCAGTTCGGCCGGTTGCGTGTCGGCATGGAACAGCGCCAGATAGGCCCGCACCTCGGACTCGACCAGATCGTTGTCCGGCAAGGCCGTGCGCGGCGGCACGCCCATGACCTTCAGCGCCCGGCGCTTGGCGGCGCCGTAATCCAGCCCCTCTTCCACCACCAGGCGCGCAGCGTGCGCGGCCATCTCGTGCGTCAGGGTTTCCATGGATCGCATTCTGCCTTGCCAGGGCAAGCCGTTGCCGTAAAGTGGCTTGTATCGCACTCACAACCTCGCCAGGAGACCCTCCCCATCATGCAAACGACGATGATGAATGTGCCGCTGTCGCTCAACCACCTGCTGGATCGCGCGGGCATGCTGTTCAGGAACAACGAAGTCGTCTCGCGCCTGCCCGACAAGTCGCTGCGGCGCCACAGCTATGGCGAGTTTCATCGCCGCACGCGCGCATTGGGCAGCGCGCTGCAAAGGCTCGGGCTGCGCAAGGGCGACCGCGTGGCCACCCTGTGCTGGAACCACCACGCGCACCTGGAGTGCTACTTCGGCATTCCCGCCGCCGGCGGCGTGATGCACACGCTCAACCTGCGCCTGGCGCCCGACGAGATCGGCTGGATCGCCAACGACGCCGGGGACCGCTTTCTCATCATCGACGACGTGCTGCTGCCGCTGTACGAGAAGTTCAAGCACCTGCACAAGTTCGACAAGGTGATCGTGTTTCCCTTCTCCGGTGCCCCGGTTGCGCCGGCCTTCACCGACTACGAAGCCCTGCTGGCCGGCGCCGACCCGGACGGCTTCCAGTACGTGCCGCACGATGAGGACGACCCGGTCAGCATGTGCTACACCAGCGGCACCACCGGCAAGCCCAAGGGCGTGGTGTACTCGCACCGCTCCACCGTGCTGCATTCGCTGGTCGCCGGCCTGGCCGATTTCGCGGCCGTCCGCTCCACCGACGTGGTGCTGCCCGTCACGCCCATGTTCCACGCCAACAGCTGGGGCATGCCCTACATCTCGGTGATGATGGGCGCCAAGCTGGTCTTCCCCGGCCCGCACCTGCACCCCGACGACCTGCTCGACCTGATGACGGCCGAGCCGCCCACGCTGTCGCTGGGCGTGCCCACCATCTGGCTGTCGCTGATCCAGACCTACGACGCCTCGCTGAAGCCCGGCTCGCCCCATGCCGGGCGCTGGAAGCTGCCGCGCGGCATGCGCTCGTTCGTCGGCGGCGCCGCCGTGCCCGAGAGCCTGATCCGCGCCTTCGACGCGCACGGCATCTGGATCCAGCAGGGCTGGGGCATGACCGAAACCAGCCCCATCGCCACCGTCAGCTACCAGCGCGCCGAGTTGCGCGACATGTCCGCCGACGAGAAGTACCGCCGCGCCGCGCTGGCCGGATCGCCGGTGCCGCTGGTCGATCTGCGCGCGCGCGGCGACGACGGTACCAACCAGCCCTGGGACGGCCGCAGCGTGGGCGAGATTCAGGTGCGCGGCCCCTTCATCACCGGCGGCTATTACGCGGTCGGCTCGCCGTCCGACAAGTTCACGCCCGACGGCTGGCTGCGCACGGGCGACGTGGCCAGCGTGGATGATCTCGGCTTCGTCAAGATCAGCGACCGCACCAAGGACCTGATCAAGTCCGGCGGCGAATGGATCAGCTCGGTCGATCTGGAAAACGCCCTCATGGCCCACCCTGCCATCGCCGAGGCCGCCGTCATCGCCATCCCCGACGAGAAGTGGAGCGAGCGCCCGCTGGCCTGCGTGGTGCTGATCGCCGGCGAGCAGGCCACGCCGGATGAACTGAACGAATGGCTGCTGGAGCGGAGCTTCGCCAAGTGGCAACTGCCCGAGCGCTACGAGTTCATCGACGCCGTGCCGCGCACGTCGACGGGCAAGTTCTGGAAGCTGAAGCTGCGGGAGCAGTTTCCTGGATAAGCTCCCCCTGAGCCGCTGGACGCCACGTGCTCGCCGCCAGAGGCGGCGGCTCTTCGGTCTGTCCAGACCTGCGCAGGCAGGTCTGGAGCCGCAGACCTCAGCCCCCACTGGGGGACAACGCCGGTGGCCGGCGCAGGTCCGGCCACGGCGTTCTGGCGTGGCCTGCTCCGCGGCCTTGCGATCGGTGAACGAGGGTCGCGCAAGCAGATAAAACTCTTGTTTTTATAGCTGCTTGCGCTTTATTGGCGGGCGCTAGAGGCCAAAAAGACTCTGAACCAGATTCAGCGCGACAATCACGCCCTGCTCAGCGTCGCCGTCGTTCATGCACCCCTTGGCCGCCCCATGAAACGTGTCCTGCTCATCGCCAGCGGCGTCGCCGTCGCCCTGGCCGTGCTGTTCTGGCCCTACACCGTGGGGTTGTTCATGATGGGCAAGAGCCTGCTGGCCGATGGCCTGCAGGTGGTCTCGGGCATCCGCGAAGAACCCGGGCCGTGGGAAGTTGTCGACCCCGGCCAACCCAACGCCGTGTTCGTGAAACCCTACGTGCTACAGGCGGGCGCTGGCGAGGCGGTGCAGATTGGCGACATCGTGACTGTGCGCAAGTACATACTCGATACGGACGCCACGACGATCACGAAGGACATGGGGCCCATCTGGTTCTGGGTGGGATACCGCAGACCCCAAGACGGTCGCTTCTTTAAATGCCTCAAGATGGAGAACAGTTGTGACGTCGAAAGCGGCGTCGTCGGCCTGAAGACGGGTAGCTGGTTCTATTACCCCATCAACGATGTCAGCGTGGCATCCTGGCGCAATAAGGATGGACATCTTGACCCGCGCTATGGCTCTGAACTCGTGCTGGGAGGGGGAAGTGGCGTCTTCATGCTGGAAGACACAACTGCCTTTCGCCATTCCTTGCCTGCCAAGCCCGCACCTTATCTGGAGCAGCAATTCAAGAACACCTTCGTGGCTGGCGGCGTGGGCGCAATGGTGCAGAGGCAGCTCTACCACCTGGTGCAGCGCTGCCCGGCCCAATTGCACCAGCGGACGGTGAAAGTCAGGAGCGGCGGCCCGACGACCACCCTTGAGCGCCGCCTGTGGGTGGTGGAGGGCGAACTGAAAGCCACCTGNNCGCCCGAGTTGCTGGCGCAGGTGCGCGCGACCAACGCCAGCTATGCCAAGCCGCTGACCCACGGCCCGCGGTTGCTGCACAACGCCTATGTGGTGGTAGCGGGGGAGAAGACGCGGTTGAATCTGCGCGAAGGCTTGTGTTCAGCGCAAGGGTTTTGCGAGGGATTTCACAAGCTCGATCGCATCAAGATCATGGATTACCGGACGCATGAGCATACGCATGGGACTGTGACACGCGGCGAGAATGACGAGTTCTTCTATACGGCCGATTCCGGCTACAGCGGTCCGGCGCATTTCAGCATCCACCTCTCCGAAACGTATGAAATGAACAAAGATGATGCGCTCACAAGAGCCAACGATGCTGACGTACCGATCGAGGTGATTTCGCCGAAGGAGGCGACAGCGCGCGCCGCACAAGGCAGGCCGGCAGGCGCATCCTGATTGCCCGCCAGCCGCCCACCGCGTGGCACACAGGCGCAGGGTCGCTCAGTCCGTGTGGCGCACATGTTGCCGCATCCCAGTCACTATATTTTGAATAGCTGCTTGCGCTTTCCCCACGGGCGCCAGAGGCCGAAAAGGCTTGCAATTCAGCCGTAGAATCCAGCCCATGCATATTCACATCCTGGGCATCTGCGGCACCTTCATGGGCGGGCTGGCCGCGCTGGCGCGCGAGGCGGGCCACACCGTCACCGGCTGCGACGCGGGCGTGTACCCGCCGATGAGCGACCAGTTGCGCGCGCTGGGCATCGAGCTGATCGAGGGCTATGGCGCCGAGCAGATCGCGCTGAAGCCCGACGTGTTCGTGATCGGCAACGTGGTCAGCCGCGCGCGGCTGACGGATGGTTCACCGAAGTTTCCGCTGATGGAAGCCATTCTCGACGCCGGCGCGCCCTACATCAGCGGCCCGCAGTGGCTGCTGGAGAACGTGCTGCAGGGCCGCCACGTGCTGGCCGTGGCGGGCACGCACGGCAAGACGACGACCACGTCGATGCTGGCCTGGATTCTGGAGAGCGCGGGCCTCGCGCCCGGCTTCCTGGTCGGTGGGGTGCCGCTCAACTTCGGCATCAGCGCACGGCTGGGCTCCACCACCCCATCGGATGGGTCTGGCTCCCTCTCCCGGGAGCGGGAGAGGATTGGGGTGAGGGCCGACGGCCTTGCCCCCGCGCCCGCGAGCCCCTCACCCCAGCCCCCGGATCAAGTCCGGGGCAAGCTCTCCCCCCAGAGGGGCGAGGGAGCAACATCTCCCGCACGGCCCTTGTTCGTGATCGAAGCCGACGAATACGACACCGCCTTCTTCGACAAGCGCAGCAAGTTCGTGCACTACCGCCCGCGCACGGCGGTGCTGAACAACCTGGAGTTCGACCACGCCGACATCTTCGACGACCTGGCGGCGATCGAGCGGCAGTTCCACCACCTGGTGCGCACCGTGCCGCCCTCGGGCCGCGTGGTGGTCAACGGGCTGGAAGAAAGCCTGCAGCGCGTGCTGGCGCAGGGCTGCTGGAGCGGGCAGCGCAGCTTTGGTGCGGCGGTGAGCGATTTCACCGCGCACGGCGACGCGTCGGATTTCGAGGTGCAACTGCGTGGCCAGCCCGTGGGCCGCGTGCGCTGGGATCTGTCGGGCACCCACAACCAACTCAACGCGCTGGCCGCCATCGCCGCGGCCGAGCATGTGGGCGTGGCCCCGGCCGAGGCCTGCGCGGCGCTGGCCAGCTTTCAGAACGTGCGCCGCCGCATGGAGGTGCGTGGCCGCGTGGCCCAAGCCGACGGCGCCGAGATCACGGTGTACGATGATTTCGCCCACCACCCCACGGCGATTCGCACCACGGTGGACGGCTTGCGCCGCCAGCTGGATGCGGCCGGCAAGCGAAGCGAGCGCATCCTCGCCATCTTCGAGCCGCGCAGCAACACGATGAAGCTGGGCACGATGAAATCGCAACTGCCCTGGTCACTGGAGCACGCCGACCTGAGCTTCTGCCACACCGGCGGGCTGGATTGGGACGCGGCCGCCGCGCTGGCGCCCCTAGGCGCGCACGCGCAGGTGGCCGCCAGCGTGGACGAGATCGTGCGTCAGGTCATCGCCGCGGCGCGCCCGGGCGACCACCTGCTGTGCATGAGCAATGGCGGCTTCGGCGGCGTTCACACGAAGCTGATGGAAGAACTTCAAAAACACCGATGAGCAACGAGTCTCAGACAGTGTTGCAGGAGCGGGCTTGCCCGCGATCAAGCGTTGATTGCGGCGAGACGTCTCATCGCGGGCAAGCCCGCTCCCACAACAGGGTCTGAGACTTCTTGATAGTCAAGCAAAAACAATAGCTGCTCGCGCTTATCCAGCAAGCGTTAGCGGCCAATTTGACCAAGAACCTGCCGCCCCGGCAGCGTGCTGCCGCATCAGTAAGAAACCGTCATCGCGCCCAGGTCGATGCGCACCACGGGCTTGTCGAGCGCAGCACTGGCGGCGCGCGCGAATTCGCGGCTCCACTGCGGGTCGTTCAGCAGCCGCGGGCCGGCGTCGCGCGCCACCACCAGCACCTTGTCGGCCAGCAGCAGCTTGCCGGTGGGGCGCAGCGGCTCGCTGCCCAGCTGGGTGAACTGCGCGTCGAGCCAGTCGCGTGCCTCGGCGTTGCCCATCGGCGCGGCGGGGTCGAGATCGAAGCGCCATTCGGTGCGCTCGTCCTGGATGACGCGGACTTCGCTTTGCATGATCGGGGGGTCTCCTGAAGGCGGGGGGATGCAGTCTGCATGCGCCCCGCGACCGCGGCACGCCCCGTGACTGTAGTCGATCCGAAGCGGCCGCCCTTGACGTCGATCAGCGCTTGCGCCGCGCCCGCACCGCGTCCGACAGCACTTGCAGGATAGTCTGCGTGCCGTCCCAGCCGATGCAGGCGTCGGTGATGCTCTTGCCGTATTCGAGCGCGTTCACGTCATCCTTGCCGGGCGTGAACTTCTGCGCCCCGCCGTGGATGTGGCTTTCCACCATCACGCCGAACACGCAGCGCGAGCCGCCCGACACCTGGGCAGCCACCTCGCGCGCCACGTCCAGCTGCTTCTCGTGCTGCTTGCTGCTGTTGGCGTGGCTGCAGTCGACCATCAGCGTGGGGGGCAGCTTGGCGGCCTCCAGCTCCTTGCAGGCGGCGGTCACGCTTTCGGCATCGTAGTTGGGCGCCTTGCCGCCACGCAGGATCACGTGGCAGTCCTTGTTGCCGTCGGTGTGGACGATGGCGACCTGGCCGTTCTTGTGCACCGACAGGAAGTGGTGGTCGCGGCTGGCGGACTGGATGGCGTCGGTGGCGATGCGGATGTTGCCGTCGGTGCCGTTCTTGAAGCCGATCGGGGCCGACAGCCCACTGGCCAGCTCGCGGTGCACCTGGCTTTCGGTGGTGCGCGCGCCGATGGCGCCCCAGCTGATCAGATCGCCGATGTACTGCGGCGAGATCACGTCGAGGAATTCGCTGCCCGCCGGCAGGCCCAGGCGGTTGATCTCGATCAGCAGCTGGCGCGCGATGCGCAGGCCTTCGTCGATGCGGTAGCTCTCGTCCAGGTAGGGGTCGTTGATGAGACCCTTCCAGCCCACGGTGGTGCGCGGCTTCTCGAAATACACGCGCATCACGATCTCGAGCGAATCGGCGTAGTGGTCGCGCAGCGGCTTCAGGCGCCGCGCGTAGTCCAGCGCCGCCGCCGGATCGTGGATGGAACACGGACCGATGACGACCAGCAGGCGATCATCCTTGCCCGACATGATGCGGCGGATCGACTTGCGGGTTTCGCCGATCAGCGTTTCGACCGCGGTGCCACGAATCGGGAAGAAGCGGATCAGGTGCTCGGGTGGGGGCAGCACGGTGATGTCCTTGATGCGTTGGTCGTCGGTCTGGCTGGTGCGTTCCTGCGACGGTTGCCAGGCCTCGACGGCGGGCTGCACGGCTTTCGCGTTCATGGCTTCTTCCTTTGAAATGAATAGGTGTTGACGGTGGTGTTCGGGCACAAAAAAACCGCCGGGCTCATCGCGTCGGCGGTCTTGTCGGGAAGTGCGCTTGGGTTACACGTTCGCCTCTCGTCCGCCGAGGACTGAGAACCAAAAGTAAAAACCGAAAGCGACACGCGTTTTCATGACCCAGCGAATGTAGCACAAGCAGCGTGACGGGCCGATGACGGGCACGGGGCGGGCGGTTACATACCGTCGCTTGCTCACAAATTAATAGCTGGAAGCGCTTGACAGTCGACGGCTTCAGGGCAAATTCATTAAAAATGCAACTCAACCCGTTCCACCGACGGTGAGGCCGTCCAGCCGCAGCGTCGGCTGCCCCACGCCCACCGGCACACTCTGTCCTTCCTTGCCGCACACGCCCACGCCGGAATCGAGCCGCATGTCGTTGCCGATCATCGTGATGCGCTTGAGCGACTCGGGGCCGCTGCCCACGATGGTCGCACCCTTCACCGGGTACTGGATCTTGCCGTTCTCGACCCAGAAGGCCTCGCTGGCAGAGAACACGAACTTGCCGCTGGTGATGTCGACTTGGCCGCCGCCGAAGTTGGTGGCGTACAGACCTTTCTTGATGCTGGCCACGATTTCACGCGGGTCCGTGTCGCCGCCGAGCATGTAGGTATTGGTCATGCGCGGCATCGGAATGTGCGCATAGCTCTCGCGCCGGGCATTGCCGGTGGGCTCCACTCTCATCAAGCGCGCGTTCATCGCGTCCTGGATGTAGCCCTTCAGGATGCCGTCCTCGATCAATACGTTGCGCTGCGTGGCGTGACCTTCGTCGTCCACGTTGAGGCTGCCGCGCCGATCAGGAATCGTTCCGTCATCCAGCACGGTGACACCCTTGGCCGCCACGCGCTGGCCGATGCGGCCACTGAACGCGCTCGACCCCTTCCGGTTGAAATCACCCTCCAGGCCGTGACCAACCGCCTCATGCAACAGCACGCCCGGCCAGCCCGGACCGAGCACCACGGTCATCTCACCGGCAGGTGCAGGCCTGGATTCAAGGTTGGTGAGCGCAGCGGTCACCGCCTCGTCCACATAGCTCTTGACCAGCGCGTCGTCGAAATACGATAGGCCGAACCGCCCTCCACCGCCGAATGAACCAACTTCGCGCCGACCATTCTGTTCGGCGATCACGGTCACGGAGAGTCGGACCAACGGACGCACATCGGCTGCCAAGCTGCCATCGAGGCGCGCGACCAACACCACATCGTACTCACTGGCCAAGCCGGCCATCACCTGGACAATCCGTGGGTCCACGGCCCGCGCCATCTGCTCGACCCTTTCAAGCAAGGTGACCTTGGCTGTGCTATCGAGAGATCCAATCGGATCAAGCGAGTCATAAAGCCTGCGACTTTTGGCCACAGTCCGACGTGGGAGCTTGATTCGGTCACTGCGGGCCGCCGTCGAGATTGCACGCACGGTGTGCGCCGCATCGTTGAGGGAGGCGGCCGAGATGTCATCGGCGTACGCAAATGCGGTTTTTTCGCCCGTTACCGCGCGCACGCCCACACCTTGGTCAATCGAAAAGCTGCCGGTCTTGACAATGCCTTCTTCCAGGCTCCAGCCTTCTGCGCGCGTGTACTGAAAGTAGAGATCCGCGTCATCGATCTGACGCTGTCCGATGATGCCCAGCGTCTTGCCTAAATCCACCTCGGTCAACCCAAATGGCGCCAATAGCAAATCATTAGCCGTCGCCAAACGCTCAATCGTGCTGCTTCTGGAAATCATGGCTGGATTGTAGGATGTGCGTGGATTCTTTGCGGTTGGCGCGCGACTTCTGCCCCCTCCGCCGACACCCAAAACGTTGCCCAAAAGAAAACGCCCAGTCATTTCTGACTGGGCGTTTCTCGCTGTAATAGCCTGACAATGTCCTACTTTCACACGGGAATCCGCACTATCATCGGCGCTAAGGCGTTTCACTGTCCTGTTCGGGATGGGAAGGAGTGGTACCACCTCGCTATGGTCATCAGGCATAACTTTTTGCCATCCAGCGGCACCGCAGTGCTTAGCTGAACGACCAATTCATAGAGCAAATCAGCTTATTTTGAATGCGTCACTTGGCATAACAACCTTGATCGTCGATCAAAGTTATAGGGTCAAGCCGCACGAGCAATTAGTACTGGTTAGCTTAATGCATTACTGCACTTCCACACCCAGCCTATCAACGTCCTGGTCTAGAACGACTCTTTAGGGGGCTCAAGGCCCCGGCAGATCTCATCTTGAAACGAGTTTCCCGCTTAGATGCTTTCAGCGGTTATCTCTTCCGCACTTAGCTACCCTGCGATGCCACGGGCGTGACAACAGGTACACCAGAGGTGCGTCCACTCCGGTCCTCTCGTACTAGGAGCAGGCTTTCTCAAATCTGCAGCGCCCACGGAAGATAGGGACCAAACTGTCTCACGACGTTTTGAACCCAGCTCACGTACCTCTTTAAATGGCGAACAGCCATACCCTTGGGACCGGCTACAGCCCCAGGATGAGATGAGCCGACATCGAGGTGCCAAACACCGCCGTCGATATGAACTCTTGGGCGGTATCAGCCTGTTATCCCCAGAGTACCTTTTATCCGTTGAGCGATGGCCCTTCCATACAGAACCACCGGATCACTATGTCCTGCTTTCGCATCTGCTCGACTTGTCAGTCTCGCAGTCAAGCACGCTTATGCCATTGCACTATCGTCACGATGTCCGACCGTAACTAGCGTACCTTCGAACTCCTCCGTTACACTTTGGGAGGAGACCGCCCCAGTCAAACTGCCTACCATGCACTGTCCCCGACCCAGATAATGGGCCTAGGTTAGAACCTCAAACACACCAGGGTGGTATTTCAACGTTGGCTCCATGCGATCTAGCGACCGCACTTCAAAGCCTCCCACCTATCCTACACAGATCTGTTCAAAGTCCAATACAAAGCTACAGTAAAGGTTCATGGGGTCTTTCCGTCTTTCCGCGGGGAGATTGCATCATCACAAACATTTCAACTTCGCTGAGTCTCAGGAGGAGACAGTGTGGCCATCGTTACGCCATTCGTGCAGGTCGGAACTTACCCGACAAGGAATTTCGCTACCTTAGGACCGTTATAGTTACGGCCGCCGTT
>JRYL01000167.1_pt1 | contig 23665 bp, 23 predicted proteins | sample 235391 | NCBI WGS metagenome assembly JRYL01 (sample SAMN03074223, study PRJNA261481) | activated sludge metagenome | biome: Wastewater Treatment Plant; feature: Wastewater; material: Activated sludge; isolation source: activated biomass of a wastewater treatment plant treating wastewater from... ...
GACTCGTTTCCCGCTCCAGGATTTTAGAAAGGAAAGCAGTCCTTGCTTTCTTTTTGATCAGATGAGTAATCTGATACTGATCATGGCGCGATAGCAAAGCGGTTATGCCGCGGCCTGCAAAGCCGTTTAGGCCGGTTCGACTCCGGCTCGCGCCTCCAGGAATCATTAATATTCAATGAGTTAAGAATCCCCGGTTGGGGATTTTTAATATCTTTTCCAGTAGTTATCCAGATTGCACCTGGCTTTATTCAGAGCCGGATATTCTTCTATTTTCCTGCGTGGAAAATTGCGCCAAAGTTTCTACAATACTGCAGATTTAACAACATAGCGAATAGTCCAAATGGGTGATTGACGGCCATTTTCAAACAGCCTACGTTTTCATCGCAGCATCGAGATTGGGCAATGCATAATCACTATTTATAAGGCTATGACTATCATGTTAAAACCATTGATGTTGGGCGGTTTGCTGTTGGGAGTGTCGGTTTCCGCCTCAGCGGCGGGATTTGTGTATACGGATTTTAGTGATGTATCGGGACTGCAGTTAAATGGCAATGCCATTCAGAACGGTAACACCTTGCAGTTGACGCCTTCGGCATTTGGGCAAAGCGGTAGTGCATTTACGCTATTGTCCACGCCGCTGGGTGAGTTGGCTACTTTCAGTACCTATTTCCAGTTCAGGATCAGTAATTCTGACGGTTACTGGGATGTGGATGGACCGGGTGCCGATGGTCTGGTATTCGTGATTCAACCGTTAGCGAATAACGTGGGCGGTGCAGGTGGCGGCATTGGCTATAATGGAATTGGCAACAGCTTGGGGATTGAGTTTGATACTTGGCAGAATGGCGTGGGCGAGTTCAATGATCCAAATGGCAATCATGTCGGCGTGGATTTGAATGGCAATCTTATCTCAGTAGCTACGGCCATCGAACCTACGTTGTTCAACAATGGCGAAGTCTGGAATGCCTGGATTGAGTATGACGGTGCCACGGGGCAATTGGATGTACGCTGGTCGCAGGATGCCAGCCGCCCAGCAGCATCTCAATTAAGCTATAACGTGGATTTGCTCTCTGTACTGGGTTCGCAAACTGCCTATATCGGGTTCACTGCTGGGACAGGCTATGCCTATAACCAGCATGAAATCCTGTCATGGCAATACAGCGACACGATTGCAGCCGTGCCGGAACCTTCAGAAGCATTGTTGCTATCGGCAGGCACCATGCTGCTGGCAGGCTGGGTTGCTCGCCGTCGTCAATCGTCACGTAGTTGAAATTTATCCATATTTTGGAGCACATGGAAAAAGCGGCTGATATATCTGATCAGGATAGATAGCAGGAGGGCCGGTTAAATATTGCAAAGGCATTGACAATGCCGCTGGAGTCTCTATAATTCCGCTTCTTTCGCGGGAATAGCTCAGTTGGTAGAGCGCAACCTTGCCAAGGTTGAGGTCGCGAGTTCGAGACTCGTTTCCCGCTCCAAATTCCAAAAGGCCCAAACTTCGGTTTGGGCCTTTTGTTTTTTTTATTCTTCACTAAGTACTGCGCAAACTCTTAAGGTTTGGCAATCCTCTATCTTGGCTAATGGGCAGGCTAAAGGCGGCTTCCTGTCTCGGCCATTCCTATGGCAGCGATAATGATAAAAAATATTTATGCCGTAGTTAAAAACTATTGATTTTCATTGTTTGCATAATTTCATTAATATTCAAATATCCCATTTTCTAATGGGGTCTTTGAACCAACTTGTATCAGGAGGAGCTGCCATGAGTGATAATACCAAGAAATGCCCTGTGACCCATTTGACTACCGATTTTGGCGCCCCCGTCGTCACTAACCGTGACAGTTTGACTGCGGGGCCCCGTGGCCCGCTGCTGGCCCAGGACGTATGGCTGAATGAGAAGCTCGCCAATTTCGTGCGTGAAGTCATTCCCGAGCGCCGCATGCACGCCAAGGGCTCGGGCGCTTTCGGCACCTTCACGGTGACCAAGGACATCACGAAATACACTCGCGCCAAGATATTCAGCGAAGTCGGCAAAAAGACCGAGATGTTCGCCCGCTTCACCACCGTAGCCGGCGAGCGTGGCGCTGCTGATGCCGAGCGTGATATTCGGGGCTTTGCCCTGAAGTTTTATACCGAGGAGGGCAACTGGGATATGGTCGGCAACAATACGCCTGTATTCTTCATCCGCGACCCGCGCCAGTTTCCCGACTTGAACAAGGCTGTCAAGCGCGACCCGAAGACCAACATGCGCAGCGCCACCAACAACTGGGACTGGTGGACCCTGGTGCCCGAAGCGCTGCACCAGGTCACCGTGGTCATGAGCGACCGCGGCATCCCGGCCAGCTACCGCCACATGCACGGTTTCAGCTCGCACACTTACAGTTTCTGGAATGCGCAAGGCGAGCGCTTCTGGGTAAAGCTGCACTTCAAGACCCAGCAGGGTATCAAGAACCTGACCGATGCTGAGGCTGCCGAATTGGTGGGCCAGGACCGTGAAAGCCACCAGCGCGATCTATACGAGGCGATTGAGCGCGGCGATTTCCCGAAGTGGACGCTGTACATCCAGGTGATGCCTGAGACCGATGCCGAGAAGTATCGCCTGCATCCGTTCGACCTGACCAAGGTTTGGTACAAAGGTGATTACCCGTTGATTGAAGTGGGTGAGTTCGAGCTGAACAAGAACCCCGAAAACTTCTTTGCCGACGTCGAGCAGAGCGCGTTCTCGCCTGCCAACCTGGTGCCAGGCATCAGCGCAAGTCCTGATCGCATGCTGCAGGCGCGCTTGTTCAACTACGCCGACGCGCAGCGTTACCGCTTGGGCACCAACCATCACCAGATCCCGGTCAACAAGGCGCGCTGCCCGGTACATAGTAACCATCGTGATGGCGAGGGCCGGGTGGATGGCAATTACGGCGGCCTGCCGCACTACGAGCCCAATAGTTTCGGGCAGTGGCAGGGTCAGCCGGAATTTGCGGAACCGCCACTCAGGATCAATGGCGATGCCAAGTTCTGGTCTTACCACCAGGACGACAATAACTACTTCGAACAGCCGCGCAAACTGTTCCAATTGATGACACCAGGACAGCAGGAGGCACTGTTCGGCAACACAGGCCGTGCCATGGGCGATGCGCCGGAATTTATCAAGCTCCGCCACATCCGCAACTGCCATGCAGCCGATCCTGCGTATGGCGCTGGCGTGGCGAAGGCGCTGGGAATCGACTTGCAGAAAGCCCTGGCCTCGAAACCGGATGATCCGATGTATGGCAATCCTCTGGTACCGTTGCCTGCCTGATGTAGGGCCATTCTGGAGTATTGGGCCGTAATGGTTTCTTATCTGCGGAAAACTTAGATATCGTAAAATGAAGAGAAAAAGGAGAGCTTGATGCTCTCCTTTTTATTTTTTTACAGCCTATCGGATTGAATATTTGCAGCATTGACATGTTGGCTGGGGTTGCTGTGATACTCATCGTAGTCTGACGATAGATAAATTATGGAAGCCTGAACATGAGGATGCGCTTGACTGGATGGGAAAGACGAAGGGTTTAAGCTGATTTAATTTACAAATAAAATCAGGTTAAATTGAGCTACTGTTGGATTTGTGGACACCATCCTAAGCTAGCCCTGCCTGTTTTTCAAAGTTGATGGGGCTGACTATCCTATTGCCGAATGACGATGTTTTGGGTTGTAAGAACGCTCGATGTAGTCAAATACCTCGGCTTTGGCCTGATGTCTTGCCGGATAGACTTTGTGGGCGATACGCTCGGTCTTGAGCGTCGAGAAGAAGCCATCCCTGAACAACTCATGCTGCAAATCACGCCCGTTCCGACAGAACCGTTGGAACTGTTCATTGGCGTACTCTGGCTGCCACGATCCGAATCATGTAGCAGTGCGTCAGGCTTACCGCGACGCCAGACTGCCATCAACTATAGAGGTTCAGAAATAGTTCAATCCCAGCGCAGCCTTGACTTCATCCATAGTCTTGGCAGCCACTTCACGCGCCTGCTCAGTGCCTTCGCGTAGCAGTTGCAGGATGTAACCCTTGTCTTCAGCCAGTTCGGCACGGCGGGTACGGATCGGTTCCAGCAGTTCCTGCAGTACAGCTTCCAGGCGTTTTTTCACGATACTGTCGGCCAGGCCGCCACGGGTATAGTGCGCTTTCAGTTCGGCTACTGCAGCCTTGTCGGTGTCGAACGCATCCAGGTATGTGAAGGCGATGTTGCCTTCCACATGGCCTGGGTCTTCGATCTTGAGGTGCAGCGGGTCGGTGTAGACTTTTTTCACCGCCTTGCTGACTTCATCGGCAGTGGCACCAAGGTTAATGACGTTGCCCAGGGATTTGCTCATTTTTGCTTTGCCGTCGATACCGGGCAGGCGACCGATTTCCGGCACCAGCGCCTTGGTCTCGACCAGGATTTCCTGCTTGGTTACCGGGTTTTTGTACTGGCGGTTGAAGCGGCGCACGATCTCGTTGGTCTGCTCGATCATCGGGATCTGGTCTTCGCCCACCGGCACCAATGTGGCCTTGAACGCGGTGATGTCAGCCGCCTGGCTCACGGGGTAGGTGAGGAAGCCAGCGGGAATGTCGCGCTCGAAATCGCGCAGGCGGATTTCTTCCTTCACCGTCGGGTTGCGCTCGAGCCGGGCGACCGTCACCAGGTTGAGGTAGTAGAAGGCAAGCTCGGTGAGCTCGGGCACCTGTGACTGGATGAAGATGGTGGATAGCTTGGGATCGATGCCGACCGCCAAGTAATCTAGGGCCACCTCAATGACGTTGCGGTGAACCTTGTCGATGTCATCCATGTTGTCGGTCAAGGCCTGCGCGTCAGCCAGCATGACGTATTGTTTGTACTCATGCTGATAGCTAACGCGGTTGCGCAGGCTGCCGACGAAGTGGCCGAGATGCAGCGGGCCGGTCGGGCGGTCGCCGGTTAGGATGATGGATTTCGTGCTCATTGCTCTTGTTCTCTATTATCCAAGATAGGCGGGATTGCTTATTCCCACTCAATAGTCGCTGGCGGTTTGCCGGAGATGTCGTATACCACGCGGTTAATGCCGCGCACTTCGTTGATGATGCGGTTGGATACCTTGCCCAACAGGTCGTAAGGCAATTCGGCCCAGTGCGCGGTCATGAAGTCGGTGGTGACCACGGCGCGCAGGGCAACCACGTAGTCATAGGTGCGGCCGTCGCCCATCACGCCTACCGACTTGACCGGAAGGAACACGGCAAAGGCCTGTGAGGTCTTGTCGTACCAGGATTTGCCATCCGCATCCTTGGTATTGCGCAGCTCTTCGATGAAGATGTGGTCGGCCCGGCGCAACAGGTCGGCGTATTCGCGCTTGACTTCACCGAGGATACGCACGCCGAGGCCGGGGCCGGGGAAGGGGTGGCGGTAGACCATGTCGTGCGGCAGGCCGAGAGCCACGCCCAGTTCGCGCACTTCGTCCTTGAACAGTTCGCGCAAGGGTTCGAGCAATTGTAGTTTGAGCGTATCTGGCAGGCCTCCCACGTTGTGGTGGCTCTTGATGGTGTGTGCCTTCTTGGTCTTGGCACCGGCGGACTCAATCACGTCAGGGTAGATGGTGCCTTGTGCCAGCCACTTGGCTTGCGACAGCTTGGCGGATTCCTGCTGGAACACTTCCACGAATTCGCGGCCGATGATTTTGCGCTTGGCTTCCGGGTCATTGACGCCCGCCAGGTCGCCGAGGAATTTGGCGCTGGCGTCGACATGGATCACCTTGACGCCGAGGTTCTTGCCGAAGGTTTCCATCACTTGCTCGGCCTCGTTGAGGCGCAGCAGGCCGTTGTCGACGAAGACGCAGGTCAGCTGGTCGCCGATCGCGCGGTGGATCAGTGCTGCGGCAACGGATGAATCCACGCCGCCGGAAAGGCCGAGGATGACCTCGTCGCTGCCGACTTGCTCGCGGATGCGCTGCACTGCGGTTTCCACATAGTCAGGCATATTCCAGCTTTGGTCGCAGCCGCAGATGCCGTGCACGAAGCGGTTGAGCAGGGCCTTGCCTTGCTTGGTATGGGTGACTTCGGGGTGGAACTGCACTGCGTAGAAACGGCGGCTTTCATCCGCCATGCCCGCAATCGGGGTGGAACTGTTGCTGGCAATGATCTTGAAGCCTTCGGGCAGCGCCGTGACCTTGTCGCCATGGCTCATCCAGACGTCCAGCAGGCCGTGGCCCTCGGTATTGCTTTTGTCCTGGATGTCCTTGAGCAGGGCGGAGTGTCCCTGGGCGCGGATTTCGGCATAGCCGAACTCGCGCTTGGCGGCGTTTTCCACCGAGCCGCCAAGTTGCGCCGCCATGGTCTGCATGCCGTAGCAGATGCCGAGCACGGGCACGCTCAGCTCGAACACGCTTTGTGGCGCGCGTGGGGTTTCGTCCTCGTAAACCGAATTGGGGCCGCCGGAGAGAATGATGCCGGTAGGGCTGAACTCGCGGATGAAATCGTCGCTGACATCCCAGGAGTGCAGCTCGCAGTAAACATTGGCTTCGCGCACGCGGCGGGCGATCAATTGGGTGTATTGGGAGCCGAAATCAAGAATGAGGATTTTTTGTTGCATGGGAACTCAGGCGCTGGAATAGGGTTGAAGAAGAAACTGGAAACTCACTGGAATCCCGCGGGGGATCAGTCTGAAAGATAATATTCTACCGTGGATACCACACGGACTTTCTTGATGTGCGCAGTGCCAGGATCGCGGTTTTCTATGCTGAATGTGCCCTGGTTGGCACGCTTGATCTTGCCGAGCGTGCTATCGGAATCCTTGGCGAACTTGTTGGCGGATTCGCGGGCGCTCTTGGTCGCCTCTTCGATCATGACGGGTTTGATCTCGTTCAGCTTGCTATAGATGAATTGGGTGTTGTAACTGTCGCCAGCGATCGGTATGCCTTGCTGCCCGAGCTCGGCAATCTTGAGCATGGTCTCGCGTACTTTATCCACTTGGCTGGAATATACCGTGATGGTGGAACTGGCGGTGTAACGGTATTTTGCATTGTCGCCAGGATCGCCATATTCGCGCGCTTGCTTGTCCACCACTGAAGGCACGGCAATGCTGGCCTCTTCAGGCTGAAAGCCGTTATTTTTCAGGAACTCCAGCACGCTGGCATTCTTTTGCTGGATATTCTGGTACAGGGCGCTGATGTCGTTGTCCGCCACGCTGAATGTCAGGGGCCAGATGGCAATGTCTGCCGGGACCTCGCGTTCGGAAAGTCCCTTGACCTCTACGGTGCGCTCTAGCTGCTTGATTTGCAGGGCGCTGTGCGCGAGCTGGTAACCTAAACCACATAAACCTGCGAACAACAGTCCACCCAGGATGGCGTAAGCCGGGATCGAGGCAGATGCGGTTTTTCCAGTCAGCATGACGTTTTCCTGTGCCGTTAGTCGATGCGGTAGTTGGGCGCTTCTTTGACGATCTGCACGTCGTGGACGTGGGATTCGCGCATGCCTGCGGCGGTGATTTGCACGAACTCGGCGCGGGTGCGCATTTCCTCAATGGTGCTGCAGCCGACATAGCCCATGGAGGCGCGCAGGCCGCCCATTAGCTGGTGAATTACGGCAAGCACGCTGCCCTTGTAGGGAACGCGGCCTTCGATGCCTTCAGGTACCAGCTTGTCGGCATTACCGTTGTTGTCCTGGAAGTAGCGGTCGCTGGAGCCTTTTTCCATCGCGCCGATAGAGCCCATGCCGCGATAGGACTTGTAGGAGCGGCCCTGGAATAATTCGATTTCGCCAGGTGCTTCTTCAGTGCCGGCGAACATGCCGCCCAGCATGACGGAATAGGCGCCTGCGGCAATCGCCTTGGAAATGTCGCCGGAGAAGCGGATACCGCCATCGGCAATGAACGGCACACCAGTGCCGCGCAAGGCTTCTTCCACATTGCTTACGGCGCTGATCTGCGGCACGCCCACACCAGCCACGATACGGGTGGTGCAGATGGAGCCAGGGCCGATGCCGACCTTGACGCCGTCGGCGCCAGCATCGACCAATGCCTTGGCTGCGCTGGCGGTGGCAATATTGCCGCCGATGACCTGCACTTGCGGGAAGTTTTTCTTCACCCAGTTGACGCGGTCCAGCACGCCTTGGGAATGGCCGTGGGCGGTATCAACCACAATGACGTCAACACCGGCTTCAGCCAGGGCCGTCACGCGGTCTTCCGTGCCATCACCCACGCCCACGGCGGCACCGGCGCGCAAGCGGCCATGCTCGTCCTTGCAGGCGTTGGGGTGGTCAGTAGATTTCTGAATGTCCTTGACGGTAATCAAGCCCTTGAGCTCGAAAGCATCGTTGACGACTAGCACGCGCTCCAGGCGGTGTTTGTGGAGCAGGGCAGTGGCTTCTTCCAGACTCGCGCCTTCGCGCACGGTCACCAGGCGCTCGCGCGGCGTCATGATGTTGGAGATGGCTTGGTCGAGGTTGGATTCGAAGCGCAGGTCGCGGTTGGTCACGATACCGACCACTTTCTTGCCATCAACGACTGGAATACCTGAAATCCTGTGCAAGCGGGTCAGGCTCAGCACATCGCGCACCTTCATGTGAGGCTGGATAGTGACTGGGTCATTCACCACGCCCGATTCGAAACGCTTCACGCGGGAAACATGGATGGCCTGGTCGGCAATGGACATATTCTTGTGAATGATCCCCATGCCGCCTTCCTGGGCAAGGGCAATAGCCAGTGGCGCTTCCGTCACGGTATCCATGGCGGCGGATACCAGGGGAATGTTCAGAGAAATGGAACGGGTGAGCTTGGTGGCGAGGCTTACTTCGCGAGGCAGCACGTTGGAATGTGCGGGAACCAGTAAAACATCGTCGAAGGTAAGCGCTTGTTGCAACAGACGCATAGAATATCTTTCCGGCAAAAGTTAATTATACCGGCTTGCGTGAAAACGGTAAATCTCCCTGGAGTTTTGCCGATAATATGTCAGCGGCTCTTTATCCGGTTGACTGCCAGAATGAAGGCGCTTACCGTGTGGAGCGGGATATTGATGATTCGGGGGAGGCATGAAGAAAGCGCACTGGTTGGTATGGGCTATGTTGATGGGGTTGCCATGCATGGCGCATGCCCAGGTTTACAAGTGGAAAGACAAGGAAGGCGTGACGCTGTATTCCGATTCTCCGCCGCCGGGCAATATCCCTTATGAGTTGGTGGATAACGTCCGCACTGCTCCCAAAACATCCAATACCCCAGCTGCCAACACTGATTCACAGGCGTCACGTAATGCTGCCGCTCTGCGTCGGCAAGTGGATGCAGAGCAAGAGCGGCGCAGCGATGAAAAAAAGCGCGCTGAAGAAGAAGCGCGGCGCGCGAATTGCCAGAATGCTAAGTCAAATTACCAGAATTACAAGGCCGGTGGGCGTATCTACAAGATGAGTCCTGAAGGAGAGCGGGAATATCTTGGCGATGAGGATATCCAGCGCGGCCTCGAGCAAGCCACCAAGGAAGTAAAGCAATACTGCACGGACGAAGGGGAAGAGGGCTAAGCCCATTTCTCATTTAGCCCGAATGCATTGTTGTTCCTCTTCCTCCTTGGCAGTGCGATTGCATTGTCTGCATCGTTGCATTTAGAGCGCCTGACAAAACTCAGCGAAGCGATTCCTGGCTGGGCGGTTCTCCCGAAGATGATGCAAGTAGTACGGCAAGGAAGGGCAACAACGTCAGAAAGGTCTGGCCGCTCTTAGTCCCGTATTGAGTTGGAAGTGGAGTAATGAGTTCTGTCTGCGACAGGAGGCGCTTTGCGCTTGCTTTTTCTGGGAGCGGCGCTTTGGCTGGCGCGATGGCGTCTTGCCAATTTCGGATCGGCCTGTAACGGACGATAAATTTCCACGCGGTCATGTGCTTGCAGCACGGTATCTGTCGCTACTGCCGTGCCAAATATGCCCAGCTTGCTGGATGCAATATCCAACCCTGGGAAGTGTCCGGCAATACCTGATTGCAGGGCTGCCTCAAGCACGGTGGTGCCTGGCGGCACTTGCAGCTTCAGGATCAATTGCTTTTCCGGCAGGGCATAAGCGACTTCAATAGAAAGCAAAGAGGTCATGGGGCATTGTTTTCAGCTTGTTGAACAAATGCTTCCACAAAGGTATTGGCGATATGGCTGAATACTGGGGAGATCAGTTTTTCCAGGAGGGTGCTGGAAAATTCATATTGCAGCCGGAACTGCACTTTGCAGGCATCTTCAGCCAGCGGGGTGAAGTGCCAAAAACCTTCCAGATGCTTGAAAGGTCCGCTTTTGAGGTTGATTTCCATGGCGGTGGGGAAGGTCTTGTGGTTCTCGGTGGTGAATTTCTGCTTGAGGCCGTGATAATCGATATGCAGAGTAGCTTCGGTCACCTGGTCGTCGCGGCGGAGCAGATCCACGCCGCCGCACCAAGGCAGAAAGTGCGGATAATCTTCCACGTTGTCTACCAGGTTAAACATGCATTCTGCAGAGTGCCCTACCAGGACTGTTTTTTCAACCTGTGCCATTCGTCTCTTGATCTGGAGTAAAATACCAATTTTAAGTCATCTACCGGCTGCCAGCAAAAAACTGCGTTACCAAGCGAGCCTCAATATGCCTGTAGCCATGCCGGTTGATCGAATCTCACCATTTTAAGCATCCAATACCATGAGCAGCATCGCCCAGAACAAAAAAGCGTTTCACGATTATTTCATCGAGGAAAAATACGAAGCCGGAATTGTGCTTGAAGGCTGGGAAGTGAAGGCGATCCGTGAAAACCGCATCCAGCTCAAGGAAGCGTATGTCATCATCCAGCGTGGTGAAATCTACCTGATTGGCTGCCATGTGACGCCGTTGGGTTCTGCCTCCACTCATGTGCGGCCTGATGCGATCCGTACGCGCAAATTGCTGCTGCATTCCGAGCAGATCGCCAAGCTGATCGGCAAGGTCGAGCGTGCCGGTTATACCCTGGTGCCGCTGGACATGCACTACACTCGCGGGCGCATCAAGGTGCAGATCGGCCTGGCCAAGGGCAAGAAGCAATATGACAAGCGTCACAGCGAGAAAGAAAAGGACTGGAAGCGCCAACAAAGCTCGCTGATGAAGAAGTACGTCAAAACCCAGGCTGGCTCTTGACGTTCTGTTTTCTTAATAGCTGGGCGTGCTGATTCCTGCGGTATCTCCAAGGCAGGATAGGGTTTGTATTCTGTCTAAGCTCGCGCGTTGCTCGAGATATTCTGCCTAGACATGACATGTGACGATCTTTTAGTCCCTGTTCGCGTTCATAATGTTTGCAATGCTAGGCCATGCCTTTCTGTATCTACTGCAGATTAATATCCTGTTCTTTGTAAATCACCGTGCTGATAATTCGTCCATAACCATCCCCACTCATTCCCCAGATACGCTCTTGTATTTGATCGCGCGTTCAATGCTATGCGTGAATGCTTGAGATAAGTTTATATTCTTTGACTGGAGATCTGTCCTCAGTAAACTGATTTTATATTAAGTATTATCCATCATCAGGGTCAGCTAATCGTCATTTACAATGATGAACGGCAATTTCGTTCAGCGTATTAGTGTGGATGTAGAGCTCCAATAAAATATCAATATTTAAATTGTGGTTATAGGTGAGATTTTGGGATTAAGTATTGATGAGAATTAATCAAATAAATGTAGAAAATTGGTAACAATATTGTTATGCAATGCTTTATATTTTTTGTGATTGTCATTGGGATATCGAATATGGTATATCTACTCGAAATCAAATTAAATTATAAAAAATTATCCTATTTATTCTGATTTAGAGTGAATTTGCTTATTGTATATTTTTTACATATTTTAATGTAAAAAATATTTGATGATTGTTTGAATACCGGAATTTGGGAAGTCACTCTTGCTAATAGGAATAGTTTTTATTTGATTCTTGTGTCAAGACCCACACTTCTAATGTTGATATTCTCGGGGTATTTATTTTGGACTTTGCTAAGTCTTTTGAAAAAATGAGCAAATGCTGGATTGTATTTAATGACAATCTGGCTTGTTTGCAGGTAAGTGGGAAGACAGAGTTATGCCCTGATTTTCTACAAGATGCATTTCTCAATCATCAATCTTTCAATCACTTCTTTACCGCAATTATCCAACAGTACCAACAGGCTCTTGCAGAGGCTTTATATGGAAAAAGTAGCGAGTTCAAATATCAGGGGTATGACGGTAATGGTAATGTGCAGTATTTTTACGTCACTATAAAACCTTTATATGAAAATAATAATAACGAAAAAAGGGTTCTATGTTGTATTGAAGATGTGACTGCTGTATGCGGATTGGTTAGGCAGAAAAATTACTATGCCAATGAGCTGATGAATTACAAGAAAAGCCTGGATCAGCATGCAATCGTTGCTATTACTGATCGTGATGGCGTGATTCTTTCTGTGAACGATAAGTTCTGTGAGATTTCTCAATACTCCAGGGAAGAGCTTATCGGAAGAACTCATAAAGTGATTAACTCAAAATATCACTCTAAAGAATTTTTCAGGCAAATGTGGCATTGCATCAAGCAAGGGGAAACCTGGCATGGGGATATTTGCAATCGGAATAAAAGTGGGGAGTTATATTGGGTGGATACCACTATTGTTCCCTTGGTGGGGGATGATGGTGTAGTAGACCGCTATCTGGCAATCAGGGCAGATATTACCAAGCGCATTAAGGCTGAACAGGAGGCAACCAAGCTTGCGTTATTCGATGAACTGACTGGCTTGGCGAATAGAAGAAATTTCAAGGGCAGGCTGGATGAGTTATTGATGGAAGGAAGTGATTTCCCGATGCAGCATGCCATGATCATGCTCGATTTGGATAACTTCAAGGATGTGAATGATGCGTTTGGCCATGTTGTGGGAGATGAGTTCCTGAAGCAGGTTGCCAATCGAATCAGGGCTTTTGACGATGAAAAAATACAGGCATTCAGATTGGGTGGGGACGAATTTGTTTTGCTGATATTCCAATGTGATGAGAGTAGTGAAACCAATATCAATGTCGTGAGCGATATTGCGGAAAGAATCAAGGCTTCATTGAATATTCCATTCATTGTGGAAGGGAAACTGATCAATACGACACCCAGTATAGGAATTAGTGTGTTTGATAATGCATTGTCGAGTGAAGAAATTATGAAGAGCGCAGATATTGCGATGTACCATTCCAAAAATAATGGAAAGAACAGGATCAGCTTTTTTGAATCACAATTACAGGAAAAAGTGAGCAGAAGGGCAAAGTTATTGTCAGAGCTTCATCATGTCATGATTCGTGACGAGCTGGAACTATTTTATCAGCCGATATTTTCCACAGATACTGACATAGTGGGTGCGGAGGTTCTGCTCCGCTGGAATAGTCCGGAGTTCGGCCTGGTTTCTCCGTTGGACTTTATTCCTATCGCAGAGGAAAGTGACCTGATTTTGGAAATAGGGCGCTGGATACTGAAAGAGGCCTGCCATCAATTAATGAAATGGAAACATCACCCTGTTTGTTCGGAATGGATACTCTCGGTAAATATCAGCGCGCGCCAATTGCAGAAGAAAGAATTTGCCGATGAAGTGCTGAATATTGCTAAGGATTTTGAATATCAGGGTATTGTCAGCAAATTGCAATTGGAAATTACGGAAAGCATGCTGCTTGATAATATTCCACGCACTATTCATACCATGGAAAAATTGAAGGAAGCAGGAGTCAGGTTTTCAATTGATGATTTTGGTACCGGTTTCTCTTCGTTGAATTATCTAACCAAGCTGCCTCTCGATACATTGAAAATCGACCGTTCATTCGTCAGCCAGATGATAGGTAAGAAGAATGACATGATTGTTGTCAAGGCGATCATTTCACTGGCAAAGAGCCTGAATTTGCATGTGGTGGCTGAAGGGGTTGAGACAAAGGCCCAACTGGAAAGATTGAAGGAGCTGGAGTGTGATTATTTCCAGGGATTTCTACTATCCAGGCCGATGAATATTGCAGCCTTGCAGCAATTATTAAGCTAGGGATAGTGTAGAGGAATTAGGATATCAGCCATCTTTATTGCTGGGCCAGGTTGCCCTAGCCCAGTGTTGTATTAGCTATTGTCCTTGATAGTCTGGGTTGCTCCGTTGGCCTTGACGGATTCAATTCCTTTGTCACGGCTGTCTTCGGATGCGTAAAGCTGGCTGGTGCCAATGATCTGACCATTGGCTGCCTTGAGGTTAAAATAAGGGCTGCCGTTGGATGACGTCAATTTTTCATATCGTGCATCGTTCGGGCTGTTGGTTTGCACCGATTCAATTCCATTGACTGCCGATGCCTTGGCAACATACTGTTCACTTGTCAAAATAGTTTCGCTGTTGCCTGTTTTAAGAACGAAGCTGTATTGACCGTTCTTCTCACTTTTTTTGATCTCAAACCATCCAGCCATGCCATCCTCCTGAATCACGTTAAATTAAGAAAATATTTACACGCAAGTCAACGACTTGCAGGGAAAAGTATATATAGGCCAGCATGTCCTGAATATGACTAATGGCAGATATATTGAGATGTTGTCTTTTTCATGGCTTCAACTGGGTGAGTAATTGCCCCTTGTTCATTAAGTTGCAAAGCGGGCCGATGATATGCAAGTGTTTGATAGTAAATATCAAATAATTTCATTCAATAAAATGCTTCATCATGCTCATAATGGATGGCTATGTTGAGCATGGCAAAATAAGGGACGAAATGGATTCCCAACTTGAAGCACGGTATACGGACGATATGGATGGTATTTACGTGTGGCGTTGCATGGGTTGCGGGTTTGTTTACGATGAGCTAATGGGCCAGCATGAGCGCGGTATTTTCCCTGGCACGGTGTGGGAGGATTTACCCGGAAGCTGGACTTGTACCAACTGTGGCGCGCGGAAATCGAGATTTACGCCGTTGCTTCTGGAAGAGTATCTGACATTGTGCATGGGCATGCACTTGGATGATAGGCGCTGAAGGAAATACGATGAACCGGAAACAGGCGCGGGACAGGCTATTGCAGGAGAGGGCTGCCACGGGCAAGGAAGCGCGCGATAGGCTTGATGAGGCGTTGATGGGGCATTTCAGTGCCTTGCTGCAATATATCCATGGCCGCCATATCGGTTGTTACTGGCCGATCAGGGGTGAGTTCAATAGTGTTCCACTTATGATGTCGTTACATAAAAGTGGGAGCAGCGTGTCTTTGCCGATGGTTGATGATGAGAACAAGCAGTTGGTGTTCTGCAAATGGCATCCGGAAGCCTTGATGGCGCGGGACAAGGTGGGAGTACCTTATCCTGCCGATACTGAATACGAGCAGCCCGAAATCTTGCTGATTCCCTTAGTTGGCTTTGATGCGCAGGGATATCGCCTGGGATATGGAGCAGGCTACTATGACAGAACCTTGCACCATATGAAACCACCTCCTATCGCCATTGGCATTGGCTATGAGGCCGGGTTGCTGGAGAGTATCAACCCGCATGAGATGGATGTACCGATGGAGTTTATTCTGACCGAGCGGGGGCTGCGCCATTTTCGTGCGGGGCGAATGGAGTGGGTGGAATCTGGCGAGCGTGCTGCTTCCATCATGCGGGATTTGTATTTCTTCCATTTCCGCTCCCGCGAGGGCATTACCTTGTCCTCGCCGGTGTGCTATGCGGATTGGGTAGATTAAGCGCTGCGACAAAACCCTTCTGACATTCCAAGACAACATGCACCATAAAAAGGCTTGAAGCAGGCTCCTGGTTAGCTCCTCTAATGCTGTGACCAGTCGAATTCCCGTTTGGAGGCTTCCCTCAATGTTTTCAATACCTGCGACATGACGGCATTGTTCTTGTTGCGTGGATACATCAGGTAGATCGGGTAGGAGAATTCGGGTGACGCCTCGACCACTGCCAACTCGCCGTTCTCGATATATTTCTGTACCACCCGGCTTCTGAAGTAGCCACTGCCGCCATATTCCAGGATATGGTTTAACGCCAGCGGTCCCAGGCTGATGGATAGGCCGGGCTTGGCGAATTCCACCAGCGCGGAATCGTGCTGCTGCTTGAAATAGTCGCCCCAGTCGGTGTAGATATAAGGCTCTGGTTTGCTGGTGGATTGCACCATAATGAGTTTTTCTTCCAGCAGTTCCTCGACCTGCATGCCCGACCAGTAATCGGGCCTGTGCACCAGCGCGGCATCCATCACGCCGCCTTCCAGTTTCTTGTGCAGGGTATCAGCTTCCGCGACTTCCACGCGGATGGCAATGGCAGGTAGCTCGCTACGCAGACAGTTGAACCATTGCAGCAGCAAGGGATTCCACAGGCTGACTTCCCCGCCGATAGTGATCAGGTTGACGGTTCCTTCCGGCAGCGGCAAGTCGCGTTTCGCCGCATGCCAGGTCTGCACCATCTGTTGGGCATAGGCTGTGAACCTGACGCCGTTGTCTGTCAGTCTGGCACCGCTGCGGTTGCGGACAAACAGCTGGCATCCCAGCAATTCCTCCAGCGTCTTGATGCGCGTGGTGATCGTGGTCTGGGTGACATGCAGCCGTTCGGCCGCTGCAATAAAGCTGCCGGACTGAATGATCTCAAGAAATGTTTTGGCCAGCGTAATGTCCATATATCAATATTTTCAATATTAATTGCGGTTAAATTTCATTATCAATTGATTTTATCCCGGAACATAATCCGTCATCAATGCATTTAACGCCGAGATGATAGTGAAAACAAGACCAGAGATATTCAAAGAAGAATACTGGCAGGAGATTGTGGAACTCACCAATCGACTGGATGCGAAACAGTGTATCTGGTTATCCGGCTACCTGGCTGGGCGGGCAGATATGCAGCCACAAGCTGAACGCCCGGAGACGCAGGAAGAGATTGTAATCTGCCATGGTGGTGAAACCGGCAATTCCAAAAAGATAGCCACGCAGCTGGAGCAGAAGCTCACGGCGCTCGGCCTTCCCAACCGGGTAGTGGATCTGGCGCAGATACCGCTACGCCAGTTTGCCAAGCTGCGTATGGCTGTGATCATTTGCAGCACGCATGGCGACGGTGATCCGCCGGAGCCAGTCGCCTCTTTCTATCATAGTCTGATGACCTCTACTGCTTCATTGGAATCCATGCGCTATGCCGTGCTGGCGCTGGGTGATTCCTCTTACGAGCATTTCTGCGTAACCGGAATCAGGATAGACGAGAAGCTGAAGCAGCTGGGAGCGAGCAGTCTGCTGGAAAGGCAGACCTGCGATACCGATTTCCAGAAAACTGCGGATATCTGGCTGGAAAACCTGATCAGGAAACTACCGCAGGCGGACGGCGGTCATGTGGCTGCGCATCCGCAGGAGACAGTCAAACCGGTAGCGAGCGGCATAGACAAACATCATCCCGTTGCTGTCACGGTGGTTGAGAATATCGGGCTTACTGCCCCAGGACGCCAGGATGCTATTCATCACGTGATCTGTGACCTGGGTGAATTGGAGTTGCCGCTAGTGGCCGGCGATGCAGTCGGGATATTGGTGAAGAATCCTGAGTACATGGTGAACTCGCTACTGCAGGCGACGGAGCTAGATGGCGAACAAATGGTCAATATGGATGGGGCCAATCTCACCTTGACTGTTGCTTTGCATGAAAAACTGGATATCACCATCCCCAGTCGTGATTTCGGGCAGTTGTGGGAGTCGCTGGATGCGTCGGGCGCTTTCCATGCAGCCATGGGCGACTCGGAAAAGAGCAGGAAAGATTTTCTCAAGAGCAGGCCGTTGACTGAGCTGGCCCGGCAGTTTCCAGTGAGCGTTAGTGCCCAGCAGCTCGTGGACGTATTGCGACCATTGCAGCCACGGCTCTACGACATTGCCAATAGTTTGAAGCAATCTCCTGACGAGTTGCATTTATGCGTCAGGAAATATCTCTATGCCAAGGAAAACGTCGTATTTCCTGGGGTCGGCTCGCATTACCTGGCCGATTTGAAAGCTGGAGACACGCTAGCGATCTTTCCACATCGGCACCAGCGTTTCCACATGCCAGAAAATCACGAAGCTCCCCTGATTTTGGTGGCAGACAGCACTGGCATTGCGCCTTTCATCGCTTTCCTACAGGAAATGGAGGCGGAGCATAAGCTGCATGAATGCTGGCTGGTATTTTCCGAGCGGGCTTTTGAGGACGATTTTCTCTATCAGTCTATCCTGCAAAAATTCCTGACCGCTGGCGTATTGAAATACCTACATCCAGTGTTCTACGGCGATACGACGGATGACGTGATTTTTGATGTGATCATGCAGCACGAATCCCAGTTCAGGGATTGGCTCGCGCGCGGTGGCCACCTGTATTTTAGCGGCGACAAACCCCTGCTGACGAAAACGGAAGAATCCTTAAAAGCCTGGTTCATGTCCAGGGAAGACAATGCCTGGGAATCGCTAGCCGCTGAAAAGCGTTTACACAAGAATTTATATTGAGGTGCGCCATGGCTGATAAATTCACCCATCTTCTAGACCGTCTTGAGCAGTTCAACAGCAACGAGGTGGTCAAGTACGAAAGCAACTATCTCAGGGGCACAATCGACGCTGGGCTGAAAGATCCGGTAACCGGTAGCGTGCCTTTCAACGATACATTACTGCTCAAGTTCCACGGCATTTACCAGCAGGACGACCGCGACCTGCGCGCGGAACGCCAGCACAGGTTCCTGGAGCCCAATTACCAGTTCATGGTGCGCGTGCGCATCCCGGGCGGCTTGCTCACCAAGCAGCAATGGATAGGCCTGGACGATATTTCCCGCAAATATGCGGAGCGGGGCCTGCGGATCACCACGCGCCAGACCATCCAGTTCCACGGCATCAGAAAAGGCAACATGAAGAAATGCATGCAGGCCCTGAGAAATATCGGCCTGGATACGATTGCTGCTTGTGGCGACGACAGTCGCGGGGTGGTATGTGGCGGTAATCCCATGATTTCAGCCATCGCCAGAAAGGTACAGGAAATCGCGCGGCATACTTCACAGCGGCTGATTCCGAAAACCGGCGCCTATCCCGAGATATGGTATGAGGAATCACGTCCGGTACAGCCTGTCGATGCGGAGCCAATGTACGGGCCACTGTACCTGCCGCGCAAATTCAAGGTCGGGTTCGTCGTACCGCCTACCAACGATATTGATGTCTATGGGCAGGATGTCGGTTTCATCGCCATCGTGCAGAACAACAAGTTGCTGGGCTTCAACCTTTGCGTGGGTGGTGGCATGGGCCAGATCGACGCTCGCGAGGATAGTTATCCCAGGCTTGCGCAGGAGATTGGTTTCGTTCAGACCGAGGAGGCAACGGAAGTGGCGGAAATCATCATGGGCATCCAGCGCGATTACGGTGATCGGCAGGATCGGCATCAGGCCCGTTTCAAATATACGCTGGACAGGCTGGGCATGCCCTGGTTCCTCGATGAGCTGCAAAAGCGCCGGGGCAAACCTTTGGCGGCGGCGTTTCCCGTCAAGTTCACCAAGAATGGCGACGATATTGGCTGGCAATGCGGTGACGATGGGTTGTGGCAGGGCACACTGTATATCGAGAGTGGGCGCGTCAATGGCGCGTTGCGTGACCAATTGGCCGCACTGCTCCAGCAATATGAGGGCGGCATTCGCCTGACTACCAACCAGAATCTGCAGCTTACGGATATCCACGATTATGCCTTGCCACATTTGAAAATAAGACTGGAAGACCTGGGGTTGGATACTCTGCTAAAGCCCAACCTGCAAGCTGCTTACACCATCAGCTGCGTTGCGTTGCCGACCTGTGGTTTGGCGATGGCGGAAGCCGAGCGCTACTTGCCGGAATTCCTGCCGAAGTTCAACCAGATCAAGGCCAAATACGGTCTGGAAAAATTACCCATTACCTTGCGCATCACCGGCTGCCCCAATGGATGCGCCAGGCCGTATATCGCGGAAGTGGCCCTGACCGGCAGGGCGCCTGGTCTTTACAACCTGTATCTGGGCGGTAGCCATACTGGTAACAGGATGGCCAAACTGTACGCGAAAAATGTCAATGAAATGAAGATATTGACCATCCTGAACGATCTGATGCAGCGTTACAAATTACTGGCGGATTCCGATGAGAAATTCGGTGATTTCCTGGTGAGAACTACCTTGCTGGATGAGGCAGCTGCGCCTGTCGAGCACGCATAACAACAAGGAACGGAGCATGAAAGATTATTTATTTATCCAAAGCCAGGATCATTTCTACGATGCCAGAACTCGTGCGCAGTATGAAATGGCAATTGCCCTGGCGGAAACGCAGCAGAACGTCAGCATTCTGCTGGTGCAGAATGCGGTGCTGGCAGCACGAAAAGGAGTGAAGCACACCATGTTTGATACGCTGGGTGCTTACAGGATCAAGGTATATGCGGATGAACTATCGCTGCAGCAAAGGGAAATCCAGCCAGACGACATTCATGCAGGCATCAACCAGGCCAATATCAAACTCGTCATTGACGCCATGTTGAACGGCGACAAGGTCGTTTGGTGGTAAAGGAGCTGACATGGAACGCAAGACATTGACTTTTGCCTTTATGGATCCACCCTTCGAAAACGAAAGGACAATTACGTTTTTCAGGATCGTGGATGCTGCGCTGGATGCAGGCGCGGATGTGCAGGTGTTTGCCTATGAAGGCGCCGCTGCTCTGGCCTTCGCCTTGCAAAAGGCGCATGGAAATTCTGTGCACCAACGCGATACGGCTACGGAGGCGCACCCACTGACTAAGGATTGGATTGCCGCCCTGCAGAGCAAGGCGCAACGCCTGGGATTACAACTGGATTGGGTCAATTGCGGCCTGTGCGTGGACGAGCGCGGCGTCAACGAAAGCATTCCCGGCTGCCAGCGCGGCTCCCCGGCAGATTTGTGGCGCTATGCCGCCGGTTCGTTCAATACCTTGGCTATCGGGACGCGATAACATGAAAATTCTGCAAATTGTCGAACAGGCCTATAGGACGCTGGTGGAAGAGCAGGACGACACCATTCTCTGGCTGACGCAATCCATGGCGGGCGCGGGCGCCAACCTGGAAGTCCTGCTGTCGGGCAACGCAGTGTATTACGCGGTGCTGAAGAAGCGGCAGCCTGCCATTACCATAGGCGATTGGGTGCAGCAGGAGCCTGCGGATATCCCTGGCGACCTGGAGCGGATATTGGCGCAGGACATCCCGGTGTATGTGCTGGACGAGGAGCTGACCGAACGTGGGCTGCATGCTGGCATGCTGCGACAGCGGGTGCAGGCTATTGACAGGAAGCGGCTTGCTGTCCTTTACAACCAGGCCGACCAGGTTTGGCAATGGTGATTTAGCGCGCCATGCTGACGCCTATACAACTTATCCGACGCATCCGCCAGCCCAACATTCGGGTGGGTGTGGTGGGTGGAACAGGTTATGTGGGCGCGGAGCTGGTCCGGCTGCTGGCAGAGCACCCGCAGGTGCGGCTGCATGCGGTGACTTCGCGCAGCCAGTTGGGGAAGTGCGTGAACGAGCATTTCCCTTATATTGCCCGGTTTCTCAATCTCAGGTTTGTAGCGCCGGACCATTCCTCCTTGAGGGGATGTGATGTGGTGATTTTTGCCACGCCGCCGGGAACCACGATGCAATATGCCCAGTCATTACTGAAACAGGGCATACGCGTGATTGACCTCTCTCCCGATTTCAGCCTGGGGGATGAAGAAGCATGGGAGTCCCGTTTCGGTGCCGGGCATCCCTGCGCGGCATTGATTTCCTCAGCGGTGTTCGGGCTGCCCGAAATCAACCGGCGCGCCATCAGGAAGGCCGCATTGGTCAACAGCCCAGGCAGCTACAGCACTGCCATCATCCTGGGCGTTTTGCCTCTGTTGAAAGCACACCTGCTGCAAGCTTCATTTCTGACGGCAGATATCGTGGTCGGGATGACAGCCCACGGCAGGGTGGCTTTAGAAACGGAAGTGTCTGGAGAAAGCCCAGAAACGCTACAGGCTTTCGATGTTGATCTCCCGCTGGTGAAAGCGGAAGCAGGGCGTGTCATTTCCAGCATGCATGACGGTCTCGTGGAGTTGAACTGCACCCTGCATTCCGCCCCGTTGATCAGCGGCTTGCATGCCACGTTGACGCTACATGCGGACCCGCGCATCAACCTGTTCGAGCTGTACCAGGGTTTTTACGCCAAAGAGATTTTTGTGGATGTGCTGCCTGCCGGGAGTGTGCCGGAAACTCGGAATGTTCGAGGCTCCAATTACTGCAAGATCGCACCGCATCGGCAAAAGGATGGTCAGGCCACCATCCTGGTGGCACTGGATAACCTGATCAAGGGCGCCGCCGGACAAGCCATACAGAACCTGAATATCATGTTTGGATTGCGCGAGGCGGCAGGGCTGCGCGCAATCAATACCGACCCTAAAGGACATACTGCATAACCTAAGTCACTGTTACCCATTTTTCATCATTCCAGCAGGAGGTGCTATGTTTGCCGATTCATTCGTGTTGATTATCCTGACCTTGGCCGTAGGATTGCCTCCGCTGGTGTTCCTGTTCATGGCATTGGCAGCGGGCCACCTGGACGATGATGGCTCTTCCGCCACTTCTATTTTTGAAGCCGAAGAGCTGCATTACGCGCGACCGTGGGAAACCCGCAAACAGTTGCAGGAACGCGTGCAGCAGCATGGCTACCTGACAAACAACCCACGGGATGAATGGGAGCGCTGGCTATGAATACTACTCATGCAGATATTGATCATCACGCCAATCCACAGTTGCAGAACCGGGCCAGTGCCGAGGAAATGGCGCTGTATGACCAATCCGGCAGGAAGCCTGTATTGCTGGGTTTTTTGATTGCGGTGATCTGGCTGTTGCTCGGCACGGTGCTGGGCGATCTCAGCAGCTTCAAGTTCGACCATCCGGACCTTCTGACCGGGCAGGCCTATCTTACTTTTGGCCGCGTCCGTCCCGCGCACCTCAATGCCATGGTCTATGGCTGGGCGAGCACGGCTATGTTCTCCGTTTCGCTGTGGCTGATGCCGCGGTTATGCCGCACGCCGCTGCGATGGGGTGGGCTGGCGATGGCAGGCATCCTGGTCTGGACATTGGGATTGGTGATCGGCATGGTGCTGTTGCTGGCTGGTTATAGTGACGGCCTGGAATGGCTGGAGCTGGACCGCCAGTGGGCAGACCCCTTGCTGGTGCTTGGCGCCACCATGGTCGGGGCTGCAGTATGGCGGACGCTGGCGAATCGCAGGGTGCACCACATGTATGTCTCGGTTTGGTATTTGGCGGCTTCCTATCCGTGGTTCCTGGTTATTTTCCTCGCGGGCAACCTGCCCATCTATCACGGTGCGGAATCTGCCGCGGTCAATTGGTTTTATGCGCATAACGCCCTCGGCCTGTGGCTCACCGCAGTCAACCTGGCGCTGATCTATTACCTCTTGCCCAAGATCATCGGCAGGCCGATTTATTCCTACTGGCTGTCGCTGGTCGGCTTCTGGGCGCTGGCATTTTTCTATGCGCTCAACGGCATGCACCACCTCATTGGCGGGCCGATTCCTTCATGGATGATCGCCACTTCCATCTCAGCCAGCATCATGATGGTGATTCCCGTCATCGCCGTGGGCATCAACCAACACATGACCGTGGTGGGACGCTTTGGCGCCATGCGCTATTCGCCAGCGCTGACATTAGCCGTGATCGCGGCAATGTCCTATACCGCCGTTTCCCTGCAAGGCACGCTCACAGCGCTGGTCAGCGTGAGCCGCATCACGCA
>JRYL01000249.1_pt1 | contig 23488 bp, 20 predicted proteins | sample 235391 | NCBI WGS metagenome assembly JRYL01 (sample SAMN03074223, study PRJNA261481) | activated sludge metagenome | biome: Wastewater Treatment Plant; feature: Wastewater; material: Activated sludge; isolation source: activated biomass of a wastewater treatment plant treating wastewater from... ...
CCTGCTGCACACCGACGAGCACCTGAGCTTTCGCCGCCCCGGCGTCGGCCCCGACGTGACGGCCAAGCTGCGGCGCGGCCACTGGGCGGTGCAGGCACAGATCGACCTGCACGGCCTGCGCACCGATGCGGCACGCGAGGCGCTGGGCCAGTTCCTGCGCGAGGCGACCAAGGCCGGCCTGCGCTGCGTGCGCGTGGTGCACGGCAAGGGCCTGGGCTCGCCCGGCAAGGCGCCGGTGCTGAAGGCCAAGGTGCACGGCTGGCTGATCCAGAAGAAGGAAGTGCTGGCCTACGTGCAGGCCCGCCCGCTGGAAGGCGGCGCGGGGGCCTTGATGGTGCTGCTGGCGGCGGCGGGGCGTGGGTCGCGCAGCGATTCATAGCCCATTCGGCCTCCAGCGCCCGCCCGGCAGGCGCTGATTGCTATTTATTTTGATTGATCCGCAACCGGTATCAGACAGCGTTGTGATTCCGTTTCAACGTCAAAACGTCAACCCGCGTCATCCCGGCGAAAGCCGGGATCCATGTCCGCCGTGCGCGCGTCGTCTGGATTCCGGCTTTCGCCGGAATGACGAAATTCATGTCGCTTTGATCTGCAAATGGAATGAGAGCGGTCTTGCCCGCCATGAGGCGTTTCGCCGCAACCAGCGCTTGATCGCGGGCAGGCCCGCTCCCACACAGCGGAGGCAGTCCGCGCGGCATCCGAGACTTGCTGATGGTCAGGTTATTGGGCAGCCTCCGGGGCTTGCAGCGCCGCCTCGCGCCGCACCTGCCTCGCCCGCCACAGCAGCAGCCCCAAGGCCAGTGCCGCCGGCAGCGCCAGCGCGGCGAAGGCGAGGCGATAGCTGCCGCTGAAGCCCGCCAGCGCACCGAATGCCGGCGAGCCCAGCACCACGCCCATGAAGGTGAACATCAGCGTGCCGCCCGTGGCCGTGGCCGCCTGCCCCGGCGGCGCCTGGCGTGCCACGGTGGCCAGGTACACGCCGTTCCAGCCGATGGCCGAGGCACCCAGCAGCGCAACGATGGCCCAGATCAGCGCCGTCGGCCAGCCCGGCTGCAGCAGCGCCGTCAGCACGCTGCCCACGATCATCAGCACGGCCAGCAGCATCAGCGTGTTGCGCGGCCCCAGGCCGCGGTCGGCCACGGCGCCCCAGGCGATGCGGCCGACCACGCCGGCCAGCTGCGACACCGACAGCGCCGCGCCCGCGGCCAGCAGCGTCATGCCCAGCGACCCGTTCAGGTAGGTGACCATGTACGCCGTCACCGACACCTGCACCGCCGAGAACAGGAACGAGCACGCCGCCAGCACGGCCAGCGAGCGGTGCCCCAGCACCATGCCCACCGGCCTGAACAGCGCGCCCAGTGCCAGCGCCTGACTGGGCTGGCGGTCGGCATCCAGCGCCGCGCGCAGCGGCTGCGACAGCACGGCGCACACCGCGCACACCCCCGCCACCACGGCCAGCGTGCCCTGCCAGCCGAGCCACAGCGACAGCCCCGGCACCAGCGCACCCGCCAGCATGCCGCCCGCAGGCACGCCAGTCTGCTTGATTGAGAACACCAGCGCCATACGGTGCGCCGGCGTGGTGAGCGCCAGCAGGTGCGAGCTGGCCGGCGTGATCGGCCCGTAGCCCGCGCCGATGCAGAGCGCGCCCAGCGCCACCGCCGGCAGCCAGGGCACGGCGCACAGCAGCAGGCCGATGGCGCACAGCGCCAGCCCGAGCTGGCTCACGCGGATGGCCCCCAGGCGCCGCACCAGCGTGCCACCGATCAGGCTGGACAGCATGGCCGCCAGATAGCACAGCGCCACGTAGGCACCCACCAGCGCGGGCGGCACGCCCAGCCCCTGCGCCGCCACGGGCGCCATGGCCGGCAGCGTGAGCAGCGCCATCGACACCATGGCCTGGATGGCGGTGGTGACGGCCAGGCTCCACCAGGCGCTGGGTGGCTTCGGTGCGGCTGGGTCGCTCATGGCAAGTTGCGGTGGAACCGGCCTTGACGGTGATAACTCACGCGCGGTGCGCGAGCGCTGCATCGCGGGCAAGCCCGCTCCCACAACACGAAGGCGTCCGCAGGGACGAGCACGTGGCGCCGCAGGCGACTCAGCGGCGATGTCATCTGTTCCGCATGAAGTCCGCCGTCTGGAAGAAGCTCTGGTTCAGGCGCTGGCGCAGCGCGTCGTCGACGCCGGTTTCGCGCATCGCCTGGTCCATGCACAGCACCCATTCGTCGCGCTCGCGGATGCCGATGGCGAACGGCAGGTGGCGCATGCGCAGGCGCGGGTGGCCGAAGCGTTCGATGTAGTGATCGGGCCCGCCGAGCCAGCCGCACAGGAACCAGAACAGCTTCTGCCGCGCGTCATCCAGCGTGCTGCCGTGGGTGGCGCGCACGGCGGCGTATTGCGGCTCCAGGTCCATCAGGTCGTAGAAGCGCTCGACCAGCGCACGCACCGCCGGCTCGCCGCCGATCCAGTCGAACGGCGTGGCGGTGTCGGTTTCTTGAGTCAAATCGGGCTCCAGCGCTTATGGGACGGGCGCTGGCAGCTATCTTTAATGAAGCAACCGACACCCGGATGGAAGCCTTCGATTCTAGGCGCCGCACCGCGCTCAGGCCGACGCAGCGGCGCTGGGCGCATCGCCTTCGGCGGCTGGCGGGTCCGCCAGCCCGTTGGCCGCGCGCACGGCCCGCTCGGTGGCGGCGGCCGCGGTGCTGGCGGCGTGCGCCTGCTCCTCGGTCGACCACAGAAAATGCGTCAGCGCCGCATCGCCATCGGGGTCTTCGGCGTCGGCATCGGCGGCCGGCTCGAACTCCAGCTTCAGCGGGTCGCCGTAGTCGCGCTGCAGGTTGATGCTGCTCTTGACGCCCACGGCGTCGAAGCTGCGCTTGAGCCAGCGCTTGGCGCTCTCCTGCCCCAGCTCGAACAGCTTCTCCAGCGTGGCGCGCTGCGGCGTCACCTTGCTGGAGGCCGGCATCCCGGCCAGCGCCGCGCCGCCGTCGATGCGGTGCATGTGCACGGGCTTCAGCCCCTCGCGCGCCACGCCGCTGGCCACAAGCTCGTTGACGAGCGCGATGGTGCGCATCTGCGCGATCAGGCTGGCGTTGAAGGTCAGGTCGTTGGCACGGTCGGTGATCTCGGCCGCCGAGGTGGGCTTGCCCGCGCGCCGCAGCGGGTTGATCTGCACCAGCAGGATGTCGCTGGAGTCGCCCAGCGCCACCAGCGGGCCGAGCGCCGGGTTGGCCGAATAGCCGCCGTCCCAGTAGGTCTTGCCGTCGATCTCGGGCGCCTGGAACAGCTGCGGCAGGCAGGCCGAGGCCATCACCGCCTGCGCGGTCAGGCGCTTGCCGCTGAAGATTTCGGCGCGGCCGGTTTCCACGTCGGTGGCGGCCACGTACACGCGCAGAGAGCGCAGCCGGCCCAGGCGGTCGAAGTCGATCTCGCGCTCGATCAGCTGGCGCAGCGGGTTGATGTCGAGCGGGTTCGTCTGATAGGGCGAGAAGCGCGTCAGCGCGCCGGGCAGCGCGCCCATCATCAGCCGGGTCAGGCGCGCGGTGCTTTCGCTGGCGGCGCCCAGCTCCATCACCCGCGTCCACACGCGGGCCAGCGCCGCACGGGCGCCTTCGTACGGGTCCTGCCGCTCGGCCTGCGCCTGCGCCCAGCCGTGGGCCAGCGCCACGGCGTTGACGGCGCCCGCGCTGGTGCCGCTGATGCCGGAGGGCCGCAGCCGGCCGTCCATCAGCAGGGCGTCCAGCACGCCCCAGGTGAAGGCGCCGTGCGCGCCGCCCCCCTGCAGCGCAAGGTGAATGATTTTCGAGGTCTCGGTGGTGGTGTCACTCATGGCAGCAGTGGACCACATGCAAGCCGAAAGACTTAGGCATTAACCCTGAATATCGGCCTTCGCCTACAGAGCGCCGACTCTAATTCACCAAGCTGGTGCACGCTGGTGGCCGCCGCGCCACGCGCGGGCCACTCATCGGCCACGCTCACTGGCCCAGGTCGATGCGGTACACCGTGTAGGTGCCGGTGCCGTTGTTGACGCCGGTGTCGTCGGCCCTGTCGACGCTGACGTTGGCCAGGCCCGCCGCCTGCGCCACGCCGAGTTCGTCCTTGCCGGACTTGAACAGCACCTTGCCCGCCGTGGCCACCCTGGCAAAGCGCCAGCTGCTGGTGGCGCCGTTGGCGGCGCGGGTGATGTTCTGCCGCGCCTTGACGTAGTTCAGCACCACCTCGCGGTTGGCATCGGGCGCGGCCCAGATGATGTCGAAGCTTTGGCCCGTGCCCAGGATGTAGCGCGCGCTGCTGTTGGCGCGGTAGTTGTTGGTGGCGACGATGAATTCCTGCGCCGGGTCCATGGGCTGGCCCTGGTAGGTCAGGTTCTTGATGCGTTCGCCGCCCTGGCCGGGGTTGTTGACGTTGTACGTGGGCTGCGTCACGTCGATCTCGTAGCCGATGTCGGGCGAGGTGAACACGTCGTAGTTGTAGCCGGGGAAGGCCGAGCCGGGCTGCACGCCGGTCTTGCTGTCGTTGATGAGCCACTGGTCGGCGGTGCTGGTGGGGTCGATGCGGTTGAAGCGGTGGGCCGCGTTCTCCAGCCACAGCTTGATCTGCGCGCCCGTCACCTTGACGGCGTGGATGGTGTTGTTGTCGTACAGGTACAGGTCGGCGGCGGCGGCCACGGTCATGGTGCCGGCCTTGACGTCGGTGTAGTCGGTGGCACTGGCGTAGCCGGCCTTGAACGGCGCGGTGACCGACAGCACCGGCAGGTGCGCGTACTGCGGCAGGCTGGCCTTCACGTAGCGGGCCACGTAGTCCTGCTGCGCCTGGTTGACGATCTGCAGCGCGCCGACGTCGCCCACGTCGGCAAACATGGAGCTGAGGCGGAAATCGCAGGTGCCGATGGGCGAGGCGACGTAGGCGCGGGTCTTGTCGTGCAGCGGCTGAACCGCGGCGGCCACGGCGTCGTCGGGCGCGACGTAGGTGTTGGGGTTGCTGCCGGTCTGGATGCTGCGCACCTGCACGTCGGTCCTGGCGGTGTCGGGCGACCACTTCTTCGCCGCGCCGTCCCACTTGAGCGCGTAGTTGATGACGCCCAGCGCCTTGCCCCACGAGCTGGGCATGACGGCGGGCACGCCGTTGACGGTGCCCCTGGCGTTGTCGGCGCCGTCGAAGCGGTAGGCCGGGTTGGCGCCGCGGTCGGGGAACACGCCGTGCTCATGGCCCATCACGATGCCGTCGATGCCCGGCACGTCCTTGGTGATGTAGTGGCCGGGGTTTTCCATCAGCGGGACATAGCCATTGGCGCTCATGCCGCCGTGCAGCAGCACGAACACCAGATCGGCCCCCTTGGCGCGCACCTCGGGCACGTATTTGGCGGCGGTGTCGCGGCCGTCCCGGGTGCTGACCTTGCCGTCGAGCTTGTCCTTGTCCCAGTTCAGGATGCCGGGGGTGGTGATGCCGATGACGCCGATCCTGATCGGCAACGTGACGGTCTTGCCGTCTTCCTGGGTCGCGGTCAGATTGCGCTCCAGGATGACGTAGGGGTCGACCAGCGGCTTGCCGGTCTTCAGGCTGGTGACGTTGGCCGTGACGACTGGGAAGCCCGGGCCCTTGTCCTTGCTGCCGATCTTCGGATCGACACCGTCGACCTCCAGGCCACCGCCCAGAATCTGGCTCAGGTAAGGCAGGCCGAAGTTGAATTCGTGGTTGCCCAGCACGCCGGCGTCGTACTTCAGCACGCCCATGGCCTGGTACATGGTCAGCTGCTGCGTGGGCGGGATGGGCGCGACCTGCGCCTCGTAGGTGCCCAGCACCGAGCCCTGGATGGTGTCACCGTTGTCCACCAGCAGGTTGTTCGGAAATTCGGCGCGCGCCTGGCGGATCAGCGTGGCGGTGCGCTCCAGGCCCACGGACGGGTCTTCGCGGTCGGCGTAGTAGTTGTAGCTGCGCGCGTAGTAGTGCAGGTCGGTGGTGCTCAGCAGCGCCAGTTGCGCGGTGGCGTTCTGCGCGGCGGGCGCCGGGGTGTCGTCATCGCTGCCGCCGCATGCGGTCAGCGCGGTGGCGACGAGCAGCGAGAGCATGAAGGGGCGACGGGCAAGAAAGGAATGGGCGTGGGGCATGGCGCGCGGGGCTGGGATAAAAGCCGGATGCTGACCACCGCACATGACAGCGCGTTGAAGCCGGGGTGGCGATGATGTAACCCTTCATGACACGGCCCTGCTCGCCGCCCCCGATTTGGAGTGATTTCGGCCCTCATCCCTTGTCCATCAAGCGCCAGCAGCTATTCAATACATAGCAATCTTCACTCTGCTGCGCGCCGCAGCGTCTCCACCACCGGCCGCCGCAGCACCTCGCGCAGGCCCCACCAGCCGGCGATCAGCGCCAGCACGGCGCCCACAACGCTGCCCGCCAGCGGCACCCAGGGCGACGCCGTCCAGCTGAACTCGAAGGCATAGCGCGCCATCGCCCAGCCCACGCCGATGGCCACCACGCTGGCCAGAAAACCGGCCAGCAGGCCCACGCCGGCCAGCTCGGCGCGCTGCACGCTGCCCAGCAGGCGGCTGCCGGCGCCCATGGCGCGCATGATGGCGAACTCGCGCGCGCGCTCTTCGCGCGTGGCGCTGACGGCCGCAAACAGCACGATCAGCCCCGCCACCAGCGTGAAGCCGAACAGGAATTCGACCGCGCGGATCACCTGGTCCAGCACGCGCTGCACCTGCGCGATGGTGCTGCTCATGTCGACGTTGGTGATGTTCGGAAACTGCCGCACCAGGGCGTTGTCAAAGCCCGGTTGGTCGGGGGCGCGGTAGGCGGCAATGTAGGTGATCGGCATCTCAGGCATCTCGGCCAGCGGGAACATGACGAAGAAGTTGACGTGCATCGAGGCCCAGTCGACCTTGCGCAGCGAGGTGACCCGGCCCTCCGTGGGCGTGCCGGCGATGTCGAAGGTCATCGTGTCGCCCAGCTTCAGGCCCAGCGTCTCGGCCAGGCCGGTCTCGACGCTGATGGCGCCCGCCTCGCCCGCGCGCCACTGGCCGGCGGCGATCTCGTTGTGCGGCGGCTTATCGGCCGCGTGCGACAGGTTGAACTCACGATCCACCAGCCGCTGCGCGCGCTCCTCGGTGAAGTCGTCCGGGTTGATGGGTTGGCCGTTGATGGCCACCAGGCGGCCGCGGAACATCGGGTACCAGTCCATCTTGGCCACGCCCGCATCCTTGAGCGTGGCACGGAAGGCCTCGCCCTGGTCGGGCATCACGTTGATGACGAAGCGGTTGGGCGCATCGGCCGGCGTGGCGGCGCGCCAGCTGGCGATCAGGTCGGTGCGCATCAGCACCAGCAGCACCAGCGCCAGCAGGCCCACGGCCAGGCTGCTGACCTGCACCACGGCGTAAGCGGGCCGCGCCGAGATCTGCCGCGTGGCCAGCACCAGCCAGCGCGGCGCCGTCTGTTCGTTGACCACGGCCCGCAGCAGCCGCACCGCGCCCCACGACAGCAGCGCAAACACGGCCACGGCACCGGCAAAGCCGCCGACGGCGATCAGCCCCAGCGTGACATCGGCGCTGACGGCCACCAGCAGCGCCGCGAAGCCCGCCACGCCCAGCGCCAGCACCGCCAGCGAGGCCGGCCGCAGCGCGCCCACGTCGCGCCGGATCACGCGCAGCGGCGGCACCTGCGCCAGCTGCAGCACGGGCGGCAGGCCGAAGGCGATGAGCAGCGTCAGGCCGATGCCCAGCCCGAACAGCACCGGCCAGGCGCTGGGCGCCGGCAGCGCGGTTTCGACCAGCCCCGCCAGCAGCGCCACGAACACGTGGTGCACGGCAAACCCGATCAGCACGCCCGCCACGCTGGCGGCCAGGCCGACCAGCACGAATTCGACCGCATACGCGCCCGCAATGGCGCGCTGCGGCAGGCCCAGCACGCGCAGCATGGCGCAGTCGTCGAGCCGGCGCGACGCGAAGCCGCGCGCGGCCAGCGCCACCGCCACGGCGGCCAGCAGCGCCGCCAGCAGCGCGACGAGGTTGAGGAACTTCTCGGCCCGGTCCAGCGTGCGCATCATCTCGGGCCGGCCGCTGTCGAGCGACTCGAGCCGCACGCCGTGCACCTCGGGGTTCTTCAACTCGGCCTCGGCCCAGGTGATGAACTGACGCACGGCTGGCTCATCGCCGGCCACGGCGAGGCGGTAGGTGATGCGGCTGGCCGGCTGCACCAGCCCGGTTGCCGGCAGGTCGGCGGCGTGCAGCATCACGCGCGGCGCGAAGGTCATGAAGCCGGAGCCGCGGTCGGGCTCCTGCGCGATCAACTGCGCGATGCGGAAGCTGCCGTCGCCCAGCAGCAGCGTGTCGCCCAGCGCCAAGCCCAGCGCCTCCAGCAGCGCCGCATCGACCCAGGCGGTGCCGCGCGCCGGGATGTCTGGCGTGGGCTCGCCGGTGCGGTCCGTGGGGCTGCGCGCCAGGCGCATCTGGCCCCGCAGCGGGTAGCCGGCATCGACCGCCTTCAGCGCCACCAGCCGCGTGGCGCCGCCCTGCGCGTCGGGCGCGCGGCCCATGGTGGGAAAGGTCAGGTTCAGCGCATGCCGCAGGCCGAGCTGCTCGGCGCGCTGCGTCCAGGCGGCGGCGGGCGGGTTGTCGCTGACCACCACGGCGTCGCCGCCCAGCAGCTGGCGTGCGTCGCGCTGCAGGCCGCCCTGCAGCCGGTCGGAGAAAAAGCCCACGCTGGTCAGCGCCGCCACGGCCAGGGTCACGGCCACCATCAGCAGCCGCAGTTCGCCCGCGCGCAGGTCGCGCCACAGCGTGCGCCAGCCGAGGGACCAGAAGGAGGTGTTCATGGGGCAACCTTAGCGCATGCGGGCGCGGGGAGTGGCGGGGGCGAAGACTTCTTTTTTGATAGCTGCCTGCGCCCGTCCATCAATGATTTCATAACGAAATCATTTGAAAACAAGCATTGGCAAGCGCAACCAGCTATCAATTTTGAGATGATGGCGCCGCCAGCTCGGGCTGCCACTGCAGCCGCTCGGGCGCGCTGTAGCAGATGAAGCGCCTGTTCATGGCGCGCCCGATGGCGCACAGCCCCAGGCGCTTGGCCACGTGCAGCCCCATCTGCGTGATGCCGCTGCGCGAGACGACGATGGGCACGCCCATCTGCGCCGACTTGATGACCATCTCGCTGGTCAGGCGGCCGGTGGTGTAGAACACCTTGTCGCTGCCGCGCTGCGTGGCGGCGCCTTGCAGCCACATCCAGCCGGCGATGGTGTCGATGGCGTTGTGGCGGCCCACGTCCTCGACGAAGATCAGCATGCGCTCGCCCGCGAACAGCGCGCAGCCGTGCACCGAGCCGGCGGACTTGTACGTGCTCTCCTGCAGGCGGATGGCGTTGAGCAGGCCGTAGAGCTGCGCCTGCGTCAGCGTGGCGTCGCCCAGGTGGATGCTGTCCAGGTCGGCCATCAGGTCGCCGAACACGCTGCCCTGCCCGCAGCCGGTGGTGACCACGCGCTGCGCCGTGCGCTCCTCGATGCGATCGATGCCGTGGCGCGTCTTCACGGAGGCAGCGCCGACTTCCCAATCCACCGTGATCGACTCGACCTCGGCCAGCGCGCCGATCAGGCGCTGGTTGCGCAGGTAGCCCAGCACCAGCCATTCGGGGTGCGCGCCCAGCGTCATCAGCGTGACCAGTTCGCGCTTGTCGACGTACACCGTCAGCGCGCGCTCGGCCGGAATCGACACCTCGGCGGCCTGACCATGCTCGTCGATGGCCAGAACGCGCTCGGTCAGCGGGGCGCTGGCCTGGGTCAGGTGCGGCTGGGGGAATTCCGGTCGATCAGGGTTCATCGTTCAGAAGCGAAACAGGCCACGCCGGGCAGCCCGGGTGGCCTGGGTCAGTGTAGCGAGTGCGCGGGGCCGCGCGACCAATCAGGGCTTGGCGGCCGACGCGGCGCTGGCGGGCGAGGTGGCGGGTGCCGCCTGGGTCTTCACCTCGGCCTGGGTCTGCGGCGTGGTCACCGGCGGCGTGGCGGCGGTGGCGGCGGGCGAATGCGCGCCGGCCTGCTCGATCGGCTTGGCCTGCGGCGGCGTGTAGACGAACGGGCCCGGATCGGTGCACGCGGGCGTGCCCACCACCTCGCCCGGCGCCGGGCGCCCCGCGGGCACGCTGGCGCGGTAGCGCGCGGCGACGCGCTCCTGCGCCTGGCACAGCTTGTAGGCATCGACCTTGCCCTGCCACGCGGTGCGCGCAGCGGCCTCGTCGGCCTTGGCCTTGGCCTCGGCGCTGAGCGGTGGCAGCTTGGCGCTGGCTGCGCCGCACAGTGCCAGCGCGGCGATCATCAACAGGTGTTTCTTCATGGTGCCGATCTCTTTCACACGGAGGCGGTCTGCACGGGCGGCTGGGCCGATGCACCCTGCCCCGAACGCTGCGCCGGAATCTTGCCGGCCACAATGTCGTCGTACCACAGCTCGTGGTGTTCCTTGGCCCATTCCTCGTCGACCCAGCCGGTGCGCATGGCCTTGTAGGCACCGCGCACGCCCAGCGTGCCCATGTAGATGTGGCCGAACACCATCGACATCATGATGACGGTGGCCACCAGGTGGATCATGTGGGCAATCTGCATCTCGCCGCGGGTAATGCCCAGGCCGGGGATGAGCTTGTCCAGCACCAGGCCCGAAACGACGGCGAGCAGGCCGGGGAAGAACATGCCCCACCAGTACATGCCTTTCTCAGCCGGGTTGAAGCGGTGCGAAGGCACCTGCTTGCCGCCGAACATGCCGCCGGCGTTCTTCAGCCACAGCAGATCCCAGATGCTGGCGATGTTGTCCTTCAGGAAGGTGATGAGCACGATCACCAGCGACACGGCGAACAGCGGGCCGGCGAAGTTGTGGATGTTCTTGAGCAGGTAGCTCAGCCAGCCGAACAGGTGCAGGCCCAGCACCGGCTGCAGGAAGAACTTGCCGAAGGCCATGACGATGCCGGACACCGCCAGCAGCACGAAGGCGATGGCGTTGAGCCAGTGGGCCGAGCGCTCGAACGGCGTGAAGCGCTCGATCACCGGCGGGCCGTCGTTGCGGGCCTGCCCCAGGCTGCCCTTGGCGAAGTACAGGATCGCCAGCGCGACCAGCGCGATCAGCACCAGCGAGCCGCCGTACGGGATCAGCCAGTTGTTGCGCACCTGGCGCCAGGCTTCGCCCGCCGTGGTGAAGCGCGAACCGGGGTACTGCACCATGGGCTGGATCAGGTTGCCGGCCTCGGGCGCCTGCGACACCGGCAGGCTGCTGTAGCCGGTGACGCCGCTGCCCACCGCGCGCCACATGGGTGCGTTGTTGCCGGGCTGCACGCGGTTGCGCTCGGCATTGGTCTGCTGGCCGTAGTCGGGGTCGGACGCGGCGCCGGGCGCGATCTCGAAGATGTTGGCACTTCGGATGCCGCCCATGGCCGGTGCCGCGGTGGTGGCCGCGGGGCTTGGGCTGAAGCTGGGCTGTGCCGCCGGAGCGGAGGCCGAAGCCGCCGTCACGGCTGCAGATGCCGCGGCCTCTGCAGCGGCGGCGGCCTCGGGCGCCGACTGCGCCCAGGCGCCGCCGATCAGGCCCAGGGCCAGCGCACCGGCTCGAAGAAACGGGATGAGTCGCATGGTCGACCCCCTTACCTGGACGACGCGCGGTTGTATTCGTTCTGGCCGTACTGCCCGCGCGCGCGCAACTGCTGCTGCCAGCTGTTGGCGTCACCCGCCGTCCAGCCCGGTTGGGTGAACGACGCCACGCCCGTGCCCTTGAAGGCGGCGCTGTCGGCCTTGGCACCGGTCTGCTCCTGCGGCTTCTCGCCGCAGGCGGCCAGCGCGACCATGGCCACGGCGGCCAGAGTCCAGGTCAGGCTCTTCATGATTTCGCTCCTTCGGGCTTGGCGCCCTTCTGGTTGCCGTAGGCCGTGCCCCAGCCCCACACCTCGGCGCCCTTGCCGCGGCTGAGCACGCGGGTGCGGAAGATGTCGGCCACCATGTCGCCGTCGCCGGCCAGCAAGGCCTTGGTCGAGCACATCTCGGCGCAGGCGGGCAGCTTGCCCTCGGCCAGGCGGTTGCGGCCGTATTTCTCGAACTCGGCCTGGCTGCCGTTCTTCTCGGGGCCGCCGGCGCAGAAGGTGCACTTGTCCATCTTGCCGCGCACGCCGAAGGTGCCCTTGCTGGGGAACTGCGGCGCGCCGAACGGGCAGGCGTAGCTGCAGTAGCCGCAGCCGATGCACACGTCCTTGTCGTGCAGCACCACGCCCTCGTCGGTGCGGTAGAAGCAGTTGACCGGGCAGACCGCCATGCAGGGCGCGTCGGAGCAATGCATGCAGGCGACCGAGATCGACTTCTCGCCCGGCACGCCGTCGTTGAGGGTGACCACGCGGCGGCGGTTCACGCCCCAGGGCACCTCGTGCTCGTTCTTGCACGCGGTGACGCAGCCGTTGCATTCGATGCAGCGCTCGGCGTCACAGATGAATTTCATTCGTGCCATGTCGCTGTCCTCATGCCTTCTCGACGTTGCAGATGGTGGTCTTGGTTTCTTGCATCATGGTCACGCTGTCGTAACCGTAGGTGGTGGCCGTGTTGACGGCCTCGCCGCGCACCACCGGGTAGGCCCCCGCGGGGTAGAACTGCAGCATGTCCTGCCCCTGCCAGCGGCCTGAGAAGTGGAATGGCATCCAGCAGGTGTCGGGCCCCACGCGCTCGGTCACCAGCGCCTGCACGTTCAGGCGCGCGCCGGTGGGCGTGACCACCCAGCAGCGCTCGCCGTTGCGGATGCCGCGCTCGGACGCCGCCTTGGGGTTGATCTCGACGAACGACTCCTGCTGCAGCTCGGCCAGCCAGGGGTTGGAGCGGGTTTCCTCGCCCCCGCCTTCGTACTCGACCAGGCGGCCCGAGGTGAGGATGAGCGGAAACTTCTTGTCCAGCCCGTCGGCGATGTTCTTGTCCTGCACGCTCTTGTAGAGGGTGGGCAGGCGCCAGAACGCGCGCTTGTCGTCGTGCGTCGGGTACTTGGCCATCAGGTCGGGCCGGGTGCCGTACAGCGGCTCGCGGTGCTGCGGGATCGGGTCGGGGAAGTTCCACACCACCGCACGCGCCTTGCCGTTGCCGAAGGGGTGGCAGCCGTGGTTCTTCATCACCACGCGGATGATGGCGCCGGTGGGGTCGGTCTTCCAGTTCTTGCCCTCGGCCTTGGCCTGCTCGTCGGGCGTGAGTTCGCCCCACCAGCCGAGCTTCTTCAGCAGCACATGGTCGAACTCGGGATAGCCGGTGGTGATGTCGGCGCCCAACGAGTGCGAGCCGTCCTCGGCCAGCAGGCTGACGCCGTCGCGCTCCACGCCGAAGTTGGCGCGGAAGTTGCCGCCGCCGTCCATCACGTGCTTGCTGGTGTCGTACAGGTTGGGCGAGCCGGGGTGCCGCATCTCGGGCGTGCCCCAGCACGGCCACGGCAGGCCGAAATAGTCGCCGGTCAGATCGACGCCGGTCTCCTTGTCCCTGACGTTGCCCCTGGCCTTGAGCGTCTTGATGTCGAAGGCCGCCATGTTCTTCATGTGCGCCTTCAGGCGTTCCGGGCTCTGGCCGGTGTAGCCGATGGTCCAGACGCACTTGTTGATCTCGCGCAGGATGTCCTCGGGCACGGGTTCGTCCAGGCCCTTGACCTTCTGCATCTGGTAGTTCTTGACCAGCTCCTTGTCAAAGCCCAGCTTCTGCGCCAGCTGGTACATGATCATGTGGTCGCTGCGGCTTTCCCACAGTGGCTCGATGACCTTCTCGCGCCACTGCAGCGAGCGGTTGGACGCTGTGGCGGAGCCGCTGGTCTCGAACTGCGTGCAGGCCGGCAGCAGGTAGACGGCGCGGTTGGGGTTGAGGTCGCCCGGCGCACTGGTCATGGCCGCCATGGCGGCGGTGGCCGACGGGTAGGGGTCGATCACCACCAGCAGATCCAGCTTGTCCATGGCCTTCTTCATTTCCAGGCCACGGGTCTGCGAGTTGGGCGCATGGCCCCAGAACAGCACGCCGCGGATGTTGCTTTCCTGGTCGATCAGTTCGTTCTTCTCCAGGATGCCGTCGATCCAGCGGCTGACGGTGATGCCGCTCTTGGTCATCATCGCCGGGCTGGCGTACTGTTTCTTGATCCACTCGAAGTCGACGCCCCAGGTGGCGGCGAAGTGCTTCCACGAGCCTTCGGCCAGGCCGTAGTAGCCGGGCAGCGAATCGGGGTTGGGGCCGACGTCGGTGGCGCCCTGCACGTTGTCGTGGCCGCGGAAGATGTTGGCGCCGCCGCCCGACACGCCCACGTTGCCCAGCGCCAGCTGCAGGATGCACGAGGCGCGCACCATGGCGTTGCCGATGGTGTGCTGCGTCTGGCCCATGCACCAGACGATGGTGCCGGGCTTGCTCTCGTGCAGCATGGTGGCCACCTTGATCATCTGCGCCTCGGGCACGCCGCAGGCCTCCTCGACCTTGTCGGGCGTCCACTTGGCCAGCACGTCCTCGCGCACCTTGTCCATGCCGAACACGCGATCATGGATGTACTGCTTGTCTTCCCAGCCGTTCTTGAAGATGTGGTACAGCAGGCCGAACAGGAACGGGATGTCGGAGCCCGAGCGGATGCGCACGTACTCGTCGGCCTTGGCGGCCGTGCGGGTGAAGCGTGGGTCGACCACGATCATCTTGCAGCCGGTTTCCTTGCTGTGCAGCATGTGCAGCATCGACACCGGGTGGGCCTCGGCGGCGTTGGAGCCGATGTACAGAGCGACCTTGCTGTTCTGCATGTCGTTGTAGCTGTTGGTCATGGCGCCGTAGCCCCAGGTGTTGGCCACGCCGGCCACCGTGGTGCTGTGGCAGATGCGCGCCTGGTGGTCGCAGTTGTTGCTGCCCCAGAAGCTCATCCATTTGCGCAGCAGGTAGGCCTGTTCGTTGCTGTGCTTCGATGAGCCGATGACGTAGAGGCTGTCAGGCCCGCTCTGCTTGCGCAGATCCAGCATGCGGGCGCTGATCTCGTTCAGCGCCTCGTCCCAGCTGATGCGCTGGTACTTGCCGTTCACCAGCTTCATCGGGTAGCGCAGGCGGTATTCGCCATGGCCGTGCTCGCGCAGCGCCGCGCCCTTGGCGCAGTGCGCGCCCAGGTTGATGGGCGAGTCGAACACCGGCTCCTGCCGCACCCAGACGCCGTTCTCCACCACCGCATCCGAGGCGCAGCCGACCGAGCAGTGCGTGCACACCGTGCGCTTGACCTCGACCGTGCCGCTGCCGTCGATGCTCTTGGCGGCGCCGGCCGCGTCGGCCTTTTTCACCAGCGTCAGCTGCGTGGCGGCCAGGCCGGCGCCGACGCCGAGGCCGGAGCGGCGCAGGAAGGCGCGGCGGTCCATCGTCGGCACGGCCTGCGACAGGCCATGGCGCAAGCGGTGCACGAAGGACGAGGAGACAGGAGCGCCTGCAGCGGCGCCGGATTTCTTGGTCAGCAACATGGGGGAACCCTCACGCGGTCGGGGGTGGAATCGGGTGGGACGCCGGCGCTCAGAGGCGCGTGGTCTTGTAGTACTGCTTGACGTGCTCGCTCAGCACGTAGCCGCCGCCGCGCTCGGGCGGCTGGCGCGGCGTCTCGGCCACGGCGGCCTGCGGCTGGCGCACGGCGGGCAGCACGGCGGCCACCGCTGCCACTGCACCGGCGGTACCGGCGCCGGCAAACAGCACGCGGCGCGAGAGCTTGTGATCGGTGTTGGAACGGGACATGGCGATGATCCTCGTGGTGGACTGCGCAGGCGTACCTATGCAATCTGATACATGGGTTGGTACGGCGAATGATATACGAGCCCCCCGACGGCGGGTCGGTGTAAACCCGAGCGCGAACAACGTCTATAGGTTTGACAGCGCTTTTCAATTGATAGCAACTCGCGCCGGCCACAGCTGCGCAAACAACCCAAATGATTCAACGGTACCGCAAAGCGTCGTTGGACAGTACCTTTCAGGCCGTCAGATCGAAGCCCTGCGCCTCGACGCTGATGAACGCACGGGTGAACTGGGCGACCGCGCGGTAGAAGCGCGCCGCCGGGTGCGCCGCCAGGTCGTCGCACAGGCGATCCGCCCAGGGTTGCAGGTGCGTGGCAAAGAAGCGCTGCTGCTGCGTCAGGTTGGCCACGGCCACGTCGTCGCCGGCAATCAGGTAGCGCATCACCTCGCACAGGTAGGCGATGTGGTCTTCCGTCTCGGCCAGGGCCTCGTCGCGCGTCAACCCCAGTTGCGCCAGGTCGGTGCGCAGCTGGGCCAGCGGCTTGTCGTTCAGAAAACCGCTGAGGTAGTGCGAGCCGAACAGCAGCACCTCGGGCTTGCCGACGCCGCCGAACAGCGCGTCGTACTCATCGGCGATCTGCGCATCGGTCTGCGCGCGCGCCGCCCCCACCACCTGGCGCCAGGGCTCTTCGAGAAAGCCGCCGGCGGTCGGTGCCTCGGTCACGGCCACGCGCAGGTTGGCCAGCAAGTCAGGCGCTGGCGGCGCCTGGTACAGCTGCGCCAGCAGCCCATAAACCTCGGCGCGGGCGATTTCCTCGTCGAGCCCTTCGTCGGACAGATGCAGCTCGCTCATGGCTTCCACCCCTGCAGGTTGCGGCCATCGGCCACGTCGTCGATGCCGACTTCGTTGTCGGCCGAATAGATGTCGATCACGCGGCAGTCGGCGCACATCTTCAGGCGCTCCAGCGCCGCGCCCTGGAACATGGCGTGCCCGGCCAGTCGCCCCAGCATGGCCTCGATGGCCTGCACGGTGCCGAAGGGTTTGCCGCAGCGGATGCAACCGTAGGGCTGGGCCGCGTTCAACACGCGTGGCTGCCGCCGCTCGGGCGCCAGCGACAGGCGCGGCAGCAGCGCCATCGCATCCTCGGGGCAGGTGCTCACGCACAGGCCGCACTGCACGCAGTTCTTCTCGATGAAGCGCAGCTCCGGCCGCTCCTCGTTGTCCTGCAGGGCCGCGGCCGGGCAGGCGTTGACGCAGGACAGGCACAGCGTGCACTTGGCCTGGTCGACCACCACGGCGCCAAGGGGCGATGCGGCAGGCAGCGCGATGGCCTCGGGCCGCTCGGCGGCCTTCAAGGGCGACTGCGCGATCAGGTGATCCAGCGCCAGTTCCAGCGTGCTGCGCTTTTCGGGCACCAAGGCAAAGCGCGCCGGCTCGCGCGGCGTGCGCTGCTGTGTCTGCTTCAGGTTTTGAAGCGCGTGGTCCAGATCCTGCGGCGTCCTGGCGCGCAGCAGCTTCAGGTGCGTGCCGCTGTAGCCCAGGCCGTTCAGCAGCGCCTGGGCCACGTCCATCTGGGCCTGCACGCCGTCCAGATACTGCGGCGCCTCCTCGTCGGTGGTCAGCACCACCACCTGCTGGGCGCCCCAGGCGACGGCGGCGAGCCACACGTCGATCCCCAGGCTGGCCGTGTGCCACAGCGCCAGCGGAAGCACGTTGTGCGGCACGCCGTGCATCAGCTTGAGCTGCGCGGCGCGGCCCAGCTCGTCGATCAGCGCCTGGCCCTTGTCCTGGCTGTGCAGCAACAGCACAGCGCCTTGCCCGCCGGCCGCGGCGTAGGTGGACAGCAGGGTCTTGATGCGCGCGCCCTGCTCCGGCGCCCGCGGGTAGGCGTAGGTGATGGCGCCCGTGGGGCACACGGTGGTGCAGGCGCCGCAGCCCACGCACAGGTTGAAGTTGACCTTTACGCGGTTCTGCGATTTCTCGCTGCTGATCGCCTCGGCCGAGCAGATGTCGATGCAGGCGCTGCAACCCACCTGTTCGTTGCGCGCATGGGCGCAGATGGCGGGCTTGTATTGCACGAAGCGCGGCTTCTCGAACTCGCCCACCAGCTCGCGCAGCTTCAGCAGCGTGCCGGCGTCGCGCCCGTCCCCCCTTAGATAACCCTGCGGCGGCGCGTGCTGCAGGAAGGTGGGCGTGGCGTCGGGTGCGCGCAGGTCCAGGATCAGGTCGAAGCGCTCCTGCTGAAGATTCGCCGGCCTGTCAAAATCGATAGCACCCGCCGCAGTACAGGCGGCCACGCAGGCCCGGTGCGACTTGCAGGCCGCCAGGTCGATCTGGTAGTCGAGCCCGATGGCGTTCTCGGGGCACACGGCCACGCAGGCATTGCAGCGCGTGCACAAATCCAGGTCGATCGGGTTGCTGGCCGACCATTCGACGTCGAACGCGCCCAGCCAGCCTTTCAGCGATTTCAGCTGCCCGCCCAGTACCGGCCAGCGCCGCGCCTGCGCACCGCCGGCGTTGCCGGGGCCGGTGGTGAACAGCGTCACGTCCAGCACGTCCTGCACCAGCGCGGCGGCGCGCTCGGCGTCGTCGAGCGCGCCGATGATAAGCAGGCGGCCGGCGCTCTGGTAGTTCACCGTGGGCACCGGCTCGGGATCGGGCAGTCGCGCGGCCGCCAGCAGCGCGGCGATCTTGGGCGTGGCCTGTTTCGCGTCGCGGCTCCAGCCACCGGTTTCGCGGATGTTGACGAAGCGGATCACCGAAGTGCGCGCACCCTCGGTCTGGTCGGCCAGTTCGGCGAACAGGCGCTGCTCCTGCGTGCAGGCCACCACCAGTGGCTCGCCGCCCTGCAGCGCGCGCTGAAACGCCGGCGCCTCGCGGCGGCACAGCGTGGAATGCGGGGTCAGCTCCTCATGCAGCGCCAGGCCGATCCGCTTCGCATCGAGCGGCATCGTCTGGTTGCAATCGCAGATCAGGGTGCGCATCGGCGGGCGCCCCAGTGGGTTCGGCCAGCGGGGCCGACATAGGCAAATCTTTGCATGCGTCGGACTGTGCCACATCACCCTCGGCCACATCGGCGCGGGGTTGCTCGGCCGCGCCGTCCGCGGACCCCTCAGCCACGGGCTGCGCGCCGGCCGGCGGCGCACCGGCCGGCACCTCGGGTTCGTCCTCGACCAGGCGCAGAAACTTCGCGCTCGCCATCTGCTTGAGCATGCTGGCGGGCAGCGGATCGGGCTGGGTGTAGTCGTCGATGTAGATGTCCAGCCCGTCCATCACGTTGAAGTGCGGATCGGCAAACAGCTTCTTGAAGGCGGCGTTGCGCACCTCGGGCGCCACGCTGCGCGCCACGAAGGGCTGGAAGTCGGAATCGATGGTGAGCGCCTTCACGTCGTCCAGCGTCGGTGCTGGCGCGGGCTCTTTTGCTTCATTATTGATAGCTGCCTGCGCAGTATCAACGAGCTCTGGAGGCCGATTGGACTCGGAAACCTCCAGGTCATCGACCGCAGGCGCCGGTGCCGGCACAGCCGCCACCGGCGGCACGCTTGGCTCGGCCAGCGGCTGCCCGGTGCGCGCCTGCACCTTGCGGCGCGACCAGCGGCCCAGGAATCCGTCGCTCTGCTCGTCGCTCATCGCTTCACGCCCCACCGCCGCCACGGCGCTTCTGCTCGGTCGACACGCGTGCCGGGTTGCCGAAGCGGTCCGTCAGCGGCTGAAAGCTCTGCGGCCGCTGGCGGCGCTTGGGTTCGGGCTGGTAGTGCGCATCGACGAAGGCGCGCAGCCATTCGACCACCTCGGGCGGCGCGGGCACTTGCTCCACCGTCTCCTGCGCGTCCAGCCAGCGGCCGGCGTCGTGGTAGCTCAGGCTGACGGCCTGCGGCTGCGGTATTGGCTCGCCGCCTTCCGTGGCCTCGTCCATGCGCCACAGCACGAACCAGCCCGGCGCGGGCGTGGTCACGTTCAGGTAATGGCCCTCGGCATCGTCCTTGAACAGGGTGACGGTGTGGCCGGGAAAGATCCAGCATTGCCCGCTGTCGTTGTCGTACAGCTGGTGCGGCGCATCGCCGTGCTGCGGCTGCTGCGGCACCACGTCACCCAGCACCCAGCGCCAAGGCTGCCAGCGCGCGGCGGCGCCGTGGTTGGGCACGCGCTGCATCAGGACCGATACACGGATGGTCGGGCGGGCGGCATGAATGGGTGCAGGTTCAACTGCCGAAGAATCAGAAGCGGCGTTCACGGCCCGATTATCCCGAGTACGCCCGTCTTGTGCGGCCGACGGGGCAGCAAGCCCACCAGCACCGGGGCGACTCGCGCATCGGCACTGGCAGCTTGCGGCGCCTGCCCTCATGCACACGCCGCCATCCATTAAGCTGCGAGTGAAATCACTCACGCTGCGCCCATGTCCGTTTTCGAATGGCTCAACAACCAGTTGCTGCGCATGCAGTGGCTGTCCGATCTGGTGCGCTGGGGGGTCGAGGCCCTGGGGCTGGACATGAACAGCCGCCTGGGCGGCAGCGTGCATTTCTTCGTCTACGACGTCGTCAAGATCTTCATCCTGCTGTCGGTGCTGATCTTCGGCATCTCGTGGGTGCAGAGCTACTTCCCGCCCGAGCGCACGCGCCGCATCCTGGGCAGCATGAGCGGCGTGAGTGCGCGGCTGGCCGGGGCGCTGCTGGGCACGATCACGCCGTTCTGCTCGTGCTCGTCGATCCCGCTGTTCATCGGCTTCACCAGCGCCGGGCTGCCGCTGGGCACCACGTTCTCGTTCCTCATCTCGTCACCGCTGGTCGACCTGGCCTCGGTCATCCTGCTGGCCAGCATCTTCAACTGGCCCATCGCCATCGCCTATGTCGTGGTCGGCGTCGTGCTGGCCGTGATCGGCGGCACGGTGATCGACCACGCACGCATGGAGCGCCTCGTGGCCGACTTCGTGCGCCAGGCGCAGATGACCGAAGTGCCGCAGCAGGCACTGGCCTTGCCTGACCGCCTGCGCTTCGCCCGCGAGCAAGTGATCGAGATCGTGCACCGCGTATGGCCCTACATCCTGATCGGCGTCGGCATCGGCGCCGCCATCCACAACTGGATTCCGCAGCCCTTCATCACCGCGCTGCTGGGCAAGGAGCATTGGTGGTCGGTGCCGCTGGCCACCGCCGTGGGCGTGCCCATGTACGCCGACATCTTCGGCACCCTGCCGATTGCCGAGGCGCTGATCGGCAAGGGCGTCGGCCTGGGCACCGTGCTGGCCTTCATGATGGCCGTGACCGCGCTGTCGCTGCCCTCGCTCATCATGCTCAAGCAGGTGGTGCGTACGCCGCTGCTGGCGCTGTTCTTCGTGCTGGTGACGAGCGGCATCGTCGTCATCGGCTACCTGTTCAACGCCCTCGCGCACTGGTTCGTGTGAGGGCTGGCTTTCACCCCACCCAAGGAGAGTTCACATGCAGATCAAGATCCTCGGCTCTGGCTGCAAGCGCTGCGTGGCGCTGGCCGAAAACGCCCAGGCCGCCGTCGCCCATCTCGGCCGCAGCGACGAAGTCGTAAAAGTCACCGACATAGCCGCCATCGCCCGCGCCGGCGTCATGTCCACGCCCGGCCTGGCCTTCGACGATCAGGTGGTGAGCACCGGGCGGGTGTTGACGGCGGAGGAGATTGCGGGGTTGTTGAGAGCACGGAATTAACGCGTGGCGCGCATCGCACTCAAGACTCTCCCGCCATCGGCGGCTTGCGGCCATGGTGGCAAGCGCCCTGTCGACTGAGGCAATGGCCTGGCCAAGCCGCTGCTGCAGAATCGCCGCCCATGCCCCGACTGATCCACCCCGCGCTGCCGCGCTACGACTTTCACACCGATGTGCAGATCTACATCAGCCACGTCAACCAGGGCGGGCACCTCGACAACGCCCAGCTGCTGACCCTGGTGTCGGAGGCACGGGTGCGCTTCTTCCAGGCGCTGGGCTACCGCGAGGGCCACATCGAAGGCACGGCCGTGGTGGTGGGCGACCTGATGGCGCAGTACAAATCGGAGGGCTACCACGGCGAGACGCTGCGCATCGAGATGGCGGCCAGCGATTTCAACCGCTACGGCTTCGACCTGCAATTCCGCATGCGCGAGTTGCAGAGCGGGCGCGAAGTGGCGCTGGGCAAGACGGGCATCGTGTTCATCGACCGCCAGACGCGCCGCGTCGCGCCGCTCCCGGCGTCGGTGCGCGAGCGCCTGCAGGCGATGGCGAATGCGGCCATGGCGGCGGGCTGACATCACCGGCGACGTCGCCTTGTCCAGCCGTTGACTTGTTTGGAGTATGCAGTTAAATCGCTTTATAGACGGGCGTTTGCGGTCCACCTATAGGGGAGTATGTAACAGCCAGCCGTGCTGGGCAGCGGTGCCAGCGGCCTCGGGCGCGCCCGCAGCACACGCGGCCGCGATTGACTGGGGTCAATGCCGGCCGATGCCGCGGCGCCTATCCTCGTCGGCCATGCACTTCGACCTTCTCATCAGCGGCGCCGGCCCCGCCGGGCTGTGCCTGGCGCAGGCGCTGTCGGGTCACGGCTTGTCCATCGGCATCGTGGAGCAGCAACCGCAGGCAGCCATGGCCGAGCCGGCCTTCGACGGGCGCGAGATCGCGCTGACCCAGCCTTCGGCCGAGACGCTGCGGCGCCTTGGCCTGTGGCAGCGCATCGAAGGCCATCAGCCGGCCGCCCTGGCGCCGCTGCGCGATGCCAAGGTGATGAACGGTCCGTCGCCTTTCGCCATGACCATCGGCCACGGCCTGACGGCGCGCAGCGAACTGGGCTGGCTGGTGTCCAACCACCTGATCCGCCGCGCCGCGTGGGACGCGGTGCAGGACAGCATGGCGCGGCATGGCGACATCACGCTGATCGCCGGCGACGGCGTGGCCCGGGTCAACGTGTCCACCGACACGGCGCAGGTCACGCTGGCCGGCGGCGCCACGCACCAGGCGCGGCTGCTGGTGGCGGCCGACAGCCGCTTTTCGCCCACGCGGCGCGCCGTGGGCATCGGCGCGGCCATGCACGACTTTGGCCGCAGCATGGTGGTGAGCCAGTTCACGCACGCGCTGCCGCACCACCACGCCGCGTGGGAATGGTTCGGCCACGGCCAGACGCTGGCGCTGCTGCCGATGAACGACGACCCGGCCAAGGGCGCGCACCGCGCGTCGGTGGTGCTGACGCTGCCGCACCAGCGGATCGAGCCGCTGCTGACCATGGACGACGCCGCTTTCAGCGCCGAGATCACGCGCCGCTTCGACGGGCGGCTGGGCGCGATGCGCCTGACCAGCACGCGCCACGCCTACCCGCTGGTGGGCGTGTACCCGCACCGGCTGGTGGCGCCGCGCTTTGCCTGCGTGGGCGATGCGGCGGTGGGCATGCACCCGGTGACGGCGCACGGCTTCAACTTCGGGCTGCTGAGCGTGGAAGCCCTGACGCGCGAGCTGCTGGCCGCCCACGCCGCCGGCCGCGACATCGGCGCGCCCGAGCCACTGGCGCGCTACCAGCGCACACACCGCCTGGCCACCCGGCCGCTGTACGAGGCCACGCGCCTGGTCGCCACGTTGTACACGGCCGAGGCCCCGCCCGCGCGTCTGCTGCGCGATGCCGTGCTGCGCGTGGCCGAGCGCGTGACGCCGTTCAAGCGGGCCATCGCAGCGCAGCTGGCGGGGCAGCATTGATGCTATTCATTGAATAGCTGCTCGCGCTTGTCCGGCGGCGACTCGGGGCGAAAAAGGTGCTGATTCCCCTGTGGGAGCGGGGGGGGGGGGGGGAGAGGGGGGGGG
>JRYL01000990.1_pt1 | contig 23470 bp, 19 predicted proteins | sample 235391 | NCBI WGS metagenome assembly JRYL01 (sample SAMN03074223, study PRJNA261481) | activated sludge metagenome | biome: Wastewater Treatment Plant; feature: Wastewater; material: Activated sludge; isolation source: activated biomass of a wastewater treatment plant treating wastewater from... ...
TTCCATGACGACCAGCACGGCACCGCCATCATCTCCAGCGCCGCGCTGCTCAACGGGCTGGAGCTGGTGGGCAAGCGCATCGACAAGGTCAAGGTGGCCGTCAGCGGCGCCGGCGCGGCCGCCATCGCCTGCCTGGACGTGATGGTGGCGCTGGGCGTGCGGCCCGACAACGTGTACGCCTGCGACTCCAAGGGCCTGATCTACGAAGGGCGCCCCGGCGGCTTCGACGAATCGAAGGCGCGCTACGCCCAGCCCGACACCGGCGAGCGCACGCTGGCCGACGTGGTGAAGGGCGCCGACGTGTTCCTCGGCTGCTCTGCGCCCGGCGTGCTGACGGGCGAGATGGTCAAGACCATGGCCGACCAGCCGGTGATCCTGGCGCTGGCCAACCCCGAGCCCGAGATCCGCCCCGAGGACGCCAAGGCCGCGCGGCCCGACTGCATCATCGCCACCGGCCGCTCGGACTACCCGAACCAGGTCAACAACGTCCTGTGCTTCCCGTACATCTTCCGCGGCGCGCTGGACTGCGGCGCCACCAAGATCACCGAGGCCATGAAGCTGGCCTGCGTGCACGAGATCGCCAACCTGGCCAAGGCCGAGACCAGCGCCGAGGTGGCCGCCGCCTACGCCGGCAAGGACCTGCAGTTCGGCCCCGACTACATCATCCCCACGCCGTTCGACCCGCGCCTGATCACCCGCATCGCCCCCGCCGTGGCGCGGGCGGCGGTCGAATCGGGCGTGGCGGAACGCCCCATCACCGACATGGAGGCCTACCGCACCAGCCTGGAGCGCTTCGTCTACCAGACCGGCATGGTGATGCGCCCCGTGTACGACGCCGCCAAGGCCGTGCCGCACGACCGCAAGCGCGTGGCCTATGCCGAGGGCGAGGACGAGCGCGTGCTGCGCGCGGCGCAGATCGCCATCGACGACCGGCTGGCCATGCCGATCCTGATCGGCCGCCCGGCGGTGATCGAGCAGCGCATCCAGAAAGCCGGCCTGCGCATGCGCCTGGGCGCCGACGTGCAGTGCGTGAACCCCGAGGACGACCCGCGCTTTCGCCAGTACTGGGAGGCCTACCACCGCCTGATGGCGCGCAACGGCGTCACCGTCGAGGCGGCCAAGGCCGCGGTGCGGCGCTCCTCCACCATCATCGCCGCGCTGATGGTGCACCTGGGCGACGCCGACGCCATGCTGTGCGGCGCGCTCGGCCGCTTCGACCAGCACCTGGAGCACATCCACGACATCATCGGCGTGGAGCCCGGCGCGCCCGGCTACGCCACCGTGAACGCGCTGCTGCTGCAGGACCGCACGCTGTTCGTGGCCGACACCTACGTCAACGAAGACCCCAGCGCCGAGCTGCTGGCCGCCATCGCCAAGATGGCCGCCGACGAGGTGCACAACTTCGGCCTGCCGCCCAAGGTGGCCTTCGTATCGCACTCCAACTTCGGCTCGTCCAAGCGCCCCTCGGCGCTGAAGATGCGGCGCGCGCGCGACCTGTTCCGCGCGCAGCACCCGTCCATCATGTGCGACGGCGAAATGCACGGCGACAGCGCGCTGTCGTCGACCCTGCGCGAACGCGCCGTGGCCGACAGCACGCTCGACGGCGAAGCCAACCTGCTGGTCTGCCCCAGCCTGGACGCGGCCAACATATTGTTCAACGTGCTGAAGATCACCGTGGGCCACGGCGTCACCATCGGCCCCATCCTGCTCGGCACCGCCGCGCCGGCCCACGTGCTGACGGCATCGGCCACGGTGCGGCGCGTGGTGAACATGACGGCGCTGGCGGTGGCGGAGGCGGAGAGCAAAAGGTAACCCCCCTGAAGCGCTGACGCGCCTTCCCTCTCTTGCGAAGCAAAGGGGCGCGCAGCCGGCCCCAAGCCCGCGCTGCGGTTCGGGCACAACCCCCCCCCCAAACCCCCCCCCCGCCGGGGGGGGGGGGNNCGAGCATCGCAGGTTGCCCCGGAGCGAAGCGCAGGGGACATGGCCAGTGGGGTCGCCTTTCTTTTGCCTACTTTTCTTTGGCGAGACAAAGAAAAGTAGGTCGCCCGCCGGGGCGAACTCCCGGCGAGCAGCGCCCCCAACCCCCTTCAGCCACAAAAAAAGCGGACCCCGGCCCGCTTCTTTTTTCATAGCTACCAGCGCCCGCCAAGCAAGCACCAGGGCCCGATTCGATTCAAAAACCGAAGATCACTGCTTGAACGCCTCGATCGTCGCCGTGATCTTCACGTTCTTGGGCATGCCCATGTCGACCATGGCGTTCATGCCCCACTGCGTGCGGTCGATCACCGCCTCGAAGTCGCCGCCGCAGGCCTCGGTCTTGGCCAGCGGGTTGGGGTAGCAGGCAAACTGGTTGGCCTTCAGCGTCACCGGGTGGGTCTGGCCCAGCAGCGTCAGCTGGCCCGGCACCTCGACCAGCTTGTCACCCTGGAACACCAGCTTGTCCGACACGAAACGCATCGTCGGGTGCTTGGCCGCGTCGAAGAAGTCGGCCGCCTGCAGGTGCTTGTCGAAGCCCTTGGAGCCGCTGTAGACGCTCTTGACGTCCACCGTGACGTCGATCTTGCCGGCCTTGGCCGCCTTGTCGAACTGCACCGTGCCGGTCACCGTGTCGAAGCGCGCGCGGTTGACCGAGGCGCCGAAATGGTCGATGGCAAAAGTGGCGTAGGTATGGTCGTCGTCGATCTTGTAGGTGGCGGGGGCGGCATGGGCCGCGCCGGCGGCACCCAGGCCCAGGGCGGCGGCGATCAGGGCAACGGAAAACTGGCGCATGGGAAACTCCTTTTTGTTGGGCTGTTCTGTCCACAAGTAAATCACGCGATCCGGCCCGGCCGCGCTGGCGGCTCAGCCGATGCGGGCTGAGCCATGTTAGAACCCCTGAACATCGATCGGTTCCATTTGTTTTGAGCTTTCAATTCGAATTTTTTGAATGACAATCGGCTTTTGAGGCCTTGTCATCGCCCCATCATGCTGGCCGCTTAGGCTGGCGGCACCGGGGCAACACCCCCTTGAGGCAACCCATGAGCATCCGCAATCTCGATTCCCTGTTCGACCCGCAATCGGTGGCCGTCATCGGCGCGTCCGAGCGGCCCTTCTCCGTCGGCGGCACGCTGTGGCACAACATGCGCACCAGCGGCTTTGCCGGCCCCGTGTTCCCGGTCAACCCGAAGTACAAGACGCTGTCGGGCCAGCGCTGCTACGCCCGCGTGGCCGACCTGCCCGAGGCGCCCGAACTGGCCGTGATCTGCACGCCGTCCGGCACGGTGGTGGACCTGGTCAAGCAGCTGGCGCGGCGCGGCACCAAGGCGGTGGTGGTCATCAGCGCCGGCCTGACGGCGCAGCAGAAGCAGGCCATGCTGGACGCCGCGCGGCCGACGCTGATGCGCATCCTGGGCCCCAACTGCGTGGGCCTGCTGGCGCCGCACACCAGGCTGAACGCGAGCTTCGCGCACATCCCGGCGCGGCCGGGCGAGCTGGCCTTCGTCTCGCAATCGGGCGCGCTGGTCACCGCCATGCTCGACTGGTCCGAGGCGCGGCAGATCGGCTTCTCGCACTTCGTGTCGCTGGGCGAGCACGCCGACGTCGACTTCGGCGACATGCTGGACTACCTGGCCAACGACCCGCACACGCGCGCCATCCTGCTGTACATCGAATCGGTGGACCAGGCGCGCAAGTTCATGTCGGCGGCGCGTTCGGCGGCGCGCAACAAGCCGGTGATCGTGGTCAAGGCCGGCCGCAGCGAGCAGGGCCAGAAGGCCGCCGCCTCGCACACCGGCGCGCTGGCCGGCGCCGACAACGTGGTCGACGCCGCCATCGCCCGCGCCGGCATGCTGCGCGTGGACAGCCTGGAAGAGCTGTTCCTGGCGGCCGAGATCCTGACGCGCTTCAAGTCGCCCATCGGCGACAAGATGACCATCCTGACCAACGGCGGCGGCGTGGGCGTGATGGCGGCCGATGCCGCCGCCGCGCACAGCGTGCCGCTGGCCGAGCTGGGCGACGGCCTCATCCGCGACCTCGACAAGGTGCTGCCCGCCAACTGGTCGCGCGGCAACCCGGTGGACATCATCGGCGACGCGCCAGCGCAGCGCTATGTGGATGCGCTGAACGCGCTGGCCAAGCACCCGCAGGACACAGGCACGCTGCTGTTCATCCACGCGCCGACGGCCATCGTGCCCTCCACCGACATCGCGCGCGCCATGCTGCCGGCCATCCAGCCGCCGGGCAAGCGCCCGCTGCCGCTGATCAGCGCCTGGGTGGGCGGCCCGGCCGTGGCCGAGGCGCGCCAGCTGTTCATCGACGCCGGCATCGCCTGCTACGACCTGCCCGAGCAGGCCGTGGCCGCCATCGGCACGCTGCAGCGCTACGCCCGCAACCAGGCCGAGCTGACCGAGGCCCCGCCCGCCACCCAGTTGCACAACGGCAGCACGCCCGACGTGGCGCGCGTGCGCGCGCTGATCCAGGGCGTGCTGGCCACCGGCCGCGACATGCTGACCGAGCCCGAGGCCAAGGCCGTGTGCGAGGCCTACCACATCCCCGTGGTGGCCACCAGCACCGTGCCGGCCGATGCCGACGCCGCAGCGGCCGAGGCGGCGCGCATCGGCTTTCCGGTGGTGCTGAAGATCCTGTCCGAGGACATCTCGCACAAGTCCGACGTCGGCGGCGTGGTGCTGAACCTGCAGAGCGAGGACGAGGTGCGCACCGCCGTCGAGCTGGTGCTGGCGCGCGTGCGCAAGAAGTTTCCCAAGGCGCGGCTGGAGGGCTTCACCGTGCAGCGCATGGTGAAGAAATCGCAGGCGCAGGAGCTGATCATCGGCGCCAGCATCGACCCCACCTTCGGCCCCGTCATCCTGTTCGGCCAGGGCGGCACGGCGGTGGAGGTGATGAAGGACAGCGCCATGGCGCTGCCGCCGCTGAATGCGCCGCTGGCGCACACGCTGATCGAGCGCACCCGCGTGGCGCGCCTGCTGAAGGGCTACCGCGACGTGCCGCCGGCCGACATGGAGAGCGTGGTGGCCACGCTGATGGCCGTGTCGCAGCTGCTGGCCGACGTGCCCGAGGTGGCCGAGCTGGACATCAATCCGCTGATCGTGAACCACGAAGGCGCCATCGCGCTGGATGCGCGCGTGCGCGTCAGCGCCAAGCTGCCGGCCGGCGCGGCCAACTTCGCCATCCAGCCCTACCCGGCCGAGCTGACCGAGGTCATCGACTGGCACGGCCAGAAGCTCACGCTGCGCCCCATCCGCCCCGAGGACGAGCCGCGCCACCGCGCCTTCGTCGACAGCCTGGATGCCGAGGACATGCGCATGCGCTTCTTCTACAGCCGTCGCATCATGGAGCGCAGTGAACTGGCGCGCCTGGTGCAGGTGGACTACACGCGCGAAATGGCCTTCATCGCCACCGTGCCCGACGAGAACGGCGACGAGAAAACCCTGGGCGTGGCGCGCGCCATTGCCGACCCCGACAACATAGGCGCCGAGTTCGGCATCATCCTGCGCCCCGAGATGAAGGGCACGGGCCTGGGCCGCATCCTGATGGACAAGCTGATCCGCTACCAGCGCGCCGCCGGCACGCAGCAGCTGGTGGCCACCGTGCTGGTGGAGAACGACCGCATGCGCCAGCTCGGCCAGGCGCTGGGCTTCAGCGAAACGCCCACGCCGGGCGATGCCACCACGCACCAGCTGACGCTGGACCTGCAGCCGCGCGCGCGCAAGGCTTGATGCCGTTTGCGCTCAAGACAATGACAAATGACCGCGGCTGGCGCCGCATGACAAATGACAAATGACGAATGCCTTTTTTGTCATTGAAGCGCAGCGAAGTCATTGGTTGTTCGTCGTTCATGAAAGGGCATTGGCGTGAAGGCGCGGCGCCGGTGCGCTGCGCCTCCCCAGCTGCCCATGGCACACATACTCCCTATATACATGGCTGTCAGCGCCCGTCCATCAAGCGCAAAAATCATATACTCCCGTATACCATGTCGCTTTTTCGTTCAAAGCCATGACGCATGACCGCAGTTGGCGCCGCATGACCCATGACGAACGATCTCTTTGTCATTGAAGCGCAGCGAAGTCATTCGTCATTCGTCATTTCAAAAGCGAGTGGGCATCAGCCCCTCCAACGCGCGCTCAACGCCCCATCGCGCTGACCTTTTGTTGCGCCGGCACGTCCGTCGGTCCGCCGGTATGCGCTATCATTTTTGAATGACCCTGCCCCTGCCGTTTTCCCGCCCTCTGGCCACCCTGCTGGCCGCCCTGGCCACCACCGGCGCCGCGCTGGCGCAAGACACGCCGCCCAACATCGACCCGGCCGAATTCCGCAGCTGCCTCAACGAACTCCGGGCCACGCCGGCGTTCAGCCGCATCACGCCCGCCACCTACGCGCAGCACACCGACGGCCTGGCGGCCGACCCCACGGTGCTGGTGCTGCTCAACCGCCAGCCCGAATTCACCATGCCGGTGTGGGACTACCTGGCCGTGCTGGTCGATGACGAGCGCGTGGCAGACGGCCGCGCCGCCCATGCCAAGTGGCACGACACGCTGCAGAAAATAGAGCAGCAAACCGGCGTGGCACCGCACATCGTGATCGGCGTGTGGGGTGTCGAGAGCAACTTCGGCCAGAACCTGGGCGGCCGTCCGCTGGTGCAGTCGCTGGCCACGCTGTCGTGCTTCGGGCGGCGGCAGGCCTACTTCCGCGGCGAGTTCGCCAGCGCCCTGCGCATCCTGCAGGAAGGCCACATCCCGGGTGACAAGCTCGTCGGCTCATGGGCCGGCGCCTTCGGGCAGACGCAGTTCATGCCCAGCACGTTCTTCCGCAGCGCGGTCGACTTCGACGGCGACGGCAGGCGCGACATCGTCGACACCGTGCCCGACGCGCTGGCCTCCACCGCCAAGTTCCTGCAGAACGCCGGCTACCGCCGCGGCGAGCCCTGGGGCTTCGAGGTGCGCCTGCCCGCCGGCTACAGCACGGCCGGCGCCAGCCGCAAGGCCAAGCGCCCCATCGCCGCCTGGCGCGCCGCCGGCCTGACGCTGATGGACGGCTCGCCCCTGCCCGACAGCGTGCCCAGCGCCGGGCTGATGGTGCCCGCGCGCGGCGGCCCGGCCTTCCTGGTCGGCCGCAACTTCGACACGCTGTACAGCTACAACGCCAGCGAGAACTACGGCCTGGCCATCGCGCAGCTGTCCAACCTGGTCACGGCGCCGCCCGGCATGCCGGTCGGCTTCGTGCAGGCCTGGCCCACCGACGACCCCGGCCTGTCGCGCGCACAGAACCGCGAACTGCAAACCCTGCTGCTGGCACGCGGCCACGACATCGGCACGGCCGACGGCATGATCGGCGCGCGCACGCGCGAAGCCATCCGCGCCGAGCAGCAGCGACTGGGCCACAAGGTGGACGGCCGCGCGGGGCAGCGGCTGCTGGGCGCGCTGCGGGGCGGGTGAACACCCACATACTCCCACGCATGCCGCCCGCCAGCGCTTGCTAAATAAGCGCTGGCGGCATATACCCCTTGTTTTTGGGGTTGGCTGTGGTTGACGCGACCGGCCACGCCACGCGCTGGTCAAGCCTGTCCGCGGCGCCTGCTCCCTGGCAACCGGCTGTCGGCGCATTCATCGTGAACAAGCGATGGCGAGGCAGCGCCCGGCCTTGCGCCATCAACGGATGCTGGCTCTTCTTTTGTGGGAGCGGGCTTGCCCGCGATGACGGCGCCTCGCTTCGCCAAACGTCCCATCGCGGGCAAGCCCGCACAACATCCGCGATGCGCAGTCGCGCCGCCTCTCCCAGGACCTGGGCTGGTTCTACAACCAGGTGAAGAACAAGGGCCCGTTGGACTACAAGCAGCAAGGTGCGCAGTACCAGGACTTCGGCAACTTCAACTTCGGCCTGACGGCCGGCTGGACGCCGTGCTGGTCGAAGTCAACGCCGGTGCCACCGACACCTTCCGCTACGGCGTTTTCGTGCTGCCCCAGGGCGAACGCGCGGTGAACGAGCCGGTGCTCTCCCTCGTCGGCGCCACCCGCAACCAGCAGGCCTATGGCGCCAACCTGCGATGGCAAGGCCCCACGCGCCGCGGGCCTCGCTGACCCTGCAGCGCCGCCCGGCGGCATGGCATACAACCTGCGCACCCCAGCGGCCGCCGGCACGCCACGCTGAGTTTTCGGCAAGGCCGCACGCGCGGCCGCACCAAGCAAGCGCCCGTCAGTGGCGCCCCGCGGCGCAGGCCAGCGGCCGACGCACGAGGCGAGGCGGGCAAGAGCGCCAGGGCCTGCGCGACGGACATACTCCCATGAATGCCGCCCTGCAGCGCCCGTGTGACGGGCGCTGGCACTGGATACTCCAGAGCAATGCTTCAGTGACGACCTGTGGCGGCGAGGTCCGGTGGCGCGGCAACCCAGATACTCCCAAGTATGGCATTCGCTAGCGCCTGTCAGCTGGGCGTTGGCGACAGATACCTCCCAAAAATCACTCCACCGTCACGCTCTTGGCCAGGTTCCGGGGCTTGTCCACGTCGGTGCCGCGCGCCACCGCGGTGTGGTAGGCCAGCAGTTGCAGCGGCACCACGTGCACGATGGGTGACAACGCGCCGTAATGGCCCGGCAGGCGGATGACGTGCAGGCCGTCGCCGCTGTCGATGTGGGTGTCGGCATCGGCCAGCACGTACAGCACGCCGCCGCGGGCGCGCACTTCCTGCATGTTGCTCTTGAGTTTTTCCAGCAGCGCGTCGTTGGGCGCCACGGTGACCACCGGCATGGCGCTGGTGACCAGCGCCAGCGGGCCGTGCTTGAGCTCGCCGGCCGCGTAGGCCTCGGCGTGGATGTAGGTGATCTCCTTGAGCTTGAGCGCGCCCTCCTGCGCCACCGGGTAGTGCAGCCCGCGGCCCAGGAACAGCGCGTTCTCCTTGGCGGCGAACTGCTCGGCCCAGGTGATGACCTGCGGCTCCAGCGCCAGCACGGCCTGCAGCGCGTTGGGCAGCTGGCGCATGGCCTTCAGGTGCTCGGCCTCCTGCGCCTCGGTGAGCAGGCCGCGCGCCTGGGCCAGCGCCAGGGTCAGCAGGAACAGGCCGGCCAGCTGCGTGGTGAAGGCCTTGGTGCTGGCCACGCCGATCTCGATGCCGGCGCGGGTGACGTAGGCCAGCTTGCATTCGCGCACCATGGCGCTGGTGGCCACGTTGCACACCGTCAGCGTGTGCTGCATGCCCAGTGACTGCGCGTGGCGCAGCGCGGCCAGGGTGTCGGCCGTCTCGCCCGACTGGGTGATGGTGACCACCAGCGTGCGCGGGTTGGGCACCGATTCGCGGTAGCGGTATTCGCTGGCGATCTCGACCGCGCAGGGCAGCTGGGCGATGGCCTCGAGCCAGTACTTGGCCACGCAGCCGGCGTAGTAGCTGGTGCCGCAGGCCAGGATCAGCACCTGGTCGATGGCGCGGAAGGTGGCGTGCGCGCCCTCGCCCGGCGCGTGGTTGCGGGCGGCCTCGAACAGCTCGGGCACCACGGCCTCGACGCCTTCCAGCGTGTCGGCGATGGCGCGCGGCTGCTCGAAGATTTCCTTCTGCATGTAGTGGCGGTACGGGCCCAGTTCGGCCGCGCCGCTCATGGCCTGCACGGTGCGCACCGGGCGCTGCGCGGCCTGGCCGTCGCGCGCCACGATCCAGTGCTTGCCCAGCTGCACGTCCACCGTGTCGCCCTCTTCCAGGTAGACGATCTGGTCGGTTACGCCGGCCAGCGCCATGGCATCGCTGGCCAGGAAGTTCTCCTTGCCGTCGGCGCCCAGGCCCAGCACCAGCGGCGAGCCTTCGCGCGCGCCGACCAGGCGCTGCGGCTCGTCGCGGTGCAGCACGGCGATCGAATAGCTGCCCTGCAGGCGCTTGACGGCCGCCTGCACCGCGGCCAGCAGATCGCCGTCGTACAAGCTGTCGATGAGGTGGACGATGACCTCGGTGTCGGTCTGGCTGGTGAAGAAGTAGCCGCGCGCCAGCAGCTCGGCGCGCAGGGCCTCGTGGTTTTCGATGATGCCGTTGTGCACCAGCGTGACGCGCGCCGGGCGGGCGGCGGCCTGCTCGCCGTCCATGCCGGCGGGCACGGGGCCGCGGCTGAAATGCGGGTGCGCGTTGCCGATGGCCGGTGCGCCGTGCGTGGCCCAGCGGGTGTGGGCAATGCCGGTGCTGCCGGCCAGGCCCTGCGATTCGGCCTGCGCGCCCAGGTCGGCCACGCGGGCGATGCCGCGCAGGCGCTTCAGGCGCGTGCCCGGCACGGCGCCCGCAGCCTCGGCCGCATGCACGGCCACGCCGCACGAGTCGTAGCCGCGGTATTCGAGGCGCTGCAGGCCCTGCACGAGGAGGGGAACGATGTTGCGCGTGGAGACCGCGCCGACGATGCCGCACATGGGAAAGCCCTTCAGAAACGCCGCATGCTGCGCGGCCGACCCGCGATCTTAGGAAAGCCTGTATGAAATTTCAGTAGCCATCAATCACATCAATTGAAATAAATCGACATTTTTCTTGAATGATGAACTTTTCAGCCAAAATATGGTTATATATGAAACCAGACGACACCGACTGGGCCCTGCTGGCCGCCCTGCAGCACGATGCCGCCCAGAGCAACCAGGCACTGGCCGAGCGCGCCGGCATCTCGCCGCCCACCGCGCTGCGGCGGGTGCGGCGGCTGCACGACGAGGGCCTGATCAGCGCGCAGGTGGCGCTGCTGGACGAAGACCGCGTGGCCGCGCTGCAGGGCCACGGGCTGACGGCCATCGTCGAGGTGACGCTGGACCGCCAGGGCGCCGAGCACCAGGACGCCTTCGAGCGCCGTGCCGTGGCCGACGACGCCGTGCGCCAGTGCTATCGCGTGGCGCCAGGGCCAGACTTCGTGCTGCTGCTGCGCGTGCCCGACATGCCGGCCTACCAGCGGCTCGCCGAGCGCCTGTTCACGCAGGATGCCAACGTGCGCAACGTGCGCGCCTTCTTCTCGGTCAAGCGGGCCAAGTTCGAGACGCAGGTGCCGCTGGTGCGGGGGTGATTTGCGGCTGCGGTACGTGGGGAAAACCAAAACAGCCGGACGCAGAGGACGCAGAAACCACGCAGAGGACGCAAAAAACTCCCGATCACATCTGTCAATCAAGCACCCCGATGAGCAGGTGTTTGGATTTCTTTTGCGTCCTCTGCGAAACCTTTGCGTCCTCTGCGTCCGGCTGTTCGGCTGTTTAGATTCAAGCATCCAATCAGCCTTCTGCCCTTGCCAGTCAAGCGCAGAAAGCCATCAAATTGATAGCACCCACTCACCAGGCGCCGCGTGCGTCCACCGCCACCACCGCCTCGACGCGGCCGGCGGCCACGCCGCCGCGCACCACCACCAGGTGGTCGTGCAGGTTCACGGTGGGGTCGCAGTGGCCGGGGATCAGCCACACCGTGTCGCCCAGCGCCGGCAGCGTGCCACCATCGGCCAGCGTGAGCACACCGTGCTCGTCGCCGCCGTTGGCAAACGCCAGCGGCGCCTGCCCGGGCAGCGCGTGCACCAGCGGCAGGCCGCTGTCGATGGCGTGGCTCTTGTGGCCGGCATCGCACACCGCGCGGCCTTCGCCGACGCTGATGACCTGCGACTTGACGAACAGCGCCGGCTCGAACTGCGGCTGCGCCGCATCGCGCTCGTTGCGCAGGTAGTCCGCATCCATGAACAGAAAGCTGCCGGGCTGGATCTCGGTCCACAGCCCGCTGGCGGCCTCGTGCGCGAAGGTGCCGGTGCCGGCGCCGGTGATCACCGCCGGCGGCAGCTCGCCCGCCACCAGCAGGCGGCGCGTGTCGTCCAGCCGCTCGGCGGCGGCGCCGATGGCGGCGCGGCGCTCGGCCACGCTGCGCAGGTGCTGCGCCCCGCCGTGGTAGGCCTGCAGGCCGGCAAAGCGCAGGCTGGCCGAACGGCGGGCGATCAGGCGCGCCAGTTGCAAGGCTGCCTCGCCCGGCGCCACGCCGCAGCGGCCCTGGCCGATGTCGACTTCGACGAACACGTCGATCACCGTGTTGGTCAGCTGCATGGCCTGCGCCAGCCGCTCCACGCCCTCGAAGCTGTCGACCGCGATGGCCAGCTGGCCACCCCGCGCCCTGAGCTGGTGCGCCAGCGCCGCCACACGCCGCAGCTTGGCCACCGACACCACCTGGTTGGTGATGAACAGGTCGTTGATGCCGCCGGCGGCCAGCGCCTCGGCCTCGCCCACGGTCTGCACGCACAGGCCGGCGGCACCGGCCTGCAGTTGCAGGCGGCCGAATTCGGCACTCTTGTGCATCTTGGCGTGCGGGCGCAGGCGCAACCGGTGCTTGGCGGCGAACTCGGTCATGCGCTGCTGGTTGCGGTTGGCGGCGTCCAGGTCGACCACCAGCGCGGGCGTTTCGATGGCGTCCGTGCCCTGGCCGATCAGGGCGCGCAGGCGTTCAGGTATTTCAGGCGGTGCTTTCATCCAGCGACTCGTCTTCCAGGTGGGTGGTGTCGGCCCAACCCACCAGGGTCAGGCCACTGTCGGGCGTCCACAGCAGGCGGTTGACCGCCGTGTTGCCGATCTGCCAGGTGCGCGCATCCTGCAGGCCCAGGCCGGTGGCGGCGCGGTACAGCACGTCGAGCACGCCGCCGTGCGTGAACAGGGCCAGCGTCTTGCCGGCATTCTGGGCTGCCAGCGCTTGCACGGTCTGCGTCACGCGCTCTCGAAACGAGAGCAACGACTCGCCGCCGCCGGGTGGCACCCAGTCGGGGTCGCGCCGGCGCCAGCGCTCGGCCTGCTGCGGCGCGGCGGCGCTGAACTCGGCGAAGGTGTGGCCTTGCAGATCGCCGAAGCAGCGCTCGCGCAGGCCGGCGTTCACGCTCAGCGGTGCGCCGGTGGCGTCGGCCACGATGCGCGCCGTCTGCAGCGCGCGCGACAGGTCGCTGCTGCAGATGGCGTCGATCGGCGCGTGGCCGAGCAGCGCGCGCGCCAGGCGGCTGGCCTGTTCGCGGCCGGTGGCGTTGAGCGGAATGTCGAGATGACCCTGGATGCGCGTGTCCACGTTCCAGGCGGTTTCGCCGTGGCGGATGGCCAGGATGCGGGTCGGTTCCATGCCGTGCATCATGCCATGAGGGTTGGGCCGCCCGCGGGGCACTTTGCCCCGCTGGACCCCAGTCAGCGCGCGGGCGCCTGCACCGGCTCGGGGCCGCGCACCGGGCGGTGCGCCGGTTCGGCGGCGCCGGTCGTCGGCGTGGCGCCGGCCGCCCCGCTGGCGCTGGCCGGCGGCAGCAGGGGCACGCCCACGCGGCGCACCGCTAGCGGCAGGCTGCGGGATAGCCCTCCAGCGCCGCCACGAACAGCGCCGCCAGCACGTTGTCGGTGTCGTGCCAGCCGCCGTCGTGGCGGGCGCGGGTGTCGTAGACGATCTGGCCCGTCTGCAGGTCGCGCATCAGCAGGCTGACTTCGCTCACGTAGGCCGGGGTGCTGTCGTCCCACATCGGCATGCCGAACCCGAACCCGAACCCGATGCCGCCGCCCCGCCAGCCACGCCCCACGCCCAGGCCCAGCGCCACGCGCGCGTTGCTGGGCTCGCCCCACAGATCGCGGTAGTACGCGTTCACATAGCCGCCCACCTGCACGCTGACGCGCGGGCGCGCGTCGTCACGCACCGCGCCCACGCGGGCCAGCGCGGCCTGCGCCATGGCTTCCAGCCTGGCTGGGTCAGGCTGGCCGGCGATCAGCGGGCCGCGCTCGAAGCGGTAATGCGCGCCGTTCAGCACCGCGTTGCCCGGCGGCTGCGCCGCGCTGGTGCGCACGTCGGCACCCACGGTGCGCGGGCCGGTGGCACAGGCCGTCAGCGCTGTCGCTATCAATACAAGAGCTGTTCGCGCAATCCACATCACGATACCTCCGCGATTTATTGCAAAAAGATCAGGCACTGACCAGTGCCACGCCACCGAAAGGCGTGCCCACGGGCTCGGGGAAAGTCTCTTCGTCGAAAGCCTTGTCGCCCTGCTCGTCCGGCACGCCGGTCGCCTTCAGGTTTCGGAAATCGTGCAAGGTTCCATCCATCAGGTGCGAGGGCACCACGTTCTGCAGCGCGGTGGTCATGTTCTCGATGCGGCCGGGGTATTTCTTCTGCCACTCGCGCAGCATGTCGCCGATCTGCTGGCGCTGCAGGTTCTCCTGGCTGCCGCACAGGTTGCACGGAATGATTGGGAACTGCCGGTGCGCCGCCCAGGCCACCAGGTCGCGCTCATCCACGTAGGCCAGCGGGCGGATCACGATGAACTCGCCGTTGTCGCTGGTCAGCTTGGGCGGCATGCCTTTCAGCTTGCCGCCGAAGAACATGTTGAGGAAGAAGGTCTGCAGCATGTCGTCGCGGTGGTGGCCCAGCGCGATCTTGTTGCACTTCAGCCGCCGCGCCACGCTGTACAGGATGCCGCGGCGCAGGCGCGAGCACAGGCTGCAGGTTGTCTTGCCCTCGGGGATCTTGGCCTTGACGATGCTGTAGGTGTCCTGCGTCTCGATGTGGTGCTCGATGCCCAGGTCACGAAGGTAATTCGGCAGCACCTCGGCCGGAAAGCCCGGCTGCTTCTGGTCGAGGTTCACCGCCACCAGCTCGAAGCGCACCGGCGCGCGCGCCTGCAGCTTCATCAGCACGTCGAGCAGGCCGTAGCTGTCCTTGCCGCCCGACAGGCACACCATCACGCGGTCGCCTTCCTCGATCATGTTGAAGTCGGCAATCGCCTGGCCGACCTGGCGGCACAGGCGCTTTTCGAGCTTGAGCGCCTCGCGCTCGGCGCGCGTGCGGGCGGCGGGTCCGGTGGCCGGTTCAGCGGCCTGTTCGGAATGCGGTGCGAAAGCGGCGGTCATGCCGCCATTGTCCTATGCCGGGGCTGCGCGACCTTGCTATCGGCGCTGCCGGAGGTTCCGTGCGCCGACGCCCGCGGCCAGCAGGCCCAGCATCATCAGGCCCCACTCGCCAAGGGTTGGCACCGCCGCCACGCCCCCCGGCAGCGGCGGCGCGGCCGCCAGGCGCTCATAGGCGCCGATGTCCACGCCGGCTCCTTGCGGACGCGAGATACCCCGCTGATCGGACGCTGGCGCACCGGCAAGCACACCCGCGTCGATGGCCGGGCTGCCGGCCGGAAGCGCCATGGTCGGCGTCGGGCCGCCGTTGTCGCCCAGCGCGCCCAGTTGCGGGTCTGTGGTGACGGTGACCGTCGGGCCGCAGGAATTGACACCTGCGGGGTCGGCGAAATTCAGGTTGTTGCTGCCGGCCGAGATCGGGTTGGTGCAGTGCCCACCACCAGTGCCGCTGGCAAACACGGTGTTGCGCACCGTCACCCCCACCCCGCCAGCCACGGACAGCGCGGAGCCTGTCGTCGCGGTGTTGCCGGAGAAGGTCACGTTGGTGAGCGACATGCCAGGGTAATCGGTGGCGATCGCGCCGCCGAAGCCGCCCGCCGTGTTGCCCTGGAAGGTGCTGTTGGTGATGGTGACCGAGCCAGTGTTGGTCACCGCCAGTGCGCCGCCATACCCGCCACCGCCCTGACCAGCGGTGTTGCCGGAAAACGTGCTGCCGGAAATGGTGATCGCGCCGCAGGCGCCGATGGCGCCGCCGCCGTTGGTGGCGTGGTTGTCCATGAACACGCTGTCGATCACGCCGAGCGTCTGCGTGGCGGGATCGACGCACCCCGACACGCCCGCGCCAACGCTGCCCGTGTTGCCGCGCACCAGCACTTGCGTCAGCGTGAGGTTGCCGTTGTTCTGCACCGCGTTCTGTGCGTTGAGCAGCGACAGGCGCGTGAGCGCCGCCGCGGCCCCGACGCCGACGCGGAACAAAGGGATCGCCGCGCCACCGCCGCTGATCTGCACGGCCGCCCCACCGGGCGGGACTTCGATGGTGAGGTTCCGGTCAATGGGGATCACGCTGGCCAGCGTGATGGCGCCACCCACATCGAACGTCACCACGTCGCCGTTGACCGCCGCCTGCACCGTGGCGCGCAGCGAGCCCGGGCCGGCGTCGTTCAGGTTCGTGACGTGCAGCGTGGCGGCCTGCGTGGTGGCGCCGGCCGTCAGCAACGCGAGGGTTGCGGCGCGACGGAGGCGGCGTCGGGCGGACGATGACAAGGCGATAGGCATGAACATGAGCATGAAGTACGAAGGAGTTATTGCTTGAGCATCTCGACGCGGCGGTTTCTGGCGCGACCGGCGTGGCTGCGGTTGTCCGCCACCGGCTTGTCCTGGCCCCAGCCGACGGCGCTCATGCGGGCGGGCGCCACGCCTTGGGCCGTCACGGCGTCAACCACCGCCTTGGCGCGTTGCTGCGACAGGGCCTTGTTGGCGGCGGCGTTGCCCTGGTTGTCGGTATGTCCCTCGATGGAGACCTTCAGCGCGGGCTGCTGCTTGAGCAGGTCGGCGATCTGGCGCACCACGCCCGCGGATTCGGGCCGGATGCTGGCCTTGCCGGTGTCGAACAGCACCGGCAGCGTGACGAAACCATCCTTCCGCAGGGCGTCCCACATCAGGTTGGCGCTGACTTCCTGCGCCATGGCCTGCTGCTCCAGCACCTGCAATTCGACCGTTCGGCCTTCGTTGAACACCTCCACGCTGGCGTAGACGGTGCGGCCCTCGGGGGTGAACTTCAGGGCCGTGTAGCGCGGGTGCTCGGCCAGCACGGCGCCGCCCCTGGCCGTGGCGGCGTTCTGGTAGTTGCGCAGCACCTGCAGAAAATCGGGCGGCGTGCCGGCCGCGTCATCCCAATCGTACCGGCTCTTCGAGCGGTCGCCTTCGGGATGAGGGTTGCGTGCAGCGTCGGGGTCCTCGTCGAGCTTGATGACGAGCTGCTCGAACTTCTTCTCGCAGGCGGCGAGCTGGTAGCCGCTCATGCGCGTGAACAGCGGGTGGTCCTTGCAGCCTCGGGCGTCGGCGGCCCACCCCGTGACTGACAGCAGGCCCAGCAGCAGAAAAGCCGTGACGGTTCTGGTTCTCATGAAATATTTCGGAGGGCGGTTTGATTCAGGTCATCGTTGCCCCTCGCCACCGTGCCCCGCCGTCGCGCCGGATCAAAATACGATCGTGGCATGCGATCCCCTAAACCACAGCCCCACCACGGTTAGGAATCTGATGCTCTCCGACGCCTTGCACGAGCGCGACACCAACGTCCTGCCGGCCGCGCCCAGTGCGCCCAGCACACCGCTGCGCGATACGGCCTGGCATGGCCAATTGCAATTGCTGGCCAGCCTGCCTCACTCGCTGCTGACCCTGGCGCCGGCCATCGCCGCTTCCGTGCGCTCCGGCATGCGGGCCGATTTCGCCAGCATCGGCTTGTGCGACAGCGCGACGTTGACGCCCACGGGGTTCTGGACGGAGCGCGTAAGCGAAGCGCTGCTGTACTGGCTGGGGCGGCATGCCGACGAGTTGCTGGCCCTCACGCCGCTGACGCTGCAGCGCGACAGCGACGGCCAGGCCGTGCGCGACACCTTCGACGCACCCGGATGGAGCACGCACCCGGTTTACCAGGGCGCCTTCGGGCCGCTGGGGGCGCGCTGGGGCACGGGCGTTCCGCTGCTCGATCGGCAGGATCGCTGCCTGGGCTTCATCTACCTGTACCGTGCCGAAGCCGAGGGCCGTTTCAGCGACGCCGAGCAGCGGCGCCTGCGCGACGCGCGCGATCGCCTGCGCGGCCTGGCATCGGCCCACGCGGCGCCAGGCACGCGGGACACCCCGACGGTGCCGACGCGCAGTGCGCTGCTGCGCATCGACGCGCAAGGGCGCATCCGTGCGCGCAGTGCCGACGCCTACGAGTTGCTGTTCCTGGGCCAGCACCAGCAACTGGGCTCCCTGACCTGGGCTGCAGCCGACCTGACAGCGTTGCCGGCGCCCGTTGCAGAGCGGGCGCGCCAGTTGCTGGACGAGCCCGCGGCGCCGGCCTGCGACGAGCTCACCCTGCGTGACGACGGCGGCGGCATGCGCTACCGCATGGAGCGGCTGATCGATGCCGGCGCCGATGCAGCCGAGCTGGTGCTGACGCTCTGCCATCTGGAGCCGATCGATCTGGCCGTGGCACGCCAGCTGACGCGCTGGCCGTTGACGCCGCGCGAACGGCAGCTGGCCGTCGCCAGCGCACGCACCGACAGCCAGCGCGAAATGGCCAGCGCGCTGGGCTGTTCGCTGGGCACCCTAAAGGGCTACATGAGAAGCCTGTACGCCAAGCTGGGCGTGGCCTCGCGGGAGGCGATGATCGAGCGGCTGCTGGCCGGCGCAGCAAGCGCCGCGCCTACCTCGCGTTGACGCGTTGACGCGGCACCCGCCTGCGATCCCATCAGTGGATCAATGGGCACGAACCCAGCAGACGATGCCTTTGCCGGCGGGCCCGTCGCCCGGCTGGACGGGCTGTGTGGCGTGGCGAAGACCGCGCCAGCGGCCCAGCATCAGGGGCGCCGGCGTCTTTGCGCGGCCCCGGCACCCCACAGCATCAGGACGGCCGAAAGCGCCATCAACGCCCATTCGCCCAGCGTGGGCACGGCGGCAACCGTCGGAGCGGGGGGCAAGGGCAGGCTGGCGCAGTGGCCACTGGCGGTGAAGGCTGTCTGCTGCGGCAAGCCGTTGCCCGCCAGACTCACCAGCCGATAGGTGATGGGGTTCGCTGCGGGCGGAGCGGTGTAAGCCAGCGTACCAGCGTTGCCGAATACCTCTGCGCCAAACGGCGGCGGACCCAGCGACTGGGTGTTGGTGAACTGCCACAGCACGTTGCCTGCGCCATCCACGATCTCGGACACGTAGCTTTCCGTGTTGTTACCGGTGTTGTCACGGTCCAACTGGAACAGGAAGCCCGCAGCGCTGTAGGTCAGCCCGGTGCACGAGAAGGTCAGCGTGGGCACTGGGCCAGACACGGTAATCGCCTGCGCCGGGTATGCCAGCACGGCAGCGACGGCGCCGATCACGGCCAGCCACTTGATATCGCGGAACTTCATCGACGCCCCTCCCACTCGGCCGAACGTGGCCAGCGCTTCATTACAGCAGCATCCACGAGACCGCACAACTCACCACCGCCCCGCCTCCATCCTGATCGCCATGGCGCAGTCTTCGAACATATCCAGCTTGGCGATCTTTACCAGCAAGCCCTGCACTCCCCGTACAGGCGCCTCAGGCATTTCACAGCCGCAGATATGTCGGTCCGATGGCAGCGCTGGTCGGGTAGCCTTGTGCATCCAGCGGCGCCTGTGTCTGCACGTACAAGTTCGCGCCTTCCAGCCACAGCAAGGCCTTCTGCGACGTCGGCGCCAACATGAAACGGTCGACGGTTCGCCCGTCGACCGAGGCCGAACCCTGGTAGGTCCCTGTCCAGACGGGTGCCGCGGCACTTTGCACAGCCGAGCCCGTGCAGTCCGGCGTGCCGAAGGTCAGCGCCACCCGAGAAAGGGTCAGGCTGTTGTCGGCCCGCGTGATCGAGGCGGCCTGCGCCGTGGATCGGCCGGTGGGGTATCGCGTGCTTCCCACGTCGGCCACCTTGGTGCACACCAATCCGACGGGGTCGACCCACGTCCCGACGTAGACATCCAGTCCCTGAGGCGTGGCTGGCGTGGCCACATCGGGCATCGCCGGGACGGTTGGTGTGTCGGTGGCCGCTGGCGCTGGCGGATCATCGCTGCCGCCACAGGCGGTCAGCCCCATGGCGAGTGCAAGCAAGGTCACCCGTGCAAAGCCTTTCATGCTGTTCTCCCTGTCGTGGTTCTGATGAACGGTGGCACGCAATCCGTGCAACAGTTCATTCCCACGCCACTCAAGACCGGATGGCAAGCATGGCGCGGTGACGCAGGTCAAACGAAGCGCTCGCGGCACCCCATGCATGGATCGGAGACATTCACCACCGCCCCGCCTCCATCCGGATCGCCACTTCGCAGTCGTCGAAGATTTCCAGCTTGGTGATCTTCACCCGCACGCCCTGCACGCCGGGCAGGCGCATCAGGCGGTCGCACAGCTTGCCGATCAGGGTTTCGAGCAGATTCACGTGCTCGGCCGTGCACTCGTCGATGATGATCTGGCGCACCTTGCGGTAATCCAGCACGTGGCTGATGTCGTCGTCGCGCGGGTGCAGCGGCTGCGGGCCCAGGCTCAGTTCGGCGTCGACCTGGATGGGCTGCGGCGCGCCCTTTTCGTGGTCCAGGATGCCCAGGGCGGCGTTGAAGCGCAGGCCGGTGAAGCTGAGGCTTTGCAGGCCCTCGGTTGGCAGATCGCTCATGGCGGGATCACATCATCGAAAAATCACGGTCGAAACGCATCAGGTGCTGGCCGCCGTCGACCAGCAGCGTGGTGCCGGTGATCGAGCGGTTGTTCAGCGCAAAGCGCACGGTGCTGGCCACGTCTTCCGGCGTGGACGAGCGGCCCAGCGGGCTCTGGCGGTGCAGTTCGGCAAAACGCTGTTCATCGAGCAGGTGGCTGGTCAGCGTGAGCCCCGGCGCCACGCCGACGACGCGCACGCGCGGCGCCAGGGCCTGCGCCAGCAGCGTGGTGGCGCTGTGCAGCGCGGCCTTGCTGAGGGTGTAGCTGAGGAAATCCGGGTTGGGGTTGAACAGCTTCTGGTCCAGCAGGTTGACCACGCAGCCGCTGGCTGCCCGCGCATCGCGTGCGGCCAGGTGCTCGGCCAGCGCCTGCGCCAGCAGCACGGGCGCGGCGGTGTTGGTGCGCCAGTGGCGCTCCATCTGCGCGTGGCCGAAGCTGGCCGCGTCGTCGTAGTCGAACAGCGCGGCGCTATTGACCACGGCGTCGACTTGACCCAGCTCGGCCACCACGCGCGGCAGCAGGGCGCGGGTGGGTGCCTCGTCCGAAAGATCGGCATCAAAAGCGGCCGAGCCGCCCGTACTGCCTGCGCAAGCAGCTACTGTTTCAAGAGCATCCTGCTGCGAGCTGTGGTAGTGCACCGCCACGCGCCAGCCGGCGCGCGCCAGGTCGAGCGCGATGGCGCGCCCCAGCCGGCGGCCGGCGCCGGTGACCAGCACGGTGCGAGGGGCGGGGGTGGCGTTCACGGACAATGGCGCGGTGACGAATGACGATCAAACCAGTGTAACCAGCGCGCTGCCGGCGCTGATCGCGCGCGAGATCGCGCAGGCCGGCGGCTGGCTGCCGTTCGACCGCTTCATGCACCTGGCGCTGTACGCACCGGGGTTGGGCTATTACGCGCATGGTTCGCGCAAGTTCGGCGCGCTGCCGTCGTCGGGCAGCGACTTCGTGACGGCGCCCGAGCTGTCGCCGCTGTTCGCGCGCGCGCTGGCGGCGCAGGTGGCCGAGAGCCTGGCGGCGACCGGCACGCAGGAAGTGTGGGAGTTCGGCGCCGGCTCGGGCGCGCTGGCGGCAGAGTTGATCGCCGCGCTGGATGCGCTGGGCCAGCCGCTGACGCGCTACACCATCGTCGACGTGTCGGGCGCACTGCGGGCGCGCCAGAAGGCGCGGCTGGCGGCCCATGGCGACCGCGTGGCCTGGGCCGATGCACTGCCCGCCACGCTGCGCGGCGTGGTGCTGGGCAACGAGGTGCTGGATGCGATGCCGGTGAAGCTGCTGGCGCGCGTGGGCGGTGAGTGGCATGAGCGCGGCGTGATTCTCGAAAAAAATCAGGCTGCAGCGCCCGCACCACAAGCGCCGGCAGCTATTGAAAGCGAAGCGCCTGCATTCGCCTGGCAAGACCGCCCCACCGCCCTGCGCCCGCCGGTCGAGATCGACGGCAACGGCGACTACGTGACCGAAATCCACCCCCAGGCACACGCCTTCGTCGCCACCGTGGCCGCGCTACTTCAGCGCGGCGGCGCGGGCGCGGCGTACTTCATCGACTACGGTTTTCCCGAGGCCGAGTACTACCACCCGCAGCGCACCACCGGCACCCTGGTGTGCCACCGCGCGCACCGCATGGACGACGCGCCGCTGGCCGATGTGGGCGACAAGGACATCACCGCGCACGTCAACTTCACCGGCGTGGCGCTGGCGGCGCAGGACGCCGGGCTCGACCTGCTGGGCTACACCAGCCAGGGGCGCTTTCTGCTGAATTGCGGCATTGCCGCGCTGATGGAGGCCAGCGACCTGCCCACGCGCGCCACGGCCATGAAGCTGGTGGCCGAGCACGAGATGGGCGAGCTGTTCAAGGTGATCGGCTTCGCCACGCCGGGCCATCCGCCGGCGCGCAGCTTCGCGGCGGGCGACCGGCTGCACCGGCTTTGATGGAGGCCTGAATGATCCGCTGGATGATCGTCATCTTCTTGGCGCTGGTGCTGATCAGCTGGTTCACGCCGCTGCTGGGCAAGCTGGGTTTCGGGCGGCTGCCAGGCGACTTCCGCTTCAGGCTGTTCGGGCGCGAGTGGTTCATCCCGCTCACCACCACGCTGATCCTGAGCGGCGTGGCGAGCCTGATCGCGAAGCTGCTCTGAGTCATCACCCATCGCATTTTCTTGATCAGCAACCAGTCTCCGACCGTGTTGTGGGAGCGGGCTTGCCCGCGATGAGCCTTGGCTCAGGGTGAAGCGCTGCCATCGCGGCCAAGGCCGCTCCCACAAACAGTATCTGAGACTTCTTGATTATGAAGCAAATTCAATAGCTGCTTACGCTGGCCAGAAGCCATTTTCAGATGGTTTTTCATCTGAAATCGTCTTCTGATGGGCGCAAGCAGCTATCTTTATTGAAGTTCACAGCATCTCGTCCGGCGCGAACGGCCCCAGGATCTGCAGCATGAGTTGGAGGCCCCAGCTGGCGTCGGGCTCGCTGCGCGCGTCCTCGAACTTCGCCTGTGGCGGCGCGCGCCACAGCAGGCCGCCGGCGGGCGTCAGCTCCAGCTTCCAGGCGCTGTCGTCGAACACGTCCTCGATCTGCGCCGCGGCCTCCCTCGACAGCGCGCCGCTGCGGATAACCAGCGCCACCTCGGTGTTCTGCAACTGCGAGCGCAAGTCCAGGTTCATCGAGCCGATGCTGATCACGCGGCCGTCGAAGATGAACATCTTGGAATGCAGGCTGGCCTTGGAGCCGCCCGCGCCGGAGCCGAACACGGTGCGGTCGAGGTGCTGGCTTTTCAGCGCGCGCATCTCGTACAGCTCCACGCCCAGCTGCAGCAGCTGCTTGCGGTAGCGCGCGTAGCCCACGTGCGCCAGCGGCGCGTCGTTGCTGGCCAGCGAGTTGGTGAGCACGCGCACGCGCACGCCGCGGCGGCGCATGTCGGCAAACACTTTCATCATCGCCTCGCCCGGCACGAAGTAGGGCGAGACGATGAGCACGTCGCGCTGCGCGCCCTGCATCAGCGACAGCATGCCGTCGACCACGGTGTCTTCGGTGTAGGTGTCGTTCAGCTCGGGCACCAGCTTGAAGGGCTTGTCGACGATCAGCGTGCCGGGCGCCCAGATGAGCGGCATCGTCTGCAGGTCGAGCGCGTCGGGCAGCGACGCGGGCGGTGCGTCCTGGTCCTTGTCGGTGGGCGGGTTGACGGCGGCGTGCACGGCGCTGCCGGCGGCATCGGCGGCCGAGGCAGCGCTGCTGG
>JRYL01002622.1_pt1 | contig 23466 bp, 21 predicted proteins | sample 235391 | NCBI WGS metagenome assembly JRYL01 (sample SAMN03074223, study PRJNA261481) | activated sludge metagenome | biome: Wastewater Treatment Plant; feature: Wastewater; material: Activated sludge; isolation source: activated biomass of a wastewater treatment plant treating wastewater from... ...
GGTTTGGAATGAAGGTCTGTAAATGATTTTGAAACGATTTTCATATTCACCTGCACGGGTCAAAAATTTATACGGTTTTCTGGTCAGATTCACAGTTTTGTTCAGCAGCATATCTACCAGCCAGATGTCCTGAGATTCTGCAAAGACACCCTCTTTCTGATAAACTGAGATTATATGGGTTCCGGTACGAAATGCTTTGTAACCCAGCCGAAGTTCATCATCGATTCTGAAAGGTGCCCTGCCCTGAATGCCTAACTTATAACCGTCTGTGATGGTATAAAGATCATCCGAACCTTCAAAACTTTCGGTATCATCCAGCCAATAATCATCATTGCCCTGATCAAAATAAACGACCGCATTCATCACTCTGATTTCGCCGGGTGTGGTCATGGTCAGCCAGTATCTGTCCATTTGCGGCTGATCAAAGTTCTGACCTTTGCCAAAAAAGCCGGGACCTGTATTATCTGTGGTCCTTTGCAAATTGTTGAAATTCAAATTGTAATTCCCATTGGGTTGTGAATCACTCACCTGTACCATAAATCCTGTTCCCACTTTCACATTTTTATCCGGAATTCTAACAGGATAACCGGTTGGTGTAGCCGCAGCCTGCCAGGAATGATTCAATGCATTGTATTTTGCGTAATGATCTCCGTTGTATCCCTGTCCCTGCTGTATAAACTGTTCATTGCCGCGGTTGTCCCAGAAGTAAAAAGTGGGGGTAATCCTGTCGGAGTTGTCAGCATATAATTTGTCAATATCCAGATTTGACGGATAAGGATTTCCGGTCAGGTTATAGCCGCCGTTTGATTTGACGATCGGAAAACTCAAAGTGCCATTGTTGGGTGTTCCCAAAAATCTTCCAATCTGATCGGTTGTTCCGGATGATTCCTGAACTGCATAACCTTTGCCCGGCGTATATGCACCGTCGGTTTCATAAAAATAATAATTTGATTCATTGTACATCTGTACGCTCAACGGATTCGGATCATAGATGGTATTTCTGATAAATCTTCCGGGATTGATAACCGGCACACTTAAGAAATTGTACTGTTTTCTTTCGGTCGAAAAAACAAATTGTTTTTCAACCGACATATTTCCGGTATTGATCACGCCTGTTGCATCCTGCATCAGTTGGGCGTTGTTTTTGAACACCAGTTCTCCACCGCTTTCTACCTGAACACCTTTGAGGGCATAAACGACATAAGGTGGTTCATAATCAGGAGATTCATAATCTGGAGTGGAAGGTATGATGAACTCTCCGGTGGGTGTGACCGACAAAATATTTTGAATGTTCAATGATTTTCCGTTGGGCGTAATGTTCTGACCTGAGATGATCACATCATAATAATCAGGGCCAACCTTAATGTTTGTTACCGAGTTTCCGGTAAATTCAATCGCACCACCGCTGATATTATAGGTTCCACCCGGACGGGGCTGATTACCGCCTGTACCAATAATCAGTTTACCGCCATCCATCGTAAAATTGGTGCTGTTTAAACTTGTAAGTCCAAGATTGTTGGCAGTATAGTTAACAATCGGATTGCCTGTTATGGTTATGGAACCATTGGTATCAACATTGGTTGCATTTTGCGGGGTTTTTATTCCTCCACCCGAAAAAATTATATGATAATAATCTTTTCCGGAACTGATTGTTTGATTTTCAGTTGCATAATAGTCAACTGTACTTCCTTCATTCAAAGTTAAATTTCCGATATTACCCGGAATAGCCGAGCTGCCTCCAAACAAACCGCCAGTATGCCGGGTTCGGATTGTACCGCCATTGTTGACGGATATTCCGCCTGTGTTTGAATTCGTAATACTTTGATTGGTTATATCCAAAGTCCCGTTTATATTAAATGTTCCTGCAATTCTTTGAAAACTTTTGACTTCATCTGCATTATTTTCAATCGTAAAGTTTGCTCCGGAAGGGACAACAGCTCCATTAGGAAATCTTAAACGATCGTTTGTGCTGTTGGTTACTATGGTTGCCGTACCACCCAATTCAGGAATTATGTTATCCAAATGATAAGTACCATTACCTCCAATGATTAAAGGACCGCTGTTATCTTCCATAATCAATTTTCCGCTGCCTCTTACCCCCCCCACGATGGTTTTGGTTTTTTGTGGATTGGAAGAGGCACCCAGTCTTACGGTAAATGTGGCCGGTTCAATGATTTCAAGAACACAATTCAAAACATTGTTAACTGAACTGTTTCCAAAAGAATAGGCAGGTGTCGTAATGATTCTTAAAATCGGCATATCATCTTCTTCATAAGGGAAGAAAATGTCCATGTCATCCGGTGAGCTGGAACCAAATACTGTAGATGAATTATCCCATTCGCATATACCTCCGTTGCCAAAATAAAATATTCCATACAGATAACCCACATAGGCATCTACAAATGCAGTCCCACTTCCCATATTTGGTCCTGCAACAAGCTTACCGCCTGTTTTCACCAAACCAAAAGCATTACCTGCCGGAACTTCAAAACCTCCCGGTGAGTTGACCAGGAAAACACCACCGTCCTCTATGGTCAATTCGATTCCGTCCTGCTCTCCTTCAACAGAATATGCTTCTGAGGTGGTAACTTCTATGGTTCCANNGTTGATTTCTACCTTATGGTCTGCAAGGATGACGACACTCTCGGCACTTGCACCGGGATAGGAAGTTGCATCGTCCCAACTGATTCCGTTTTCTGAGGATTCCCAGGTAGAGGATGTATTCCAATTTCCGTTTTGTCTGCTTCTGAAATATTTTGGAAATTCTCCGCAGATGATCTCAACACTGTCGATAAAACATCTTTGATTGTTATTTGGGTTGGTTCCCTCAGTTTCAATTTTCAAATTTGATCCTGCTGCAACTCCTGTAAAAGTGGCAGTCACCAATTCAAACTGATCGGCTATTGTTGCTGTATAAGTCAGCGACTGTTCCTGTCCGTCAATGCTTACTTTTATACCTCCTTCAATATTGGTCCAGCCTTTAACCATGATATTTACGGTAATATCTCCTGATACTTCTGTCAAAGCTCTTGATTCAATCGAACCTGTTGTTGGATTTGTTGAATTTCCCATTCTGACAGCTCCTCCTGCCTGATAAGTTTTAACAACCGTCGGGAAATTTGTGTTTCCTGCCCATTGAGTGCTTGAACCTCCGGTTGTGGTATTATTACCGTTTGTGATATCCGAGAAATCTTCAGAAAAACACTGCCCTGTTATAATCGGTGTCACAATCCCCTCAACACTCACAGTTTTTTCATCTGCTCCACCTCCGGCAATTGTAATATTTCCGGTATAAGTTGCAACTGACAGCCCTGAATTTAATCGCGCATAAAAGTTTGTTGCCGATAATGTTCCTCCCGTATAAGCCTGAGTTACAGAATTATTATAAGTTATGTTGTCTTTTGAAATCTGAAAATCTGCTGGGGCTGTTACCGTAATATTTCCGTTCGCAGGATCTAAATTTGAACCGCTGACAGAAAAAGTCTTAGCAGTAGAACTGCCACCCTCCATATAACCCAAATCATTGAGAGAAGTTGGAGAAGCAATGAGAGTTGGACCAGTGGGTGCGGTTTCATAAGTAATTATAACTTCACTGAAATATGCCGCGTTACCACCCCTCTTAATTGCAAAATAAGTATAATTAGTTTCAGCTCCGGTTGTCCATGTTTGATCACCATTCCCAGAGCCAAATTCGGTTCCTCCGTTTACTGTATAATCTCCTGTTGCACTGTTAACCAATCTTCCCGAACTTCCTCCATAAACAGTAGATATTCTCGCTGTTTCTGAAGTTATAACTTGTACACTCACAATCCTTCCCGGAAGAGCTGTTGTGTTATAAATAAGACCATTATTTTCTTGTAATTGAATATTGCTATCATTCTTCATCACAGCCTTAGCCCCAAAATCAACATCATCTTGAGACCAGGTTCTTTCTGCTCCGTTATCATAACCACTCTGAGTTATCCCTGCTGAAGATTGTGTAATTGATATGGTTGCGGTCTGCCCCCACCCCCATCCGGCAGTCAATAAAAAAAGTGTCAAAAGCAGAACGCTCCGCAGTGCAGTCAGCTTGGAATTCATAGTCGTTTTGGTTTACAGTGATATTGATGCAAAGTTATTAATAATCCATGCGTTGGGGGTTAAAAAACGGTTAAGTTATCCAAAATGTTAATAAATATCCTGAAATGTTGAAAATCAGATATTACAAAACACAGCCAAATTAATTGGGCGGATGATCCGATAAAATATATCGTCTTGCTTTTTTCCACAGCTTCCAAACCCCGAAAAGTGTAATCAGCACCAGAACAAATGCTATTGGTGCCCATATAAATGAAGTGATGCTCAATACCGACGAAGCGGCCGTCTCTCCCGTGTTGACCATAAAATTTCCGGTTCCGCCGGTTGTACCTGTCGAAACCGCTCGGGTTGCAGCAGTGGTGCCACTGACCGCCGTTGCCACTCCGCCTCCTGCAATCACTGCCAGCGACCAAACCGCAACCTGGTTCATATCGGTCAGTGTGGCCGCCATCAGAAGCGTACCCGAAACTGCTGCCAAAGGGACTGAAATTGTATCCAGAAAATTATCGATAAAAGGAATATAATAAGCCAGAATTTCTATCAGTGTGGCTGCTCCGAGAGTAATCATCGCAGGTGCACTCCCGATCCACTGCCAGTTTTCGTTCAAAGTCAGAAATGAATTGCCGAAATATGCAGCAATACTCAACGCAAACAAAGGAATAAACACACGAAAACCTGCTGATGCAGCCAATCCGATGCCGAGACAAAAAGACATGATAGTGGTTGGGTTGAGGAATTCCATTCTACTGTTTGTTTTTTCAGAGGTTAAATTTAGTGAAAATTTGATTTTGAGACATCAGACTTTTAGAAATTAGATTTAAACCCTAAAAAACAAATTCAATATCTTTGGTTACTTTTGTAAAGAGCCTTTTTAAATTTCATCTTTGGCAGAATGTTTTTGGAATGTGTATGAGAAAATTGATGACCTTATTGAGAAGATTCGGAAAACTGATACTCGGTCTTATTATATTGTTGACTGCATTGCTGCTGCTTTCAAATCATCTGATCAACAATAGTGCAAGAGGGTTGACCTATGATTCGATTTCAGAAATTCCAAACACACCCACCGCTTTGGTTTTCGGCACCAGCAAATGGGCGCGCGGCGGAGGTCAGAATCTGTATTTCAAATACCGGATGGAAGCAGCTGCCGAACTGTTCAATTCCGGAAAAATCAAATTCATCATCGTCAGCGGCGACAATTCGATCAATGAATACAATGAAACCCGAGATATGAAAAAATCACTGATCGAAATGGGTGTTCCTGAAGAATTCATCATCGAGGATTTTGCAGGTTTCAGAACGCTTGATTCGGTCATACGGGCCAAGGAAGTCTTCGGCAGAGATTCGATCATTGTAATTTCTCAAAAATTTCAAAATCAGCGCGCGATATTTATCGGTAAAAATCACGATATTTACGCCTTGGGATTCAATGCCAGAGAAGTTCCGAAAAGATACAGCACACTGACCGAAACCAGAGAATATTTTGCAAGGGTCAAAGCTGTACTCGACGTTTACGTGCTGGCAAAAATGCCCAAATTTTACAAAGACAAAGAAGTATTTCCGGATGATGAACAATAAACTGATAATAGGGATTGCAGGCGGAACAGGCTCGGGTAAGACCACTGTGGTGCAGAAGATTATGAGAAATCTGGAAACCGAAAATGTGCTGGTGATTTCTCAGGACAATTATTACCGGAATCATCCCGATTTGTCGTTTGGCGAAAGAGTGAAAATCAATTTTGACCATCCGAGATCGATCGATTTTGAACTGCTGACGCGGGATATCAGACTGCTCAAAGAAGGAAAGACAGTCGAACAGCCGGTCTATTCGTTTATCACCCATAACCGAACCGAAGAAGTCATTGTCACCCATTCAAAAGATGTGATNNCACGCAGATTCGGACGAACGGCTGATCAGAAGGATTCAGCGCGACATTCAGGAAAGAGGAAGAGATCTGCAGGAAGTTCTGGACCGATACCGGACAACGCTCAAACCGATGCACGAACAGTTTATTGAACCTTCAAAAAATCATGCGGACATCATCATTCCGAATATGAAAAAACAAAACGATCCCGCCATCCGGGTACTCGCCACACTGATCAAAGACAAACTCAATCCGCTGACCGCATCATGAATCCGAAAGAAATCAATACCGAAAAGAAAAAGAAAAAATGGTACAGGGTTCTGCTGAACAAATACCTGATTTCGGCCGTGGTATTCATCGTTTGGATGCTGTTTTTTGATCAGAATTCATACATGATTCACAGAGAACTGGACAAGGAAATCAATGAACTCAAACACGATCGGAAATCCTTTTCTGAAAAACTTGAAAAAGAAAAAGCAAGGATTGAAGAAATGAAAAGTGATTCGACCGAGATTGAAAGAGTGGCGCGCGAAAGACATTATCTCAAAAAAGAAGATGAAGATATTTTTATCATAGAAGAGAAAAAAGTCAGAAAACAAGTGGAAGAATCTCAGAAGAAATAATTTTAAAACACAGAAACCATCGAACAACTGGATAAAAAATATAAGCGAATTGATGCGAGAATCCTTTCCTACGGAATTCTTCGGGCAGTCAGTATCATCATACTGGTCTGTCTTCTGCTCTATTTTCTCTGGCTGATTCGATCGGTTTTTGCTTATCTGGCGATTGCATTTGTATTGGCAATGATCGGCCGTCCGCTGATGAATCTGATGCACGACCGGCTCAAAATCCCAAATTCGATTGCATCAGTCATCACACTTCTTTCCTTTCTAATGCTGCTGTACGCCTTTGTCAGCCTGTTTATATCTCTGGTGCTGAATCAGCCCTGGAGACTTTTAGGTAATTTTTCTCATCTTGACAAGTTTGAAAATGCAGTCTCTCACCAAATCAGACTTCTGTCTGAATCGCTCGGTTTTTTGAATCTTCCGTTTCTGGAACAGTATCTGAACGAAGCGATTGAGAGCGTCAGTCAAAAAAATATTTCAAGGGTATTTGGTGAATCTCTGACCGCACTCGGAATGGCGTTTATAGACGCTTTTTCGGTTATTTTCATTACCTTCTTTTTTCTGAGAGACCGTGATCTGATCAACAAAATGATCGTTGCAGTCGCACCAAAAGGTGAGGAAACCAGATTTGAAAATGTGCTCGACACCACCAAAGATCTGCTGTCTCGTTATTTCATCGGTCTCACGCTGCAGGTGCTGATCATGTTTACCTTTTATTTCATCATACTGCTGTCTTTTGACATCAACTATGCTGCAGTCATTGCGCTGCTCTGTGCACTGCTCAATCCGCTGCCTTATGTCGGCCCACTGCTTGGCGGCGTGATCATGGCGAGCCTGAGCATCAGCAGTTTGCACGATTTGGGTTGGGATTACAACACCCAGATTATACCAACCGTGCTTTGGATCATGTTCTGGTATCTGCTCACCCATGTTTGGGACAATTTCGTCAATCAGCCGCTGATTTATTCAAGAAGCGTGAAATCAAATCCGCTCGAAATCTTTATTGTCATCCTGATCGGAGGAATCCTTTTTGGGATTGTCGGCATCGCGGTTGCGGTTCCTGCCTATACGGTTTTACGGGTGGTTTTGAAAGAATTTTTCTCTGAATACAAGATCGTTCAGAGCATCACAAAAAATCTTTAAATCAATAGTGAATCAATTTCTGCTGACAGACGAAGTTCAGGACTGGCTGTTTGAAAACATCGGTCGGGACAGTCGTGAAGTGTCTTTGAAAAAATCAATTTTAAAAAATATTTCGTCTTCCGAACTTGCCGGGCAGCTCAAAGGACTGCAGATTGCAAAATATAAATTCAGGTTTTTGTTTGAAAATAAACAGATTTATTATCCTCCGACCATCAATCTCGAACAGTCTTCCTCTCAGTCAACAGCAGAATACAAATCAAATCTGGTTTCGGGAAAACTGCTGATCGATCTGACCGCCGGAATGGGAACTGATGCTTATTTTTTTTCAAAGAATTTTGACAAAGTGATTGCGATTGAAAGAAATCCCGAACTGGCTGAAATTTCAGAATACAATTATAACAGACTCGGCTGTTCAAATCTTGAATATGTAAATTCTGATTTTAAGAAATTTCTAAATGAAAATCCTAATTTAAAACCTAATCTGATTTATCTCGATCCGTCGAGAAGAAATTCGTCCGGAAGAAAATTTCTGATTGAAGAACTCGAACCCGATTTGAATATTTGGATGGATCGACTGATTCAAATTTCAGGAAAAGTGATGGTCAAACTTTCACCGCTTTCGGATTTGAGCAGTCTGATCGAAAAATTTCATCAAATCACAGAAATTCATCCGGTATCCGTAAAAAATGAAATGAAGGAACTGCTGCTGATCTGCGAAATCAATTCAAATCAAAACCCAAAAATCAAAGCAGTCAATCTTGAAAGTTTTCAATCTGATTTTGAATTTCATTTTGATGATGAAAAAAATTCCGAAAGTCAATTTTCGAATCCGGAAAAATACATTTACGAACCCAATTCTGCCGTGATGAAATCGGGCGGATTCAAACTGATCGGTCAGAAATTCAATTTGAATAAATTGGAGAAAAACACACATCTCTATACTTCCGATCGTTTGGAGAAAGAATTTCCGGGCAGGATTTATCAGGTTTTGGAAGAAATCAAAGATTTGAAAAAAGAAATTTCAAACAAAGCTTTTCATCTGATTTCAAGAAATTATCCGATTTCGGCAGATGAAATCAGAAAAAAATACAGACTGAAACAGTCAGAGGAAGAAAGTCTGATTTTTACAAAAAGCATTTCGGGCAAAAAGGTTTTGAGATCAAAAATTTTGACTTTTGACCGCGAAAACCGTTGAAATCTTAGATTTGTATAATTTCGGTCTAAATAATACCTTTGAAGCTCAAAATCTAATCTTCGGAATGTTCAAATCCATTTTTTCTGTCATTTTATTTTTAGGATTCATCAGTCTGTCGGCTCAAAACAGGATCGACACGCTCAACATTGAGAACTATCAGGTTGAGGTTTTGAAAATTCCGGACAAACTGAAGGAGATTTCTTCGCTTGAATTTTATAACGGTTATTTCTGGGGAAACAACGACAGCGGCGGTGAAAATGCGATTTACAAAATCGATCCCGAAAGCGGAAAAATCGTTCAGACGGTGGTGGTTTCAAATGCAATCAATTACGATTGGGAAGAAATCGGTTTTGGCGGAAATCATGTATTCATCGCTGACACAGGAAACAATACGGGTGACCGAAGAAATCTTGCGATTTATTATTTTCCAATCTCGGAACTGGATTCGGAAGAGTTGAGAATCAAAGTGGAAGCGCAGAAAATTGATTTCAGTTATCCCGAACAAAAAGATTTCAATCCCGGAAATCACAAAACAAATTTTGACTGTGAAGCATTTTTCTATTACAACGGAAAACTTCATCTGTTTACAAAAGAATGGACCAATATGGAAACCACTCATTATACGCTGGAAGTCAAGCCGGGCAAGCAGTCTGCAAAAAAGATAGAGACTTTCAAAACCAATTATATGGTGACCGGCGCGGCGGTTGACGACAATCCGATTTCAAATACACACGGTTTTTATCTGATCGGTTATACACCCTGGGGGGTGGCAATGATTTCAGGTTTTTCGCTTTCAAAAAAGAATGACGACAGTCTTTTCAATGCAAAAACCAAATTCAGTCTTCCGCTCGGTTTTGCGCCGCAGGTCGGACAGACGGAAGGAATCACCATCAAGCCGGACAATCCGAACATACTCTGTTACAGCAACGAAGAATTCAAACACCAGGGATTCTATGCAAAACAGAGCATCCAATGCATACAATCATTAGCGAAATAATCCGGTGAAAAAAGCAGTCGAAAAAATAAAAGAGCCCATTGCCGAGGAGATGAAACGCTTCGAGACCAAGTTCTATGAGTCGATGAAGAGCAATGTGCCGCTGCTTGACAGGATTACCCATTACNNGACGATGTGGTGGACGACAGCGATATGAGACGCGGATTTTTTTCGCTCAATGCGCTTTGGAAAAATAAAATTGCAGTTCTGGTCGGTGATTTTCTGTTGTCAAAAACACTCATTCTTTCCACCGAAAATGAAGATTTTGATCTGCTCAAAGTGGTTTCGGTCGCCATCCGTGAAATGTCGGAAGGTGAATTGCTCCAAATTGAAAAAGCAAGACGGCTGGACATCACCGAAGATGTTTATTACGAAATCATCCGCCAGAAAACTGCCACACTGATTGCTGCCTGCTGCGAGGCGGGAGCGCGCTCTGTGAATGCGGATGAAGAAATCTGCAAAAAGATGAATCATTTTGGCGAAATGGTCGGAATGGCTTTTCAGATCAAAGACGATTTGTTTGATTACACCAGCTCAAATGCAATCGGAAAACCGGTCGGAATCGACATCAAAGAACAAAAGATGACGCTGCCGCTGATTCATGTGCTGAACAAGGTTTCCGAAAAAGACAGAAACTGGCTGATCAATTCGGTCAAAAGACACAACAAAGACAAAAAGCGGGTGCGTGAAGTCATTGAATTTGTAAAAGCCAACGGCGGTCTTGAATATTCGCAAAACAAAATGGCAGAATACAGCTCAAAAGCGCTTGAAACCCTGAATGAATTTCCGGACAACGAATACAGAAATTCGCTGATGACAATGGTGAATTATGTGATGGAAAGGGAGAAATAGAGCTAATCAATCAACAAAAAGATGATTAATGGTTGAACTCCTTCGGAGTTCTTTTTTTACGGGACATTCTTCCATGGGTTTCACCCATGGCTATCAATTGTTAAATCCCTTCGGGATTTTTTTAAAAATAATAGGATGATTTCGAGAACCGCGAAGCGGTTAAACCATTGGTAGCCTCCAATAAAATTGGAGGTAAAATGAACAAAAACAATCCAACCCGCGGAGGCGGGTTGAACTATCTATTTCTTTTTTGATCTATTGATTTTTGGATATTAAATCCACTTTCTGTTTGATTCAATCACTTCCAATTGCTCTTTGGTTGCCACCGGGCCGGCAAAAAGCAATTCCTCAAGGCTGAGCTCTGAATTTTCTGATTTCTTTTCAGCCTCAACTTCCATTATCAATTGTTTAAATTGTCTGTTTGATAAACTTTTGACAATTTTCACCAATTGGTCAAAACCTATTTTAATTTGGATATCCATAATTACAAAATTACAATAATTTTAGGCCAATCTTATAACTAAAACCAAATCATCCTATTTACTCCAACTGTTATTTTTCAGATTCACATCTGCTGTTTCCAGGTTTTTGTCGATTTCGATTGATTTCAGCGGTTTTTCAAAACCGTACATCTTTTTCAGCGGTCTGTGCGGAAATCTCCAAACCTCCACCGGATAACGAATCTCGGTGCTGCTGCCGTCTTCGAAATTAAAAGTCACCAGCAACGGCATCGGCATACCGCCCACTCTTTCGTATTCGACTTCGTAAAAGTAATTGGGTTTCTGAACTTTCAATCCGGGGTTTTCTTTCAGATAATCTTTGATCGCATCCGATTCATAAATATCAGAATTTGATTTTTGGGTTGAGAATTTAAATCCTTTTCCCATTGGTGTACTCACCTCGGATGCATACAATTCGGTAACCGATTTCACACCCAGATCGACCACTTCGGTGGAGAAATACCATCCTCTGAAAAACCAGTCCAGATCGGTGCCCGAAGCATCATCCAATGTTCTGAAGAAATCAGCCGGTGTCGGATGTTTGAACATCCATCGCTGTGCATAGGTTTTGAATGCATAGTCAAAATTTTCCTGACCGACGATCAGATTTCTCAATATATGCAGTCCGACCGAGGATTTTGAATAACCCTCACTGCCAAAATCAGTCAGCAGATCGCCCTGAGTCATAATCGGCATCATTTCTTCCTGAGGTTTCTGCATATAAGACACGATCTGAGAAGCTTTCAGACGGGCAGACGGAAAATCACTGCTCCACTCCTGCTCTGCTATATTCTGCAGATAGGTATTCAGACTTTCGTCCTGCCAGGTCCATTGTCTTTCGTCCGAATTGACGATCATCGAAAAGAAATTATGCCCGACTTCATGAATGACCAGACCGACAAGTCCGTTGGCCATAAATTCATCATAAGTTCCGTCTGCATTGGCTCGTCCGCCGTTGAAACAGATCATCGGATATTCCATTCCCTGCCACTGTACGCTTGCCGAAACCGCTTTCGGATACGGATAATCAAAAGTATATTTTGAATATGTTTTTAAAGTATGCGCAACCGCTTTGGTCGAAAGATCTTTCCACAGATTACCGCCCTCTTTCGGATAAATCGATTCAGCCATCGGCGTTTTGCTTCCGACTTTCACTGCCATCGCGTCCCACATATAGGTTCTGGACGAAACCCAGGCAAAATCTCTTACATTTTCAGCTTCAAATTTCCAGGTTTTTGTTTTTCCTTTTGCGCCATCTTTCATTCTTTGCTCTGTTTCCTGTTCGGTTACAATCATCACCGGTTTGTCAAAAGTTGTTTTTGCTTTTTGGTAACGATTGTACTGTTCGGATGTCAGAACTTCTTTCATATTGACCAGTTCGCCGGTTGCATTCAGCAGATGATCTGCAGGAACTGTGATGCTGACTTTGAAATTTCCGAATTCAAGCGCATATTCCGATCGCTGCCAGTAAGGCATATTCTGCCAGCCTTCCACATCGTTGTAAACTGCCAGTCTCGGATAGAATTGTGCGATCGCATAAATATTTCCGCCCTCGTGCGGTTCATATCCGTTTCGGTCATTGACCAGAAAATAATTTGGAATGTTGTAAGACCATTTGATTTTGAATACAAATTTTTCACCCGGTTTCAAAGGCGCCGGCGGAATCACACGCATCATGGTTCCGTTGACATAATAGGCCAAATCCTTGTTGTCAGCCGTTTTTACATAATCAACATTAAAACCGCCGTCAAATTTTTCTTCCATAAAAGTTCTTGAAAAATCAGCTGCAGAAATCTGATTCTTTGGCGCTCCCTGCTGTGTATAGGCATGATAAGGCGAATCTTTTTTTCTGAGATTCTGATCCATCGACAGCCACAGATATTCAAGTTTGTCTGGCGAATTGTTGTGATAGGTGATCGTTTCTTCGCCATTCAGCGTATTTTTCTGATCGTCGAGCACCAGGTTCATTTCATAATCCACCTGCTGCTGATAATACAAAGGACCGGGCGCACCCGAAGCGGTTCTGAACTGATTGGGCGTCGGTAACAAATCATACAGCTGATTGAACGGATTGCTGCTGTCGTGTCCCTGAGTGGTCTTATAATCCTGATTTTGTGAAAATAAAAACATCGGCAAAACGGCAACTGCCATTGCCAGCCTTAATTTTGTGAAGTTCATCTGAGTGTTATTTTTGATAAAGTTAAAAAATTCAGCAGAAAATTGAGGTTATTTTTTGATTTCAAATTCAAATCCCGAACAAATCAGTTGAGGGAAACATCAGAAAAAACAGGAATTTGCTAAATTTGTTAGCGTTTAATCAGAACCATTATGATTACATTAATCGCTGCGGCCGGTGAAAACAACGAGCTCGGCAAATTGGGGTACGGCAACAATGCGCTTTGGGATTTGCCGGATGATTATCAGAGATTCAAAGAACTTACCTACGGACATCCGGTTATCATGGGCCGACGGACTTTCGGAACTTTGACCGATATACTCACCGACAGACTGAATATCGTTTTGACCCGAAATCCCGATTTTGTTGCAAAAGGTGCAGAAACCGCTCATACGATGCAACAGGCAATCGACAGGGCAAAACAGGAAAATCCGGATATCTTCATCATCGGCGGCGGTGAGATTTTCAAGCTCGGCATCGGACTGGCCGACCGGATCGAACTGACAAGAATCCATTCAAAATTTCCGGATGCAAATACATTTTTTCCGGAATTTTCTGAAAAAGACTGGAGACTTGAAAAGTCGATTGAACATCCGACGGATGACAGACACAAATACAGTTTCAGTTTTCAAACCTGGGTAAGAAAGTAACAGACACAAAAAAAATTCGGAATAATAATCACTCAAAAATCTCTTTCAGATCGATTCCGCCAAAGTTGGCAGAACTCATCATCAGAAATACTTTTCCGGATTTGTCGGTCTGTTCAAGAAATGATTTCAATTCTTCAGAAACTGTGAAAACCTTGATCGACCGGTCTCCAAATGCATTTCTGATATCGTCGGGTGAAATCGGATCCATCCTTTTGATCTTCAATGCTTCGGGATTGTAATAAACAATTTTTTCATCTGCAGGATCAAGCGCACCTTTGTATTCTGTCAGAAATTTCGGATTCAGACTGCTGTAAGTATGCAGTTCCAAAAATGCAATCAGTTTTTTGTCCGGAAACTGTTCCCTAACCGCCGCAGTGGTCGAAGTCACCTTGCTCGGTGCATGTGCAAAATCTTTGTAAGCAACAAAATCTGAATTTCTTTTGATCAGTTCCAATCGTTTGGAAGCGCCTTTGAAGGATTGAATGGCTTCGTAAAATTCATCATTTGAAATACCCATCTGAAGACAGATCAGTCTTGCACCTTCCAGATTGCTCAGATTGTGTCTGCCAAAAACTTCCAGGGCGATTTCGCCTTTTTCGGTATCGAGATAAGTGATTCCGTCTTTGATCGAATGTTTGGGTGCAGAATATGGAATCTTTTCGATTTGATTCTCAGAATTTTCAACGACTTTCTTTACATTTTCATCTTCAATATTGTACACCACAGAACCGCCTTTGACAATGCTGTCGGTAAACAGTTCGAACTGATGAACATAATTTTCAAAAGTCGGAAAAACATTGACATGATCCCAGGCAATACCGCTGATCAGCGCGATATTCGGATGATAAAGCAGAATCTTTGGCCTTCTGTCCAATGCGGATGAAAGATATTCGTCCCCTTCCATCACCATATATTGATTTTCATGGGTGAGTTTCACCATTACTTCAAAACCTTCCAACTGTGCGCCCACCATATAATCAACATCTTTTCTGTGATGATGAAGCACATGAAGAATCATCGAAGTGATGGTGGTTTTTCCGTGAGAACCGGCAATCACCACCCTGATTTTGTCTTTTGACTGTTCGTACAGATATTCAGGATAGGAATAAATTTTCAGACCGAGCTGCTGTGCTTTCAGCATTTCGGGATTGTCGGCGTGTGCATGCATTCCGAGTATGACCGCATCCAGATCAGCAGTAATTTTTTCCGGAAACCAGCCGAATTCCTCGGGCAGGAGTCCGCGTTTTTTTAATCTTCCGGCCGACGGTTCAAAGATGGCGTCGTCAGAACCGGTCACCTGATATCCTTTTTGATGAAGTGCGATTGCGAGATTGTGCATTGCGCTGCCACCGATTGCGATAAAATGAACTTTTTTCATCAGCTAAAAAAGTCTTGTGGTTCGTTGTCGAGCATGATTTCTTCGATCGGCTTGACTTTCAGGAATTCAGGCGACTGTTCGATGGCATCCATCACCATTTTCATAATTGAATCTGCATCGTCTTTTTCCCAGTCGATATTGAGCGGTTCTTTGAATTTCATGGTCGGCTTCCCTCCCATTTTTTTGATTTTCAGTCCCTTTTTGTCAAAAGCTCTTCTGAATCCGTCAATCACCACCGGCACCACTATCGGTTTGATGGTTCTGATCAGATGCGCAGTTCCTCTTCTTCCGGGCGCAAATGCGGTCGTCGTTCCCTGCGGAAAAGTCACCACCCAGCCGTTTTCAAGCGCTTTTTGGATATTTGTAATTTCACTCATATCCACCTGACGGTTCACTTCCTTTCCTTTTGCGCGCCAGGTTCTTTTCACGGTTATGGCGCCTGTGTATGCAAAAAGTTTGGTCAGGAAATTATTTTTCATGGTTTCCTCCGCAGCGATATAATAAAAGTCAATTTTTGGATTGAGCAGATAAACCGGATTTTTGATCGTATTGGTAAAACCGTTGTTCACACTGCAAAAGACGTGATACATCGCAAATACATCCGCAAAATAAGTCTGGTGATTGGACACAAACAGCACATTGGTTTTTGGCAGATCTGCCAGATGTTCAGTCCCGCTGATTATCAGCTGATTGTATGCGCTGTACCGAAAATAGGTTGCACCGCCCAAAATAAAAATGAGCGATCTCTTTAAAAAATAGAGATGTCCGAAGGCATCTCTGTAAACGTTTTTCTTTACCGCTTTTTGCTTTGTCATTATCCCACCCTTAGTTTAAAGACCACAAATTTAAAGCATTTCCACCAATTCGGCGAATTCGCTTAAGATCATTGCTGTCGCACCCCAAATATACTCATTTCCGCCCAAATCATAACCCGGAATTTCAACTTTCAAATCAGAAAAAGTTCTTTCAAAACTCGCGGGTTCAGCTCTCAGAAATGCACCCAGATCAATCGGCAGTATCTCGGCCACTTCATGAGTCTGTGCGATAAAATCAGGCTGCTGGTCATAAAAACCGATGAACGGATAAACCAAAAAATTACTCGGCGGAATATAAAGTTCGGTCAGCTGTCTGATCACCTCAATGTCTTCATCAAAAACACCGATTTCCTCACAGGTTTCACGAACCGCAGTTCTTGAAAGTTCAATGTCTTCGGGTTCAAAAGATCCGCCGGGCAGCGAAATCTGATTGGAATGCACACCCTGATAGGTCTGACGAAGTGTAACCGGAAATTCGATATCGCCTTCGTCATTTTCATAAAGCATGATCATCACCGCGGCCACTTTCGGATTTGTCTTTTTGATTTCTTCCATGTCAAATCTGTGCCGATAAGGCGGCGAAAGCTTCATCTGTGCTTTCTGTCCGGGCAGTTCGCCTTCAAAATTCTGAAGTCTGTATTTCAATTCGTCTAAATAAAAATCCATCACATTTTTTGGGTATAGTAATTAAAATCCTTCATCACTGTGTCAACAAAATCCCAATCGTTCTGATCGCTTTTGATTTCCATCACAGATTCGAGTTTGTCCCTCAGCCGTTTGATTGTTTTATAATCTTTTCTCTTCTTTGCATGGACAAAAGTATCCTTGATGATTCGCGCATCATTGTCGGTCAGTTTCACTACCTGACTGTATCTCGGAACATAATTTTCGCGAATGTCTTCGAGAATTGTGATTCGGATCGATTCTTTTTCCTTTAATTTGAGCACAGTCGTTCCGGCAACAATATCACCGATCCGCTGTGAATTTTTTGTTCTGATGATTGAAAAAAACGCAACAAAACCACTCATCATAAACATCATCCAGGCAAGTATATAGGCTCTTTCTTCACCAAAGATCGGAATCAGAAAAAGCAACATAAACAGTCCGGTCCAGAAATCTACAAATCTGAAAACCCAGCGTGTGAAATATTCAGGAAATCCTGCACGGTAACCGTTGATTTTCACCACTCTGATGCCCATGATCATCTTTCCGAAAGTCTGACCGTTAAAAATCATTTCTGTCCAAAGCGAATAACAGATTGCCGGAAGCAGAAGAATCATATAAAGAATTTCATAAAAAGCAACCAGATCAAAGTAAGAATCAGTCTTCTCGTCAAACAGTGTAAAATCAATATTCAAAACCGAAAAGAAGAAATAACTCATCGCCCAGAGATAAACAAAAATCAGAAACATATCGATCAGAAATGCAACCAGACGCCGTCCCACGCCCGCATGACGGATATCGACATTTACATTCAAAGGGGTTTTGATTTTGATAAATTCCATTCGGTTTAAAAAATTTGGCAAACGAATTCTTCAATTTATATTTTTATATATTTGGACTGACAGAATCAAACCGATCAGAAAAATATACTGCATTTGAGAGAAGCCGCTTTCATCCGACAAAATAAAGAAAAATGGTTGGAATTTGAAAAATCATTGTACAAATCTTCGGAAAACAAACCCGAAAGACTTGCCGAACTCTTTATTCAGATCAACAATGATCTGGCTTATGCACAGACTTATTATCCGAAAAGCAATGTGATCAAATATCTGAATGCGCTGGCTGTCACTGCTTATCATAAGATTTACGGACACAGACGGACCGGAAAAGGTTTCAAAAGTTTTTGGACTTATGAGATTCCGATGATCATGTACCGCTACCGAAAATATTTTTATTTTTCGTTTGTCATCTTTTTCCTGATGGTAGCAATCGGTGTGTTTTCTGCCATTTATGAACCCGAATTTGTACGCTCAATCCTTGGCGACGGCTATGTGGACATGACCGAAAGAAATATAGAAAACGGAGATCCGCTGGCGGTATACAATAACAGCAGTTCGATCGGAAATTTCAACAGTTTCTTTTTTATCGCATTCAACAACCTCAGAGTCGGTCTGACCTCTTTTCTGTACGGACTTTTTGGCGGTGTCGGTTCGCTGTATTTTATGCTGGTCAATGGTGTGATGGTCGGCAGTTTTCAGTATATGTTTATTGAAAAAGGTCATTCCTTTTTGTCGCTCAGAACGATCTGGATGCACGGATCAATGGAAATGTTCGCAATGTGCATAGAAATCGGAGCCGGAATCCTGATGGGAACCAGCTATCTTTTTCCCGGAATCCTGACCCGAAAACAGGCGTTTTTTCAAAAAGGAAAAGCTGCGCTCAAAATCGTGATCAGCACCATGCCGTTTACTTTGGCTGCCGCACTGATCGAAGGTTATCTGACCCAGTACGCCAAATCGATGCCGATCGCAATCGCAGCGCTGATCGTACTCGGAACGCTTGGTTTTATCGCCTGGTATTATCTGATTTATCCGGTGAAAGTTTACAAAAGAAGCCACCGCGATTTTTCATATCTGTTAAACGAAATTGGTCATGAAAAGAATTAAAGGATTATTCTTAATCATTTTTCTGTTCGGATTCGGTTTTGGTTTTGCAGGCGAACCCGATGATGAATATTATGATGATGAATATTATGACGAAGATGTCGTCGTTGATGATGAATATTTCTACGATGATTATGACGAAGCAGAAACGGTTACGGAATACGATAGAAATTATCTGCCCACACCGACCGCCGAAGAAAGAGGTCAATCAAATTACAGCCAAAGACAGCTCGATCCAAAATTCAAGGACAATTACACCGGAAAGCGTTTTGATTATGACCGAAAGAAAAAAGAATTCAAACCCTACAACGGTCCGACGCTGAATCTGTCGTTCCTTTTTTCAAAAGCAGTGATGTACACGGTTTTGGCGCTGATTGTTTTTGCGATTATTTATTATATCATCAAAAATTCGGGCGGATTTGCATTTGGGTCGGACCGCAGGAAAATCAATTATGCGTCTGATGCGGAACAGTTGTTTGAAGACAGGGAAAATATTGAAAACAATGATTTTGCAAAACTGATTCAAAAAGCAAAATCAGAAAACAATTTCAGACTCGCGATCCGTTATTATTTCCTTTGGGTGCTTCAGTCGATGTTTGACAAAAAACTGATCGACTGGAACAAAGACAAGACAAATTTTGATTATTTCACCGAACTCGGAAAAAGTCCGATCAGCGATGATTTCTTCAAAAACACACATATCTACGATTACATCTGGTACGGAAATTTTGAACTTTCGGATTCAGAATTCAAAACTGCAGAATCAATTTTTCAAAAAACACTGAAGAAACTGAAATGAGAAAGATTTTTGGAAAATATCTGATGTTTGTTTTCGCGCTGATGCTGATCGGTTGCGACACTGATGATTTCAGCTGGTACAAAAGCTTTGAATCTGCGGACACAAATCCGATGGGAACTTATGTGCTCAGAAAGGAATTGCCCAAAATTTTTCCAAATTCTGAAATTAAGGATATCAAAGGCAGAACCTATGATTTCTTTATGGATGAATATCTGACAGACGAACATTATTTTTTCATCCACAGCGATACTTATATCATCCCGGATTATACTTGGGAAGAAATCATGTATTATGTCAATCAGGGCAGTTCAGCTTTTATTTCGGCTTATAATTTCAGTTCTGAATTTACTGATTCGCTCGGTTTCAGCATCGATCAGTTTTTTGATTGAATACCTGATTTTTCAGTCAGGTATTCAATCAAAAAACCGGAAGGCGAAAAAACTTATGTTTACACCAGTCAGTCAAAAAACAAATCTTATTTCAGCAGTTACAATCCCGATAACACTGAAGTTCTCGGTTATGCGGAATTTGACGAAAAAAGAAAAGAACCGAATTATATAAAAGTCTATTACGGAAACGGATATTTGCTGCTGCATACCGAACCGGTATTGTTTTCAAATTACGAAATGCTCAAAAAAGACCATTTCAAATATGTAACCGATGCGTTTTCATATATAGACGATACCGGCATCATTTGGGACAATTACAGAACAGAAAGAAGAAACCGGGTTTCATCAAATGACGACGGTGGATTTTTCAGCAGCCTTGGTTTTATCATGAAACACAGAAGTCTGAAAATGGCATTTTTGACATTGCTGGCGCTCGGAATATTGTATCTGTTATTCAATTCAAAACGAAGACAGCGCGCACAGGAAGTGATACTGCCCTACTCCAATCATACGCTTGATTTTACAAAAACGCTGTCCGAGCTTTACCGCTACAATTCTGATCATACCGCGATGACAAAATACAAGATCAATTACTTTTTGGAACAGCTCAGACTGAATTACAATATCACCGCAAGAGACACCGAAAAGGATTTTACCGATCTGCTTGCCGCCAAATCGGGTGCAGATCGGGATACCTGTCAGAATTTGGTCAATGTGATCAATTCGTACCGAACAAGAAATTATCTCAACAAATCGGATTTTGTGAAAATCCAGTCAATCATAGAAACGTTTAACCGTAAAATAAAATTCAATGGAAGAAAATCAGGATAACAGTCGGGATTATATGCCGAAAATGCCTCAGCAGCCGGATCAGCAGTTTAATCCGCAGCCCGAAAATACAGCCGGCGAAGATCTGAGTTTCAGCAATCGGATCGATCTGTCAAAGATTCAGAAAGGTGTGTATGAAATCAGAAATCAGCTTTCAAAGGTGATTGTCGGACAGGAAGATTTTATAGAACTGATGATCGTAAGCATTTTTGCAAACGGACATTCGCTGATTGAAGGTGTGCCCGGCGTTGCAAAAACGGTGACCGCCAAACTGCTCGCCCGCACCATGGATGTCGGTTTCAGCCGGATACAGTTTACACCCGATCTGATGCCGTCTGATGTGTTGGGAACTTCGGTTTTTGATTTGAAGAAAAATGAATTTGAATTCAAAAAAGGACCTGTTTTTTCAAATATCGTACTGATCGACGAAATCAACCGGGCGCCTGCAAAAACCCAGGCTGCACTGTTTGAGGTGATGGCAGAACGTCAGATCACAATCGACGGAATGCAGTACGATATGGAACCGCCGTTTTTGGTGTTTGCCACACAGAATCCGGTGGAACAGGAAGGAACCTATCGTCTGCCCGAAGCACAGCTCGACCGTTTTCTGTTCAAAATCGTAGTCGATTATCCAAAACTCGAAGATGAAATCAAGATCATTGAAGGCAACAACAATCGACGAAATCAGGATCCGACAAATCTGATCGAACCGGTTTTCAAAGCGCATGAAATTCTGGAATTCCAGAAAATCGTACAGGAAATACTGGTTGAACCCAAACTGATCACCTATATCGCTCAGATTGTGAATGCAACACGAAACAATCCTTCACTGTTTTTGGGTGCTTCGCCAAGGGCTTCAATTTCGATTTTGAATGCTTCAAAAGCAGTTGCAGCCATCAGAGGAAGAGATTTTGTAATTCCTGAAGACATCAAGTTTACCGCACCTTCGGCACTGAAACACAGAATTGTGCTTTCGCCCGAAAAAGAGATGGAAGGAACCACTGCAGAAGCGGTTGTACAGCAGATCATTGAAGGAATAGAAATCCCGCGCTGATGCCGTTGATCAAGCACATATTTCTTGGCAAACCGTTCTTTTTCGGCTTTCTGATCGTTGCCGCAGGTTTTGTTTCGGGTTTCTTTTTTCCCGAAATGATTTCGGTTTCGGAAATGCTGCTGTTTGCAATTATTTTATTTGTGCTGATCGATCTGATACTGCTTTTTTCAAGCCGGACAGGTGTTTCGGGTGAAAGGATAGTGAATGACAAACTGTCGAATTTTGATCCCAACCGGGTTCAGCTGAGATTAAAAAATCATTTTGGATTCAGAATCAGTTACAGTCTGATCGAAGAACTGCCGAGTCAGTTTCAGATTTTTGATTTCAATATGAAAGGAAAACTTTCGGGCCGAAATGAAATTACCCTGAAATATGAACTGACGCCAAAAGAAAGAGGTGTTTACCGTTTTGGAAATACAAATGCTTTTGTGAGTTCGCCGCTCGGATTTCTGCAGAGAAGAATCGTTCTGAAAACAGAAAACCAAATCAGGGTTTATCCTTCGTTTCTGAAACTTCATCAGTACAGTCTTCAGAATTTTAAGGCGCATCTCAACGAGATCGGTCAGAAAAAAATCAGAAGACTCGGCCACAGCATGGAGTTTGAGCAGATCAAAAATTATGTGTCGGGAGACGACATCAGAACCATCAACTGGAAGGCGACCGCAAAACAGCAAAAGCTGATGGTGAATCAGTATGTGGACGAAAAATCTCAGCAGATCTATTGCGCCATCGACAAAGGAAGGGTGATGAAAATGCCTTTTAACGGAATGACGCTGCTCGATTATTCGATCAATTCGGCATTGATTTTCAGTAATGTGGTACTTCAAAATCACGACAGAGCAGGAATTTTTACATTTTCGTCGCAGCTTGAAGATCTGGTCAAAGCGGAAAGAAGAACCAGTCAGATCAGAAAGATTTCAGAAAGTCTGTACGGGATTTCGTCTGATTTTAAGGAAAGCGATTACGGAAAACTTTACAATTCAATCAAACACAAGATCACACAACGCAGTCTGATTCTGCTTTTTACAAATTTTGAAAGTCTGGATTCGCTGTACAGACAGCTGCCCTATCTGGTCGGCATCAACAAAAACCATTTGCTGATTCCGATATTTTTCAGAAATACCGAACTCGAAGATTTTGTTGAAAATCCGACCGAAGAATCGGATGTATATCAAAGGACGATGGCTGAGAAATTTATTTACGAAAAACAGCAGATCGTACTCGAACTCAACCGTCACGGCATACAGGCGATACTGACCCGGCCGGAAGACCTGACGGTCAACACCATCAACAAATATCTGGAGATCAAATCAAAGGGGATGATTTAGGGGTTTTTGCAGAAACGAACCGCCCCGTTCATCTCCAAAAATAAAAAGCTGACCATTCTGATTAAATCCTTTCAATCTAATCTTGTCTCTGACCGATCCGCAGCGCGGATCGAATGTGTATAGCAAAATGAGATTAACAACAGAAAAGGTTTTGGATTGATCTTTTTATTTCACTACTAAACGGGCAATCT
>JRYL01001405.1_pt1 | contig 23356 bp, 17 predicted proteins | sample 235391 | NCBI WGS metagenome assembly JRYL01 (sample SAMN03074223, study PRJNA261481) | activated sludge metagenome | biome: Wastewater Treatment Plant; feature: Wastewater; material: Activated sludge; isolation source: activated biomass of a wastewater treatment plant treating wastewater from... ...
TCGACGGCGGCGCGCTCGGCGGCGCCCTGGCCGGCTTCAGCTACAGCATCAGCAACGCCGCCGGCAACCTCACGGCGGTGCTCAACGCGCTGGCCGCCAAGTCCAAGCTCAAGGTCATCTCCAGCCCCTCGCTGATGGTGCTCGACAACCACACCGCCTCCATCGCGGTCGGCGACCAGCAGCCCGTCAACACCGGCACCGTGGTCACCGGCAACAGCGTGGTGGTCGGCAACAACATCCAGTACAAGGACACCGGCGTCATGCTCAGCGTCACGCCCTCGGTCAACGCCGGCGACCTGGTCACGCTCGACATCCAGCAGGCCATCACCGACGTCGGCGCCACGATCGACGACGCCACCGGCCAGCGCCCCTTCCTGCAGCGCCAGATCAATTCGCGCGTGGCGGTGCGCTCGGGCGAGACCCTGGTGCTCGGCGGCCTGATCAAGGAGAGCGCCACCAGCGGGCGTTCCGGCGTGCCGGTGCTGTCCTCGATCCCGGTGCTGGGCGCGCTGTTCGGCTCGCACAACGAGTCGGCCAACCGCACCGAGCTGCTGGTGGTGTTCACCCCGCGCGTGCTGCGCGACGACGACGACGCGCGCGCCATCAGCCGCGAGCTGCGCGACCGCATGCGCGGCCTCACCGCCGAGAGCCTGCCCGGCGCGCCGGCGCGCTGAGCCAGCGCCGTGTTCGCCGGTCCGTGCCTTGCCGGCGGCCCGCGCCCATGCGCGGGCAGCCGTTTTTTCGTCTCACCCGTTTGCAAAGGAACTTCGCCATGATCCCTTCCCGCCTATCCCTGCTGGCCGCCACCGGCGCCCTGGCGCTGCTGGCCGGCTGCGCCGCCCTCCAGCCCAAGACGCCCGAGCAAATCGTCGCCGAACGCTCGCTGGCGCGCTGGAACGCCCTCATCAAGCGCGATTTCGCCGCCGGCCACGCCTATTACCAGCCCGCCTTCCGCGCCGCCTTCAAGCCCGCCGACGTCGAGCAGGTCGACGGCCCGCCGCGCGCCCACCATGCCCGCGTGCAGCAGGTCAGCTGCGAGGCCGAGCGCTGCACCGCACGCGTGGTGTTCAAGCTCAACACGCGCAGCGCCCGTCGCGGCACCTGGGAGATCGAGACCGTGCGCGACGAAACCTGGGTGCGCCAGGACGGCCAGTGGTGGTACGAGCGCGCCGGCCTGTGACGCGCGGGTCGCGCCGCGCCGCTCCGGTCGCCGCGCCGCCGCGCCGCCGCACAGTGCGCCGCGCGCATAGCTGCATCGGCGCGGCTTGTCATCCCGGCGACGTACCGGCCCAGGCCGATTCAGGCAGCAGTGTCGCTGTAACGCAACGAAATCGTTCATGCATCACACGCGGAATCGTTGCGACGGGTATCTGCTCGTGCTAGCATCGGTCCAGCGAAGTCAACAAGTCGTGATGACTCGCTCATCCACTTTTCACGAATGGAGTCTTGTATGAAGAGAAACGCATTGGCACTGGGAGTCGCCGCAGCGCTCGGTCTCGTCGGCGTGGCACACGCGCAGGTCGCGGGTCCGATCCACATCGGTAAGGCGACCGAATTCAAGTTCAACCCCGACGCCGTCGGCAACACGCTGATCCAGCATTACGGCAGCGCCGCCAACGGCAACGCCACCAACTTCAGCATCACCAACACCGACCACTCGAACGGCAAGGCGGTCAAGGTGCGCGTGCGCAGCGCCGTCAACTCCGACGACCTGTTCGACTTCACCCTGCTGATGTCGCCCAGCGACATGTGGACCGGCGTGATCACCACCAACCCGGCCACCGGCCTGGCTTCGCTGGTCACGCGTGACAAGAGCTGCACCCTGCCCGACATCGGTGGCGGCAAGTACAACGACTTCAGCACCCGCCGGCTGCCGAGCGAGATGTCGGCCGCCGAGTTGAGCGACTGGACGCGCGAGTTCTACATCGAGATCCTGACCATGGCCGACATCCCCGGCCCGAAGGCGGGTGCAAATCCGTCCAATTCTGAGACTTGGGGTGCCTACGAGTGGGATACCGGCTCGCAGGATCCGGCCAACATCGAGAACAACTGGGGTCGCCTGTTCAAGGCCGTCAAGCACGTCAACGGCGTTGCGCCCTGCACGCCCTCGGTGCTGAACACCGCCAACTACGGCCAGTTCTTCTCCAGCATGGCCGCTGCCAACAAGCGCGGCCTGGACCACCCGACCGGCTCGCTGTTCGGCAACACCACCATCATGAACGGCAGCACCAACATGGTGTTCTCCGACGAGATGTCGGCCATCCTGGCCACCGGCGAGGACGGCAAGAAGGAGAAGGCGAACTTCGTGTTCGCGCCGCAGGACCGCGTTGCCATCTCCGGCGGTGCCGACCTCTGGACCTCCGACCCGCTGTTCCGCCAGACGCATGTCTCGGGTGCCACCCGCGTGCTGCCGGCCGTCAACCTCGGTGGCCTCCAGATCGACATCACGCTGCCGCGCGTGCAGGCCTTTGCCAACGACATGCCCGACCTGTCGACCCCGTACGTCCAGGGTCCCAACGTCAACCACCGGGATGGCCCGCTCAGCAGCGTCGGCAAGCTGATGGGCCAGCTCGCGGTGACCAGCATCGCCAACGAGTTCTTCACCGGCGAGGCCTACGGTGGCGGCACCGACTGGACCCTGTCCAACCCGCTGCGCCGCTACCAGGTGGCCATGGACTACACCGCCGACGCGCTGCGCGAGGATCTGGTGCAGGCCTATGACGGTCGCGTGTACACGCTGCCCGGCACCATCACCGGCGCGCTGGGCTACTGGCCGGATTACTGGGTGCAGTACTACGATCCGTGGAACACGCAGCTCGACAAGCGCCGCGGCAAGCGCATCTGCTGGGGTGCGCAGGGCGTGGCCCAGTGGGACCGCGAGGAGACCACCATCATCAACGGCTTCGACCTGTCGCCGTCGATCCCGGGCGGCCTGCACTTCTGCGGCGAGGCCACGGTGCTGAGCATCGGCTCGGCCGCCGTGCCGACCGAGGTGCTGGGTGCCAAGGTCACGGTTTCGTCCATGTCCTCGCCGTTCAGCGAGGGCTGGGCCAAGATCAACACCGCCAACCCCGCCACCGACGGCTACTTCGTGCCCTTCTTCGGCCAGCTGCCGAGCAATCCCAATTGGAACAGGAGAGACCTGCGTGGCCTGCCGATTCTGGGCGCCGCCTTCATGAAGTCCAGGGGCGTGCCGGCACCGGGCGTGAGCACCAACTACGGCATGTCCTTCAAGCACCGCGTCGAGCGCGGCGCCACGCTGGTGCCGACTGCTGGCGTCCTCCGCGGTTTTAGCGGCAACAGCATGCCGGCGTCGCAGAACAACTAATCCAGAGGCCGACACGGAAGCTGGCCGGCCGGCTGCACCTCCTGCCTTCGGTACAAGCGAGGCAGTACGGTAAGGCCTTGTGGCCAGCCAGCGTTCGGTGTCTCCTGTGGAGGCGCCGGACAATCAAAACGGGGGTTCGCCCCCGTTTTTTTTTGCCTGCCTGCCGACCCGGGTCCGGCACGGCGCACGGGCGCACTGCGGATCGCTGTGCAGGCGGCGTAGAATCACGGGTTTGCGCCGCCGGGCGCGCCGTTCATTGACTTTCAAGGAAATCATGGTCTTGTCGAATACGAAGCTTTCAAAGCTGTTCATCGCCGCCGCGCTGGCGCTGGGCGCCGCCGGGCTGCAGGCGCAGCCGGCGCCCCAGCCGCCCGACGACACGGTGCTGATGGAAGGCGCCGGCCAGCGGCTGACGCTGACCGACGTGCGCGGCGCGCTGCTGCGCATGCCGGCCGAGCAGCGCCAGCAGGTGCTGGGCAGCAAGGGCCAGCTGGCGCAGCTGGTCAACGACCTGTTCTCGCGCCGCGTGCTGGCCGCCCATGCGCGCAGCCGCGGCCTGGACAAGGGCGTGCAGGCCGAGGCGCTGCGCCGCATCGCCGAGGACGCGGCGCTGTCCGACCTGGCGGTGCTGGCGGTCGATGCCGGCGTGGCCGCCAGCGACAAGCAGATCGCCGAGCGCGCCCGCGCGATCTACAACAAGGACCCCAAGGCCTTCAAGCGCAGCGCCGCCACCCACGCCAGCCACATCCTGTTCAAGTACGGCGACGACAAGGAGGCGGCGCGCAAGCAGGCCGAGGAAGTGCTGGCCAAGCTGCGCGCCGGCGGCGATTTCGCGGCCCTGGCGACCGAGCATTCGGACGATCCGGGCTCGGCGGCGCGCGGCGGCGACCTGGGTTTCTACCCGAGCGAGCGCGTGGTCAAGCCCTTCGGCGACGCGGTCGCTAAGCTCAAGCCGGGCGAGACCTCGGGCCTGGTCGAGACCGAGTACGGCTACCACATCATCCGCCTGCACGAGCGCCGCGCCGCCGGTGTGGCGCCGTTCGAGGAAGTGCGCCCGGCGCTGGAGGCCCGGGCGCGCGGCGAGGCGGTGCATGAAGCGCGCAGCAAGGAGCTGGAGCGCATGATGAAGGGCGCGACGATCAAGGGCGATGCGCTGGATCTGGTGGTCAAGGCCAACCTGCCGGCCGCGCCCGCAGCGGCCCCGGCCGCCGCCGCTGCCGCCCCCGCGGCCAAGGCGAGCGCCACGAAATGACGGCGCGGCCGGTGGCCGGGACCGCCCCGGCCTGGCCGCTGTCGGAGCTGGCGCGCCAGCTGCGCGAGCTGTGGCGCACGCGCCGCCTGCTCGCCACGCTGACGCGGCGCGAGGTGGCGGCGCGCCACGCCGGCACCGCCTTCGGCGTGCTGTGGGCCTACGCCCAGCCGCTGCTGACGCTGGCGGCCTATTTCCTGGTGTTCGACATCGTGTTCGCGATGCGCCTGGGCGCCGACGCGCCGACCACGCGCGTCGGCCTGTTCCTGGTGGTGGGCGCGCTACCCTGGATGGCGTTCGGCGATGCGCTCAACCGCGGCATGATGAGCCTGGTCGACGCCGGCGGCCTGCTGCAGAAGAATGCGCTGCCGCCGGGGCTGTTCCCGCTGCGCTCGGTGCTGGGCAGCGCGGTGGTGTTCATGCCGCTGATGGGGCTGCTGGTGCTGGCCTACATCCCGCACCACGGCATGGCGCCGGCGGTGCTGGCGGTGCTGCCGCTGCTGCTGCTGCAGTGGCTGCTGTGCGCGTTGCTGGCCTGGGCGCTGGCGATCTGCACCGCGGCGCTGCGCGACACCGCGCAGGTGGTGGGCTTCATGCTGTCGCTGGGCATCTTCCTGTCGCCGGTGCTGTTTCCGGTGACGCTGTTTCCGGCCGCCGCGCGCTGGGCGCTGTGGCTGAACCCGATGACGGCGCCGGTGCTGGGCTTCCAGCAGGTGCTGCTGCGCGGGCAGTGGCCCGATCCGCTGGTGTGGGCTGTGCTGGCGCTGTGGCTGCTGGCGACGGCGCTGTTCCTGGATCTGCTGCTGCGCCGCAGCCGCGACCAGCTGGTGGACTGGCTGTGAGCGCGCTCGACGCGGTGCTGGCGCCGCTGGCCCAGGCGCCGGCCGAGCCGCAGCGGGTGCTGTCGCTGGGCGGGGTGGGCAAGGCCTACCGGGTCTACACGTCGCCGCGCGAGCGGCTGAAGGCGCTGCTGCTGGGTCGCGGCGGCCGCGATCAGTGGGTGCTGCGCGACGTCACGCTGACGCTGGATCAGGGCCAGTGCATCGGCGTGGTGGGCGACAACGGGGCCGGCAAGAGCACGCTGCTGAAGCTGATCGCCGGCACGCTGCAGCCGACCGAGGGCGTGCTGCGGCGCCATGGCCGGGTGACGGCGATCCTGGAGCTGGGTGCCGGCTTCCACCCGGAGTTCACCGGGCGCGAGAACCTGTTCTACGGCGGCCAGCTGATCGGGCTGTCGGAGGCCGAGATCGCCGAGCTGGCCGAGAGCATCATCGCCTTCTCGGAGCTGGGCGAGGCGATCGACCGGCCGGTGAAGTCGTATTCCTCGGGCATGGTGGTGCGGCTGGCGTTCGCGCTGGTGACGGCGGTGCCGCCGCGGGTGCTGATCATCGACGAGGCGCTGGCGGTGGGCGACCAGCATTTCCAGAAGAAGTGCATCGAGCGCATCGAGTCGTTCCGCCGTGCCGGCTGCGCCATTCTGTTCTGCTCGCACAGCATGTACCACATCCGCCGCCTGTGCGACCGCGCGGTGTGGCTGGACAAGGGCGCGGTGCGCGCCATCGGCGAGACCGAAAGCGTGGTGAGCGCCTACGAGGCGCATTCGCGCGCCCAGGATGCGCGGCTGAAGAGCAGCGCCCCGGTGGCGGCACCTGCACCTGCACCGGCCCTGGCGGGGGCGGACGAGGCGCCGGTGCCGGGCGCGGACGTGGTGGATGCGGGCGAGGCGCTGGCGCCCGTCGCGCCCCCGGTGGCGACGGCGCACGCCGAGATCGTGTCTTTCGAAGTGGCGCATCTGAACGACGACAAGGTGCCGCTGCTGACGCACCCGGACCTGGTGGTGACCATGCGCGCACGGGTCGCGGGCGCGGAGCGCCCGAATTTCGGCCTGATGATCGAGCAGCTGCATGGCGTCGGCATCACCTCGATCACCACGCACAGCGATGGCGTGGAGCCGGTGCGCGAGGCGGACGGCCTGTGGCGCGCCACGGTGACGTTTCCGCAGCTGCCACTGCATTCGGGCGAGTACGTGCTGAGCCCGTTCCTGTTCGATTCGGCGGGTCTGGTGGTGTACGAGGAGCGCATCGGCTATTTCCCGTTCCGGGTGGAGTACCCGACGCCGGTGCCAGGCCTGGTGCGCCTGCCGCACCACTGGGACTGATGCGCGGCAGGCGGTGATGGGCGGGGATGGGCGTTGGGACGCGAGGCGCCATGCGCTGCGGGTGCAGGGGCGCGACTTGCTGCAACTGTGGCTGCTGCCGGGGCTGGCGGCGGTGCTGCCCTGGCGCTGGTGTTTCGCGCTGTACCGCCGGCTGGCGCGCTGGCCCTGGCTGTACCGTGCCGAGGTGGAGGCGGCGCTGGCGGGTGCGCAACTGCGCGGCTGGCTGGCGCCGGCCGAGGCGGCGCGCTGGGCGACCGAGCGGCGCCTGGTGAGCCTGGTCGATCACGCGGATTTCTTTCTTTCGCGCACGCGCGGTGACGGCTGGCTGCGCCGCCACGTGGAGGTGCGCGGGCAGTGGCCGGCGCCGGACCAGCCGGCGATCCTGTGCACCTTTCACTGGGGTGCGGGCACCTGGGCGCTGCGCCATGCGCGCCTGGCGGGCATGCGGGCGCACATGCTGGTGGCGGGGCTGGACAGCCCGGCCTACCGGGGGCGGCCAGTCATGTTCGCCTATGGACGTCGGCGCGTGGCGATGATCTCGCGCGAGCTGGGGCAATCGACGCTGGACACCTCGGCGCCGCTGCGGGTGTTGCTGGATTGCCTGCAGCAGCGCCAGCAGGTGATGGTGGTGCTGGACGTGCCGGCCGACGAGGTGAGCGCCAGTTGCGAGGTGCAGTTGCTGGGCGCGCCGGCGCGCATGCCGCGGGCACTGCTGCGGCTGGCGGTGCAGCGGCAGCTGCCGGTGGTGGTGTTTCTGTGCGGCATCGACCTGGCGACGGGGCGGCGCTGGATCGACATCCAGCCACTGCCTTTGCACGACGAGGTGCCGGCGCTGGCGGCCGACCTGTTCGGCCGGCTGGACGCGGCAATTCGCGCCCACCCGACGCTGTGGCACTTCTGGGGGCAGGCGGCGCGCTTCTGGCGGTCGTAGCTGGGCGGGTCAGGCAGCGGCTGGGTCGGCGTGGCCCGCGGGCTTGCGGGCCAAGACCAGGAAGCCGGGGAGCGGCTGGCCACCTTCCATGCGCAGTTGCTCGAGGTGCTCGATGCGGATGTCGTCGAAGCCGGCCTGGCGACACAGTTGCTCGACGTGCGAGGCCTTGTGGGCGTAGCGGTTGGAGGGGCTGCGCAGCACCAGGTTGGCCTCGTCCTCGGCGGCGGTTTCGCAACTGAAGATGAAGTGGCCACCGGGCTTGAGGATGCGCCAGGCGTTGGGGATCACCTCGGCGAGATCACCGACGTAGACGAGCACGTCGTTGCAGGTGATGACCTCGTAGTGATCGGACGGGGTTTCGCGCAGGGCGTCGAGCACGTTGACGTGGTGCAGGCGCGAGTACAGGCGGGTCCGCGCGGCCTGCTCGAGCATTTTCTCGGACAGGTCGGCGCCAATGATGTGGCCCTCGATCGGCCCCAGGAATATCGCCATCAGGCCGGTGCCGCAACCGAGGTCGAGCAGATTGAACTTGCGGTCGGGGTACAGCTCGAGCAGGCGTTGGGTGACCAGTTCGGGCACACGGTACTTCAGGCCGCCCACCAGGTGCATGTCGAAGCGGCTGGCGTAGTCGTCGAACAGGTTGGCGACGACGTCGGCCGGCTGGGTGGTCGGGGTTTCACCATAGGCGATGGCGCGCTGGTACTGGTAGAGCGTGTTGTCGGGATCGAGCGCCAGCAAGGCGTCGGCGTGCTGGCGCTGCAGTCCGGTGTCGCCGAGCGCGGCGGCGCAGGCGAGCGCGCCCTGGTGCGCGCCCGGGCTGTCGGGCAGCTCTTCCAGCAGGCGCGCGAACAGCGGCTGGGCCTGTGCGTGCTGGCCAGTGCGGACCAGCTGCTGGGCCACTTCGTAGCGCAGCAATTGCGCGCCGGGCAGTGTCATGCGGTCTTCGGGCACCAGCGCCAGCGCGGTGCGCGCCCATTCAAGCGCCTGCTCGGCGTTGGAGGCCGCATTGGCGACGGCGATCGCGCGGCTGAGCACTTCCAGGTCGTCGGGAGCCAGTGCGACCGCCTTGCGCGCCTGCTCCAGCGCCTCGGTGTGCTGCTGCTGGCGCGACAGCACGAAGGCGAGCTCCATGACGGACACGGGCCATTCGGGGCTGAGCGCGACGGCGCGTTGCACCGCCTGCAATTCGCCTTGCGGGTTGTTGGCGGCGCGCGCCAGCTTGGCACCGAGCAGCAAGGGGCGCGGATCGTGCGGGTCGCGCCGGTGGGCGGTGTTGAGCAGTTTGCCGGCCTGCGGCAGCTTGCCCGTGGCGATCAACTGATCGATGCGCACGAGCTGCTGGGTGAAGGCGTCGGTGGGAGTGGTGCGGATGGTCATGTCGGATGGTCGTGCGGCGGGCGGCTGAATGGATGCCGGGGGAGTGTTCAGTGGGTGAGCCAGTTCTTGACGCGCCGCTGCCAGGCTGGGGGAATGCGGCGCGCCAGCGGGGCGAGCACGGGCAGGGCGCGCAGGCGCACCAGCACCCGCAGCGCGCCGTGCCGGGACGCCTGGCTGGTGGCAGGCGCTGGTCGGTTCGCGAGGTGGTGCAGCAGCACGTCGTGCGGCTGCAGGTCGAGGTGGCTGGGGGGCGCGAGGCCGTGCAGGTAATCCTGGTGGTACCAGCGGGCGGGCAACTGACGGGGATCGGTGGCGGGCGTGTCGAGGGGGTTGAGGGCGCGCGCGTGGTGCAGCGGCGGTGGCTCGGCGGGCAGGAAATGCCGCTGGCGCAGCCGCAGGAAGAAATCCAGCCAGTCGGCGGCGGCGCGGTCCCAAGGCTCGATCCAGCTCCAGGGGCGCGCCTCGAGCCGCTCGGGAAAGGCGCCCAGATTGGGCGCCACGATGGGCAGGCCGGCGCGCAGGGCGGCGCTGAGGGTGTAGGAGTAGGTTTCGGGCACGCGCGCGGGAAACCAGATCAGGTCGGGTTGCCAGGCGTCGATGAGGGCTGGCAGTTCGTCGTCTTGATAGGGGCCGTGCACGCTCAGGGCGGTGTCGGGCTGGGTGCGCAAGGACCGATAGGCGTAGCCGATCAGGTGAAACTCCAGCGGCGCGCCGGCGCGGCGCGCGGCGCGCGCCACGTCTTCCAGCGTGTCGGCGCCCTTGATGACGCTGAGGGCGCCGAGCACCGCGATCCTGAGCGGGGCGTCGGCGGCGCGCGGGGTGGGCTCGCGCAGGGGCTGGGCGCCGCCGTCGTCGGCCTCCAGGTGCGGCACCAGCACCAGGTTGGCGTGCGGCAGATAGTGGCGCAGGCGCTCCAGCGCATCGCGCGAGGGCGCGATGACGTGGCGGGCGCTTTCCAGCAGCGGTGCATGGTTTTGGCGCCAGCCGACGATGTCGGCGTGGTCGGGTGCGGGCTGGCGCACCAGGCAATCCTGGCATTGCGCCAGGCCGGCTTCGCCGCAGTAGGCGCCGCTGGGGCCGATCATGGAGATCTGCGGGCACACGGTGTGAAAGTCGTGCACGGTGAAGTCGTGCGTGACGCCGAGCCGCCGGCTCAGTTCGTCGCGCACCAGCGGGTGGTGCCCGAGCAGATGGTGATAGTGAATGTGGTCGACGCCGAGCGTGCGCAGGACTTGCTCCAGGGCGTCGAAGTCGTGTGGCAGGCCAAAGCGCAGAACAGCGGAGGGGGTGTCCTGACCGATGATTTCCAGCTGCAGCTGCTGGCCGGGTGCGGGCCGCAGCAGCAGCATGCTGGCCTGGTCGGCCAGCGCCTCGGCGAGTTGGGTGGCTTGCCGCAGCGTGCCGCCGTCGCGGTCGTGCAGCACCAGCAGGATCACCGGGCGCTGGCGCATCGGCAGACGCGCCAGGTCGAGCAGGGCGCGTGCGGGTGCGGCCGGGTCGCGCTCGATGAAGCGCATCACCTCGAGTTCGTACTGCGGGTGCAGCCGGCGCATGGTGTCCATGGCGGCGCGCTCGCGTGGGGTCTTGCCGGCGCCGAAGCTGACACCGCCGGAGTGGAACACGAAGGTGTCGAGCGCGTGCAGGTTGCGCCAGCCGGCCTGGGCGGCGCGCACGCAGAAGTCGTTTTCTTCGCCGTAGCCCTTGCCGAAGTTCTCGACGTCGAACAGGCCGACGGCGTCGAGCGCGGCCCGGCGGATGTACATGCAGAAGCCGACGCCGGTGGGCACGTCGACGACCTGTCCGGCCAGGGTGCGGGCGCACAGCGCGTCCAGCTCGGCCACGCTCCAGCCGTGCGGCAGCTCGTTGTCCTGGCAGAAGCGCGGGTAGCTGCAGATGGTGGCGTTGTTGGAAAACGGCGTGACCGAGGCAATCTTCTGATCGCCGTAGGCGGCGGCGCGGATGCGGTCGAGCCAGTGGCCGGCGACTTCGGTGTCGCTGTTGAGCAGCAGCACGTCGCGGTCGGCAGACAGCGCCATGCCGCGATTGACGGTGCCGACGAAGCCGAGGTTGTGCTCGTTTTCCAGCAGCAGGATGCGCGGGTCGTCGCGGCAGTGCTGGCGCAGCCAGTCGGTGACCTCGGGCTCGGGGCTGGCGTCGTTGATGACCACGAGCCGCCAGGGCACCTGGCACGGACTGGCGAGCACCGAGCGCACGCTGAGCTGGGTGTCGGCGAGGCCGCGGTAGACCGGCAGGATGATGTCGACCGGCTCGGGGCCGGGCGCCAGCGGCACGGCCACGGCCGGCTGGGGCGTGGTGGCCCGGGCCGATCCGCGCCCCAGCTTGCGGTCAAGCCACATCTTGGCGTGTACTGGCGGGCGGGTGAGGCGAAATACGGTGGAGTTCTGGATCGAATCGAGCAACTGCACGGCTTCGTCGCGCTCGACGCTGACGCGCTGCATGCGGGTCAGCAGCTCGTGAATGTGTCGGCGCAGTTCGCCATTGAGCAGCTCGGTGTGGTTGAGTTGCCGGGTGTGCCGCTCCTGCTGCGCTTGCTGGGCATGCTGCAGCATGTCGAGCAACCCGTAATGTTCGTCCAGCAACTCCTGATGCTCATCGAGCAACTCGTCGTGTTCGCTCTGCAGTTGCTGGTGTTCGTCGCCCAACGCCTGGTGCTGCTGCTGCAGGGCTTGCTGGTGCTGCTGCTGGGTGGCCAGGTCGGCTTGCAGCGCGTGCAACTGGTGGTGGGCGTCCGTGAGTTGCCGGGCTGCCTGCTCGCGGTTGTGCTGCTGGCGCTGCGCGGCGCCGGCCAGCGCCAGGTAGTCGGCGGACATCGGCCAGCCGGCGTCGATCTCGAGCGTGCCGCCGCGGGCCTGTTCGAGCTGCGGGGCGCTGATCGGCAACTCGATCCAGGGGTCGTCGCCATGCAGCAGCAGCAGAAACGGGCCGCCGGTGGCGATGGGCGGCTGGGCAACGATGCCGTTCTGGCGGGCGCCGAGCAGGGCGTGGACGTCCTGGCTGTCCCAGTGCCAGAGCAGATCGCCCTGCGCGGTGCGCAGGCGCATCGCGTGCAGGTGCAGGAAGCCGGGGCGGTCGGCGGGGTCGAGCCTGAGCGTGGTCGCGGCGCTGGCGGGCAGCTTGAAACGCAGGGTCTGGCGCTCTGCGCCGATCACGCCGCTGGCGATGAGCTTGTCGGATTCGGTGTAGCCGGCGTCGTGGCCCAGGTACAACTGGGCGGTGAACAAGGCCTGCGCGGGCAGTTGCGGGGTGTCGGATGCGTCGACGTCGGTATCGGTGTCGGTGTCGGTGCCGGCATCGGTGTCGAGCGGCCGTGCCACGACGATGAACTGGTAGGTCAGGGCGTCCGGCAGCGCGAGCAGGTGGCGCGCCACGGCCGGCGGCAGGGCGTCGAACGCGGCGCGAAACTCGGAGGCTGGCAGGCTGCGCTCGACGACGTCCAGGTGCTCGATGGCGTAGCCGCACTGGTGCAGAAAGCGCTGCAGCGTGCGGCGTGTGAAGAAGCGCACGTGGGTGGCGTCGAGCAGGCCTTCGTCGCGGTAGCGGAATTCGCCGCACATCAGCTCGGCGATGAGGCCGGCGTAGGCGGTGTTGGGGATCGACAGCAGCATCCGGCCGGCGGGAGCCAGCAGGTCGCGGCACTGGCGCAGCACGCGGGCGCTGTCGTGCACGTGCTCGAGCACGTCGGCGCAGACGATGGCGTCGTAGGCGCCGCGGTCGAACAACTGGGTCAGATCGGCGTCGTCGAGGTTGGCGATCTCGACCCGGCGGTAGTGCGGCGCCGCCAGTTCGGCCTCGCGCGCGCTGAGGGTCAGGCCGTCGATGACGGCGCCGTCATCGCGCTGCGCCAGGTGGCGGCCGATCGCGCCGGTGCCGCAGCCCAGATCCAGCACACGGTCACCCGACTGGATGTGGCCCGTGACCACGGTGAGGGAGGTGTGCTGGTCGGCCTCGATGTCCCTGTGGTAGATGTGCAGGGGAGCGGAGGAGGGCACCATGTCGCTGTAGAAATCGGTGGCGGTACGGGCTCGGCGCGGGAGCCCTGGCTGGGCATGGGCGCGGACCCGATCGGTCGCCGCACCGAAAACATCAGATGCTACCATGCAAGCCTGTTGAATATCGCCTATCGGGAGATGGTCATGGACGGTGTGAAAGCAGGCGTCGCGGGCTGCTGGCGCCCCGTGTCGGCGCATTGGCCGTGAGTGTGTGATGGTGTCCCTGGCCGTGCTGGCGTTTGCGCTGTCTCTGGTGGTCACGCTGGTGGTGCGGCGGGCGTTCGTGCGGCTGCACATGAACTACGCGCCGGACGCGCCGCAGCGCTTTCACATCGGGCACGTGCCGCGCATGGGCGGGCTGGGTGTGCTGGCGGCCTGGGTACTGGCGCTGGCGGCGCTGCCGCTGTTGCAGTGGGCCGATCTGGGCGGCAACATCGACTGGCTGGGCGTGCGCTGGTCACTGTGGCTGCTGGTGCTGCTGCCGGCCTTCATCGGCGGCGTGCTGGAGGATCTGACGCAGCGCCTGACGGTGCGCTGGCGCCTGCTGATGACGCTGATTTCTGGCCTGCTGGCCGCGTGTCTGCTGGATCTGTCGGTGCCGCGCCTGGACCTGGCCTGGTTCGATCCGCTGTGGACCGCCTGGCCCTGGCTGGGCGTGGGGCTGGCGGTGCTGGCGGTGACTGGCCTGCCGCACGCCTTCAACATCATTGATGGCTACAACGGCCTGGCCGGTGTGGTGGCCCTGGTGGTGTGCCTGGCGCTGGCGCATGTGGCGCTGCAGGTGGGCGACCGCGAGCTGGCGGCGATGGCGATCGCGCTGGCGGGGGCGACGGGCGGCTTTCTGGTCTGGAACTACCCGCGCGGCCTGATTTTCGCCGGTGACGCCGGCGCCTACCTGTGGGGCCTGCTGATCGCCGTGATCAGCCTGCTGCTGGTGCAGCGGCACCCGATCGTGTCGCCCTGGTTTCCGCTGCTGCTGCTGATCTACCCGGTGTGGGAAACGCTGTTCTCGATCTACCGCAAGCTTTGGCGCGGCGACTCACCCGGCATGGCCGATGCGCTGCACCTGCACCAGCTGGTGTACCGGCGCCTGGTGCGCAGCGTGCTGCACGAGGACGAGGCCAAGAACATGCTGGCGCGCAACAACCGCACCTCGCCCTATCTGTGGAGCTTCATCGTGCTGACGGTGGTGCCGGCGGTGCTGTTCTGGCGCTACAGCTGGGTGCTGCTGGCCTTCTGCGTGCTGTTCGCGGTCAGCTACGTGGTGGCCTACGTGGCCCTGGTGCGCTTCAAGGTGCCACGGGTGTTCCAGCGAGGGAAGTTCTGACTGCGCGGTGCGGCGGCGCTGCCATCTATGATGGCGGTTCTGTTAATGGCTGCATCGACCGATCCTTCCCCATGACCACCGATTTGACCGATCTGGCGCCGCGCGACAAGGCGCAAATCCTCGCCCAGGCGCTGCCCTACATCCGCCAGTTCCATGGCAAGACCATGGTGATCAAGTACGGCGGCAACGCCATGACCGACCCGGCGCTGCAGGCGGCGTTCGCCGACGACGTGGTGCTGCTCAAGCTGGTCGGCATCAACCCGGTGGTGGTGCACGGCGGTGGGCCGCAGATCGAGACCGCGCTGAAGCGCCTGGGCAAGCAGGGCCGCTTCATCCAGGGCATGCGCGTGACCGACGCCGAGACCATGGAGGTGGTCGAGTGGGTGCTGGCCGGCGAGGTGCAGCAGGACATCGTTGGCCTGATCAACCAGGCCGGCGGCAAGGCGGTGGGCCTCACCGGCCGCGACGGCGGGCTGATCCGCGCGCGCAAGCTGAAGCTGCTCGACCACAAGGATCCCAGCGTCGAGCACGACGTCGGCCAGGTCGGCGACATCGACCAGATCGACCCGGCGGTGGTGAAGGCGCTGCAGGACGACCAGTTCATCCCGGTGGTCAGCCCGATCGGCTTCGGCGAGGCGAACGAGAGCTACAACATCAACGCCGACGTGGTGGCCGCCAAGCTGGCCACCGTGCTGCAGGCCGAGAAGCTGCTGATGCTGACCAACATCCCCGGCGTGCTCGACAAGCAGGGCAAGCTGCTGCCCGAGCTGACGCCGCGCCGCATCGACGAGCTGGTCCACGACGGCACCATCTCCGGCGGCATGCTGCCGAAGATCGCCGGCGCGCTGGACGCCGCCAAGAGCGGCGTGAACGCGGTGCACATCATCGACGGCCGGGTGCCGCACGCGCTGCTGCTGGAAGTGCTGGGCAACGAGCCGTTCGGCACCATGATCCGCTCGCACTGACGAGGGCAGCCGCTCGACGGGCGGAAAAAGCTTGATCAGCAACAAGTCTCACACAGCGTTGTAGGAGCGGGCTTGCCCGCGATGAGGCGCCTCGTCCCAACCACCGCTTGATCGCGGGCACGCCCGCTCCCACACAGCGGGATGCGGTCCGCGCATCATCTGATTTCCGTTTCCACCTCGAGACGTCAACCATCGTCATCCCGGCGGAAGCCGGGATCCATGCGCTGCTCACGCGCGTCGTCTGGATTCCGGCTTTCGCTGGAATGATGAGATTCATGTCGTTTCGATCTGGGAATGGAATGAGATATCTTGATGATGAATCAAAAAAGATAGCTGCTGACGCCTGCTGATAAAGGTTTTCATGTCGATTTCTCTTGAAAACGTTGCAGGGCAAGCGCAAGCCACTATAAAAAATATACCGATGCAGCGCGTCCCGCGCTGGCGCGTGGCCGTCGGGCAAGCGCTCACTTGCATGCGGCGCGGGCGCGACAGGGCCGCACTTGTCATTGGTCCATCCTGTGGCAGAATCATTTGGAAACATTTGAGCCCGCCATGCAGCCTGCCACCGACCCTTCCGCCGCACCTGCCCTGGACGAAGCCGCGCCCGGCGCGGCAACGCGCAAACGCCCGCGGCCCGGCGAGCGCCGCGTGCAGATCCTGCAGGTGCTGGCGCAGATGCTGGAGCAGCCCGGCGCCGAGCGCGTGACCACCGCCGCGCTGGCCGCCCGGCTGGAGGTGAGCGAGGCTGCGCTGTACCGCCACTTCGCCAGCAAGGCGCAGATGTTCGAGGGGCTGATCGACTTCATCGAAAGCACGGTGTTCGGCCTGATCAATCAGATCGGCGAGCGCGAGGCCGACGGGCGCGCGCGCGCCGCGCGCATCGTGGCCATGGTGCTGCAGTTCGGCGAGAAGAACCCCGGCATGACGCGCGTGATGGTGGGCGACGCGCTGGTGTTCGAGCACGAACGCCTGCAGCAGCGCATGAACCAGCTGTTCGACAAGCTGGAGGCAGCACTGCGCCAGAGCCTGCGCGACTGCGCGCCCGCCGCCGAGGGCGGCGCGCTGACGCCCGATGCCGACGCGCAGGTCACGGCCTCGGTGCTCACCGCCTTCGTGGCGGCGCGGCTGCAGCGCTTTGCGCGTTCGGGCTTCCGGCGCCTGCCGTCCGAGCAGTTGGACGCCTGCATCGCACGGATGCTATAAATAGAGAAGCTGCCGGCGCCCGGTAGATGGGCGCTGAAGGCATATTCGACCCTTGAAAGGGGCTGCGCATGAAACTGCTCCGCTACGGCCCGCCCGGCCAGGAAAAGCCCGCACTGCTGGACGCCGATGGCCGCCTGCGCGATCTCTCCGCCGTGGTGCCCGACATCGGCCCGGCGCAACTGGGCGATGCCGCGCTGGCCAGGCTGCGGCGGCTGAAGACCGACAAGCTGCCGCTGGTCAGGGGCACGCCGCGCATCGGCTGCCCGGTGGCCGGCATCGGCAAGTTCATCGCCATCGGCCTGAACTACGCCGACCACGCCGCCGAGTCGGGCCTGCCCGTGCCCAAGGAGCCGGTGGTCTTCACCAAGGCCATCTCGTGCATCCAGGGGCCGGATGACGACGTGATGCTGCCCAGGGGATCGAAGAAGAGCGACTGGGAGGTGGAGCTGGGCGTCGTCATCGGCCGCACCGCGCGCCACGTGGCGCAGAAGGACGCGCTGGCGCACGTGGCCGGCTACTGCGTGGTCAACGACGTCAGCGAGCGCGCATTCCAGATCGAGCGCGGCGGCACCTGGGACAAGGGCAAGGGCTGCGACACCTTCGGCCCCATCGGCCCCTGGCTGGTCACGCGCGACGAGGTGCCCAACCCGCAGCGCCTGGGCCTGTGGCTCGACCTGAACGGCCAGCGCATGCAGACTGGCGACACGCGCACCATGGTGTTTGGCGTGGCGCGGCTGGTCAGCTACGTCAGCCGCTTCATCACGCTGGAGGCGGGCGACGTGCTGACCACCGGCACGCCGCCGGGTGTGGGCATGGGGCTGCGCGATGCGCAGGGCCAGCCGGCACCGCGCTACCTGAAGAAGGGCGATGTGATGACGCTCGGCATCGACGGCCTGGGCCAGCAGCGCCAGCGCGTGGTGGCGTTCAAGGCATAGGCAAGTCAGAACTGCGCGCCTATACGGGTGCAGGTATTCATTCAGGGTAAACACCCATGTTCGCGGGGAATGGAGCGCTTGGCGCCCTCCAGGGGATAGGGCAGAATAGAACGACCGTTCGTTTTATTTCAAGCCGTGTCCCGTACCCGACCGCTCACTGCCGAGTCTGTGCCCCAGGCCAGGACGCGCGCCCTGCCCAAGGGCCAGCAGACCAAGACCGCCATCGTTGACACGGCGCTGCGCATGGCCGCGCAGGTGGGGCTGGAGGGCCTGTCCATCGGCGCGCTGGCCGAGGCCATGGAGATGAGCAAGTCGGGCGTGTTCGCGCACTTCGGCTCGCGCGACGAACTGCAGATCTCGGTGGTGCGCGAATACTACGCCCGCTTCGAGCGCGAGGTTTTCCAGCCCGCGATGGAGCAGCCGCGCGGCCTGCCGCGCCTGCAGGCGCTGTTCGAGCACTGGATGCGCTTCACCAGCGCCGAGCTGGATTCGGGCTGCATCTTCATCAGCGGCGCGATCGAGTTCGACGACCGGCCCGGGCTGGTGCGCGATGCGCTGATCGAGGCGGTCGAAACCTGGATGGCCGCCTTCACCCGCGCCATTGCCCAGGCGCGCGAGCAGGGCCACCTGGCGGCCGATGTCGACGAACACCAGGTCGCCTTCGAGATCCACGGCCTGATCCTGGTGCTGCATTACGAAGCCCGTTTCCTGCAACGCCCGGGCGCGCTCGAGCGCGCCGTCCAGGGCTTTCACAACATCCTGGCGCGCTACCGCGCCTGATGTCCCTTCAACCTCTCGCCTTTCTTCTGGAGCGATTTCGCCATGCCCATCTACACCCCCCCGCTGCGCGACATGCAATTCGTGATGCACGAGGTGCTCAACGTCGTTGACGAATTCAAGGCCCTGCCCAAGCACGCCGACCTCGACGCCGACACGCTGAATGCCGTGCTGGAAGAAGGCGGCAAGTTCGCCGCCGAGGTGGTGCAGCCGCTCAACCTGCGCGGCGATGCCGAGGGCTGCACGCTCGACAAGGCCACGCACGAAGTGACCACCCCCACCGGCTTCAAGGACGCCTACGCCCAGTTCGTCGAAGGCGGCTGGGCCGCGCTGTCGTGCGACCCCGAGTACGGCGGCCAGGGCCTGCCNNGGCGAATGGACCGGCACCATGTGCCTGACCGAGCCGCACTGCGGCACCGACCTCGGCCTGCTCACCACCCGCGCCGAGCCGCAGGGCGACGGCACCTATCGTGTCACCGGCAACAAGATCTTCATCAGCGCCGGCGAGCACGACCTGGCGCCCAACATCATCCACCTGGTGCTGGCCCGCCTGCCCGATGCGCCCAAGGGCAGCAAGGGCATCAGCCTGTTCCTGGTGCCCAAGTACCACGTCAAGCCGGACGGCAGTCTGGGCGAGCGCAACCCGATCATCTGCACCGGCCTGGAGCACAAGATGGGCATCCACGCCAACGCCACCGCGCAGCTCAGCCTGGACGGCGCCATCGGCACCCTGGTGGGCGAGCCCAACAAGGGCCTGCAGGCCATGTTCGTGATGATGAACACCGCGCGCCTGGGGGTCGGCAACCAGTCGCTCGGCCTGACCGAAGTGGCCTACCAGAACGCGCTGGTCTACGCCAAGGAGCGCCTGCAGATGCGCAGCCTGTCGGGCACCAAGGCCAAGGACAAACCGGCCGACCCGATCATCGTGCACCCCGACGTGCGCAAGATGCTGCTGACGGCCAAGGCCTACGCCGAGGGCGGCCGCGCCATGGCCATGTACGGCGCCATGATCGCCGAGAAGGCGCACCACCACCCCGACGACAAGGTGCGCAAGGACAGCGAGGAAATCCTGGGCCTGCTCACGCCCATCGTGAAGGCATTCCTGACCGACAACGGCTTTGCCGCCACCAACCACTGCATGCAGGTGTTCGGCGGCCACGGCTACATCCACGAGACGGGCGCCGAGCAGTTCGTGCGCGACGCGCGCATCAACATGATCTACGAAGGCACCAACACCGTGCAGTCGCTCGACCTGCTGGGCCGCAAGATCCTGCAGAACCAGGGCGCCACGCTGAAGAAGTTCGGCAAGCAGATCGAGGCCCTGATCGCCGAGGAAGGCGTGAACGAGAAGATGGCCGAATTCATCAACCCGCTGGCCTACCTGGCGGATCAGATGACCAAATTCACCACCGAGATCGGCTTCAAGGGCTTCGTCTCCGCCGACGAGGTGGGCGGCGCCAGTGTCGACTACCTGCGCGTGGCGGGCCACCTGGTGTTCGGCTACTTCTTCGCGCGCATGGCCAGCGTGGCGCTGAAGAAGATCGGCGAAGGCAGCACCGACCCGTTCTACACCGCCAAGCTGCAGACCGCGCGCTTCTACTTCGCGCGCCTGTTCCCCGAGACCGCGAGCCTGATGCGCACCGCGCGCTCGGGCGTGGCCAACCTGCTCGACACCGACGCGGCGCTGACATGATGGATTTCAAGCCAAATCGGGCTTCAGCGCCCGACCATAAAGCGCTGGCAGCTATTGTATTGATAGTTTTCGGCGGTGCGGCGCACGCCCAGATGACCCCGGTGGGCACCTGGCGCAGCATCGACGACGCCACCAAGGAGCCGAAGGCGCAGGTGGTCATCGCCGAGGCCAACGGCGTGCTTACCGGCCGCATCGAGAAGGTGCTGAAGAAGGATGCCCAGCCCGGCGCCGTGTGCGACAAGTGCGAAGGCGACCGCAAGGACAAGCCCATGGAGGGCCTCGAAATCATCCGTGGCGCGAAGAAGGCCGAAGGCAAGGACGTGTGGGAAGGCGGCCGCGTGCTCGACCCCGAGAAGGGCAGCGACTACCGCCTGCGCCTGACTCCCATCGACGGCGGCCAACGACTCGAAGTGCGCGGCAGCATCGGCCCCTTTGGCCGCACGCAAACCTGGACGCGCGTCCAGTGAAGGAATCCACCATGTCCCGATTCAACGTCAAGAAAGTCGCCGTGCTCGGCGCCGGCGTGATGGGCGCGCAGATCGCCGCCCATCTCGTCAACTGCAAGGTGCCGGTCGTCCTGTTCGACCTGGCCGCCAAGGAAGGCCCCAAGAACGCCATCGCGCTCAAGGCCATCGACAAGCTCAAGAAATTGAAGCCCGCGCCGCTGGGCGTGGCCGAAGACGCCGAGCTGATCGAGGTCGCCAACTACGACGACGACCTGAAAAAGCTCAAGGGTTGCGACCTGATCATCGAGGCCATCGCCGAGCGCATGGACTGGAAGAGCGACCTGTACGCCAGGATTGCCCCGCACGTGGCCAAGCACGCCATCGTGGCCAGCAACACCTCGGGCCTGTCGATCACCCGCTTGAGCGAAGCCCTGCCCGAGGCGCTGCGNNGCAAGGGCGTGGTGCGCGCCAAGGACACGCCCAACTTCATCGCCAACCGCATCGGCATCGCCGGCATGCTGACGACGATGAAGGAGGTCGAGAAGTACGGCCTGACCTTCGACGTCGTCGACGACCTGACCGGCAAGCGCCTGGGCCGCGCCTCCAGCGGCACCTTCCGCACCATCGACGTGGTGGGGCTGGACACGGTGGGTCATGTGGTCAAGACCTTGCAGGACAACCTGGACGAGAAGACGGATTCGTTCTACGCCAGCTTCGGCACGCCGCCGGTGCTGCAGAAGCTGATCGAATCCGGCCACCTGGGGCAGAAGGCCAAGGCCGGCTTTTACAAGAAGCAGGGCCGCGACATCCTGCGCTTCGACCTGGAAAAAGATGAATATGTGCCCAGTGGCGAAAAGGCCAACGAGGTCTACGGCCGCATGCTGCGCAAGCCCGCGGGCGAGCGCCTGAGGCTGCTGCGTGACAGCGAAGGCCCGCAGGGGCAGTTCCTGTGGGCCATCCTGCGCAACGGCTTCCACTACGCCGCCGTGCACCTCAAGGACATCGCCGAGGCCGCACGCGACGTCGACCAGGCCATGCGCTGGGGCTTCGGCATGAAGCAGGGTCCGTTCGAGCTGTGGCAGGAGGCCGGCTGGCTCGACGTGGCGAAGATGGTTCAGGAAGACATCGACGCCGGCAAGGCGCTGAGCAAGCAGCCGCTGCCCGAGTGGGTGTTCAAGGGCCCGGTGGCCGAGGCCGGCGGCGTGCACACCGAGCAGGGTTCGTGGAACCCGACCACGGGCCAGTTCGAGCCGCGCCGCCAGCTGCCGGTGTATGAGCGCCAGCTGTTTCCCGAACTGCTGCGGGGCGAGGCCGGTCCGCGCCCCGACACGGCCGGCAAGACGCTGCTGGAGACCGACGCCATCCGCGTCTGGACGCTGGACGACGAGGTGGTGATCGCCACGCTCAAGACCAAGATGCGCGCCATCAGCCCTGACGCGGGCGAGGGCCTGATGGAAGCCATCAACCTGGCCGAGGCCGACTACAAGGGCTTAGTTGTCTGGCCGGGCGACGACCCGTTCAGCGTCGGTGCCGACCTGCAGGCCATGCTGCCCGGCTACGTGGCCGGCGGCGCGGGCCTGGTCGATTCGATGGAAAAGGAACTGCAGGAGCTGATGCTGCGCCTGCGCTACGCCAACGTGCCCACCGTGGCCGCCATCCGCGGCATGGCGCTGGGGGGAGGCTGCGAGATGGCGGTGCATTGCGCGAAGCGCGTGGCCATCATGGAGAGCTACATCGGCCTGGTCGAAGTCGGCGTGGGCCTGGTGCCGGGCGCCGGCGGCCTGGCCTACATCGCCCGCCGCGCGGCCGAGAACGCGCAGGCCAGCACCGGCAAGGACCTGCTGCCCTTTCTGACCGAAGGCTTCACGGCCGCCGCCATGGCCAAGGTCGGCATGAGCGCGCTGGATTCGCGCAAGCTCGGCTACCTGCTGTGGAGCGACACCATCGTGCCGCACAAGGACGAGCTGCTGTACGTGGCCATCCAGCAGGCCAGGGCGATGTACGAAGGCGGCTACCGCCCGCCGCTCAAGCGCCTGTTCCCCGTGGCCGGGCGCGACGGCAAGGCCACCATTACCGGCCAGCTGGTCAACATGCGCGACGGCGGCTTCATCAGCCAGCACGACTTCGACATCGCGCTGAAGATCGCCCACGTGGTGACTGGCGGCGACGTCGACCCCGGCACGCTGGTGAGCGAGGAATACCTGATGACGCTGGAGCGCCAGGCCTTCACCTCGCTGCTGGGCCATCCCAAGACGCATGAGCGGATCATGGGGATGCTGGCGACGGGCAAGCCGGTGCGTAACTGATCTGCCCGTCCCGCTCCTTCCCCCTCTGGGGGAAGGCTGGGATGGGGGCCACCCCACATGCAACACCAGACTACGCTTTCCGCTCGTCGAAACGCGCCGGCATTGCGCCGGGCGATGACCGACGCCGAGCGCGCGCTGTGGTCGCGCCTGCGCGGCGAGCAACTGGGTGTGAAGTTCCGCCACCAGCACCCCTTGGGCGGCTACGTCGCCGACTTCGCCTGCCTTGCGCCCCGGCTGATCGTCGAACTGGATGGCTCGCAGCATGCGAACCAGCAAGCGTATGACGACAGACGGGATGCCTTTTTCCGGTCGCAAGGCTTCACGGTGCTGCGCGTCGCTACCGATGCGCCGTTCGTGAATATGGAGGGAGTGCTGGTGAGCATCCTCGATCGACTCGAATCATTGGCGGGCGCGGCCCCCACCCCAACCCTCCCCCAGAGGGGGAGGGAGAAAAACGAAAAGGGCACGCCGTGACTGCACAGCGGCTTGCCACGAACTCCTTCCCCCGCTGGGGGAAGGCTGGGAAGGGCCCTACCCAAGCCCGCCCTTCGACCGCCGCGCCATTACCCCAACCCTCACCCCGCACGAGGGCCTTGAACACCCACGGAGTTTCGCCATGAGCAAACAAATCCAGGACGCCTACATCGTCGC
>JRYL01003494.1_pt1 | contig 22943 bp, 15 predicted proteins | sample 235391 | NCBI WGS metagenome assembly JRYL01 (sample SAMN03074223, study PRJNA261481) | activated sludge metagenome | biome: Wastewater Treatment Plant; feature: Wastewater; material: Activated sludge; isolation source: activated biomass of a wastewater treatment plant treating wastewater from... ...
GTCATCCGCAGGTACGTAAACCGCCTGTACAGATGTAATTGAACCGGTTTTGGTCGAAGTAATTCTTTCCTGCATCGCACCCATCTCAGTTGCCAGTGTCGGCTGGTAACCAACCGCAGAAGGCATACGTCCCAAAAGTGCAGACACCTCAGAACCTGCCTGAGTAAAACGGAAGATGTTGTCGATAAAGAAAAGTACGTCACGCCCCTGACCCGATCCGTCACCGTCACGATAGTATTCTGCAAGTGTCAGACCTGACAATGCAACTCTCGCACGTGCTCCCGGAGGTTCGTTCATCTGACCAAAAACAAAGGCTGCTTTTGATTCTTTAGCAAGTTCTTNNCATAAACTCATCGCCGTAACGGATAATTCCGGCTTCAAGCATTTCACGCAGCAGGTCGTTCCCTTCACGGGTTCTTTCACCCACTCCGGCAAATACAGACAAACCGCCGTGACCTTTTGCAATATTGTTGATCAATTCCTGAATCAATACGGTTTTACCCACACCGGCACCTCCGAACAGACCGATCTTACCGCCTTTCGCATAAGGCTCAATCAGGTCGATTACTTTAATCCCTGTGAATAAAACTTCTGAAGAAACTGATAATTCGTCAAATTTTGGTGCAGGTCTGTGAATCGGCAAGCCGTTTGACTTGTCAACATTCCCCAGACCGTCAATGGCGTCTCCAACTACATTGAACACACGACCGTTAACCGCTTCACCGGTTGGCATCATAATCGGTGAGCCTAGTTCGAAAACTTCCTGTCCTCTTGATAAACCGTCGGTTGAATCCATTGAGATACAACGAACGGTGTCTTCACCAATATGCTGTTCAACCTCAAGAATCAGCGAGTTGCCATCTTCTCTTTTAATTTCAAGCGCATCATAAATTCTTGGAAGAACCTCTGCGTTTTCAAAAACAACGTCGATTACCGGTCCGATGATCTGTGCAATTTTACCTTTTGAATTTGCCATTATTTTTAAGATTAATTCGTTTAAATTCTGTTTTTCTAAATTTGGTGCAAATATAAGCCAATCAACTGATTCAATTCCAATGAAAAATAAGATTTTTATCAGTCCTGTTTCAATTGTCCGAATAAATTATTTTAAAAACTAATCCGCTGATTTGGTTATTGTTGTAAACCGCCACTGATCAGCCGTTCGGGTGCTCAATCCAATTTTGAATAACGGGCAAGCAGTTTTTCAAAATATCTCTGACCGAGAATCCGTTTCAGTGTGATCGAAAATTTCTGAATCGGTTTGCCGACGGTATAATGCGATTTTAAATTTTTTCGGTAAATAAATTTCCCGATGATCGGCACCAGTTTTTCGGTTTTCATTCCGTGATCGACTTCCTCATCAATGATTTCCTGAAGTTTTTTGTATTTCGATTTATAATAAGGCGAAACCGTACTGTAAATCCGGCTGTCAGCAATCGATGTTTTGATGTCGCCCAGGCTGAGCGCAAAAATTTCAACGCCTGTTTTTTGATTTTCAAGCCGCAAAGCTTCTGTCAGCCGGTCGATTACTGATTTTGAAGCAGAATAACAGCCTCTGAATGGCAAACCGTGATTGCTGGCGATCGAAGAAATATTGATGATGTGACCAGAAGCCTGTTTTCTCATCAGCGGAAGAACAGCCTGAATCGTGAAAATCACACCATAGACATTCACATTCAGCAGTTTGTCAAAATCTTCTCTTTGTACATCCTCAACCGTTCCGAGCATACCGATTCCGGCGTTGTTGATCAGTACATCGATCCGACCGGATTCTTCAATGACCAGAGCGATTGACCGAAAAACATTTTCGCGATCTGTCACATCGGTCGGTATGTGTGTAAAATTTGACTGACTGCCTTTTGACCGCGACAATCCGTACACGGCGTGTCCTTTGGCTGCGAAATAGCCGGCCAGTGCTTCTCCGATCCCGGACGAACTGCCGGTGATTACGATTACTTTTTTATCCATTTGTTTCAGGATGCTAAACTAAATAAAATTAAAAAGAAATCCTTTTATAAGTTTTTGAATTGAGCAGTTGCCGGTCTTTTATCTTTTGAAATTATTCCGGTTTTTGATTTGAAAAATCAACGATATCATTGTTGTTTTTCCGCCATTCACGAAATTTCCTGTATGCCTCTTCATCAGACCGGTTCAAATTGCTTCCGCATTTGTGCAGCAGAAATTCAACATACTCAGAGAGCTCTCCCATCATTGAATCGGGAAGCTGCTCAATTTTTTTGTAAAGATTGGCTTTTCCAAAAGCTTCCATAGAGATTTGATTTGTAACAAAATTAGTTAAAATCGGTTCAACTTAAAAATTACAAGTGTATAATTCTCAAACAGAGCCTTTTGCTCCATAATGACTTCGATATCTTCATCAAGCCAGTCGGTATCGAAAAATTTCTTTTTTGTAATAATTTTGGTTTCGGGTTTTGATTCAAGAAATTCAAAAATCTGCTGTTTGGTTTCTTTGATCTGATAAGTTCTTTCAAAATTAAAAAGCAGTGCCGGGTCATATCCTTTATAAATGATCACATCATCATCCGGTTTCATCACCTCTTTTGCCATCACCGCCGGACTCTTCATCGAAAGTCCGGGATAAATAAACTGAAACAGTTCAAGCGAGAGAAACATAAAACAGGCACCCAATGCCAGCGTGCTTTCAAATAATTTTTTACGTTTTAGATAATACAATGACAAAGCAGTTCCTGCAGGAAGTATCGCCAGCTGAATCGATGAAAGATGAACGCTGTAAAGTTCGGGTTCTATATATGCCAATAAAATATAAGCGGTAACCGGTATCAGAACCGTAATTCCAAACAGCACCCACAAACTGATTCGATAGCCTTTCAGCCCGATTTTTTGATTCAAAACTTTTTTCAGATAAAATGCAATCAGCACTGCAACAAACGGATAGGCGGGCATCGGATAGTTGGGCAGTTTTGTAAATGAAATACTGAAAAACAGTATAAATACAGAAGAAAGCACAAATGAGAACAGTATAAAATCATCTGACTTTCTGTGTTTCCAACTTTGTACAAATCCCTGAATGATAAAAAATGAAAACGGAAGCAAACCGAGGATGACAAACAACCAGGTGACGATCGGCAGTCCACCGTGACCTTCCATTTCGCTGCCAAAACGACCGAGATTATGATCAAGAAAAAAACCTTTTGTAAATTCTCCGTTCGTCAGCTGATGAACTCTGACAAACCAGGGAGCGGAAATCAGCAGAACGATCAGACCGCCGATGACGGGTCTGAGTCTCAATATATTTTTTAGTTTTAATTCTTTTTTGAATATTAAAAACACAAATACGGTCAATCCCGACAAAACGATTGCCACCGGACCTTTTGCCAAAACCGCCAGACCGATTGAAACATAAAAAAGAAGTCCGCTGCTGTGTTTCCGGTTTTTGTAGAAATCATAAAAATTAAACAGTCCGAAGCTTAAGAAAAAAATCAGATAGGGATCCGGGACCGCCAGATGAAATTCCTGCACAAAAAAGATGGACGAGCAAAGGATGAAGGCCGTGATTGCAGCAATCTTTCGACCCAAAAACTTTTTTGTAAAATGATAGGAAGAAATGATGGTGAGCACACCAAACAAGGCAGAAAAAAAACGTGCTGCAAAAGCATTGATTCCAAAGATTTTATAAGAAATCATCATCAGCCAATAATGAAGCGGCGGTTTGTCAACCCTCAATTCGCCGTTAAAAACCGGAACCAGCCAGTTGTTGCCAATCAGCATTTCACGCGCGGCTTCTGCATTTTTGGCTTCGTCGAGAATAAAAACCCTTGTTCCTCCCAAATTGATAAAGCACAGCATCCCTGCGGCAAACAGAATTAAAAAATAATAGAAATATCCGCTTTGGGAATCGAGTCTCATCAATTTTGTTTTATCTTAGCCTTGTCATTTTTCAATGGCTAAATTAGGAATTAAAAATGATTGAAAATTTAATTTCCGAAAAGTTATCGGTGGTCGTTCCGGTCTATAATGAAGAAGAAAATGCAGCGCTTCTTGTCGAAAGAATAAACAGCGCACTCAAAGGGAAAGATTATGAGATCATATTGGTCGATGACGGCTCCACAGATGCCACCAGCCGGATTATCAAAGAACTTGACGACCCGAAAGTCGTGCTCATCCAACTGAAAAAAAATTACGGTCAGAGTCTTGCTTTGGCTGCCGGAATCGACTATGCCAAAGGCGATTACATCATCACCATGGACGGCGATCTTCAGAACGATCCGGACGATATACCAATGATGTACAACAAGGCAAAAGCTGAAGATTGGGATGTGGTAACCGGAATCAGACAAAAAAGAAAAGACAATTTCATTCGTACTTTTCCATCAAAAATTGCAAACCGGATCATCAGAAAGACGACCAAACTCGATATCAAGGATCACGGCTGTGCACTGAAAGTTTTTAACCGGGAAACCGCAAAAGAACTGAATCTGTACGGAGAAATGCACAGATACATCACACTGCTTGCGTTTCTGAACGGTGCCAGAGTTACCGAAGTCAATGTCAGACATCATCAGCGACAGTTTGGAAAATCAAAATACGGACTGGGCCGGACGACCAAGGTCATCAACGACCTGATTCTGCTGCTGTTTCAAAGAAAATATTCTCAAAAACCGATTCATCTGTTTGGCAATTTCGGTTTTTTTTCATGTTCGGTGGGCGGATTGATTTTGGTTTATCTGCTGTTTGTCAAATTCGCTTTGGGTGAAGACATCGGAAACCGTCCGCTGCTGATTCTGGGAATACTGCTGATGTTTCTCGGCGTACAGTTTTTTACGACAGGCATCATCATCGATCTGCAGATGAGGACCTATTTTGAATCGCAGCAGAAAAGACCTTATAAAATCAGAAAAATATATATCGGTGAAACCGAAACTGAGAAAACAGCTGACAACAATTCTTAAAATTTCTGTCAGCGTCTTACTGATCTGGCTGGTATTCAGCAAACTCAACTGGAACGAGGTCGGCAGACTACTGCAGGTTGCCAATTTGATCTACTTCGGTCTGGCGATTATTTGTTTTTTGGCTTCACAGTTGATTTCGGTTCTGAGATTTGATCTCTTTATCAGAAAAATCGGAATTCGGATGAGCTTTCAGGTTAATATCCGGCTTTATTTGTTGGGAATGTTTTATAATTTTTTTCTGCCCGGCGGTGTCGGCGGAGATGCCTATAAAGTTTATCTGCTGAACAAATCGCATCAGAAATCATTTAAAAAAATAGGTGAAGTTGTCTTTATCGAAAGATTTATCGGGGTGGTCGCCATCGGTTTTCTTGCTTCCATGCTGATCATGTTTATTGAAACACCGCTCAGCCGGTTTTGGAATATCGGAATCGGAGTCTGCGGATTTGCGGTAACGCTGATTATACTGAAATGGGTGATCAGATATCTGCACAGCCACAAAAAGAGAGTTTATATCGTATTTGCTTATTCGATTCTGATACAGCTGTTTCAGCTTGGCTGTGTGTTTTTAATACTGAAATCATTCCATATCGATGATCATTACCTTATATATCTGCTGCTGTTTCTTGTATCAAGTGTGCTGTCGGTGATTTCGTTTGCAGGAATCGGAATTCGGGAAGCCGTTTTTTATTACGGTGCACACTGGTATGACTTCAATCCGGATATTTCGGCAAGTGTAGCGCTTTCATTTTCAATATTTACTGCAATTTTATCTTTTGCGGGAATCATTTGGCTTTTTGGCGGAATCAGACTTGAAAACAGGCAAAAACAAAATGATGCAGAGTTATAAAATTTAGGATTCAGGATATTCAACTGGTTGTTTTTAAACTTTTAAACAGTTTTCAGGAAAACTGCCCTTTTTGATAAAAGGATTCAACCCGCTATGGTTCAGTGAAAAAAAAAATCAAATAAAATTGGTTATTAACAAAATAACTGTACTTTTGTATCACCAAACCTAAACCAAAAATGATTAACCTGCCTACTTCTTACCCGGAAGGAAGATATTCCTTGGGGTTCGTGAAAAAGTTTATCACCAGATTCTTCTTGTTTTCTATTCTGATTACTTCCACCGGTTTTGTATATGCACAAAATGCTGTCTGTAAGCCCGAAACCTGGACTTCAGCAAAGGAATTGTACATCAATCGTGTTAAATTCAGCAGTGATCTCACTTCCGAGATTGAAATGACCAGCGGTTATTTTAACGGCTTCCAGGATTTTACAATCTGGGAAGAAAAAGCAAAACAATATCCGGGTGGAACAATCAATGTCAAGGCCGAAGGAGACAAAACTGCAAGATACAAAGTCTGGATTGACTGGAACAAATCCGGGAGTTTTGAAGAACCACTTGAATTGGTATATGACAGTGAAACAGGTGTTGATTTTGCAAGTTTCAGCATTCATATACCTGAAGGCACCATTCCGGGAAAATATAAAATAAGAATTCGAAATGCATACGGAATTGAGTACTTGGGTAATGTACCTACCGGCGAAATGGACTATGAAATGGCTTATTCTCCATGTGAGCCTCTTAAAAGTTATACTGATTTTAATGGCAATGGCTGGAAATTTTATGGCGAAGCAGAAGATTATGAATTTGAAGTGATTGCTTCTCCTTTCTGTTTTCCGCCTGTGATTTCCGCTGCCACAAATATCACGCATCTGACTGCCAATCTGAATTGGGGAGCTTCAGGCAAAGGTGCTGCTCCGGTTTCTTATGACATCGAATGGAACAATACCGGATCATTTGACGGTAATCCTGAGATTTCGGGAATAAACGGAATTTCACAAACCATCAGTGAGCTGCATTCGGGAACCGAATATTATTACAGAGTCAGAACCAACTGTGCAGAAGAAACAAGCAGCTGGACACTGCCCGAATCATTTGTAGCAGGAAGTTATACACCGGTCGAAGTAAGCGGTTTCAACGAAGATGTGATTGCAAACGGAAANNAACCACTACATCTGTTGACAGTCCGATCGGTCCGAATCTAAACAATGTTTTGGCGGTCAACGGATCATTCCTCAACGGTATAAGCATACTGAACGGTTTGCCTCAAAATGGTGTCCTGAAAAATACAAACGGAACTCAGGCTCCTTATGAATTAAAATATTATCTGCAGGATTATTCAACTTTTAATTCGCTGCGAATCAACAATCAGAACACTCAGACACTTACATTGAACAATCCGATGGAGCTGACCACTCTTTATCTGGCTGTTACAGGCAGCAACGGTCAGCCCAACCTGAATATCGAAGTGGTTTATCAGACCGGCAGCAGCGACATCTTCTCAGATGTTGCAGTAAATGACTGGGACGGAAATTCACCTTATATTGCAGTAGCGGGATCAAAAATTGGCAGAACCCTATATTCAGGCCCGATTTATTCAACCGATAATCCAAGAATTTATCAGGTAGAATTGGTTGATCTTGACTACAACAGAAAAATCAGTCAAATTAAAATCACCTCGACAAATTCAACTTCAACTCAAAATATTGCAAACATCTTTGCTGTCAGTGCAGCACCGAGAGGTCCGAAAATTCTTTCTGTATCAGAAAATAAATTCTGCAGCGGAGAATCGGTTTCTGTCAGTGCAACTGCAGAAGCAGACATCAACTGGTATTTGGAAGAAACAGGCGGTACACCGATTAAAACTACAGTTTCGGGAGAAAGCTGGAGTCCGGTTGTAACAGAAACAACTACCTTCTATGTGGAAGCCGACAATGGAATTTTCCACGGAAAAAGAGTTCCGCTGACCGTCAGTCTGAGCGATGTTGATCTGATTGCTGACAACAGTGATTGGAGCGTTGCAGCAAGCTGGTCAAACAATGAAGTTCCTACAGCTGAAAATTGTGTAAGAATTCCAAACGGAAAAACAGTTTTTGTTGACACTGCTGAGGCAATTGCAAAAAATCTTACAGTTGAAGACGGTGGAAGTCTGACCGTTAAAGAAGGAAGCGTACTGAAAGTAACCGACTTTATCAGCAACGGTGAAAACAACCGTGACAATTTCGTTATTGAAAAAGATGCAAATCTGATTCAGATCAATGATGACGCAGTTAATACCGGTGCTGTAAGTCTGAAAAAAGAATTTGTATTCTCTGTGGCAAGAAAACAATACAATTTTGTAAACTCTGCTCTGGTAGGTCAAAATCTGAAAACCATCTATCCGGGTGCCACTTATGCACTCAGATATGATGAAGCAACCGATTATTTTGTAAATACAGACGGCAGCTATGTACCGGGAAGAGCTCTGGCAATGAAAGAAGGTCAAACCGGAAACGGAGAGGCTGTTTTCAAAGGTGTTCCTTTTAACGGTGAATTGGATTATGAACTGACCAAAAACGGACAGGGCTATAATCTGGTTGGAAATCCCTATCCTTCAAATTTGGATTTGAGTCTGCTTTATGCTGCAAATATGGATGTGATGAGCCCAAATGTTCAGTTCTGGGACAACAGAAACAATGTCATATTTGAACAGCAGGGCTCAGGCTACCAAGGCTATCAGTATGCGCTTTACAATATATATACCGGCGCAGGCGTTGCAGCGCCCAACACACCCCAATATGGAGAGGAGGATTCAAAAGTTCCGGACGGTATCGTTAAGGTAGGAAACGGTTTCCTTGCAAAGGCAAATCAGCCGGGTACCATCCATTTTGACAATTCAATGAGAGTTGCTGCCAATGGTCCTGATTATTACGGTAAAGAAAACGGAACCAATTCAGGAACCGACCGTTACTGGCTGACCATGACCTCTCCAAACAATATAGAAGTGATGACTGCAGTCGTTTACTTCCAGGGCGGAAGAGACGAATACTGGCTGGATGATTCGGACACAATGGGTAACTCAGATGATATCTTTACCATGGCTGAAGATTATCAGGTGGTTATCCAGGGAAGAGCGCCGTTCAGAGCTTACGATCAGGTTCGTTTGGGTTACAGAGCTTATCAGGCGGGCACCTATATCTTTTCGATTTACGATCAGGAAGGCGTGTTTGCCGACGGACAGAAAATCTATCTGATAGACAAACTGTTGAATACGACTGTATGTCTGAGCGACAAAGCGTATAAATTCCAGACAAGAGCAGGAGAATTTGAGGACAGATTCCTGATCGTTTATACAAAAAATACAATCACAAGTGTAGATATTTCAATTGCAGGCAATCAAATTGGATTTGCCAAAAAAGACAACCAGATCGTAATCAATTCATCAATCGATCAGATCGCTGAGGTGGAAATGTTCAATCTGGCAGGCCGTCCGATTTACAGCAAAACAGACATCAACAGTAAGGAACACAGAATCCCGACTGCGATGTACAGCAAACAGATCGTGGTTGTAATCGTTAAAACAGTTACCGGGGAAACGGTTTCGAGAAAATTCATTAATAATTAATACCAACCTAATTATTTTTGAAAAGGAGGAAGCCTCATTTTGAATGAGGCTTCCTTATTTTTTTCAATAGATTCTGATTTTATTTATCGGCTGATTCCTCCGGATTCAGATTATCGATTGATTGAGATTCATCCGGCGGCAAAATCCAATTTTCTTCTGCATCCCACATTGAACGAATGTTGATCAGATCGGGATAAACAAATGCAGGTTCGGGATATCTTCTTTCAAAAAAATCACCGGTATCCCAAAATCCGTTTTCATTTTCATCCACAAAAATTCTGAAATAATATTTCCCGGGATTCAAATAATTGTACACAAACTCGGTCTGATCGGTATACTGTTCATCCAGGACTTCATCCTTTTCACTCATCAATTTCAAAAAGAAAGGATGTTTTGGCGGATTGCTCAGTATCAGCTTCAGATTACCGTAATCATTTCTTGTTTTCACACTGAAACTGTATTTCAAAGTATCATTTGTTTCGCCAAAAAAATCGGTCAGCGCACCGGGATAGAATTCTATATCGTATTTTGAATTCAATTCGATCGGAAAATCGACCGTGAAAGCATTTTCATTTTTTGTGTCCGGAATCAGTTTCGGACTGATCTGAATCGTATCTTTAAAAACCGAAACAAAAGAGGAATCCAGTCGGCTGATCGGATAATTTGCTGTCAGCTTCACCTTTCTGCCGGGTACAAAACTCAATTTTTGTTTTGATTCAATTTTCAGTTTATGGGTCTGTGTAGGATTGTAAACCAAAGAAACTGAATCTGTCCGATCCTTGTGTCTGACTGCAAATTTGATTCTTTTTGCCTTTGCGCCGATCGTATCAATTGCCGGATTGAACCAGAAATTGAGCGAATCGCTTTTTGGCAGATAAGGAATTTTTGAAGTTGTAAAATCAAAATCCACCGGTTCTATTTCCACCTCATCCGGCTGACCGTTGAATATAAAAACCAGCTGGCCGTAGCCTTTCTGTTCCGCTTTATCAACCCGATACGCAGGCTGCTGATCAAAAAGGACAATATTCATCGTCCGGTCAGAATCCAGATCCAGCGGCTCATTTGAGAATCCGATTTTTTCTTTTGACGGATCAAACTGCATATTTTCAATCTCATCATTGAATGCAATCAGCTGATATTTTCCGGAATGCAGATAATTCAGTTTGAAAGTTCCGTCATCACCAGGTCTGGCTACATAAAACGGTTTTTGTTTTAAAATAATGCTGTCGTTGTACAACGAATCGATCGGATAAAGGCCAACGACCAGATTCTTGGGCAGTTTGCGCTCAGAAAGCACACTTGCCTTGCCCGACACCATCAGCGAATCGATAAAATCTCCGGTCGAAAAAACAAAATGGAAATCTTTGAGTGCATTTCCCTCGTTGTTGTCCTGAATCGCATTCCCAAAATTGATGTTATAAGTCGTATTTTCTTTCAGCGGATCATTCAGTTTGATTCTCACCGTTTTGGCAGCTGAACCTGTCGGCTGAAAATTGACCGAATTTCCGAGTGAAGGCGAAGCAATCACATTGTTCTGCTGATCTTTCAACACCACGTATTCATCAAAATTGATTTTAATTTCGGTCAAATCGGTTGGAACATTCAGAGACAGCGTATCGGGCGTTGAATTCAAATATTTGGGCGGTGTTTCATCTTTTGGCCCGCCCGACGGAGTTCCCTGTCTGGCACAGGAAAGCGTCAGAGTCAGCAGGATTGAAATTATTGAAATTCGACCAAACATAATCGGCTGCAAGATAAACAAAATCAAAGTTTAATCTGAAACAGCATTTCCAATTATTTTGAGGCGATGCCAACAAACTTCAGTTTCAAAGATTTGAACCGCTCCGCTTTAATCTCTAATTTTGGCTTTTTAATTGTAAAAAAATGTCGCTTCAATTATACAATCCGTTTGAAACCTATCATTTTGATGATCATACCTGTTTTTTGTCGGGTGACGATCTGACCGGCAATGATGAGGTCATCACCGTTTTTCCCGAATGGGTGCTTGACCGTTTTGACTATCGTGACAAAAAGTTTGAAATGATGGATTCTGTCAATCATACAACATACGGCTCTATGACATTGCCCTGTTCAGATCGTGTGAAAAATGCATTTGAGAAGCTTGATCTGGAAATCAAAGAAGCGTTTGACAAAGGTTTTGAAGCGGTCAATTCACTGGACAGTCAAAAACTTTTTCTCTGGTCCGGCAGAATGGTGTACGGAATTTTGTATCATGAAATGCTGCTTGAGAAAAATAGAGCAGACGAACAGGAAATCAAATTTGAACTTTCTGATACTTTGAAAGAAAGATTCGGTTATTTTCATCTGATGCTTCAGTCCTTGATTTCACCGGTTCATTTTACCCAAAACAAGCCCTGGAGCATTTCAGTGGTTCAGCTCAAATATTCGAAGGATATTTTCAATTATCGGGATGATGCAATTAATCTGATATTTTCTCTGGGCATCAACGGTTTCGGCATCATTGCCATCCTTCAGGACAACGGTGTGCTTTACAATGAATACAAAGAAATTTTGTCAAAAACGAAAGGGCATGTCCTTCATCCGATACAGTTTGAAGAATTGTGCGCCCGATTCCTGTATTCAAATTATCTGCTGCAATATTCCAAAAAATTTAAAATTACAGGTGACGGCAAAAGTATTAGCATTGACGCACTTCCGGTGGTTCAGCAGGGCAGCAAACCAATTTTCAGACCCTGGAAAGACAAAATTTTTGGTCAGGTATTGCACGATTACTGGTCTCCCTGGGGATTTACCGAAAAAGAGATTTTTGGTTCTCAAAGCATTCCGGTCAGTTTTCTTGAAAACAATTATACCTATGAACTGATCGATCCGGAAAGTATCAATCTTCCGTTTTAATCTGAATCATAATCATTCTCTGTAAAAATAAAAGAGCCCCCGACTTGGAGGCTCTTCTGTTTTATGGTTAAACTATAATTTACTTCTTAAGAACTTTAAATGTTCTGACTTTACCGTCTGCAAAATGAACTCTGAACAGATAAGTTGCAGAACTCAATTGAGAGATGTTGATCTGACCCTGATTGAGTTTCTGATCTGCCATCACTTTCTGTCCGGCGAGATTCATCACTTCAATCGTTTTGATCTCTTTCTGACTTTGAATGTTGAGTACACCCTTGGTCGGATTCGGCCAGTAGCTGAAGTCATAAGAATTAATGTCGCCTGTACCAAGACTCTGAACGTTGATTGAGTAATCTTCGATCTGACCGAAGGTATAGCTTCCGCAAGGATCGGTCGGTGAACTGTTGAAGTTCTTGATCACTCTCATTCTGGTCACACCGATTACTGCATCTGCAGGTACGGTGATTTCGCCTGTCGCCTGCTGACCGTCTGTACCGGTTGAATCGTAGATTGATCCGATCTCATACATCTCTGAAGTTTCAAAGGTTCCGTTCTGGTTCCAGTCAACCCATACTGTAAAGTAATTGGTCCATGCCCCTGCGGTGTTGCCCTCGAGTGCGATCGGATAAGTAACAGTCTGATCCACATTGCCGACAATCGCAGTGAAGTCTTCATAGCCAACCGTGCTGTTCGGATCTGAAGAGTTGTCGATGTCTGCAAATACTACTCTTGTGATCGGTTCTACGATCAGGACCTCAGGTTCGCAATAAACTTTTTCAACTGTGAATATGTCGGTAGTTGACAGTGCCGTCTGACCCGAGTTTGTACAGGTTACTTCAAGTCTCCATTCCACTTCAGTTCCGATTTCACCCGGTGCGGTAGCGATGTATGAAGAATAACTGCTCATTGCAGCTCCTTCGTTCACCCAGCCTGCGCCGTCGGTATTTGACTGCCACTGATAAGTCAGTCCGTTGCCGATGGTATAACCGGTTGCAGAAACAGTATAAGTAGATCCCGGGTTGCCGTGATCAGGAGTCACTGTTACCGTACCGCCTTCAGGTGTACCTGTACAGTCTTCGAGCTCTTCAATCACTATGGTGTAATCTTCACCCTGTCCAAACGAATAGATTCCGCAAGGATCGGTTGGTGAAGAACCGTAGTTTTTAATCACTCTCATGGTGGTTGTACCCAACGGTGCTCCCGAAGGAATCAGTATGCTGGCTGTTGCCTGCTGACCGTCTGTTCCGGTAGAATTGTAAATCGATCCGATTTCATACATTTCACTGCTTTCGTAAGTTCCGTTCTGGTCAAAGTCGATCCAGATGGTGAAATAGTTGGTGAAAGGACCGTTTGTATTTCCTTCAAAGGCTGCTTCGTATGTTACACCCGGCGCCAGATGACCTGTGATTGAGGTGAAATCCTCCAATGCAGGAGATCCGTTTACANNTCAGCTTCCCAAGCGCCTCCAAGTTCGCTGGTTACGATCGGATCACCGAGTGAACCGACTGTGGTAATCTCCCAGAATGCTGCACCGCCTCCGGTGTTGGCCTCAGGCTGCATCCAATAGTGCCCTTCTGTAAAGGTCAGGTTCACGTCTGCAAAGGTTGCATACACAATGTATCCGAAGTTTCCGCCGATAGCAACAGTTGTTACAGGAACGTCAGTCAGCGACTCAATGATGGTGCTGCCAGGTTTGCCGCCGTCATCTTCATAGAAGTTGAAGTTCATGGTTGCAAAATGATCTGACGCAAATACGTTAAGTTCGATCTGCTGAATATTCAGCGTGTTGCCTGCTGATACAAAGAAGTCGTCTGCGTTTCTAAAGTTGCCGCCTGCAATGATGTTGAATCCGTTTTCAAATCCGTTGCTGTCGTCACCCTGATCGCAGTCTTCATTGCTGGTTTGTTCAACCACTCTGAAGGTATAATCTTCAGCTTCTCCGTAACCCATACTGCCAAGTCCGCCGCATGGAAGCGGGTTGGATGACAGCCAGTTGCCGACAATTCTCATTCGATAATCACCTGCAGGTGTGCCTGCAGGAACTGTGATGGTTCCGGTTGCACCGTTGACATAACCTCCTGAATTGAATACATGGTGGTCTCCGTCAGCAAAACAGAAGTCGCTTCCGCTCCAGTCAACCCAGATACCATAGCCCTGGCTTGAATTAACACCTGTGATTTCAAACTGAATTTCTCCGCCGGCTACCTGAGACACGAACATTGAAGTATAATCGGTGTACTGACCCGGACCTGTGCCCGAATTGTCAATATCGGCAACTCCGCCTGTGGTTACAAAACTGTCAATACCGTAAGATGTATTGGTAGATGTTACCACACAGTAATCACCGCCGCCAGAAAGGTTCATTGCCTCAACAGTTGATGTACGGCAGGAATTCTGTGTTGAACATTCTTCATCTGCTGCGATATGCATATACAGATTTCCTGAATTTGCAGCAGTTACCGTAACCGGAGTGATTCCGGCTGCAACGACCGGTCCGTCAAATGTTCCTTCTCTGATGGTCAGATAGTCAGTTGCGATGCTTGATGCAAACTGATATTCAGTTCCGACTGTTACACCGGTCACTGTAGCATATTCACCCGCATAATTACAGGTGGTGATGGTAACCAGCGGATTACAAATGTCTGCTGGTGCAGCTGCACTTCCATATCCGGATGAGAACAGACAGCCTTCAGGCTCTCCGCCGCCACCGTCGCAGATGATTTCAACATTATCTATAAACGCACGTTTTGCTGAGGTTTCAATTTTCAGATTTGAATCGGCAGCAACTCCTGTAAAGGTAGCAGTCACCTGTTCAAACGGATCTGCCATTTTCGCGGTATAGCTGAGTGTCTGATTCTGTCCGTCAATGCTGACTATCAGATCTCCTTCCACATTGGTCCAGCCTTTTACCATAATATTTACGGTGATGTCGCCTGTAACTTCGGTTAGAGCTCTTGACTCAATAAATCCGGTCAGTGAGCCGGTACCCAATTTAACAGCACCGCCTGCCTGATATGCTTTTTCAACTGTCGGGAAGTTGGTGTTTCCGTTCCATATTGTACCCGAACCGCCTGTGGTAGTGTTGTTACCATTGGTGATGTCAGCAAAATCTTCTGTAAAACATGCGTCAGAACCGCCGCCTCCATCTTCTGCAACAGTCAGCTGGAAGCTGCAGTTTGCTGAATTTCCTGAAGTATCCGTAACCGTAAACTGAATGGTGTGTACACCCGGATTCATTGAAGTTCCGGCAACAGGATTTTGAGTTTGGGTGCCTATTGAAGAACAGTTATCGCTAGCGGTCACATCTCCGTTTGCCCAATAATCAGGCAGTGTATAAGTGCCACCCGCAGGAATGCTTACAGACATATCTGAAGGACAGTTGATCACCGGAGCAACTGCATCTGTTACAATCACATTGAAAGAACAGCTGGTTACATTTCCTTCACCGTCATCTGCTTCAAAGGTTACCACATTGGTTCCCACAGGGAACGCACTGCCTGATGGCAGACCCTCGGTTTGGGTTACTGTAATCGGAGCCGGATCCGGAACACCTTCTACTTCAACACTGTCAATCCATACACCTGTTGATCCGACTGAAGAATCAGATCCCATTCTCCATCTGAATTTAACGGTCTGGCCGTTCATTGAAGCATTCAGATTGACAACCGCATTTTTAAATGTAGTTGCACTTCCTGACCATGCCTGTCTTCCGCCCAGCGGATTTCCAAAGAAGGTGCTCAGTGTGTGGGTATAACCGCCTGAAGCAAAGGTTCCTCCACCGTTCAGTATATCTTTCCATGTGGCACCGTTGTCGGTTGTATATTCAAGTACCGCACCGTCATAACCACTTTCACAGACATGTCTGATATCAAATTTAAGTTTTGCGCTTGTGCTTGCAATCTGGAATTCGGGTGAGGTAAGTGATGACAGACTCAATGAACCGAGATTGGCAGCAAATGCAGAATTGGGTGACGAAGAAGACTGTGTATTGACTGTTTTCCAGTTGTTTGAGGTTCCCTGATCGGTCTGGGTAGTCCAGCCGGCAGGAAGATTCGGAACACCTACGCCATCGAAGTTTTCACCATTCAATATTGTACAGTTTCTAATTGCTTCAGGAGTTGCAAAGCTGACCTCAGCCGAACAGTCGCCTCCGGTTGCTTCAATTTCGATATCTGCCGGACAGTCAAACAGGATTGCTGCAGTTACTTCGATCTCGTCGCTTGCAGAAGATGCATCTGAGCACTGCGTAGCAGGAACCGAATAAGTGATGGTGTGTACACCAACTCCTGCAACTGAAGGATCAAACGAATATGTCATTCCGTTTCCGTTATCGGTCACACCCGGTCCGCTGTAAACACCGCCCATTGGGGTTCCACCGCTCAAACCGGTCATGATTCCTCTGTCTTCGCAAACATCTGCAGGCGCTGTAAACGCAGCAGTTGCTGATGGTGTATCGAAAGCTTCGGTACCGTCATTTTTATTTCCTGACGATCCCTGATTTGCACTGTATCCTCCAAGACCTCTTTTTGCAAAGGCATCCCAGATGATACATTGGTTGGCACCGCCGTACAACATTTGGTCAGCCAAAAGGATTGCATCTCTTCCGTCAACAAATCCCGGACTGCATGGCTGCAGTGCAAGACCTTCAACCACCAGTTGGAGTGCTATATTGTTTCCTCCGGTACCATGGTATATATCAGGATCAAATCCGTATTCGTCGATCAGTCCCCATGTCATTTCCCAAAGCATTGCACACCAGACACTGCCCACTCCGTGAGGAGCTACTTCAGTTTTGATACTGTTATAGGTGTGCGGATTGACACTCATATTGGTTGAATACGGATAGGTTCTGATTCCAGGACCGCCTGCGCCTTCACCAAACAGATAGGTTCCTACACCTCTCGAATCTGAGCCCTGGTCACCTGTACGCATGGTCAGCATCAGACCAAAATAATCACTCCATCCTTCACCCATCTGCTCCTGATTGTTCAGACAGCTGGTGTTTGAAGGACCGCCGGTCAGACGATTTGAAATTCCATGGCCGTATTCGTGAGCAATTACCATATTGTCAAAATCACCGTCTCTGTTTCCGCAAATGTACATCTGCATTCTTGGAAGGCTGCCGTCCGGCGGAGTTGAGAAGTTGGCATTACAGGTACCGCTTCCGTCCTGTGCCTCTGCTCGTACATAATCATTTCCTAGACCACCTTTTCCGTAGTTGTTCTGTTGGAAGTTACCGGCTACTTCATTGAATCCGTATTCATAAAATACATCGTGAATGATGTTGTTCCAGTAAAACAGATTGGTAATCGCAGCATCTTCTGACTGATCGCCGGAAGAATAATTCATATTGTACGGAAAATCAAAGATCAGACTGGAACCGCCATCCGGCTGGTATCCGGAATGATCTCCGTCTTCGTATGCATTTACGTTGTTTCCCCTTGTGGTTGTGTATTCATGACCGGGAGAACCGTTGGTGTCATGCCATCCGTAGGGAGAAGCATTGAAATTTACTTCATCGTCTGCAATCACCATTGTTCTGCCGCCATAAAGCGGACTTTCAAGCGGTCTTGCAAACACATTGTAGGTTCCTGCCACATTTGGATTAAAATTAAACTGTGGTGTAAACGGACTGTAATTGATTTTTCCAAAACCGGGTGTAAAACTGTCGGTTACAGAAAAGCCAAAATCACATGAATTGGTCCAATTCACCTTATCGATAATCTTTCCGTTTTTGGCATCAACTCTTACATTGTACCATTCGGTCTGACTGACAGCTTCGATAGAAATGTCCCAAACCAGACTGATGTTTCCGTTCTCGTCTGCAAAGTACATCAGACGCGCCGGAATGTCGCTGAGCGAGATACCTCCGTCACTGATCATTGATTTTTTATCGGCAGTAAGACTTTGGGAAACCACACTGAATCCTTTGGTCGGGTGATAACCGAGCTGCATGGCTGCAGAGCTCACTGCCTGAACAGCATCAATCTGTGGGGAAGCCGGTGATTGGCTGCCTCTCTTTTGAATGCTGTTTAAAAATTTGTTGCTGACTGAGGCAACTTTTCCTGTTTTTGATAAATGGATTGAAGACTCTGTCCCAATCACTTCAAGACCGTTTAAGGTCTGTCGCAAATAAATATGCTGGATTCCATTCTTTGTGTTCGAATAGAAATCCGTGAGTTCAAAATTCAGATCATCGGCAGAAAGTGTCTTGTCCGTACCGGACTGAGACAGTGCGCGATGAACCATGTCGTTGGATGGCCGATTGGATATCTGACCAAATAGACTGACCCCCGACAGCAATATCGCCAGGGATACTAATCTGGTAAATCGTTTAAACATTTTACGGAATTTAGTAAGTTAATTGAACCAAATATATAAATTAATATTATTCCCGCTTTCGTTGCAGACCGCATTTTTTAAAAAAAGAATGTGATTTCCAAAGGAAGCAAAGAAAAAGACTTTGAATATCAGTTTTCTGATTTCGCCCTTTCCCAGAGCGCATCCTGCTCTTTCAGAGAAAGTTGAGAGATATCCCTGCCTGAATCTTCAGCCATTTTCTCAATTATTTTGAAACGATCAATGAATTTCTTGTTGGTCCGCTCCAAAGCATCTTCGGGATTGATTCCGGTGTATCTGGCATAATTCACCAGCGAAAACAGCAAATCTCCAAATTCCTGTTCACGTTTTTCGGGATCGGTTTCAGATTTGAATTCTTCAATTTCCTCCAAAACTTTTGACCAGGTATCTTCAGAATTTTCAAATTCAAAACCGACACCCTTAACTTTTTCCTGAATCCTGAATGCCTTGACCACAGCCGGAAGTGATTTCGGAACGCCTTCAAGCACAGACTTTCTGCCTTCTTTCAATTTCAGCTTTTCCCAATTCCTTTTGACTTCTTCTTCGTCATTGACAGAGGTATCACCATAGATGTGAGGATGTCTGTAAATCAGTTTTTCGCTGATTCCGTTCAGCACATCTGCCACATCAAAATCATTGGTTTCGGAAGCAATTTTTGAATAAAATATCAGATGAAGAAAAAGATCGCCCAACTCTTTTTTGATTTCCTGTTTGTCATCATCCAAAATCGCATCAGACAATTCATACATTTCTTCTATGGTCAGATACCGAAGTGATTCTGTGGTCTGCTTTCGGTCCCAGGGGCATTTTTCCCTGAGCTCGTCCATGATGTCAAGCAGTCTGTTAAAAGCTTTGAGCTGTTCTTCCCGAGAATTCATATTTTGACTGTATTCCTTTTGAAATTATTGAGGTCTAAAGTTAGAAATTAATTTCCCAAATCAATTTGAAACAGCTGAAATTTTTCGGAAAATCAACGCTGCTATTATTTTTTAACCGATCATTAATCAATCTGAATATTAGACAGATTATCATTGAAAAACTGCTACTTTTGCATTTCCAACAACAAAAACAATGGAAAATAAAATAGCAGTGATCGGTCTCGGTTATGTGGGACTTCCGCTGGCAAGACTTTTTGCAACCAAATATAATACGGTCGGATTTGACATCAATCAAAAAAGGNNACTGTATGTTACCGATCAGCTCGATGATATTCGCGACTGCAATATTTATATCGTAACCGTCCCCACTCCGGTTGACAAAAACAACCGACCCGATCTGGATCTGCTGATCAAAGCAAGTCAGAGTGTCGGGAAAGTGATTAAAAAAGGAGATATCGTTATTTTTGAATCAACTGTTTATCCGGGCGCAACCGAAGAGGAATGTGTACCCGCCATTGAAAAAACTTCGGGGCTGAAATTCAATGTCGATTTCTTTGCAGGTTATTCACCCGAAAGAATCAATCCCGGCGATAAAAATCATACGGTCGAAAAGATACTGAAAGTGACTTCGGGTTCAACACCTGAAGCTGCACAGAAAATCAATAATCTTTATGCATCTGTCATTCAGGCAGGAACTTATCTGGCACCAAACATCAAAGTGGCTGAAGCGGCAAAGGTGATTGAAAATTCGCAAAGAGACATCAATATTGCATTTGTCAACGAGCTTGCAAAAATCTTCAATCTGATGGAGATCGATACTTATGAAGTTCTGAAAGCAGCTTCGACCAAATGGAATTTTCTGCCGTTCAAACCCGGTTTGGTCGGCGGTCACTGCATCGGTGTCGATCCTTATTATCTGGCTCAAAAAGCACAGCAGGTCGGCTATCATCCCGAAATCATACTTGCCGGCCGAAGGATGAATGACTCGATGGGCGAATATGTGGCTTCGAGAATTGTAAAAGATATGATCAAAAGAGAAATTCATATCAACGGCGCAGAAGTGCTGATGCTCGGAATCACTTTTAAGGAAAATTGTCCCGATGTGAGAAATACAAAAATCGTAGATGTGATCAGGGCATTGGAAGATTACAGCATCAAGGTTACAACCTACGATCCGTGGGCTGATCCGGATGAGGTGAAAAGAGAATACGGAGTTACAAACTGCTGCGAAATCGACAGGAACCATCGTTTTGATGCAGTAATTCTCGGTGTGGCACACGATGATTTCAAATCGCTCGATCTGGATTCACTCAAAAAGGAAAATGCATTTGTGTATGATGTCAAAGGATTCTTTGGCGGTCAGGCGGACAGCAGACTTTGAGAAATTTATTTCAAAAAATAAAAGCCGGTCTTTAAAGGTCGGCTTTATCATTTAATTGCATTTTATCTTAAAATTCATTCAGTTTCAAAAGTTCGGAAGTTCTTTTTCGGCTGTTTTTGTAATAATCGCCGCCGACTTCTGGATTTTTGTAGGAAGGAATCATTTTTTGAATTTCTGATTTCCATTCGTTTACATTTTCGGGAAAACACTGATCGATCAGATCGAGCATGATTTTCACAGCAGTTGAAGCACCCGGCGAAGCACCGAGCAATGCTGCAATGGTACCGTCCTGAGAACTCACAATCTCGGTTCCAAACTGAAGGACACCGCCTTCTTTTTCATCTTTTTTGATGATCTGAACCCTTTGTCCGGCAACCGCTTCATCCCAATCTTCAGTTTTTGCTTCATTAAAAAATTCTCTCAGCGTATTCATTTTGTCTTCCTTGTTCTGACTCACCTGTTCGATCAGATATTTGGTCAGCGGAATATTGTGAAGACCCACAGAAAGCATCGGCTTGATGTTGCTCCATTCGATGGAAAGCGGAAGATCCCAATAAGATCCGTTTTTCAAAAATTTGGTCGAAAAACCGGCAAACGGACCGAAGAGAAGTGACGGTTTGCCGCCGATCACCCTTGAATCCAAATGCGGAACCGACATGGGCGGCGCACCGATTTTTGCTTTGCCGTAAACTTTTGCATGGTGTCTGTTGATGATGTCCGGATTGTTGCAGATCAGCCACTGACCGCTCACCGGAAAACCACCGTAGCCTTCGCCTTCAGGAATTCCCGATTTATCGAGCAGTTGAATCGCACCGCCGCCGGCACCTATAAAAACAAAGTCGGCATAAACTTTAATTTTCTCACCTGTGGTCAGATTTTTTGTTTTGATTCTCCATTTGCCTTCTTTCCTTTTCAGTTTTTTCACTTCATGCGCCAGATGCAGTTCCACCTCGTTGCTGATCAGCAGATTTCGAATCAGTATCCGGGTCAGCGCACCGTAATTGACGTCGGTCCCCAAGTCCATTTTGGTCACTGCGCCAACCCAGTCTTTGTCTCTGTCTTCCATAATCAACGGAATCCATTCCTTCATCTGTTCATGATCTTTTGAAAATTTCATGCCTTCAAAAAGAGGATGCTCAGTCAGTGCTTTCCATCTTTTTTCAAGAAATTTCACATCATCTTCACCGGTCACCAGACTCATGTGCGGCACCGGATGGATGAATTCTGACGGATCTTTGATAAAACCCTGTTCGGTCAGATAAGCCCAAAATTCTCTCGACAATTCAAATGAAGTGGCTGTATTGACTGCTTTCTGAATATCGATGCTGCCGTCTTCCTTTTCGGGTGTATAATTCAATTCGCAAAAACCCGAATGGCCTGTCCCCGCATTGTTCAGCGCATCTGAACTCTCGCCCGAAATCCGGTCGAGTTTTTCATAGATGATGATTTTGATGTTTGGATTTAATTTTCTGAGAATCACTGCAAGTGTGGCGCTCATGATTCCGGCACCGATCAACACTGCCTGGGTTTGTTCTGTATTTTTAAGTTTCATTCAATCTTTGTTTTAAAGGACTTCAAAGTTACGATTAAAAATATTATTTAGAGCCATTCTAAATGATGACTTTGATGAGGGATTCAATTTACAGCAGCTGACCGGTTCTTTTTTGATTTTTTATTGGGTTCCTGTATCATCACTAAATTTCTCACGGATGATTTCAAGAATTTTTTCAAGTGTTTCGGCCGGACTGAGATTTCCGTTGTCCACCTCTATTGCATCATCTGCTTTTCTGAGCGGCGACACCTCGCGGTTGCTGTCCATTTGGTCTCTTTCGGTTATATTTTCGAGCACCTCTTCATAAGTCGCGGGATGTTCGGTTTTGAGCAGTTCCAGATATCTTCTGTGCGCTCTGATTTCGGCAGAAGTATTTAAAAATAATTTCAAATCTGCATTTGGAAAAACGGTGGTTCCGATGTCGCGACCGTCCATTACGATCCTTTTTTTTCGTCCGAGTTTTCGTTGCAGTGCAACCGCATGATTTCGGACTTCGGGAATTTTTGCAATCAGACT
>JRYL01000580.1_pt1 | contig 22832 bp, 15 predicted proteins | sample 235391 | NCBI WGS metagenome assembly JRYL01 (sample SAMN03074223, study PRJNA261481) | activated sludge metagenome | biome: Wastewater Treatment Plant; feature: Wastewater; material: Activated sludge; isolation source: activated biomass of a wastewater treatment plant treating wastewater from... ...
GTCCTTGAAGTCGCCGATGTCGGGGACCTTGACTTCCACCAATGCCATGACGGGTCTCCCTTTAGGCGTACAGCGGGTTGATCTTGTCGGCCTGGATGCCGTACTGCTTGATGGCGGCGCTCACGCGGTCCATCGGCACCTTGCCCTCGTCGGCCAGCGCACGCAGCGCCGCCACGGTGATGTAGTGGCGGTTGATCTCGAAGTGCTCGCGCAGGCGGTAGCGGAAGTCGCTGCGGCCAAAGCCGTCGGTGCCCAGCACGGTGTAGCTGCGCCCGGCGGGGATGAAGGCGCGAATCTGGTCGACGTAGTTCTTCATGTAGTCGGTGGACGCCACCACCGGGCCGGCGTGCGGCTCGAGCTGCTGCGTGACGAAGGGCACGCGCTGTTGCTCGGTGGGGTGCAGCAAGTTCCAGCGCGCGACATCCTGGCCGTCGCGCGCCAGCTGGTTGAAGCTGGGGCAGCTCCAGACGTCGGCGGCCACGCCCCAGTCCTTCAGCAGCAGCTCCTGCGCGGCGATGGATTCGCGCAGGATGGAGCCCGAGCCGAGCAGTTGCACGCGCGGCGCGCCGCCCTTATCGGCTGAGTCGCTGCCGGGCTTGCACAGGTACATGCCCTTGATGATCTGCTCCTCGGTGCCGGGCGTGAGGCCGGGCATGGCGTAGTTCTCGTTCAGCAGGGTCAGGTAGTAGAAGACGTTCTCCTGCTTTTCCACCATGCGCTTCAGGCCATGGTGCAGGATGATGCCGACCTCGTGCCCGAAGGTCGGGTCGTAGGTGATGCAGTTGGGGATGGTGCCGGCCAGGATGTGGCTGTGGCCGTCCTCGTGCTGCAGGCCCTCGCCGTTCAGCGTGGTGCGCCCCGAGGTCCCGCCCAGCAGGAAGCCGCGCGCCTGCATGTCGCCCGCGGCCCAGGCCAGGTCGCCCACGCGCTGGAAGCCGAACATGCTGTAGTACACGTAGAACGGCATCATGATGCGGTTGCTGGTGCTGTAGCTGGTGGCGGCGGCGATCCAGCTGGCCATGCCGCCGGCCTCGTTGATGCCCTCCTGCAGGATCTGGCCGTCTTTCGCTTCCTTGTAGTACATCACCTGGTCGCGGTCGACCGGGGTGTAGAGCTGGCCCTTGGGGTTGTAGATGCCGATCTGGCGGAACAGCCCCTCCATGCCGAAGGTGCGGGCCTCGTCCACCAGGATGGGCACCACGCGCGGGCCGAAGGCCTTGTCGCGCAGCAGCTGCGTGAGAAAGCGCACGAAGGCCTGGGTGGTGCTGATCTCGCGCCCTTCGGCGGTGGGCTCCAGCACGGCCTTGAAGGTGTCGAGCGAGGGGATGGTGAAGCTCTCGTCGGCCCTGGCGCGGCGCGTGGGCAGGTAGCCGCCCAGCGCCTGGCGGCGTTCATGCAGGTACTTCATCTCCGGCGTGTCGTCGGCCGGCTTGTAATAGGGCAGTTGCTCCAGCTCGCTGTCGGGAATCGGGATGTTGAAGCGGTCGCGGATGTAGCGGATGTCCTCGTCGGCCAGCTTCTTGGTCTGGTGCACGGTGTTCTTGCCCTCGCCGGCCTGGCCCATGCCGTAGCCCTTGATGGTCTTGACCAGCAGCACCGTGGGCTGGCCCTTGTGGTGGTGGGCGTTGTGGAAGGCGGCGTACACCTTCTCGGGGTCGTGGCCGCCGCGGCGCAGCTCCCAGATCTCGTCGTCGGTCATGTGCTCGACCAGCGCGGCGGTTTCGGGGTACTTGCCGAAGAAATGCTTGCGCACCCAGGCACCGTCGTTGGCCTTCATGGCCTGGTAGTCGCCGTCGAGCGTCTCCATCATCACCTGCTTGAGCTTGCCGGACTTGTCGCGGCGCAGCAGTTCGTCCCAGCCCTTGCCCCAGATCAGCTTGACGACGTGCCAGCCGCTGCCGCGGAAGTCGCCCTCCAGCTCCTGGATGATCTTGCCGTTGCCGCGCACCGGGCCGTCCAGGCGCTGCAGGTTGCAGTTGATGACGAAGATCAGGTTGTCGAGTTTCTCGCGCGCCGCCAGGCTGATGGCGCCCATGCTCTCGGGCTCGTCCATCTCGCCGTCGCCCAGGAACACCCAGACCTTGCGGTTGGCGGTGTCGGCAATGCCGCGGGCGTGCAGATACTTCAGAAAGCGCGCCTGGTAGATGGCCATCAGCGGCCCCAGGCCCATGCTGACGGTGGGGAACTGCCAGAAGCCCGGCATCAGCTTGGGGTGCGGGTAGCTGGACAGGCCCTTGCCCCCGACCTCCTGGCGGAAGTGCTCCAGTTGATCCTCGGTGATGCGCCCTTCCAGGTAGGCGCGGGCGTAGATGCCGGGCGCGCTGTGGCCCTGGAAGTAGATGCAGTCGCCGCCGTGGCCTTCGCTCTCGGCGTGCCAGAAGTGGTTGAAGCCGGCGCCCCACATGCTGGCCAGCGAGGCGAAGGAGCCGATGTGGCCGCCCAGATCGCCCCCGTCTTCGGGGTTCAGGCGGTTGGCGCGCACCACCATGGCCATCGCGTTCCAGCGCATGTAGGCGCGCAGGCGCTTTTCGATGGCGATGTTGCCGGGGCTGCGGGCTTCCTGCTCGGGCTCGATGGTGTTGACGTAGCCGGTGGTGGCCGAGAACGGCAAGTCGATGCTGTTCTGGCGCGCATGTTCAAGCAGTTCCTCCAGCAGCGCATGGGCGCGCTCCGGGCCCTCGCGCTCGATGACGGCAGACAGCGCATCCAGCCATTCGCGGGTTTCCTGGGCGTCGATTTCGGCGGCGGCAGCGGCCTGCGCCCGCGATTCTTCGGACATCTGCTTGTCTCCTCTTGTTTATGGGCTGATGAAAGTCATTGTGAACCAAACGGAATCATCCCACAAAGCCACGTTTTTTTCAAATAGAGATTTATATATTCACAATATGAAATTCAATCGCGCCCAGAGATCGCTCGTTCGTTGAGAAGGCCGCGGCACCCCTGCCACTACACTGCCGCCATGGCGTCCGATCTCGCGTCCACCCTGCTCGATACCGGGCCCCCGCTGCCGTGGTGGCAACGGCTCGTTCGTGGGCAGGACCGCCTCATCCACCTGGCCCCGCTGGCGGCCGTGCTGCTGTTTCTGGCCGCCATCGCCACGGCGTTCTGGTATCTGCGGCTGGAGGAAGTGCACCGCGAGCAGGATGCCGTGAAGCGCGACGTGGAATACAGCCAGCAGCGCCTGCGCCTGCGCCTGCTGGAGCGCCAGGAGCAGTTCATGCGCCTGGCGCGCGACATCTCGGACCGCGACATGTCGCCCATGCAGTTCGACATCCGCGCCGAATCGCTGGTGTTGCAGTACCCCGAGCTGATGGCGCTGAGCTGGATCGACGACCAGCGCCGCTTGATGGCGACGCAGACCTCGCCCAGCGTGCCGCGCCAGCGCGCCTGGGTGGCCGACGGGCAGCTGAAGCGGGGCGAGGTGCTGGAAGGCTTCGACCTGGCGCGCGACCTGCGCCAGCCGGTGTACACGCAGCCGCTGTCCGAAAAAGGCGTGGAACCCGTGCTGTACATGCACGTGCCGATCACGCCGCGCGCGCACTTCGCCGGCGAGTTGCTGGCCGAGTTCTCGGTCGACGGCCTGCTGCGCTACGGCGTGCCCGCCGAGGTGCTGGCCAAGTACGCCGTGGCGCTGTTCGACGGCAAGGACCAGCTGCTGGCCGGCCAGAGCATCCCGGAACGCCCTGGCCTGTCGGACCGACTGCCCTGGAGCGGCAAGGTCAACGAATTCGACATCCCCGTCTCGCCGGTGGGCAACGGCCTGGTGCTGCGGGCGCAGGCCTGGCGCACGTCGCAGGGCGTGGTGGGCGGCACGCTGTTCTGGCTGGTGGCGGTGCTGGCGGCCATGACGACCTGGATGCTGATCGCCAACTGGCGCCAGTCACAGCGCCGGCAGCAGGCCCAGCAGGCGCTGATGGCCGAAACCACCTTCCGCCGCGCGATGGAAAACTCCATGCTGACCGGCATGCGTGCGCTCGACATGCAGGGCCGCATCATTTACGTCAACCCGGCCTTCTGCCAGATGACCGGCTGGACCGAGGACGAGCTGATCGGCCAGACCGAGCCGTTCTCCTACTGGCCCGACGAAGACCGCGAGGCGCTGGCCGCGCGGCTCAGCGACGAGCTGATCGGCAGCTCCGACCCGGCGGGCTTTCAGATGCGCGTCAAGCGCAGGGACGGCACGCTGTTCGATGCGCGCTTCTACGTGTCGCCGCTGATCGACGCCACCGGCAAGCAGACCGGCTGGATGGCGTCGATGACCGACATCACCGAGCCCAACCGCGTGCGACGCCAGCTTTCGGCCTCTTACGAGCGCTTCACCACCGTGCTGGAAGCGCTGGATGCTTCTGTTTCTGTAGCACCCCTGGGCAGCCAGGAGCTGCTGTTCGCCAACAAGCTGTACCGCCAGTGGTTCGGCGGCACCACCGACGGGCACCTGCAGCTGGTGGTGCGCGCCGGCACACCCGAGACCCAGCTGTCCGACGAGAGCCTGGACGCCGTCGATTCCTTCGCCGGCTTGCCGCTCGACAGCATCGCCACCGGCTCGCTGGCCGAGCATGCCGAGATCTACATCGAACGCTTGGGCAAATGGCTGGAAGTGCGCTCGCGCTACCTGAACTGGGTCGACGGCCGCCTGGCGCAGATGGTGATCGCCACCGACATCACCGCGCGCCGTCAGGCTGAGGAACAGGCCGCCGCGCAGGCCGAGCGCGCGCAGACCGCTAGCCGCCTGATCACCATGGGCGAGATGGCCTCCAGCGTGGCGCACGAGCTGAACCAGCCGCTGACGGCCATCAGCAACTACTGCACCGGCATGATCTCGCGCATCCGGGGCGGCAGCATCAGCGAGGACGACCTGCTGGGCGCGCTGGACAAGACCGCACGCCAGGCGCAGCGCGCCGGCCAGGTGGTGCAGCACATCCGCAGCTTCGTCAAGCGCAGCGAGCCGCGCCGCCAGTGGTCGGAGGTGATGCCGATGGTCGAGCAGGTGGTGGAGCTGGCCGAGATCGAACTGCGCCGCCGCCAGGTGCGCCTGAGCCATTACGTGGCGCCGCGCCTGCCGGCGCTGCACGTCGACCCGATCCTGATCGAGCAGGTGCTGATCAACCTGATCAAGAACGGTGCCGAATCCATCGACGTGGCGCAGCGCGCCACCGGCAACCGCCTGGTCGATCTGCGCGTGACCCAGCGCGAGGTCGACGAGCAGCCGGCGGTGCAGTTCAGCGTCACCGATACCGGCCGCGGCCTGACCGAAGAAGCGCTGGCCCGGCTGTACGAAGCCTTCTTCTCGACCAAGAACGACGGCATGGGCATCGGCCTCAATCTGTGCCGCTCCATCGTCGAGTCGCACCAGGGCCGGATCCATGCCGAGAACCTCTACAATTCCGGCCAGGTCGTGGGCTGCCGCTTCAGTTTTTGGATTCCGGTCGGCCCGGTACAGGACGCCAGCCCGTCCGACAACAACACCAAGGTAGTGGCATGAGTCTGATTCCGAAGCGAGGAACGGTGTATGTGGTGGACGACGACGAAGCCGTTCGCGATTCGGTTCAATGGTTGCTCGAAGGGCAGGATTTCCGCGTGCGCTGCTTCGAGTCGGCCGAGGTCTTCCTGGCCCGCTACGACCCGCGCGAAGTCGCCTGCCTGATCGTCGACATCCGCATGGACGGCATGAGCGGCCTGGAACTGCAGGACCGCCTGCTCGAGCGCAAGTCGCCCCTGCCCATCGCCTTCATCACCGGCCACGGCGACGTGCCGCTGGCCGTCGACACCATGAAGAAAGGCGCGATGGATTTCATCCAGAAGCCGTTCAAGGAAGACCAGCTGGTGCCGCTGGTCGAGCGCATGCTGGAGCAGGCCCGCGCCCTGTTCACCGAGCACCAGCAGGCCGCCAGCCGCGACGCGCTGCTGGCCAAGCTCACCGGGCGCGAGGCGCAGGTGCTCGAGCGCATCGTCGCCGGCCGCCTGAACAAGCAGATCGCCGACGACCTGGGCATCAGCATCAAGACGGTGGAGGCGCACCGCGCCAACATCATGGAAAAGCTGGGCGCCAGTACGGTGGCCGACCTGCTGAAGATCGCCCTGGGGCAGAACGCCCCGAAGGCCTGAGCCCGCTTTGCTTCTATTTCAATAGCTGCTCGCGCTTGATGGACGGGCGCTGCAGCCATTTTTCTTGTAAATCCGAATCATGACTGCCCAGCTGATCGACGGCAACGCCCTGGCCGCCCAAGTCCGCGCCGACGTGGCGCACCGCGTGCAGGCGCTCAAGGCTCGCGGCGTGCAGCCGCACCTCACCGTGATCCTGGTCGGCGAAGACCCGGCGAGCCAGGTCTACACGCGCAACAAGGTGGCCGACAGCGAGCAGACGGGCCTGGGCGCCACGCTGGAGCGCTACCCGACCGACATGACCGAGGCCGACCTGCTGGCGCGCATCGCCCAGCTCAACGCCGACCCGGCGGTGCACGGCATCCTGGTACAGCTGCCGCTGCCCCGGCACATGAACAGCCACGGCGTCATCGAAGCCATCGCGCCCGAGAAGGACGTGGACGGCTTTCACGTGGCCAGCGCCGGCGCGCTGATGGTGGGCCAGCCCGGCTTTCGCCCCTGCACGCCCTACGGTTGCATGAAGATGCTCGAATCCATCGGCATGACCGACCTGAAGGGCAAGCACGCCGTGGTCATCGGCCGCAGCAACATCGTCGGCAAGCCCATGGCGCTGATGCTGCTGCAAGCCAACGCCACCGTCACCGTGTGCCACAGCGGCACGCCCGACCTGGCGGCGCAGACACGGCAGGCCGACATCGTGGTCGCCGCCGTCGGCAAGCGCAACGTGCTGACGGCCGACATGGTCAAGCCCGGTGCGGTGGTCATTGACGTCGGCATGAACCGCGACGACGCCGGCAAGCTGTGCGGCGACGTGGACTTTGCCGCCGTGAAGGACGTGGCCAGCTGGATCACCCCGGTGCCCGGCGGTGTCGGCCCCATGACACGCGCCATGCTGCTGGTCAACACCATCGAGGCGGCCGAGCGCGCCAGCGCTTGAAGCGAAACACCCCCTGAGACGCTTCGCGTCTTCCCCCCTCTTACTCCGCGAGGGGTCGTCGCCAGTGTCCGGTACAAGCCTAAACCGAACGTTCCCCAACGCTGCAGACAAGACCGCTAGGCGTTGCGTTGCAGCCGCTTGCGACTAAGCATTGAATCATCAAATCTGCAGCTGTCTTCCATCAGCGACGCCGGAATAACGTTTCGCACACGCCCACCCGATCTCCGCCAACGGATCAGCCTTTGCGGCGGTCTCCACCGCATCCTCGGCTGCCGCCGTGCCATCGGCCGCACGTTGCCCGATGCCCCTGAGGATCGCCGCCATCCTGAACAGGTTGTAGGCCATATAGAAATCCCAGTGCTCGGCGGGCTGGCGACCGGTCGCCGTGGCGTAGGCATCGACATACGCTTGCTCGCTCGGAATCCCGGTGCCAGCCAACTCCAGCCCAGCAATCCCTCGCCACAGCGATGCCGGGATATGCCAGCTCATGCAGTGGTAAGCGAAGTCCGCCAGCGGATGCCCCAGCGTGGACAGTTCCCAATCCAGCACCCCTATGGCCCGTGGCTCGGTCGGGTGAAAGATCAGGTTGTCCAGCCGAAAGTCGCCGTGCACCAGCGTCGTGTCATCGCCAGGCGGAATGTGCTCAGGCAGCCACTCGATCAATCGGCGCATCGCATCGGCCATCGGCAGCGTGGACTCCAGGCACTGCCTCGACCAGCGGAAGATCTGCCGCGCAAAGTAGTTGCCCGGCTTGCCGAAGTCCGCCAGGCCCACGGCCGCGGGGTCTACGGCATGCAGCGCCGCCATCACACGGTTCATCTCCGCGTAGATCGCCGATCGCTCCGGCGGCGACATGTCAGGCAGCGACTGATCCATGAAGACGCGCCCCTCCAGCCACTCCATCACATAGAAGGGCGTACCGATGACCGATGGATCATCGCAATACACGTGGGCTTTCGGGACCGGGACTTCGGTGCCTTGCAGGGCATGGATCACCCGGTATTCCCGGTCCACGGCATGGGCGCCCGGCAGCAGCTGACCTTCCGGCTTCTTGCGCAGCACATATTGCGCATCACCGGCTTGCATCCGGAACGTGGGGTTCGACTGCCCACCCGTTAGCGGGGACAGCTTGAGGTGATCGCCCACTGGCAAGCCCGCCGCCTTCAAGTACTCAATCAGCCGCTCAACATCAAACGGCGCTGGCGTGTTCGGCATGGCATTCATAGCGAACTCACCAGGTGCCCGGCATCCACGGCCAAGCACGTACCCGTCATGGCGGCGCCCGCATCACTGGCCAGCAACAGCATTGGGCCATCCAGGTCTGACAGCTCCAGGAAGCGTCGGCTCGGAATCCGCATGCGCAGCTTGTCACCCACCTCGCTTTGAAGAAAGTCGCGGTTCAGGTCCGTGATGACGTAGCCCGGCAGCAAGGCGTTCACGCGGATCTGGTGGCGGGCCAGCTCAAGTGCCATCGCCTTGGTCGCCTGCACCACACCCGCCTTGCTGATGGCGTAAGGCGCGACGCCGCCCGCCACACGCTCTCCAAGAATGGACGCGACATTGACAATGGCGCCGCCTTTGTCGGCTGCCACCATCCGGCGTGCGGCTTCGGTCGCGACCAGCCAGGCGCCCTTGAGGTTGGTGGCCATAATCTGGTCCCAGTCCTCCTCAGTCTGCTCCAGCAGCGACCGCGTGACGGTGACACCGGCGTTGTTGATCACGACATCGGGTGCGCCCCACTCGGCGTTCAACGCATCCAGGCAGGCTTTGACGCTGCTGGACTGTGTAACGTCCAGCGTTAGTGCCACGGCCTCACCACCAGAAGCCCGGATGTGCTCTACCGTGGCCGCCAACTTGTCGGCGCGACGCGCTGCCACGGCGACTCGAGCGCCCGCACTCGCCAAAACCTCGGCGAAATGCTGGCCCAAACCAGTGGCAGCGCCTGTGATCAACACAACTCGCCCCTTCAGGCTGAAGCGCTCAGTCATGGACGCTGTCATGCAGCCTGCCCGCCCGAAGCCTGGGCCTCCGCAGCTTGAATGATCTTCCGCGCCATGCTCCAGCGGTGAACTTCGCTCGGACCGTCGTAGATGCGGAAGGCGCGCAGGTCGGTAAAGATGCGCATGATTTCCTTCTCGGCCGTCACGCCTTGGCCGCCCAGAATTTGTACGCAACGGTCAACGACCCGCCATTGCGCTTCAGAACAGACGACCTTGGCGCGGCTGGATTCGAAGTTGCATCGGTTCCCCTGGTCGAGCAACCAGGCCGTGTGCCAAATGTGCAGGCGCGCGGTGTGCAGATCCATGTCGTTGTCGGCGAGCATGAAGCTGACACCTTCGTGCTCCGCAAGGGGTTTGCCGAAGGCTTGGCGCTTTCTGGCGTATTCCACGGCGGCGTCGTGCGCGCGACGCGCCTGGCCGAGCCAGCGCATGCAGTGGGTCAGGCGCGCTGGGGCGAGACGAATCTGGGCATAGCGAAAGCCCTTGCCGGGCTCACCCAGGATGTCTTCCTCGGGGACGTAGAGGTTGTCGAACCTGAGGACGCCGTGGCCGCCGGTGAAGCAACTGTCCATGGCCTCCATGTTGCGCTCCAGCGTGATGCCGGGCTGGCCCATGTCGGCCAGGAACATGGTGGCGGAGCCATCTTCCATGCGCGCCATGATGATGACGTAGTTGGCACCATCGGCGCCAGTGATGAACCACTTGTGGCCGCTGATGCGGTAGCCGTTGCCGTCTTTTTTGGCTGTGGTGGCCAGCATGCTCGGGTCGGCGCCGGCACCGGGCGCTGGCTCGGTCATGGCGAAGCAGGAGCGGATGTGGCCCTGGACCTGCGGGCGCAGCCAGCGCTCCTTTTGCGCTGGCGTGGCCACTTCTTCCATCAGGTGGATGTTGCCTTCATCGGGAGCGTGGATGTTCATGGCGGTGGGGCCCAGCCACGAGTAGCCCGCTTCCTCAAACATCACCGCCTTGGCGATGTGGGTCAGGCCCATGCCGCCCATCTCGACTGAGGCGTGCGGTGTCAGCAGACCCGCACTGCGCGCATGTTCGATCAAGTCGCGGCGCAACGCTTCGTGGGGGCCATGAGAGTCCTGACGCGGATCATTCTCTGCAGGAATCGCGACGTCGCTGATGAACGCTCGGACTCGCTCGCGCAAGTGAAGAACATCGGGTTCAAGTCGGAAATCCATAAGTCTGCGAGTTCCGTTCAGTAGTCACCAATGTTGAAAACTGCTCAACGAGCAGCCGCCCGTTCGACCACGAAACTCACGACGGTTGAACACGAGCCGCCAATATTGAGCGTTTGCATGCGCGAAGCTCCATCGATCTGGCACTCGTCAGCGTGACCCGTGACTTGACGCGCCGAGTCGAGCAGCATCCGGGCCCCGGTCGCCCCGACCGGATGCCCGCACCCGATCAATCCTCCGCTCATATTCACAGGGCAGGCGCCCCCAGGCTCAATAGTTCCATCTTCGACTGCGCGCCAACTCTCGCCCGGCGCGGTCAGGCCGAAATGATCGATCGCCGCGTATTCGGTGGTCGTGAAGCAATCGTGTGTTTCGATTCCGCTCAGTTCCCGAGTGCCCGAGATTCCTGCCCTGCGCCAGGCATCCTCAATCGCCTCGCGCATGTGTGGAAACACGTAGGGCTGACCGCGGCTGTGCTCCAGCTTGTCAATGACTCGCAGGGGTGCGGTGCCCCCAACCCGCAATGTGCGCCAGCGTGGCGGGATCAAGGCCGCGAGCACGCACAAACGCCTCGCTGGCCAGCACGATCGAGCACGCACCGTCGGTGACCTGTCCGCAATCCTGCCGACGAGTGCCGGCTTCGATGACTGGGTTGGCCTCGTCGTTGTCGGTGAAGCTGTCTTCGTTGAACCGCCACTTGCGCGTTTGTGCGAGCGGGTTCTTGCGAGCGTTGGTGTAGTTAATTTCGGCGATACGGTTCAGATACCGACGATCAAGTCCGTAGCGATCAGCGTACTCCTGCGCCACTCGACCGAATGCTGCCGGCCACAGATACACGCAGTCCAGATCTTCACGGCCTTGCCACCCAGCAGCGTTCTGATTTTTCGATGCCTCATGGCCTGACACGTTTTTGAATTCCTCGATGCCGACTACCAGTGCGCAATCGTAATGGCCTGCCTCAATCTGGGCCATCGCGGCCAGGGCCGCCAGTGACGAAGATGCGCACGCGCCTTCGTGCCGCATGGCGGGTACACCCCACAACTGCGGAACGACCTGACTCACCATGGCACCCAGATGCGCCTGCTGTCGTTGCAGCTCGCCGAACGCGTTGCCAACATGGATGGTGCCGACCTGATCCGGCTCCAGCCCGCAGGCGTGCAAGGCGCCTTCCACCGACTCGCGCATCATGTCGGATATATCCAGCCCCTCGCGGGACCAGGCGCGGGCGAAATCGGTCTGATGACCGCCCAATACATAAACTCGCTGACTCATGAATGGACCTCTTGAAGTTTCCGCGGCGACTTATCGAGAGCGCCAGGATTGGCCGCCGTGCCTGATCCGGGGACTGTGATCGCGGCCATGCGTTGCAACGCCTGGCGATATTCGTCGTCAAGTCGCTTGACTACGGTTTGCACCGATTCGACCGCCTTGACCGCCCCCACACCTTGCCCAGCCCCCCATACATCGCGCCAGCGCTTCGCCGTGGGTGCAATATTGCTGTCGTAGTTGCGCTCGGGCTTCGTGACGGGCAGGTTGTCCGGATCGAGTCCACGCGAACGCAGCGAAGGCTTGAGCCAGCTGGCGGGGGCGCCAGTGAGCGCCGCGCTGACCAGCAGGTCGTCCGATGTCGAGTCGATGAGCATCTGCTTATATTCCTGCGCCGCCATGGACTCCAGTGTGGGAATGAAGCGTGTACCCATGTAAACCAGATCGGCGCCGCTTGCCAGCGCGCCGGCCACACCCCATCCGTCGCTGATGCCGCCGCCGACGATGACCAGACCGTCAAAATCCTCGCGCACCGCGCTGACGAACGAGAACGGATTGAGCGACCCCGTGTGACCACCGGCACCCGCGCAGATGCAGGCCAGCCCATCAACACCAGCTTCGATCGCTTTGCCTGCCAGTTTGAGATTGATGATGTCAGCCACCACGATTCCGCCGTACTCGTGGACGACCTCAATCGCAGGCTTCGGGCTGCCCAATGCAGTCACCACGATGGGTGGTTTGTATTTGGCAACCAGTGCCAAATCCTCATGCAGGCGTGTGTTGGAGGAGTGCGTAACGAGATTAGCGCACCATGGCCCGATGGTTACGCCAGGCTGCTCCTCGCGCGCACGCGCCAGATTCTCGGTGATCTGGCGCATCCAGTCGTCCAGTGTTTCGATGGGTCGGGCATTCGGCGTTGGGAAAGCCCCGATGATTCCTGCGCGGCACGCGGCAGTGACCAGTTCCGGGCCTGAGACTAGAAACATTGGCGCTGCAACGACCGGCAGCCGCAGTGCAAAGGGATGATTGGGTTTGAGCATGTTCACAGCCGTCCGCTCCTTCATTGATTTGCCTTGAACCCGGAGAGGCGGACCGCCTCCGCCCATCGCTTGGCATCGCCATGCATATAGGTCGTAAACTCAGTCGAGGACATCGGCATCGACTCGGCATCCGTCTCAGCCCATTTCGCACGAATCTCCGGGCTGCGCAAAATCTTCGTGAATTCGGCGTTCAGCTTCGCGACGATGGCGTCCGGCGTACCTGCTGGGGCCGATATGCCTGACCACACATAAACCATCAGATCCGGAAAACCTTGCTCCTTGAAGGTCGCGACGCCCGGCGCATGGGATGACCGTTGCTCGTTGCTGACGGCAAGAATCTTCAGCTTGCCGGCGGCGACGTGCGCCTTCACCGCCATCATCGGCAGGAACGTGGCGCTTACCTGGTTCGCCAACAGCGCCTGTACCGCCGGCGGAGTGCCGTTATAAGGCACGTGGACCATATCTATCCCCGCGCGCTGGTTAAGGATGACCCCCATGAAGTGCGATGAGTTGCCAGGCGAGAATGAAGCGAACGAGACAGGTGTGGTCTGCTTCTTCGCCCAATCGATGAACTCCTTCAGGTTGTTTGCAGGCACGTTGGCATTGACTGCCATCACCATGGGCGTGCCGTAAAACCCGGTCACGTGGCGAAAGCTCTTGTCCGAGTCATAGGGCAGTTTGCTGAACGTGAACGGATTGATGGTCAGCATGCTGATCGTTGACAGAAGCAGGGTATAACCATCCGGCGGCGCGCTTGCCACGGACTGGGCTGCGATCAAACCTGCACCTCCAGGTTTGACATCAACCACAATCGGCTGCCCGACAGTTTTCTTGAACTCCTCTGCCACCTGCCGCAAGGCAATGTCGAGGACATTTCCCGCCGCAAACGGAACAACGACGCGGATAGGACGTTCTGGATAACCGGGATTGGCGAGCGCTGCGCTTGGAACTCCCAAGGCGCCCAGGGCTGCACTAACAAGGATTGAACGACGATGAATCGAGGGCATGTTGGTCTCCTGAATGGTTTTGAATCTAGGCAGTTAATGCGTCAGGCGAGAGCAAGTCCTGAATCGCATCGATGATTGACGAAGGGTTTTCAAAGGGCAGCATGTGACCGGCGCCAGGTACGAGAATGAGCCGGGAATTCGGCAGCAGCGCCGCCATCTCCCTTGACAGTTCGGGCGGCGTGATGCGATCTGAATCGCCGCAGATCACGCGCACAGGAAGCATCAGTTCCGGCAGTCGCGCGCGCTGATCGGAGCGGTCCATGACCGCCCGGGTTTGCCGAATGGCGGTCTCGGCTCCGACACGGTGCATCATCTGACGCAGCCGTTCTTCAATGGCTTCGTTGCGGTCGCCAAGACCCCACTGGACGACCCGCTCGATCGCCCTCAGGAAGTCGCTGCCCAGCGCATGGATGCTTTTTTCGCGCAGCGCCATTCCTTCCAGCGTCTCAGCTCGCGCCGATGTCGATACCAGCACGGCACCGTGGATGGGGCGCTGGCTTCGCACAAGCATCTCAAGCGCGACGTATCCACCCATCGAGAAACCCGCGATGACAAGTGGTCCCTGTGGCGCTACATCGTCGACCAGCCGCGAGGCTGCGTCAGCGGCTGCAGCAATCGTCAACCGCTTAGCCACGTCGACAACCCGCGTGGCCACCCCGCGCGATCGCATGGCAGCAGCGACGTCGGCCCAAACTTCCTCGTCATTGAGAAGACCGGGAATGAAAATGACGGTGGGCATCATGGGTGTAACCCTTCGGCCGCAGACGCCGCATATGCTTCGCGAAGCTGGCGCTTCAGGACTTTTCCAAGCGGGTTCCGAGGCAACTGCTCAACGACGAGCAAACGCTCGGGTAATTTGAATGCGGCAATTTCACAATCCTGCTTAAGAAACCCCACCAGCTCAGGCAGCGTGAGCGTCTGCTCAGGTTGCGGCACGACCACTGCGCAAACCCTCTCACCAAGCACAGGGTCTGGGTAGCCAATAACCGCTGCTTCGCGCACCTTGGGGTGGCCCGTCAGAAGATTCTCGATTTCAACCGAGGAAATGTTCATGCCCCCTCGAATCACAATATCCTTATGCCTCCCGGCAAATCGATAATATTGCTGGTGATCACCAGAGATCTCGAACAGATCTCCTGTCCGGTAGTACCCTTGGGCATCAAAGGCACTATCCGTCAGTTCGGGGGCGTTGAAATAGCCGCTGAAAATAGTCGGACCTGAGAATCGCAGTTCGCCGACGCGACCTGGTTCCGTGATGTCTTTTTCCGTATCGACATCCACCAAGCGAGTTCGAATCTTCTTCGAATTTGTCGCCGACCATTCAAAGCCTTGAACGCCGAAGCGCGGAAAATACTGCGCTCGGTGCGCCCGATTTGGTATGTCTTGTGGGGTTGACGATAACGCTGCGCCTTCGTTGGATCCGAAGTAGTTGACGACTTCGATGTCAAATTTTTCGGCAAACTGCTCGACCAGCCAATCGGCCACCGGGCCGCCCCCAGAGCCAATGCGCCGCAACCTCTCCAGATCTGCGCCAACCAGCTTTTCCGGCTCCTTGAGCAACATGCTGAGCACCGCGGGCGCGGCGACTGTGTAATCGACGGGGTGCGTCCGGAGTTGATCGACAAATACGTCGATATCAAACGGGTGATGGTGGTGCAAGCCGCCACCTACCATCAACCAAGCAGCCAGACTGGTCGAAACTCCCGCCATGTTGACGAATGGAAACGAAATAAGTTGCTGCGCACCGGATTGCAGCTGACCCGCGTCGATGACAGATTGGCCCACAATCAGCCATTCGTTGTGATTGCGAGGCACACCCTTGGGCTGCGCTTCAGTTCCCGAGGTCCAGCACACGGTCAGCACATCGTGCGCACTCAAGCCGATCTCGCGCATATGGTCGCGGAGTCGGTCGGCGCTCCAGGGCGACGCTTGCGCGAGAGCCGAATCGAGATCGTTAACGTCATCCGACCAAGGCAACTCGGGCGCGTCTCGATAGGCCCACAGTTGTTCGATTCTGGGCATGAGGCCGCAATGCGCCACCCATTGCGCCGCGGCGTCGTAGTGGCTGAAACGTTGCGTCGTGATGGCCAACTTCGCCTGGGTGTTCGCTGCCACGTGCACCAATTCGTGCGCGCGGTATTGCATCGGCACCGGTGACACGATGACCCCCAACAACGCACACGCCAGATAGATCGCGTGCATGTCCACGCAGTTGGGAAGCTGGACTATCAGCACATCATCCTTGCGCAGACCCTGCTCGTGAAAAAAGGATGCATGGCGCCCTACATGCTGGAGCAGTTCGCCCCAACTCCAACTGCGCGGCGACCGGCCGCACAGCGCGCTGAGATTTGGAGGATCGGCAACCGCGAAGGCTGCCGATTGCCGATTCGCCGTGTCCAGGAATAGCTCACCGAGCGTGCGCTCACCCCACCATCCCTTGGCGACGTATTCGTCGATTTTCTGCTGTGGTACCAGGATCACGACTCAGCCCCAACGATCCATGGTCTTCTGGCTGACGAAGGTCGCGTGAAACCCATGTGGCACGCGTTGCGGCAGTACGAGACGGGCGATGGGCCCTTCCGCCATTCGCGCGCCCTTGGCATCAAAGATCTGGATTTCAGACTGCTGGTCGGTGGGGTTCCATACCAGGGTGACGAGATATCCGTCGTCCTCTGCCACGGCATTGTCCCGAGGCGCAAAGCCAGGTTCGTTGTAGAAATATTGCGGACCTGCGCTGTAGGCTACATACCCGCCCGTCTCAAGGTCGTACTTCACCAGACCCGGGAAACGCGGCTCTTCTCGCCCCCCCTGCGGGAACAACACGTTGTAGGTCCAACGGTTCTTTCGGCCCTGGTAAGCGCTGTTGATGACGGGAAACTCGGTATTCAACACGTCATCAATCACGCGCTCGGTGGTCTCGCCGGTGTCCAGGTTGAAGCGCCACTCTTTGAGCAAAAAGTCGCGCTGGCGGAAATGGATGGTGCGCTCCAGCCGGCGCGCATCGATTTCGCCGCTGTCGGTTTCGTGGGTGCGATACGGCGTTCCCACCATCACCACCTCGCGCCCTTCCTCCCACGCATTGACCACATGCAGCATATAGGTCGGACTGGCAGTGAACCACTTGATCTCTTCGGGCTTGCCGTAACGCGGCACGACTGCAAAGCGCGTCGGTTGATCCGCGTGGAAACTCACCTTGTAGCGTCCCATCGCCAGTGCTTCAGCATCCGGCCAAAGTGGAAAGTCATGCAGGATCGTGTAGTGCTCCGTCAACGCCATGTCGTGAGGCAGGCGTGGTCCCGGAAGGGGAATTTCGATCTTGTGGCGGAGCTTCCGGTCGGGTCCCACCACGCCGTATTCCATGTACGGAGGGGTGAGCCGGTAGTCGAAAAACAGCAGCTCGCCGGTGTGCTCGTCAGGACGCGAATGGGCAGAAATGCGCGGCACCGCTCCCTCGAAATCCGATGGGCCAAGGGTCTCCAGCGTCAGGGGGTCCACCGCATACGGCAAGCCCGCGCGATACCACATCGAAATGAAACGGCCGGCGTGGTACTTGACGTCGGTGTTCGCCGTGTTCTTGAGCGGCTCGTCGGGGCGGTCCTTGCGCATTGGCTCTTTCAGGCCCTTCCACAGTGCTTTGCCAGCCCGGATTTCCTCTTCCAGTGCGGAAGTGCGCACCCATCGATTGCGATAGGTCACCTTGCCGTTCTCGAATCGAACCGCATGCAGCATGCCATCGCCGTCGTAGGCGTGATAGCGCCATTCCGGCTGAAAATAGGCATTGGGGCCATTGCGCACGTAAATGCCATTCAGATCGGTTGGCACCTCACCGATGACGGTCATGTTGTCGAACACGGATTCCTCGTGAATCGGCGCGTTGTTGCCGCTCAGCGCTGGGATCTCGTGGACGGGTAAATCGATGGTCTTCATCGCTTGTCTCCTTGGGTGGTTGCGATACAGCGACTGTAGATCGCCACCCTTGACTCGCGTCAAGACCTTCCGCTATATTGAAATTCCTTTCGATATGCAGAAGGAAGATGAAAAAGAAGCCAGCCAATCGCCTGCCCCGTGGCTTTGAAATGCACGAGGGTGATCGTCAATTTGCCACCACACTGGCACGTGGATTGGAACTGCTGCGTTGCTTTACGCCCGATCGCCCCGCGCTGAGCAATCGCGAACTGTGCATTGCCAGCGGACTGCCCGCGCCCACCATCTCTCGGCTCACATATACGTTGATGGCGATGGGCTACCTATCCCAGGAGGACGGTCAAACCAAGTACCGATTGGGCGCTGCCGTGTTGTCGCTGGGTTACCCACTCATCGAGTCTTTTGCCTTTCGCCGCCGGGCGCGCGATGTCATGATGGAGTTGGCACGCGAAACGCATGGAACTGTCTCGATCGGCATCCGTGACAGATTGAGCATCGTCTACATCGAATCGTTTAGGTACAGCGGACGTAGGCTCTATCCGATCGACATCGGAACGCTTCACACAATGGCGGGCACGGCGGTCGGACGAGCCTGTTTGCTGTCGCATCCACACGACCAACGTGCCGCGCTCTTAAATCGCCTGCGTGTTCAACAACCGCAAGAATGGGAGCGTTATGGGGAGCAGCTCTTGCGTAGCCTTGAAGAGTTTCCGCGCTATGGCTATTGCGTTTCCGTCGGGGAGGTGTATCCCGAGGTGCAGGCCGTTGCTGTTCCATTAGGTCGAATCGATGAGCGCGAGCCCGCTGCATTGAACTGCGCGTTCGCCGGACGTCCTGTGAACGAGCGCTGGCTTCGGGAGCAAATTGCACCAGCGCTGTTGGCTACGGCGCGTCAGCTCAAGTAGCTAGCAGGTGTTGCTCCCCTGTCTACACAGCGTTTTCGGCGGAAAAAACAACTCTGTGGCGATCGTTGCCATCCGTAGCGCGCGTTACCCTGTGATTCACTGGTTCTACTCTTCCCCGGCGTTTGAGCGGGGCAAGGCGGAGATCGCAATCAACGCAGAAGACTACAAAAAATCCCGCACGCTGCGCTTGTTGGGCGGCTGCTCCACCGAACAAATTTGTTGCTCAACCCATTTTCAATGGCAGCCGTGTTAGCTAACCGGTCGCACGTCCATAGATGGTCTAGCTCGGGTCTTGGCGGCCAGCAGTCAGTCGCCCTGCTGCTGTCGATCTGCGCAGCCGCGCCCGGCGCCTGGGCGCTGGAAACCGAAGAACCCGAAGACGACGGCGCGCTGGCGCCCGTGGTGGTGCGCGGCAGCCGCGCGGGCGCCGACCGCTGGGCTTCGCCCGCTTCCATCGACGTCGTCACCGCCGACGACCTGAAAGACGGGCGCCCGCAGATCAGCCTGGCCGAAGGGCTGGGGCGCGTGCCGGGCCTGATCGTGCGCGACCGCCAGAACTTCGCGCAGGACGCGCAGCTGTCGGTGCGCGGCTTCGGCAGCCGCTCCACCTTCGGCGTGCGGGGCCTGAAGCTGTACGTCGACGGCATCCCCGCCAGCGCGCCCGATGGCCAGGGACAGACCAGCCACTTCCCCATCGGCGCGGCCGAGCGCATCGAGGTGGTGCGCGGCCCGTTCGCGGCGCTGTATGGCGCCTCCAGCGGCGGCGTGCTGTCGCTGTACACCGAAGACGGCCGCTGGCCCGGCGATTGGCGCGCTGGTTTCGCTGCCGGCAGCGACGGGCTGTGGCGCCTGTCCACGCAGGCGCTGGGCCGCACCGCGCCGCCCGATCAGCCCGGCTGGGGCTACGCGCTGTCACTCAGCGGCTTCACCACCGACGGCGCGCGCCCGCACAGCGCGGCGTCGCAAGGCACGGCCAACCTCAAGCTCTCGCGCCAGAACGCCGATGGCCGGCTGGTGCTGCTGCTCAACCACCATCAGGGCCGCGCCGACGATCCGCTGGGCCTGTCGCGTGCCGAGTTCGACGCCGACCCCGGCCAGACCACGCCCAACGCCCTGCGCCACGACACGCGCAAGACGGTGCGCCAGACGCAGCTCGGCGCCGCGTGGGAGCGCCGGTTGAATGCTGAGCAGCTCGTGGAACTGATGGGCTGGCTGGGCCAGCGCGGCGTGTGGCAGTACCAGGCCATTCCGCCCGCCGCACAGGCCGCGCCCACCTCGGCCGGCGGCGTGATCGACCTGAACCGCGCCTACGGCGGCGCCCATGCGCGTTGGCGGCTGGAGCGCCCGCTGGGCGATGCCACGCTGGCCCTGGTCGCGGGCTTGAGCTGGAGCCGGCAGCACGAGCAGCGCCGGGGTTACGAGAACTTCATCGGCGAGCAACTTGGCGTGCGCGGGCGCCTACGGCGCGACGAGGCCAACACCGCCGACGCGCTGGAGCCCTACGTGCAGGCCGAGTGGCGCACGTCTGGCTGGACGCTGGCTGGCGGCCTGCGCTATTCACACGTCAGCTTCAACTCACGCGACCGCTACATCGCGCCCGGCAACGGCGACGACAGCGGGCGCGTGCGCTTTTCGGGCCTGAGCCCGGTGATCGGCGGGCGAGTGCAACTGGCCGAATCGGTGCAGGGCTTTGCCAGCGTGGGCGGCGGTTTCGAGACGCCGACGCTGAACGAGGCCGCCTATTCGCCCAGCGCGCAGGCCGGCTTGAACCGCCACTTGCAGGCCAGCCGCCAGCGCAGCGCCGAAATCGGCCTGCGCGGGCGCCACGGCTGGGGCGCCTGGACGGCCACGTGGTTCGACGTGCGGACGAAAGACGAGATCATGCCCGCGCTCAACCAGGGTGGGCGCACCGTGTTTCGCAACGCCGGCCGCACGCACCGCGAAGGGCTGGAGCTGGCGCTGGACGCCGAACTCGGCACCCTCACACTGGCCGGTGCCGCCACCTTGATGCAGGCGCGCTTTGCCGACGGCCATCGCATCCCCGGCATTCCGCGCCAGCAGTTGTTCGCGCAGATCGACTGGCGCCCCGCCTGGGCGCAGGACGCCGTGCTGGGGCTGGAAGCGCGCCACACGGGCCGCGTGCCGGTCAACGACGCCAACAGCGATTTCGCCCGCGCCGCCGCCGTGCTGGCGCTGACCGCGCGCCACGACTTCACGCGCGGCGCCTGGCGCGTGCAGCCATTCGTGCGCATCGACAACCTCGGCAACCGCCGTTACGCGGGTTCGGTCATCGTCAACGAGGGCAACGGCCGCTTCTTCGAGCCGGCGGCCGGGCGCTCGGTGTTCGTCGGGGTGGATGTGCGGGCGCGGCGCTGAGGCGGCCGGCGCGTGGGCTGCCGCGTACCGAAAACCAGATACCGGACGCAGAGGACGCAGAGATTTCGCAGAGGACGCAGAAGAATTCAAAAAAGATCAGGTTTTACTTTTGCGTCCTCTGCGAATCCTTTGCGTCCTCTGCGTCCGGCTGTTTCAGCGACCGAAGATTGACAGGCGAAATTGGGCTTCAGCGCACGTCCCACAAGCGCAAGCAGCTATCATTTTTATACCTTTATGCTTGACATTCTCACCTCCGTCCCCAACTGACGCGCCATGGCCAATCCCCTCCTCGACTTCACCGACCTGCCCCTGTTCGACCAGATCCGCCCCGAGCACGTGGCGCCGGCCATCCAGCAGTTGCTGGCCGAGTCCGAAGCCGCGCTCGAAGCCGCCGTGGCGCCCGAGCTGCCCGCCGACTGGGCCACGCTGGCGCGCACGCTGGACGTGGCGACCGAACGCCTGGGCCGCGCCTGGGGCGCCGTCAGCCACCTCAACGCCGTGATGGACACGCCCGAGCTGCGCGCCGCCTACAACGCCGCCCTGCCCGCCATCACCGAGTTCTGGACCCGTCTGGGCAGCGACGAGCGCCTGTACGCTAAGTACAAGGCCATGAACCCCGACGCGCTCACGCCAGAGCAGCGCCAGGCGCACAAGAACGCGCTGCGCGGCTTCGTGCTGGGCGGCGCCGAATTGCAGGGCGAGGCCAAGGCGCGCTACGCCGCCATCCAGGAGCGCCAGGCCGAGCTGGGCCAGAAGTTCAGCGAGAACGCACTCGACGCCACCGACGCCTATGCGTACTACGCCACCGAGGACGAGGTGGACGGCGTGCCGCCCGACGTGAAGGCTGCCGCCCGCGCTGCGGCTGAAACCGATGGCATGAAGGGCTACAAGCTCACGCTCAAGCTGCCCAGCTACCTGCCCGTGATGCAGTTCGCGCACAACCGCGCGTTGCGCCAGCGCCTGTACCGTGCCTACGTCACGCGCGCCTCCGACCAGGCCGAGGGCGACGGCGTGAAGTACGACAACGCGCCGCTGATCCGCGAGATTCTGGCGCTGCGCCGCGAAGAGGCGCAGCTGCTGGGCTACGCCAACTTCGGCGAGGTGTCGGTGGTGCCCAAGATGGCCGACTCGCCCACCGAAGTCATCGACTTCCTGCGCCAGCTGGCCGCCAAGGCCAGGCCCTATGCCGAGCGCGACGTGCAGGATCTGCGCGACTTCTCCGCCAAGGAACTGCAACTGGCCGACCCGCAGCCCTGGGACTGGGCCTACATCGGCGAAAAGCTCAAGGAAGCGCGCTACGCCTTCAGCGAGCAGGAGCTGAAGCAGTACTTCCAGGCGCCCAAGGTGCTGGCGGGCCTGTTCAAGATCGTCGAGACGCTGTTCGAGGTCGCCATCCGCCGCGACAGCGCGCCCGTGTGGCATCCCTCGGTCGAGTTCTACCGCATCGAGCGCGACGGAAAACTGCTCGGCCAGTTCTACCTCGACCCCGGCGCGCGCGCCGGCAAGCGCGGCGGCGCCTGGATGGACGACGTGCGCGCCCGCTGGCTGCGGCCCGACAACGCGCAGTTGCAGACGCCCGTGGCGCAACTGGTGTGCAACTTCGCCGAGGGCGTGGATGGCAAGCCGCCCCTGCTGACGCACGACGACGTGATCACCCTGTTCCACGAATTCGGCCACGGCCTGCACCACATGCTGACGCAGGTGAACGAGCGCGATGTCTCGGGCATCAGCGGCGTCGAATGGGACGCGGTGGAACTGCCCAGCCAGTTCATGGAGAACTTCTGCTGGGAATGGGACGTGCTCAAGCACATGACGGCGCACGTGGATACGGGCGAGCCGCTGCCGCGCGCCCTGTTCGACAAGATGCTGGCCGCCAGGAACTTCCAGGCCGGCATGCAGACGGTGCGCCAGATCGAGTTCGCGCTGTTCGACATGCTGCTGCACACCCAGCACGACCCGGCGGATGACTTCCAGCGGCTGCTCGACACCGTGCGCGCCGAGGTGGCCGTGATCCAGCCGCCGCCCTTTGCGCGCACGGCGCAGACCTTCAGTCACATCTTTGCCGGTGGGTACGCGGCGGGCTACTACAGC
>JRYL01000153.1_pt1 | contig 22813 bp, 18 predicted proteins | sample 235391 | NCBI WGS metagenome assembly JRYL01 (sample SAMN03074223, study PRJNA261481) | activated sludge metagenome | biome: Wastewater Treatment Plant; feature: Wastewater; material: Activated sludge; isolation source: activated biomass of a wastewater treatment plant treating wastewater from... ...
TCCGACTCCGGCCCCCTCGCCGGCACCGGCTACCCGCTGCCCCTCGGCGTCTCGATCGACGCCGACGGCTACCTGCGATCGCCGACGGCGCCCGACGCGGGCCCATACGAGTACGGCGCGAGCACGCTGCCCGACGACCCGGAACTGCCCGCCCCCAGCAACGCCTCACGCATGCGCCGCCACGGCCTCGTGCTCGGCCTCCGCCTCCGACCATGACCACGACCACCACGATCATCGGACTCGGCCTGCTCTCCGCCCTGGGCATGGTCACTGCATCGGCACTGCCGGAGCCCTCCACGGACGCGCTCCCCTGGAAGGACATCGCCGGCGGCGGCGCGGCGCTGCTGATGTTCGCGACGCTGGTCGTGTTCCTGCGGTTCCTCGCCGCCGAACGCACCGACCGCGTCGCCGAACGCAAGCTCGACCGCGAGCACATCGAGCGCCTGCAGGTCTCCTACACGACTTCGCTCGAGAAGTGTGTCGCCGGCGAGCGTGAGGACCGCGCCCGCCACTTCGACGCGCTGCGCGCATCGGCGCGCGATCTCCACCCACGGAAGCCATGACCTACCTCGCCACGTTCCTCTGCCTCCTGCTGACCCTCGCCGCGGTACTCCCAGCCCAGCTGGTGCGCGTGGCCAACTTCAGCGGCTCGACCGTCACCGGCTGGGTGCGCGCCACCACGGACTGGCAGGACGCGCCCGCCGCCGGCATCGTGCAGCCCGACGACACAGCACCGGCCGTGCGCTACGTGCTCGGCCGCCGGACCGGCCTCGACGCCCGCACGATCGACCTGCGCCTCGAGCTGGCCGCCGGCGAGGTGGCCACCGTCGACCTGCGCCATGCCAAGCCGCTCGACTGGGCGCGCCCGCTCAACCTCGACCGCGGCGACCCGGTCGTCGCCGGCACGCAGCTGCAGCGGATCTCCAGCACGCCCGACGGCGCTGGTTTCCTCGAGCACTGGCGCGCGCGCCTCACCGCACACCTGGTTGCCGACCTCTGGCTGGTCGTCTACGCGGACACCGGCTGGGCCCGCGGCGAGCTGGTCGTCTGTGCCAGCACCACCGCGCCGCACGAACCCACNNCGCCTGTGGCCGCAGGGCAACCCGCGCCTGCCCGCCGGCGCCAGCCCCCTGGCTTGGACGCACGAGCACCTGCCGGATGCGCTGGCGTCGCTGCACCGGTGGGCGCCGCCGCGCCGGCTGGGCGTGGCCGCGTACTCGCGCCAAACCGGCAACCAGGAAGACCAGGTGTTCGTCGGCGCCGAGCTCGCCGGCACCGCAGGCCTCGGCGCCGAGACCGTGCGCTACCTAGTCGCGCTGGCGCAGAGCCGCCGGCCGTGCCAGTTCCGGGAGCCGAGCGGCGAGCTGCTGCAGCTCGACCGGCACCCGCAGCTCAACCTCTGGGACGGCGCGCCGCACTGGGACCACCGGCAGAGCCCCGACCGGCTCGGCCGCTCGCGATCGCCGACGGCGACCGAGACCAGCAACTGGTACGGCCCCGACGTCGAGCACTGGCTGATGGGCACGCTCTGCCTGGCGTACCACGTGACCGGCTCGCCGGCCCTGCAGCAGCAGATCGACATGCAGGCCCGGCTGTACCTGCTGCAGTGGACGATCGACAGCCGGCTGGCCACCACGAACGTCTGGATCGCCCGGGCGATCGGCTGGGAGGGCCTCGGCGTGGTCCTGCTCTGGCACCGGCTCGACGACCGCGTTCTGGCCGCCGCCGTGCGCGATCGCTGGCTGGCGCGCCTGGATCGCGTGCTGCTGCCCCGCCTGGCGCGCAGCGACATCTGGGACGTGCGCCGCGACGATCCGCGCCTCGGCAAGGGCGACTGGTGGTTCCCATGGCAGCAGTCGGTGGGCGTCTACGGCCTCGACCTGGCCGGGCGCACCTTCGGCCGCGCCGATGCCCGCGCGGCCGCGCACCGCGGCGCCCTGCGCGTGGTCCAGGACGGCTGGCGCCAGGCCAACGGCCGCTGGTCACCGATCCCGCAGAAGCCGGTCGACGGCGACGGCGCCCTGAACGACAGCTGGACGCAGTGGGGGATGCCGCTCGGCGTCGCCACGGTGCTCCTGAATGACCCTGCGCACGAAAAGGCCCGCAGCGTGTGGGCGCAGATCCTGCGCGAATCCGGTGGCGGCGGCCCCTGGCTGCCGCCCGAACTCTTCGAGGCAAGATGACCGAGAATCAGACTGCGGTGGAGCTCAGCGTCCCGACCGCTGTGCCGCCGCTTCCCCAGTTCCGTTGCCACAAGGTGGTGCAGGCTGCCCGCATCGCCGGCATCCAGGTGTTCGGCACCCACGTCGACCTGATCCTGGATCCTGGCGACGGCCGCGACCAGTTCGTGCACCGCGTCTCGCACCTGTGGGGGAGCCGGCACCAGCCGTTGGTCGGCGGGTACCTGGTCCGCTACGAGGACGGCTACGAGTCGTACTCGCCGCCGGCGGCGTTCGAGAAGGGGTACGCGCGCATTCAAGCGCCGCCGGAAGCCGCGGCGCAGCCCACGGCTCGAATCCTCACCGACCACCAGGTCAACCCGGCCAACGACAAGCTGGTGATCGAGGTGCTCGACCAGCCGGGCGCTGGCGGCGCGTGCCACCTGTACCAGATCACCGGGTTCGACACGTCGACCAACCCGAGCTGCCCCTTCGTCGCGCGGTACGGCAAGCCGGCCGTCCATTCGACGGTGCTGTTCCAGAACGGCCCGATCGCCGAGGTGGGCGTCAACGGCGTCACGCACGAGGCGTTGCTGGCCATCCTGATTGACCGGCTGCGCTCGTTCCAGGCCGGCCCGTATACCTGCCGCGAGAACGCCCTCGCGCTGACCAAGCTGGAGGAGGCGCAGGCCTGGCTGCACAACCGCACCGTCGCCCGCATGGCCCGCGGCGTCGAGGGGACGCACCAGCGATGAACATCCTCGACGAACTCCGCCAGATCGCCGAGGAGCACGGCAAGGCGATCGAGCAGCGGTTCACCTCGGTCACGCGCCCGCGCCTGGCGCAGCTGATGACCGACTCCGTGCTGGTGCAGGCGCGCAAGGCCTCGGGCCAGGACACGACCACCGCCGAGGTCGCGCTGACGGCCTCGCTGGCCAACCTGACCCTGCGGGAGCGGCAGGAGATCCAAGGCGCGGCGTACGACCTGATCTTCCGCTTCGCGTTGCGCCTGCTCGGCGCCGCCGCCTCTGCGGGCTGACACCCATGAGCCCCCGGCAGCGGCCTACGGTCCGCCGCCGTGACGCATCACCCTCACCGACCAGAGGACCTGGACCGCCGCCGCGAAGAAGCGAAGCGCGCGGAGCAGGGCCGTCTGGTCGAGGAGGGCGAAGACGTGAAGTGGCTCATGAGCAGCGAGCGAGGTCGGCGCATCGTGCACGACCTGCTCGAGCGCGCCGGAGTGCTGTTTGGCGACGCCATGGTCGACGACGGGTCCTTCAACCCGAACGCGATGACCATGGCGCGTGACGCCGGGCGACGCAGCGTCGTCTGGCGCCTCGACCAGATGATTCGCCGGCACTGCAACGAGCTGTGGACCGTCATGCGTCTCGAGCGAGAGAAGCATGCCAGCACCCGCAAACACCAATGAAGGAGCTGCAGCGCCCGCCCCGAATGCCTCGTCGGCAGTAGGGGCTCAGCAGCCATCCACCCAGGCGCCGCCTGTCGCCGCCGCAGCTGCCCCCGCCAACGAGCCGGGCCAGCAGACGCCGCCGCAGCAGGGGCAGCCGAAGGCCGAGGCCAAGCCCGCCGAGCCGCAGAAGCGCGCACCGGCGGAGTACAAGTTCGACGCACCGTTCGATGCCGAGGTCCTGAAGGCCTACGGCGACGTGGCGCGCGAGCTCGACCTCAGCCAGGAGGATGCGCAGAAGGTGCTCGCCAAGGTCGCTCCCGTCCTCCAGGAGCGTCACCAGGCGAGCGTCCAGGCTCAGTACGCGGCGTGGGACGCCGCGGTCGCCGGCGACAAGGAGATCACTGGGGACCAGCCCCAGGAGAACCAGGCCACGATCGCGCGCGCCATCGACCAGTTCGCGACGCCTGAGCTGCGAAAGCTGCTGGATCCGCCGGACAAGGAAGGCGCGGGCTTGGGGAAGCACCCCGAGCTCCAGCGGCTGTTCCTGCGCATCGGCAAAGCGATCACGCCGGACACCAAGGTGGTGACTGGCGAGGCGGGGGGCAGTCGTCCGCCCATGACTCCTGAGGAGCGGATGGCTGCGAAGTTCGAGCGCAACGCTCAGAAGAAGCAGCGGTAACAGCAATGGCAGCACTCCCCACCACCCGCATGACCTTGGCCGACCTGGCCAAGCGCATGGATCCCAACGGCGAAGTCACGCACGTCGTCGAGCTCCTGGCCCAACGTGGCTGGAAGCAGCTGCAGGGCTACATGCCCTGGCAGCCCGGCAACCTCCCCACGGGCCACCAGTTCAGCGTGCGCACCGCTGAGCCGGAAGCGCACCTGCGCGACTACAACGACGGCGTCCCGCCGAGCAAGTCGGCTGTCGCGCAGGTCGTCGAGACCTGCAGCAAGATCGAGGCCTGGGCCGAGATCGACGCCGCCGAGGCCAACCTCAACGGCAAGGCCGCGGCCTTCCGCGCGCAGGAGAACACCGCGTTCATCAGCGCGATCACCAAGAAGTTCATGCAGCTCCTGCTGTATGGCAACCCCGCGACCGACCAGAAGGAGTTCAAGGGGCTGGCGATCCGCAACAACAGCATCGCGAACGCGAACGTCGTCGACTGCGGCGGCGACAACGCGGCCACGAACACCAGCATCTACATGATGCAGCTGGGCGACGAGTTCTTCGGCATCTACCCGCCGGGCAGCCAGGCCGGTTGGACCGAGGAAGACCTCGGCAAGCAGGTTGTCCAGTTCGCCGACGGCAAGCGCATGCTCGCCCTGATGACCCAGTACGTCTGGGACTGCGGCCTCGTGTGCCGCAATTGGAAGCGAACCGGGCGCGCCGCCAACATCAAGGTGGCCGACCTCCGCGCGCGCGCGAACACGCAGGCCATCGGTGCTGCGACCAACATCATGTACGCCCTGGTCGACCTCCTGGCCATGCGGCCGGACGAGGAGGGCACCACGGTGCTCCTGGCGAACACCACCGTCATCGCGGCGCTGGCCAAGATGGCGATGGACCGTTCCCAGAACGTGCTGACCATCGAGCAGGGCATCGACCAGGTCGGCAAGCCGTGGCGGCAGGTCCAGTTCCTGGGCGTGCCGTTCGTCAACTGCGACCGGATCCTCAACACCGAATCGAAGGTGGCGTGATGCTGGGCGACATCAACAACCAGGTCTCCACGGCGCAGACCGTCACCGCGACGGCGGTCTCGACCGATTCGATCGACCTGCTGGCCGCGAAGGATCTCGGCACCGGCCGCGAGATCTACATGACCACGACCGTCGACCAGCTGGTCGACGCCGTGGGCGCGGCCACGGTCACGTTCCAGGCCATCGTCGCGGACGACGCTGCCCTGACGACCAACGTCACGGTGGTGGGCGCCACCGACGCCATCGGCAAGGCGAGCCTCGCCGTGGGCAGCCCGCTCCGGATCGTCAAGCTCAACCCGAGCTTCGGCAGCCTGGGGCGGCGCTACCTGGGCGCGCGGTACGTCGTCGCCACGGGTCCGCTCACCAGCGGGCAGTTCACGACCAAGTTCGGCTTGTTGCCGGACGCGGGCACCCAGAACTACCCGATCGGCCAGGTGCGCCCGTGATCCGCGACGCGCACCTGATCTGGGCCGAGAGCCAGCGCCCGCCGGGCCTGGCGCTCGGCATCCCGACGTTCATCCCGTTCCCCGACGGGTTCCTCGTCCAGGGTGGGTCGCCCAAGGTCTACGACTGCAAGACGCTGATGGACATCGGCCGCGGCTACCCGCTGCGGGCGGTCTTCCGCATCACGCAGTCGTTCGTGGGGGCGGCCGGCAACCAGGCGGCGTTCGCGATCGGTGTCGCGGACACGCCGGACATGCTGACCAACCCCAGCGTGATCGCCAGTTCGGTGCGCGTCTCCACGGCCGGCCTCACCGCCGGCGTGGTCACCGAGCTGGTCGTGCCGTCGCTGTCGCTGAGCACCACGCTCGGCGGCCGCGGTCGCCGGTACCTGTGCCTGGGCCTCGAGGTCACCATCGCGGCGACCGACTGGACGCAGGGCGCCTGCGATGCCTGCCTCGTCCTCGACAACGAGGGCGTGGTCGTCAACCACCCGTCGGAGCACGTCCGCCCATGAAAGTCCGTGCCAAGTGTGCCCTGTTCCTGGCTGGCGTCTACCGCCAGCCGGGCGACGTGTTCGACGTGCCCGACGACTACCCGCTCGACAACCTCGAGGTCGCGGAGCCGTCGGCGCCGTCGCCGGCAGCGCCGCTGCCTGGCGGTGGAGACGAGGACGACGTCGACGACGAGTCGGACGAGAGCGAGCAGGATGGCGACACGCCGCCGCCGCCCACCGGCAAGAAGCGCGGCAAGAAGTGACCTGCGCGCGGGGCCTGGCCGGGGGCCCCGCGGCGTTTGCCCGGCCGGCATGCAGGAGTCGGCACGATGAAGCACCTCGGCAAGTTCAGCGACGACGACGAGCTCGTGATCGTCGTCTGGGGCCAGAGCAACGCGCGGCCGCGCGGCACGGCCAACGAGCTGTTCGGGGCCGCGCCGCAGCTGACGCTGAGCGCCGCAGGCCTCGATCTCCACATCATAGGGATCTCGGGCAACACCGTCTCGGTGGCCGAGGTCCTGGTCGCCAACCGCTGGGTCGACGCGGAGCTGCGGCTGTGCTTCTCGGTCTACGGCCTGCAGACGCCGGTGACGGCCCGCGTCGGCCGCGGCAAGGTCGTCGCCAACGGCGTCGGCAACCTGACGGTGGAGTGGCTGCAGGCTCCTGCAACGCTGCCGGCCGGCGGCGCTGTGTCCTTCGACGACGCCACGAACAAGGTGGCGCTGGTCGGCCACGGCGCCCAGAACGGCGACCAGGTCGTCTTCACCGGCGCGCCGCTCCCGCCGCAGGTGGCGGCCGGCACGGTCTACTACGTCACCAACCGCGGCACCGACGACTTCGAGATCGCCGCGACCTTCGGCGGCGCGCCGATCGACTTCGACACCGCGGCCCTCGGCGCCGTCGCCGAGTTCCGGATCGGCGCGTACGTGGTCGCCGAGGCGGTCCAGCGCACCTGGCAAAACGTGCGCGTGCTGACGCCGTTCACGCCCGAGCAGCCCGGCGGCTACCCAGCCGGTGCGCCTGGCCAGCTGCACGGGCTCTCGTTCCCCGACAGCGTCGAGAGCTACCAGGACGCCGCGGCGTTCCTACCGTACACGATGGCCGAGGGCGTCGAGGGCATCGGCGCCGTCGGCGCGGTCACCAGCGTGGTCGGGCTGACCGTCACCTGCGCCTTGTCGCCGCTGGTCGCGGACCTGTACCCAGGTGGCCACATCCAGCTCACCAACGCCGCTGGCCAGCGCTGGGTTGGCCGGGTTGCCAGCAACACCGCCAACGACGCCGTGGTCGAGAGCTGGTCGCCGCCGACCGAGCCGACCGGCACGCTGACGTTCGAGATCTCGGTGCCGCACTGGCGCGACAACCCGCACTGGGCGACGCCCGGCGAGGGCTTCCGTCACCCCAGCAACGACCCGCAGCCGGGCGGCTTCGGCTCGACCGGCCTCGTCTACAACCGCCCCAGGGGCCGGCTGCAGCCGTCGTACGTCTCCGCGATCGCTGGCCTGCCGTCGTACCGCGCCGGCGCAATGCTGCCGCTGGCCTGGCGCCTGAGCCAGGTGCTCGGTCGGCGCATCAATGTCGTGCACCTGGCGGTCGACGGGACCAGCCTGGCCAAGAGCACGGCGACGTGGGGCGGCACGCCGCAGACGGTCGGCTGGTGGACCCGGCAGGTCCGCCTGGACTGGACGCCGGCGACCGGCGACGGCCTGGCAGCCCAGCTGCAGCGTCGCCTGGCCCTGGTGCAGACCGCGCTCACCGCCGAGGGCAGCACCAAGCGCGCCCGCGTGATCGGCGTGTTTGGCTTCCAGGGCGAGGCCGACGCCGGCGCGGCGTACGCGCGCGCCATGTACGCGCAGACCCTGCCGGCGTTCTACGAATGGATCCGCAAGGTGATCCACAACCTCGGCATGGACCCGTACGGCAGCGACGCGAAGACGCCGTGCGTGCACGCCAGCCTGCCGCGCTTTCCCTGGGAGACCGAGATCCCTGGGTACGACATGGACGTCGACGGCCTGGTCAACGCCGCGATCGCGAACTGGGTGGCGCGCGACGGGTTCGCGGGCACGTTCGACACCAACGACTCCCCGCACATCGGCGACGACCCGCTGCACTTCAACGGCGTCGGCGAGGCCCGCAACGGCCAGCTCGCCGCCGAGGTCGGGATCGAGCTGATCGGTCGGGCCCTGCTGTTCGGCGGCCTAGCCAACGAACACATCGTGGAGATCGCCAACATGGCCCTGGTGGCGATCGGCGACGCCGCGGTGATCACGTCGCTCGATCCGCTCGACGGCAGCGCCCAGGCCCTGGCGTGCGCCACGGCGTTCCCGAACGCGTTGGAGGAGCTGCTCGAGCTGCACGCCTGGTCGTTCGCCGCCAAGCGCCAGGCGCTGACGGCCGTCACCAGCCAGAGCCAGCAGTGGCTGTACTGCTACGCGCTGCCGCCGGACGTGCTCAAGCCTCTGGCCGTGATCCCAGCCGACGCGCCCGAGGAGGGCACGGCGGTCTACCAGCCGCAGCGGCCGTACGACCGCATGCTGCCCGCGATCGCGCAGGAGGCCGACTACTCGATCGAGGTCGACCAGGACGGCTACCGGGTGCTCTACACGAACCTGTCGGACGCGCACCTGCGGTACGTGGCGCGGGTCTGGGATCCTCGGCACTGGCCGCCGCTGTTCGTCTTGGCCGTGGCGTTGAACCTGGCGTCGATGCTCGCCGGCACCCGGCTGAAGGGCCGGCCCGGCATCGAGCTCGGCCGCCAGCTCAAGCAGGAGGCCATGCTCAAGGTGATGCAGGCACGCGCCAGCGACCAGTCGCGGCGCCGCGTCGTTCCTGAACACCGTGCCCCCTGGCACCGCCGCTGATGGCCACTCGCGTCTACCAGCGCGCCTGGAACGGCGGCGAGGTCAGCGTCGCGGTCAGCGCCCAGGTCGGCGATGCCGCGCGCGCGGTCGGTGCGGCCCTGCTGCACAACCTGGTCGTGCTGCCGCAGGGCCCGGTGGTCCGCCGGCCAGGCTCGCTGCTGGTGGCCGAGACGGCCGGCAGCGCGCCGTGCCGGCTGCTGGGGTTCCGGTTCAGCGTCGACGACACCGCGGTGATCCGGCTGGCCGCCGGCGGGGCGCGGTTCGCGGTCGCCGGCGCACCGGTGCTGCACGCGGCCGCGCCGGCCTACAAGCCGCAGAAGTCGTTCGCACCAGGCGACGTCGACACCGGGACGGAGCGCATCACGTTCGCGTCGGCGCACGGGTTCGACCTCGACGAGCCGATCGAGTTCACGTCGACCGGCGCGCGCCCGGTCGGGATCAACGGGCCCAGCGGCACGATCTACTACGCCCGCCCGGTCAGCCCGACGGTGCTCGAGGTGGCCGCCGCACCAGGTGGCGCCGCGATCGACATCACGACCCAGGGCACTGGCGTGCACGCCTTGCACCGTGCCTACCGGGCGATGGACCTCGCCACGTTCGGGGGGGTGGCCTACTACTGCCGGCAGCGCGCGGTGCTGACCGGTGCCTCGGTGGTGCCGGGCACCAACCTGGCCTACTGGCATCCGCAGCCCGCCTCGGGCGAGTACGAGGTGCCATTGCCGTACCTCGAGGCCGAGCTCTTCGCGATCGGCTGGGTGCAGAGCAACGACGTCGTCACGTTGGTGCACCCGAACCACCAGCCGCTCGAGCTGCGCCGGTACGCCAACAACCGCTGGGACGTGCAGCTGGTGACGTTCGGGCCGACGCTGCCGGCCCCGACCGGCGTCGCCGTCGCCGAGACGAACGGCGAGCTGACCGCCATCACGTCGATCGAGGCGCAGACGGCCGGCTTCTCGTACTTCAAGTGCAACGGCGCTGACTCGATCCCGCACGGCGCGCTGCGCGGCGACACGGTCGTGATCAGCGGGCTGGCGGCCGAGGGCGTGCCCGACGGCCAGTACATCGTCGCGGCCGCGACCGGCCCCTCGAACCAGCTGGGGCAGTTCTCGCTGAAGACCCTCGCCGGTGCGCCGGTGGCGGTCGCCGCCGATGCGTCAGTCGCCGGCACGGCGCGCGTGGTCTCCCTGAACGCCGACGAGACCAACGAATACGTGGTGACGGCGATGGACGACGACGAGCTGGAGTCGCCGCAGAGCTCGGTCGTCACCGCCACGCTGAACAGCCTGCTGGTCGCGGGGGCGAGCAACCTGGTCACCTGGGCGGCCGTCACCGGCGCCACCCGGTACCGGGTCTATCGCAAGCGCAACGGCCTGTTCGGGCTCCTGGGCGAGACGGAGGCCCTGCAGTGGAAGGATGACGGCTCGATCGCGCCCGACCTCGGCCGCACGCCGCCGATCCAGGACACGACGCTGGCGGCCCCGAACTGGCCCGAGGCGGTCGCCTACCTCGACCAGCGCCGGGTGTTCGCGCGCGGCCAGCGGGTCTGGATGACCCGCACCGGCACGGAGAGCGACCTGAGCTACCGGCTGCCGCTGGTCGACACCGATCGGATCCAGTTCGACGTCTCCGCCCGCGAGAACAGCAGCATCCGCCACATGCTGGCGTTGGGCCACCTGTTGCTGCTCACCGAGTCGACGGAGTACCGGGTGATGCCGGGCAGCGGGGCGGCGATCACGCCGACCTCGAGGCAGGTGCGCGCCGAGTCGTACGTCGGCTGCGGCCGCGCCGCGCCGCTGCTCGCCGGGCACTCGCCGCTGTTCGCCGCAGCCCGCGGCGGCCACGTGATGCAGCTGGGGTACAGCCAGGAGCGCGACGGCCTGGTGCCCGGGGATCTGTCGATGCGCGCGGCGCACCTGTTCGACGGCCTGTCGATCGTCGATTCGGCGTTCCAGAAGGCCCCGCATCCGATCGCCTGGTTCGTGAGCAGCAACGGCAAGCTCCTGGGGCTGACCTACGCGCCCGAGGAGCAGGTCTTCGCCTGGCACCAGCACAGCACCGCCGGCGCGTTCGAGAGCGTCGCCGTCGTGCCGGAAGGCGACGAGGACCGCATCTACGTCGTGGTGCGGCGGACCATCGGTGGCGTGACCAAGCGGTTCGTGGAGCGCCTGGCGCCGCTGGACTGGGGCACGCTCCCGGCCGCGGTGTTCGTCGACTGCGGGAAGACCCTGGCCAGCGACGCGACCGGCCTGGTCACTGGGCTGGTGCACCTCGCCGGCGAGATGGTGTCGATCCTGGCTGACGGCATCGTGCAGCCGCCGCAGAAGGTCACCGCGGCCGGGACGATCAAGCTGGCCAAGCGCGCGCAGGTGGTCCAGGTGGGCCTGGGCTACACCAGCGAGCTGCTGACGCTGCCGCTGGCCGCGCAGATCGAAGGCTACGGCCAGGGCCGCCAGAAGGCGGTGACGCGGGTCTGGCTGCGCGTGCAGGATGCCGCGCGGTTCGAGGTCGCGACCGCGGTCGGCGGCCTGTACGTGCCGGCGGCCGGCTTTGCGAGCCTCGAGCAGCTGCGCAGTGAGGAAGTCGAGGTGCAGCCGCACGGGCATTGGAACGAACGGGCGACGGTGGCGGTGCGCCAGGTGCATCCGCTGCCGCTGCAGATCCTGAACCTGACCATCGAAGCGAGCTTCGGAGGGTAACGATGTCGATCACGATCCCGCCGGTGATGACGGCGCCGGCCCCAGCAACCAATCCCGGGGCCTCGGTGATGTCCGCTGGCCTCCTGCTGGGGGTGCTGGGTGGCGTCTCGCAGACGATCGGCGCCTTCTACGGCGCTCGCGCCGAGCAGACCATGGCGCGCTCGGCCGCGCTCGATGCACGGTTCGCGTCGAGCATGGCCAACATCAACGCCCGCCAGGCCGAGCAGGACGCGCAGCAGATCCTTCGGGCCGGCGAGCAGGAGATCGGGGCGCTGGGGCTGGCCACGGCCGCCGAGCGGGCCGCCATGCGGGTCGACACGGCGGCGAGTGGCGTCGAGGCGGGGACCGGCAGCGCGCTCGAGGCTGCGGCGTCGCTCGAGCTGCGCAGCCGCATCGAGGCGATGACGATCCGACTGAACAGCGTGCGCGCCGCTGGGCAGGCCCGGACCGGTGCGGTCAACGCCCGGAACCAGCAGATGCTGAGCGGGGTGAGCGCGCGAAACCTCGAAGGAAGCGCCAAGACGATCCGCCCGGGCATGCGCGCGGCCGCGACCGCGCTGCAGGTGGGCGGGTACATGGCGCCGCAGTGGTACGCAAACGCGAGGAGGAACTGAGATGCCGAGGGTGCCGAGTTTTGTGCCGCGGGTGGGCCTGGCGGCGGGGCAGGGTCCGGGGTTGGCTGCGCCAGGCGTCGAGCCGCTCCGGGATCAGACCGGGCGGGAGCTGCAGGGCATCGGCCAAGGGGCGATGTCGTTCGGGTACGGGCTCAGCCGGGTGGGCGAGCAGATGTTCGACGAGCACGTCGAGACCAAGCTGCGCGAGAAGGACAACCGCCTGCAGGAGGTGGTGCGGCAGCGGCTCGAGGGGCAGGAGGGGTACCTCCGGAAGCTGGGCAAGTCCGCCGTGGGGGAGGAGGGCGAGGTGCGCGAGCAGGTGCTGGACGACCTGCGGAACGACTTCGAGGCACTGACTGGGGACCTGTCGCCGTACGAGCGCGAGGCCTTCGCGCGGGTGGCGATGTCCCGGTGGCAGACCGCGGTGGGGCGGGTCGACGAGCACGAGGCCAAGCAGCAGCGGGCGTGGTCGATCGGGGAGTCGGAGGCGCGCGCGCGGTCCATGGCCGCGGCCGCGGTGGAGTCGGCTGGCACGCCCGACTACGAGGTCTGGATCGGCTCGCTGCGCAACGAGGTGTCCGCCTTGGCCGAGCTGGCAGGGTTCCCCGAAGACAGCGCGCAACGGACCGAGATGCTGCAGCAGGCGGCCAGCAACGCGCACGAGGCGGCGATCGGCTCGTTGGTCGACTCCGGCCGGCTCGGTGACGCGCGGGCGCTGCTCGAGCGCGCCACGAAGGCCGACGAGCTTCTGCCGGACCGCGCCGCCAGGCTGCAGCGGCACATGCAGACGGCCGAGGTCGCCGAGCGCGGCCAGATCCTCGCGACCACGCTGGAAGGTGGCCCGCTGACGCAGCGGATTGCCCGCGCGCAGGCGCTGTTCGACGAGGGCAAGATCGACGTGCGCGTCTATGACGAGGCCGTGCGGCGCATGATTGCCATGGACAACCTGCAGGGCAGCGAACGCTCCGCCCAGCGGGCCGGCGCGCTGAAGTCGGCGCAGGCCTGGGCGCAGGCGAACCGTGGCGCCGCGGTCCCCGTGGAACTGCGGCGGCGGATGGAAGAGGCCGGCGTGGCCCAGGAGTTCGCCGTCTGGGAAGCGCAGGGCGGGCGTTGGGTGACGACGCCGGCGGGCCGGCGCGCGCTCGACCTGGCCAACGACGAGTCGTTGCGGGCGTTCCGGACGGTCGAGGCGCTCGAGGATGCGTACCGGCTCGACCTCGACGAGGACGACATGTCGGCGATGCGCGCCAAGTGGGCGAAGGCCACCGGCGTCACCGGCGACCCACAGGATGCGATGAAGCTCGACCTGAAGCTGCAGGTGACGCGCTTCCTGCAGAAGAAGGGCACGTTGCCCGACGAGGTCGACGATCGCGACGACACCACCGTCGAGACGTTGAAGCGGTTCGAAGAGGCTGTCATCCGGCAGGTGAACCAGACGCCCGGGGCGTCCGGCCGCATGGCTGACATCGACAAGGCGATGGAGGCGATCTGGAAGGAGGGCGTCCAGATCGGCGGCAAGTGGAAGCCGGACGTGCTGCTGACCACCAAGGAGCGGCAAGGGCGGAGGGGGAGCATCGGGGTGACGCGCAAGGTTGGCGGCGAGACGGTCGTCACCCAGATGGACGTGACTGGCTGGGGTGGGCAAGCGCGCTCGACGGCCGTGCGGCTGGCCGACGGCACGGTGGTCGATCGGCGCCCGGTCGACGTCCCGGCCAGGCTGCCGAGCGCCGAGGAGGTGGCTCAGGCGATCGAGTTCGAGAACCGGCAGCGGCGCGCAGCTGGGCAGCCGGAAATCCCAATGACGATCAACCAGATCGGCGAACGCATCGCCGCCGCTGCAGACCAGTTGGACCGTTACCATGCAATGTCGAAGCAGGCCGCCGACGACTTGACCAAGGGGCGCGGCGAGAAGGCGCTCGACCGCCTGGGGCAAATCTACGAGCAACGCATGCAGCAAGCGCTGCTCGAGAAGTCGGTGGCGTGGCGCCAGTTGCTGGAATCCGCGCAGAGAGATGGTCGCGCATTGCCGCCGATGCCCCCGGTGCTCATCGAGGAGATCCATGCCGAAATCGTCGACTCACTGACGCGCCCAATGAATCGCTCGCTGCGCACTCTTGCGGATCGCATTGCGCGACCACTGGGCACCACGAACTTCGAGTTGTACGGGATCACCCCAGAGCAGGCGCGCGAGTACCTGTACCGCCGAGCTGGCATTGAGGCGACGCCCCAGGCGCGCCCTGACTACCTGAGCATTCGCCGCAGCGGACTCTGACCCCATGACCGCCACCAACCTCGGGCCCGGCACTCAGGAATCCCTGGTGCCGCAGCAGTTCGCGCCGGCAGCACCGATCGCCCCGCAAGACCCCCAGCCGACCGCGGCAGCGGAGGCCTCCGGCTGGTCGCCCGAGGTCCTGGCGCGCGTGTACCGGGAGGCGGAATCGCGGCGCGCTCAGGAGCGGCGGCAGCAGGCCATCAGCGCCCTGCGCGCCACTGCCGGCGACGACCCCGAGCGGGAAGCTCGAGCGCAGCGCCTGGCGCGCGAACTCGACACCGATCGCCGATCGCTGCCTGAGGACCTCGACGCGGTCGAGCAGCGCCTGCGGGAGCAGGAGATCGCCGACGAGGAGTTCGAGGTCCGCTACCCAGGCCTGATGCGGCGCCTCTCCGACGTGCAGTTCGTGCGCCTGGTGCGCGACGACCTGGGCAACCTGAAGAAGACCGTCGACACGTTCGACTGGTGGTCGCGCAACTACGAGGCCGGCGCCGTCGTCAACGAGAAGGGCGCGATCGGGCTGCGCCAGGCGTTCGGGACGGCAACGGCCTTCGACCACGACCGGCTGGCGGAGATCCGCTCGATCGAGGAAGGGGCGGCGCGCGAGCAAGGGTGGCTGGCGACGGCGCTTCAGGTGTTCGCGCAGCAGGTCGAGCCCACCAAGAACGCCCTGCTGAGCGGTGCGGCGTCCGCGGCGGCCGGCGCGGCCCTGGGCCCCAAGGGTGCGGGTGTCGGGTTCGGGAAAGGGTTCACGACGGCCTACGTCGCCCAGTCGGTCGCCACGAACGCCGGCATCCAGTACCTGGACATGCTCGACCAGGGCTTCACCGAGGAGGAAGCCAGGGTCGGCGCTGCGATCTACGGGCTGGGCGCCGGCGCGCTCGATGCGGTCGGCATGAAGCTGGTGGCCAAGCCGTTCGCCAGTGCGGCCAAGGCGCTGCAGGGCCGCCTGAAGGGGCAAGTTGCGGCTGGTCTGACCCAGCAGACGGTCAAGTCCGCGGCGAAGGCCTTCGCCGCGGAATACCTGGTCGCTGTCGGTGGCGAGGCCGCCACGGAAGCCATGCAGGACGCGCTGGCCGTCGCCGTCGAGGAGGGCATCCGCCGCGCCACCGGCAACCCCGACGTCACCGAGCAGACGTGGGGCGATGCGCTGCAGCAGGCGTCCGAGTCGTTCGTGCAGGCCGCCAAGGCGATGTCGATCCTCGGGCTGCCCGGCCCGGCCATCCACTACATGGCCAGCCGCAAGTCGATGGAGCGCAGCGCTGCGCAGAAGGTGATGCTCGACAAGGTGGTCAAGGCTGCCGAGCAGTCCAAGCTGCGGGAGCGCAACCCCGATGCCTACGCCGAGGTCGTCGACGAGGCCGCCACGGAAGCCGGTGTGTCGCAGACGTACATCGACGGGCAGAAGTTCGCCCAGGTCCTCGAGCAGCTCGAGGTGTCCCGCGAGGACCTCGAGCAGGTGGTCCCGGGGCTGTCGGCGAAGATCGACGAGGCGGTGGCGACCGGTGACGACGTCGTGATCTCGACCGGCGACTTCGCCGCCAAGCTGGCGCAGACGCCGGTCGGCCAGGCGCTGCTGCCGGAAGTGCGCATCGACCAGATGGCCGACAGCGCCGCCGAGACGGCCGAGATGAAGAAGACCGCGCCGCAGCGGCTTGAGGAAGCGCAGCAGGCGATCGAGGAGCGCGCCGAGGCCGACAAGGTCGCCGGCGACGAGCTGCGCGTGATCGAGACCGGACTGCGCCAGCAGCTGCTGGCTGCCGGCCGGCTGCCGAAGGAGACCGCGTACAACGCGACGCTGTACTCGGCGTTCGTGGCCACGCAGTCGCGGCGCATGGGCATGTCGCCGGCGAAGTGGCACGAGCAGTACGGCGTCACGGTGGTCGGCGAGGCCGCCGCCGGCGAGGCGGTTGCCGGGCGCACCCTGCAGCAGGACGATGCGGAGTCGGCGCCGCCGAGCGTACAGCAGCCCGAGGGCGCGGCGCCGTCGCCTGACCGTAGCGTGGACCCCGTCGGGGAGCCGGTGGCGCGCGACGGTGGCGCTACGGTCGCGGCCGCCCAGCCGGCCCCCGCGCAGGCGGCGCCGGCGCGCGCCGAGCCTGGCACGCTGAGCGCTCCCGGCCGGGGCCAGTACCGCACCGACACCTACCAGATCCTGCTGCGCCAGCATGCGGACGCCAGCACGTTCCTGCACGAGCTGGCGCACCACTGGCTGAACATTCTCGGCGACATCGCGGCGGGGCCCAATGCGCCGGAGTCGATCCAGCAGGACATGCAGGCGCTGCTGAAGTGGTTCGGGGTGCCGGACCTGGCCGCATGGAAGGCGCTGCCGTTCGAGCAGATGCAGCGGCACCAGGAGAAGTTCGCGTACAGCATCGAGGCCTGGCTGTTCGAGGGTAATGCGCCCAGCGTCGATCTGCAGGGGGTGTTCTCGCGGGTGGCAGCCTGGATCCGCAGCGTCTACAAGCACGCCCGCGACCGGCTCAACGTCATCTTCCGCAACGAGTTCGGCGAGGACCTGCCGGCGCTGACTCCCGACGTGCGCATGGTCTTCGATCGCATGCTGGCAGCCGAGGACGAGATCGCCGAGATGCGGGCGGCGCAGGGCATGGCGCCGATGTTCGAGACCCAGGCACAGTCTGGGCTGAGCGACATCGAGTGGCAGCAGTACCAGGAGGCCCGCCAGGCTGCCGAGCAGAGCGCCACCGACGAGCTGTCGCAAAAGAGCGTCAAGGAGCTGCAGTGGCTGTCCGGCGCCAAGGCGCGGTTGCTGACGGAGATGCGGGAGCGGCACCGAGCCGTGCGCGCGCAGGTCGAGGAGCAGGTCCGGCAGCAGGTCGCCGACGAGCCCATCTACCGGGCACTGCGAGAGAGCGGCGCCGTGGCTGTCGTCAAGGAGGAGCTGGCGGCCCAGCGCGAGCAGGCCCGGGCCGAGCTCGAGGCCGAGGTCGCCGCGGAACCCGTCTACCGAGCGCGGCGGTTCCTGCGCCACGGCGAGACCGTCGCCGCCGACGGCCAGGTCACCAAGACCGATGGCAAGCACCGGATCGACCGCGCCAAGGCGAAGGAGCTGGCTCCGCCGGATGCCGACCTCCGCAAGCTGGGGGTCGCCAAGACGTCGCTGCTCGAGGCCGACGGCCTGGATCCCTCCGAGGTGGCCAGTCAGTTCGGATTCGCGGACGGCGCCGCCCTGGTGCGCGCGCTGCTCGAGGCTCCGCCGCTCGCAGAAGCGGTCGAGACGCGGCTGCAGGCGATGCCCAGCGCCGAGGAGGTGACGCTGCAGCGGCTCACCGAGGAGCTCCAGGCGAGCGAGACCAGCGCCGACGTCCTGGCGTCGCAGTTCGGGTTCGAGGGCGGTCAGGCTCTGGTGCGCGCGCTGCTGGCCACCAAGCCGCTCGCAGAGGAGGTGGCCGCGAGGACGGATCGGCGCATGCTGATCGAGCACAGTGAGCTGGCCGACCCCAAGAAGCGAGAGGAGGCAGTTCTGGGTGCTCTGCACAACGAGCACCGGACCCGCCTGGTCGCGATCGAGCTGCGTGCGCTGGAGAAGTCCAACCAGCCGCTGCGTCTGATCGTGCGCGCCGCGCGCGTGGCCGCCCAGAGCGCGATCGAGCAGAAGCCCATCGGCGACATCGACGTGCGGCGCGCGAATCTCGCCCGCCGTCGGGCCGAGCGAGCCGCCTGGCTGGCCGCCAGGAGCGGTGATCGCGCCGAGGCGGCAAGAGCCAAGCGCCGGCAGATCCTCGAAGAGGAGCTGGTGACGGCGACCCAGAAGGCTCGCCGCGAGGTCGACGACGCGATCGACGGGTTCGAGAAGCTCTGGGGTGGCGAGAAGGTGATCGCCAAAACCCGTAGCTGGGAGATCGTCCTGGCGGCGCGCGCGATCCTGACCAAGGTCGGGCTTGGCCCGAAGGACGCGCAGCTCGGCGTCGACCAGGGGCTGGCGCGACTGCAGGCCTACAATCCCGAGCTCTATGCCAAGGTGCAGGAGCTGATGCTGCGCGCCGAGGGCTTCCGCGGCGACTACACCCGCATGACGCTCGGCGAGTTTCGGGTGATGCAGGAGACCGTGGAGGGGTTCTGGTTCCTGGCCCACCGGGACCACGTGGCCGAGCTCAACGGCAAGAAGGTGGCGGTGGAGGACATCGCCGCCCAGGGTGCGGCCCGGATCGAGCAGCTGGGGGTGGAGTTGGAGCAGAAGCCGCGTGCCTCAGCTCCTACCGAGGCCGAGGTGGTCAAGCGAGGCCTCCTGCAGGTCGGCAGTACCAAGCGCCGCGTCGAGCACTTGATGGACCAGTTGGACGGCGGCAAGCCCGGCGTCTTCACGGGATTGTGGCGGCGTGTGTCAAACGCAGCCGACCAGTTCCGGCACGACCGCAAGACCTGGGTGAAGCGTTACGAGGCCCTGGTGCAGACCCTGGACCTGCAGGAGGGCACCATCGACTGCTCGGCCAAGGGCGAGATCGGCTACACGTTCGGGGCAGGCAACAGCGGGTCGGGCATGGCCGAGCTCCTGGGGGCGATGCTCCACATGGGCAACGACAGCAACCTGCGCAAGCTGCTGATCCCGAAGAAGTGGGGGCAGGAGGTCGAGCGTGGGGGCAAAACGATGCTCGACGCATCGCCCTGGGAGAACACCATCGCTGCGCGGATCAAGGACGGCAGACTGGGGAAGAAGCACTTCGACTTCCTGCAGGGCGTCTGGGACCTGCTCGAGGAGCTCAAGCCGCAGCTGCAGCGAGCCCACTACGAGCTGTTCGGCTACTACTTCAAGGAGGTCGAGGCCCGCCCGATCTCGACGCCCTGGGGCGTCTACCGCGGCGGCTACGTGCCGGCTCTGGCTGACAACTTCCTGGAGAGCTCGGCGCGCCTGCACGAGAAGGACCTGCAGGCCGAGTTTCAGAAGTCGCTACCGATCGCGCAGCGCGGGTTCACCAAGGAGCGCACGGAGGTCACGCGAAACCTGGTGATGGACATCCGCAAGATCAGCGGCCACCTGGATGCGGTGCTGAAGTTCGTGCACATGCAGCCGGCGGTGAACGACGTGCGTCGTGTGATCGAGCATCCGACGCTGAAGGTCGCACTGAGCGCCTACGATCCGACGCTGCACGACAGCGTCTTCTACCCTTGGATGCAGCGCTCGGTGCGCCAGGTGACGACGCTGCCCGGCCACAACCCGCTGACGGACCGGTGGATGACGGAGCTGCGGAGCAACGTCGGATTGGCAGTCATGGCCGGCAACGTCAGCAACGCGCTGCAGAACCTGACGTCGCTGTTCCCGGCCATGTTGGTTGTCCGGCCGCGGCAGCTGATGACGTCGCTCCTGGGCTACCTGGGGAGCCCCCGAGAGACCGCGGCGGAGGTCGCTGCAAAGTCGAAGGTGATGGCCGACCGCTTCGAGAGCCAAATCCACGACCTGCGGGACAGCATCGAGGACGTGGTCGTGCGCCCCAGCAAGCTGCAGACGGTGCGACGGTTCGCGCGCAGGTACGGGTACTTCCTGCAGAAGGCGACCCAGAACATCGTGGAGATCTCGACCTGGACGGCCGCCTACAACCAGGCGCTCGAGCAGCTAGGGCCGGCGGCGGAGCAGGAAGCTGTGCAGCGAGCCGACTCCGTGGTGCGGCGGGTGCACGGCGGCATGAACCCCGAGGACCTCAGCGCCTACGAGGTGGGGTCTCCAACCTGGCGCACGATTACGCAGTTCATGGGGTTCTTCTTCAACCAGGCAAGCCTGATGCGCGGCGAGTACGGCAAGGTGGCGCAGGACCTGCAGTTGAGGGGGACTCCCGGTCGCGTGGGGCGCTACATGCACATCACCCTGTTGGGTTGGATCGTGCCGATGACGGTCGCCGCCTGGATCAGCAAGGAGATGGCAGGCAAGGACCTGGAGGACGACGACGGCGACGGCCCCACTGACGAGTACATGGCCTGGTTCCTGGGGGCGAACATCAAGCCAGCCTTCGCCGCCCAAGGCATCGCTGGCCAGTTCGCCACGTTCACGTGGGACACCTACATGGACAACGACGCCTGGAACGACCGCATGCCGCTGCCCCCAGTTCTCAGCGTCGCCGAGCGTGGCAGCAAGGCGATCAAGCAGGTTGTGGCCGGCGCGCAGGAAGGCGAGGTCTCCTCGGCCAAGGTGCGCGACGTGCTGACGCTGATCGCGGCCGTGACGGGGGTGCCGCTGAACGTGCCGTGGCGCCCGGCCGGGTACGCGATCGACGTCGAGAAGGGCGACGTGGAGCCGACCGGAGGCCTCGACTACGTGCGCGGGCTGCTGACCGGGAGGGCGAGCGACGCCAGCCGGTAGCCGTTTTCCCCGTTTAAAAACGGTCGGAAAACGGTGCCGTTACACGGGTGGTACAGAGAAAATAACCCGAAACGTTGACAGGGCGGCGCCGCCGCCGTACACTCTGGTCCGTCAGCGGTGATCCCGCGGACCGGCGCCCGGCCGACCCGGGCAGGCTGATGCGACGCCGCGCGCTACGCGGCAGGACGACAGATGGCAACCTCGACGACGACTCTCCGCTGCTGGGAAATCCGCGCTGGCATTCCGACGGGCGATGGCCGCATGGCCGACTGCTCGACGCCCGAGGTGATCGGCGACGAACGCTACCACCCAACCGAAGTGGACGCCGAACAGCGTGCGGACGAGCTGCGCGAATCGCTGGCCGACACCGGCCTGGACACGCGCACCGTCTACCACGTCGCCGAAGTGACGTTGCACGATGCCGACGCCTACGACGTTGCGCGCCGCTGGACCGAGGCGCAACGCAACGCTGCCGGGTGGATGCGCTGCCAGTCCGGCGAGTGGTCCGGTGTCCGGTGCGAGTCGATCGAGAGGATGGCGGATGTCGGCAGCTTGGTATCGGTCCGCTGGGTGCCGGAATGCAACCGCGAGACGGCGACCAAGGCCGGGACGTGGCGCGGCCTCTCGCGCACGTCCCGAGTCTGCGCCTGGTGCGCGGAGCACATGCAGGACGTCGACGCCGACTGGGTCCGGGAGGTGCGCTCGTGAGCGCGTACTTCCGGATGGAGAACGCAAAGCTCCTGGTCCAGCACCTGCGAGACTCGGGCATGGACCCTCGTGCCGAGATCTACTCCCCACCCGGTGTGGAGGGCTGGGATAGCGAATACGAGTCGCGTTTGCGGCGAGCCCTCTGCGGACTCGTAATGGTGAAGAGCAGGTTGAGCGATCGCCGCCTGCACCGTGAAGCGGCGTTTCTGGGGCTGGTCCAGCCGGCTTCGCGGAGGGACGCCCGATGGGTCGAGCGTCAGAACGAGGCAGCCCGGAAGGATTACTTCGACGGCGTGAGCCAAGGAGAGTGACATGGAAGCCGACAAATACGCGAGGCAGCGTGCCGCGGAGGCTGTCCGATGAGCCGCCACGCCCCCCTGGTGGTCACCCGCCACCCCGCGCTGATCGACTACCTGCGCGAGACCGGCATCATCGGCCCGGATGCCGAGGTGGTGGCGCACGTCGCCGACCCGGCGACCCTGCGCGGCCGGATCGTCGTTGGTGTCCTCCCGATGCATCTTGCCGCCGAGGCGGTCGAGGTCTGGGAGATCCCGCTGACGAACCTTCCGCCGGAGCTGCGCGGCGCGGAGCTCGCGATCGAGCAGGTGCGCCAGTACGCCGGCCCGCTGCGGCGGTACCGGGTACAGGCCCTGCAGGGCCATGGCGCTGTGCCGTGCGCATGGTGCCCACGTCCCGCTCACTTCCGTGGGCGCGGCGATGAAGCCGCGTGCTGGGAACACCGGGAGCCCGTGGCGTGACCCGCTACATCCGCCACCTGACCCTCAACACCGGCAACCAGCGGGACAGCTACCGCGACGAGGTGTCCGACGAGGTGATCGCCCTGCTGCGGCCGCTCCTCGAGCGCGCCGTCACGGGCGGGTGTGTGGAGATCCCGGGCCTGTCGACGCCCTGCACGATGACAGGCGGCGTCGGCCGCGGCCGCGCGCTGCTCGTGACGATCTCGGGGCCGGAGACCGAAGGCGGCATCCTCCCCCCGCTGCTGCAGGTCGCCGTCGCCGGGTCGTCGCTCGCCAGCGCAACGCTGTGGCGCGAGTGGGTGAAGCGGGAGCGCGACGACCGGACGCCGACCCCGCCCTGGTGCGTCTCCCGGATCATGGTCGGGTCGGCCCTGCACATGGACGTCATG
>JRYL01002954.1_pt1 | contig 22613 bp, 11 predicted proteins | sample 235391 | NCBI WGS metagenome assembly JRYL01 (sample SAMN03074223, study PRJNA261481) | activated sludge metagenome | biome: Wastewater Treatment Plant; feature: Wastewater; material: Activated sludge; isolation source: activated biomass of a wastewater treatment plant treating wastewater from... ...
CCGACCAGTCGTCCCCCACGCGACCAACCTCACTCCGCCGCCGCCCCATCGCGCCGCGGCCGCGCCGCGAGTCCCAGCAGCCGCCCGCGCATCGCCTGGTGGCCGACGGTCACGCGATGGACGGTCGCATCCACTTCCTGGTCGACCAGACCGCGAACGACCGCCGCCTCGATCGCAGGGTCGACCTTGCCGCGCAGGATCCTGCCGTCGTCCGCCAGCCGGATCTCGAACATGCGCGACTCCGGCAGAAACCCGAGCAACCGGCCGGTGACGGCGACCTGCCGTTCGTGCTGGATGTTGTCCTCGCCGAGGCGCGCGTACGCGCGTTCGACCTCGTCGTGGCTCGTGAAGCGGAATCGGCGCTGGCCGACGAGCAGCGAGCACAACGCGCGATGCCGCATCAGGGTCTCGGTGAAGCCGCGCAGCAGCGTGATGGCACGCGGGTCGACATCCACCAGGCTGTCGGCCAGGTCGTCGTCCGCCGCGCGGCTGGACTCCAGGATGGCTTGTGCGTCGCGCATGGCCGCGGCGAGCGGGCTCGGCTCGTCGAGGTCGAAGTCCAAGGTGCCTTGCTGGCCGGCGTCTTCGTCCAGTTCTTCGAGTACGAACCCGAACGACCCGTGCGCGATCGCGGTCACGAACAGCTTGTTCTGCGCCCGCCCCGGCAGCCGGGCGCGTGAGGCCAGCGGGCGTTCTTTCGCGGCGGCCAGTGCGATGACGGCCTTTTCGAACGCCTGCAGCGCCGGCGCGGCGAAGTCGGCGCGGAGTGCCTGGCTACCGACGACCGGATCGCCGGCGAAGGTCAGTTCGCCGGTGGCGAGGCGGGCGATGGTGGTGGTGAGGGTGCGCTGCTCGGCTTCGAGCTCGGCGCGGCGGCGGTCCATGCCGATGGCGGCGATGCCGCCGGCGGACTGGATGCGTTGGACCTCGGCGAGCTCGGCAGTCACGAACTCCAACTGGCTGGTGCGGGTGAGTGTGTGCATGGGGGCGGGGGTGAGTCTATTGGCGACCAGGGGGCGCCAAGGTGCGGTGTCGGCTACCTCACGAATCGTCCTGCGCCGCCACGGTCCAGATGCGCTTCAGCGGCAGGTCGGCCTTCAGCTCCTCGTCGAGCTTGTCGTAGTTTGCGAACAAGGCCTCGAGCAGTTCTTTTTGGGTCCACAAGCGGACGCGGAAGAAGCTGGCGGCGAGTTCTTTCTGCACGTTGTTGCGGAAGCCGCTCCACGACACGAACAGGCCTTCCTGGGCGCCGAACTTGGTGACGGCGCCGAGGAGTTTGTCGACGGTGGGGCGGTCGATCGGCGAGGACTGCGACTTGACCTCGACGGCCAGTCTGGGCGAGCCGAAGCCCAGCGGGCCCGCTCCTGCCAGGATGTCGGCGCCACCGTCGGCCCCCTCTGGGCTCGGGTAGGTCGTGTAGCCTTGGGCGCGGAGGATGGCGTCGACGAGCTTGGTCAGCCCGTGGCCCTTGAACCTCGCCATGATGAGTTTGGCGATCTGGTCCATCGCCAGTTCGTCGAGGTTGGTGCCGACGACCGGCTCGGATGGCCCGATCTCCAGATCTGGGTCGGGGGCGGCGTTCGGCTCTCGCTGCGGCAGGTTCGCCTGGTCGGCGATGGACTCCGGCTTCCAGCCGCTGGCCCGCATCGCCGCGAGGCGTGCCTCGGCGTTGTTGCGGCGGACTCTGCAGATCGTCAGCGACGAGCCAAAGCTGTACAGGAGGTCTTGGCCGAAGTGCGAGCGGGGGATGGGTTCGCCCAACCACTTGACCGAGCGCCAATGGAAGTACGGGTTCGGACCTTCCGGCGCGAACTGGTAGCCGCCGGTCACTTCGCCGATCTGGATCGATCGCTGGGACTTCAGCGGCAGGATCACGAGATCGCCCGGCTGGATCTCGTGTGCGAACGGCCAGACCTGGCTGACCCAGTTCAGGACGCGCTTGGGCTTGGCGTCAGGGTAGCGGTCGGAGAGAGCCTGGTGGAGCTGCTCGCGGTCCTGCAGTTGCAGCAGGTTGACGTCGAGGTCGTGCCAGGTGACGTAGACGCGGCCTTCTTGGAGGAACTTGGCTTCGTACTCGCCGTCCCCTCCGGCGCGGATGATCCAGATCGCCATCAGTGGATTGTAGGTCGGGGAGTGGAGAAGTGCGACCGTACGCAACGTCCGCGCCTGCGGGAAACAGCCTGGTTCAGGTCACGAGCGGGATAGTGGACAGCGGCCGCGCAGGGACCGAGTGTTGTGCCGATCGTTGCGGTGCATCTTTGGGACCTTCGGTCCAGGCCCCCAGCGAACGGGCGGACAAGCTGTTTCCATCCTGTGCCGGCTGAGGTAACTTCATGACCTCACGCTACTCGGGAGTCCGTGGAGTCTACCGGGGTGTAGCCGCCTTCCTCGTCATGGCTTCCGATCAGATCGCACTTCCCCGGCCCGGCATGTTCGCCACGGTGCGCAACCGCCGCGGTGTCGTGGCTGCCGTCGAGCCCTTCGACGGCGATGCTGGGCGCCTGCACCTCGTCCACCTCGAGTACAAGGACGACCAGTTGCCTGCCGAGGAGCGCTTGCTCTGGGAGCTCGAACCCCGTCGCACTCTGCTCGAGCCGAACGCGCTGCCATCCGCTACCCGTAGCGACCCGATGCCCGGCGAGGACTTCGATGCGATCCTCCGGGCTGCCCGGTGGACGGCGACGACGCCCTTCCTCGATCCAGACGAAGCCGGCCCTGTCGACCGACTCCCGATCCAGAGCCCGTTCCATGGCGCAGTCCAGATCGAGGACTTCCAGCTCGTCCCGCTGCTGAAGGCGCTGCGCATGCCGCGGGTCAACCTGCTGATCGCCGACGATGTGGGCTTGGGCAAGACCGTCGAGGCAGGCCTGATCCTGTCCGAACTGCTGCTGCGCCGCCGCATCCAGCGCGTGCTGATCCTGACGCCTGCTTCGCTGCGTCTGCAGTGGCGCGACGAGATGTGGGACAAGTTCTCGTTGCCGTTCGATCTGATCGACCGCAACGAGACGAGCGTCCTTCGGCGTCAGTTGGGCATGGACGCCAACCCGTGGCGCACGTTCAGCCGCTCGATTGCGTCGTACCACTACCTTCGCCAACCGGACGTGCTGGAGCAGTTCCTTTCCGCTAGCCACTCGCCCGAAGGTGCTGCCCACCTGCCGTGGGACCTGCTGATCGTCGACGAGTGCCACAACCTGATGCCGTCGGCCTTCGGCGAGGACAGCGACCTTTGTCGCATGCTGCGCCTTATCGCGCCACAGTTCGAGCACCGTCTCTTCTTGAGCGCGACCCCTCACAACGGCCACACGCGCTCCTTTAGTGGCCTTCTCGAGATCCTCGACCCAGTCCGCTTCAGCCAGACCGACGAGCTCAAGCCTGCCGAAAAGGCGCGCATCCAGCAGGTCGTGCTCCGTCGCCTCAAGCGCGAGATCAACTCGCGCACCAACCCGCCGAAGTTCTGCCATCGGCACCCGCCCAAGCCCCTGCTGCTGGCCCTTTCCAAGGCCGAACTCGCCCTGAGCGAGGCCTTCGCCGCCTTCCGCGCGGCGATCCACAAGGTCACGACCAAACTGGATGCCCGCGGTCGTCGCAGTGGCGGTTTCGCCGTGGAGATCCTCGGCAAGCGCCTGCTCAGTTGTCCCCTCGCGTTCGCCGAGTCATGGCGTCGCTGCAAGCAAGGCCTCACCGAGGCGACTGCCGTAGCCGACGCCGAGGTCGATGCCGCCCGTCGCACCGTCGAGCGGGAGACCGACGACGATCGTGAAGCCCAGTCGCGCGAGGCCACTGCTGCGACCGTCGTTGGCGCGTGGCTCAAGGGCGTCGCCGTCGAACTGCGCGACCAGATCCAGGCCCTTGACCTGGCCGTCGCCGGGCTGGGCCTCGCCTCGACCAAGCCGGACCTGACCGAGCAGGATCCCTCGAGCGACGCCCGCTACGACGCGCTGCGCACCCTCGTCGACGGTCTGTTGCGCGACGGCAACGCCTGGCGCGCCGACGAGCGCCTAGTCGTCTTCACCGAGTACAAGACGACTCTCGACTACCTGACCCGCCGCCTGCGCATGCTCCACGAGCCGGAGCGCATCCTGACCCTCTTCGGCGGCATGGACGAGACCGAACGCGACCTCGTCAAGCAGGCGTTCAACGACCCGGCCAGCCCCGTGCGCATCCTGGTCGCCACCGACGCCGCGTCCGAGGGTCTCAACCTGCAGCGCACCGCGCGCTACCTGCTGCACTTCGACTGCCCCTGGAACCCGTCCAAGCTCGAGCAGCGCAACGGCCGCATCGATCGCCACGGTCAAGCGCGTGATGTCACGGTGCACTACTTCATGACGGACCAGGACCAGGACCTGAAGTTCCAGGCGCACGTGATCGGCAAGGTCGACGAGATGCGCGAGGATCTTGGCTCCATCAACGACCTGTTCGACGAAGCTGCACATCGACGCCTCGTCGCCGGCGAGAATGCCACCGCCGTGCAGCAAGACCTCGACCTTCGCGTTGCAGCGGCGCGGGGTCGCGCGGCGATGCCCGCTGATGCCACGATCGCCACCGGCCAAGAGGCGGATGGTGTGGTCGCGAGCGAACAGATGGAAGCTCTCGCCGCGGAGTTCGACCTCGACCCGCTGACCCTGCGTTCCACCCTCGAATCTGCCCTGGCGATTCGCGCCGGCCGCCCCCAGCTCGAAGACCTGCCGCAGGAGCACACCTGCAAGATCCTCAACTCCAACCTCCCTGGATGGATCGATGTCATCGACGAGTCGCTGCGCCGGCACGTCGGCAAGGGCCAGCGCGGCCCCGTCTCCCGCCTGGCCTTCGACAACCGTCCGTTCCTGACCTGGATCGGTGAGCGCGAGATCTTCTGCCCCCGCCCGGATGTGCTGCGCATGCACCTGTCGCATCCGATGCTTCAGCGCGCACTGTCCACGCTGACCCGCCGGCGCTACCCGAACTCCGGCGACGAGGTGTCGCGCTGGACCGTGCGACTCGCGGACCTGCCTGCCGGCGTCGATGCCCAGGTCCTGCTCAGTGTCGAGGAACTCGCCGTCAACGAACTGCGCGAGACGTTCCACCACTGGGTGCGCACGCTGGTCTTCCCGGTCACCAAGCAGAAACTCGGTGCGCCGCTGCCGCACCAGAACGCTCGCAGCCTGGCCTTCGCGCGCCCGACGCACGATCCGCGCCATGTCGCTACCGCGCGCGACGTGATCGAGGAGATCGAACCGGCGCTGCAGCAGTACCTCGAACAGCACCTCCAGCGGTTGTCCACCGACCTACGCACCACCCTCACCGCTGCGGGCACCGAAGCCAAGAAGCGCGAACTCGAACGCTACAAGAGTCGCCAGGGTGAGATCTCAGCACTGATCGCGGAGAGCACCCTCGACAAGCTCGAGAAGGAGATCGCCAAGTTGAAGCGCGATCGTCTGCAGGGCCTGCTGTTCGAAGGCCAGAGCCGCCTCGACGAGATCGATCGTTCGATCGAGCAGAAGCAGGAAGAGCTGAAGCGGCGCCGCAGCCACTACGAAGAGGTGCGCGAGCAACTCGATCGCGAACGCACCCGCGTCCTGGAGCGCCTGCTGCCGCGCCGCCACGCCATGGCCTCCGCCGCCCAGGTCTTTCCGGTGACCCTCGAAGTGCGCCTGCACGGGGGCTCCCGATGACCGCCGCGTCAACCGCAGCAATCCCCGGCTGGGACCAGCTCTACCATGGTGGTCTGCTGCTCGACGCGCAGCGCCAGAAGGACCTCGGGCAGTTCCCACTCGACGAGCTGCCGTGGTTCCACGAACAAGAACTCCGCCGCCGCGTGCTCGCGCTGACCGCGGACGGCAACCATGCCCGCGCCGACGTCTCCGAGTTTGTCGCGTTCGTACTGCACACCATCTGTGGCTTCCCCGCCGAAGGCTGGCAGCGCGGTAGCCAGGTCGGTTCCGAATGGAGCCGCCGCACGCTGACCGGCGAGTTGCACAAGCCCCGCCACCTCTGGCGTGGCCCACACGGTGCCACCTTGCCGGTGTTCTTCGACACCGAGCCGCGACTCGGCATCGGCAAGAGCCGGCAGACGATCAGCAAGGTGCTGCAATGGCTGCGCGCCGGCTCCGAACGCCTGGCGCTGCTGACCAACGGCCAGCAATGGCGGCTCGTGTTCGCCGGCCTCGACTTCGACGCCTTCTGCCAGTGGGACACCGACAACTGGCTGGAGCAAGGTGGGCTTTCGCCGCAGTTCGTCGCCTTCCGTCTGCTGCTGGCCAAGTCCCTGTGGACGCCGCCATCTGCCGACGCGCCGTCACCCCTCCTTGCCGCCATCCAGGACAGCCGCAAGGGCCAAGCCGACCTGTCCGCGGCGCTCGGCGAGCGCGTGCGCGAAGCCGTCGAAGTGCTCGTCCAGGCCCACGGCGAACAGCTCGTCGAACACTGCGCCTCGGTCGACCCTGCCGACATCTACCGCGCCGCCGTGCGTGTCGTCATGCGCATGGTGGTCGTGCTGTTCGCGGAGTCGCGCGAACTGCTGCCCCGCACCAACCCGCTTTACCACGGCGCCTACGGGCTGCAGGGCCTGCGCGAAGACCTCGCCAGGCTGCAGGCACGCGGCACCGGCCGCTTGGCCCGCTCGTGGAACGCATGGCCGCGGGTGCTGGCCCTGTTCCGCCTCGTGCACGAGGGCTCGCACCATCCAGCACTGCCGGTCCCGGCCTACGGCGGTGAGCTGTTCGCCCCGGGAGTCCTGACCGCCGCCGACGGCATCACCAAGGCACTCGCCGTGTTCGAGGGTGCCTGCTTTGATGCCGAGGTGCTGTCCGATCGCGACGTGCACCGCATGCTGGAACTGGTCACCCGGACCGAGGTTGCCATCCGGCAGGGCCGCACCTCGGTGCCGGTCAAGACCGCGATCGACTTCAGCGACCTGTCGAGCGAGTACATCGGCATCCTCTACGAGGGCCTGCTCGACTTCGAACTGCGCACCGCTCCGGTGGGCGATCCGATCGTGTTCCTGGCCGTCGGCAACGAGCCGGCACTGCCGATGTCGCGCCTCGAGGCGATGGACGAGAAGGTCCTTAAGTCGCTGTTCGAGAAGCTGCAGAAGGCCGATGCGCCGGCCGCGGATGGAGAGGAAGGCGACGAGGAAACAGCTGAGGATGCCGTCGATGAGGAGGAAGCCGAAGGCGACGACAAGGCAGGCGACCAGGATGCCGAGGTCCCTACCGAGACCGATCTCGCTGAGGATGCCGACGACATCCCCGACGACGTACGTCACCAGAACCGCCAGCGCGCCGAAGCGTGGGCCCGCAAGGCCGTCGAGACGATCGGACTAGTCAAGAAGCCTCGCGGCCGGCTGACGCCAGAGAAGCAACTCGCGTTCGATCAGGAGGTGGGCCGACGCGCTCGCCAACTCGTGCGTCGCGACGTGCTGCCGGGCGAGTGGTACCTCGTGCGCTGGGGTGGCACGCGCAAGGGCTCGGGCACCTTCTACACGCGGCCAGGGCTCGCGGTGCCGACGGTGCACCGGGCGCTCCGTCCGCTGGCCTACGTGCCGCCCGTCGGCGCGGACGGGCAACCGGACGAACTCGCTTCACCCGCCGAATGGACGCCGAAGTTGCCGGAGCAGATCCTGGCCCTCAAGGTCTGCGATCCGGCCTGCGGCTCAGGTTCGTTCCTGGTTGCGTCGCTGCGCTTCCTCTGCGAAGCGCTCTACGCATCGCTGCACGCGCACGGGCGCATCCAGCAGGACGGCGATCGGGCACTCGTACACCTGCTCGGCAAGGCCGGCGATGGCGAGGACCTCGGCAACGAACTGCTGCCGTGCCGGCCGGACGATCCGACCTTCGAGGCGCGGCTCAAGGCGGTACTGCGCCGCTACGTTGTCGAACACTGCGTCTACGGGGTCGACCTCGACCCACTGGCGGTCGAGCTTTGTCGGCTGGCACTGTGGATCGAGACGATGGACCGCGATCTGCCGTTCACGTTCCTCGACCACAAGCTGCGGCCGGGCAACGGGCTGGTCGGCACGTGGCTCGATCGGTTCCGCGACTACCCCCTGCTGGCGTGGTGGCGGCAGAGTCCGGATGAGAAGTGGCGCGGCGTCACGCACGAAGGCGATGTGTGGAGCAAGGCGCTGAAAGAGCACAAGCGCAAGGTCACAGACGAGCAGGCGGACGTGATCCGCTCGCAGCAGATGCTGGCGCGCGCCGGGATCTCGGACCAAGAACTGCAGCAGGCGCTGACGCGGCTGCGTGGGCTCTACGGCAAGTTGCACGCAGTGCCGCCGTCGCGTCCCGATGAGCGGGCGAAAATCTGGCGGGACGAAGTGCTCGGCGATGCGTCGCTGCAGAAGGTCAAGGCGGCGTGTGATCTGTGGACGGCGCTGTGGTTCTGGCCGCTCGACAAGCTCGGCGACGCACCGGGGCCGTCGGATCTGGCAGCCCCTTCGGCGGTGGCGCAGGAGATCGCGGCGCAGGTGGCGCGGCGGCGGGACCTGCGGTTCTTCCACTGGGAGCTGGAGTTCCCGGATGTGTTCGTCGGCGAAGGGGCGGGATTCGACGCGGTCGTTGGCAATCCGCCGTGGGAGATCCAGAAGCCGAGCAGCAAGGAGTTCTTCAGCGATCTCGACCCGCTGTACCGGTCCTACGGCAAGCAGGACGCGTTGCGGCGGCAGCGCGAGCTGTTCGAGAAGAACCGCGAGGACGAGCGGCGCTGGCTCGACCACGTGGGGTCGTTCAAGGACAAGGGCAACTTCGTCCGCAACGCGGCGGATCCGTTCGGCGGCGTGCCGGAGGGCGGCGATGCGCCGGTGGTGGCGTTGGTGGCGCGGCGGGCGAGCGAGAGTGAGTCGCTGCATGCGCGCTGGCAGACGAAACGCGGGGAGCGCAAGGGCTGCGCGGATGCGCGGCATCCCTACCGGCACCAGGGTTCGGCGGACCTGAATACCTACAAGCTGTTCGTGGAGCAGGGGCACGCGCTGCTGCGGGACGGCGGGCAGATGGCGCTGATCACGCCGAGCGGGCTCTACACCGACAAGGGCTCGGTGGACCTGCGCAAGCTGCTGCTCGACCGGTGTTCGTGGCGGTGGTTGTACGGGTTCGAGAACCGCGACAAGGTGTTCGACATCGACAGCCGCTTCAAGTTCGCGGTGACGATCGCGCAGAAGGGCGGGGCGACGCGGGCGATCCGGGCCGCGTTCATGCGGCACGATCTGGCGGACTGGGCCGAGGCGAAGGGGGTGTTGGAGTACCCGGCGGAGCGGGTGCGGGCGTTCAGTCCGAAGAGCCTGTCGGTGCTGGAGATTCGCGACGAGCGGGATCTCGCGGTGCTGACGAAGATCTACGCGAACAGTGTGCTCCTCGGGGACGACGGGCCGGATGGGTGGGGGATCCGGTATGCGACCGAGTTCCACATGACCAACGACAGCAAGCTGTTCATCCCGCGCGACAAGGCGGAGGCGGCGGGGTATCGGGCGGATCAGTACGGACGGTGGATTGGGAGGGAGGGGGATGTGCTGTTGCCGCTGTACCAGGGGGCGATGATCTGGCAGTTCGATCCCTACTACGGCAATGGATCTGAGCTGGCCCCAACTCACTCCAAGTTGCTCATGCGGCGGGAGGATGTCTCGCGCGTGGTTGACCTGTCTCAGGGGTACCGCGTTGCGTTCCGAGACGTGCAGAATCAAACGAACCAGCGCACATTCATCGGCGCGGTAATACCGCCCGTACCTGCCGGAAACACCGTTCCAGTCCTGGCTCGTGAGGGTGCTGATGCTACACGTCTGGCGCCACTGCTGGCGGCACTCACGTCGTTTCCTTGCGATATGGCCCTGCGTACGAAAATGAGCCAGAACCACGTGAACTGGTTCTACGCAGCCGAGCTACCAGTGCCCTCACGCGTCGAGACTGTGCATTGGCTACGCGATGCAGTTATGCGGTTGACCTGTAGGGGCTGGTCCTACTCGTCGCTTTGGCTCGACGCACGCCGGGGCGAGCCAGGACTGCGATGGGGCTGGGCTGTCACCGACCACGAGCGCCTTCGGTTGAGGGCGACCATCGATGGGGTCGTGGCCACGCTGTACGGCCTCGATCGGACCGATCTTGCCGTGGTTCTGAAGGACTGCGATCATCCCCTGATGGCGTTGACTAATAGGGCCTTCAAGAAGGCCCTTGACCCCAAGGGCTTCTGGCGCGTCGACAAGGGCAAGGAGCCGGAACTCCGCCACACCGTCCTCACCATCGTCGCCTTCCAGGACTTGCAGAAGTTCATCAACGAGAACGGTGGCAACCGCGACAAGGGCATCGCTGCCTTCCTCTCCCAGAACAACGGCGAAGGCTGGATGCTCCCCGAGACCCTCCGCCTCGCCGACTACGGCCTCGGCCACGACGACCGCGCCCAGCACCCCCAACCCGTCGCCACCCGCCTCGGCCCCCGCTTCCTCGACTGGCAACTCGCCCAGACCCCCGAAGAGTCCTGGGCCGAATGCGAACGCCACGCCAAGGCGATCCTGGGTGAGGAGGGGTTCAAGGTGTTGACTGCCAAGAGCACGCCGTCACCCCCTGCCGGCACCTCGAAGCCCGTTCCGGCTCACCTCGAGCCCGACTTCGGTCCCTTGTTCCGCTCCAGTGGTGCCGCTGCACGCGTACCCAAGGAGCCCTGACGGTGGCGCTCTTCGTTCTGGGGGCCGGTGCAACCCGCGCGTGCAGCTTCGTTGATCCGAACCGGCACCCCTGCATACCACCGCTTGATGCCGACTTCTTCACGCAATTACAGCGGGTGCGGAACCCGAAGCACATGCCGCTGATCAAGCGGGTTATGGCCGATGCCGTGAAGTTGTTCGGCCATAACTTCCGGGCGACTCTGGAAGTGATGTTCGCGACGGTCGAGCACACCATCCGCATGCTCGAAACGACGGGCTCCGAGCGCGCCTTCGGCAAGGACGACTTGAAGCGGATGCGAGGCGACTTGCTCGCGGCGATCGCTGTCGCCATGGAGGAGGCGTTGATGGTGCCTGGTGACCATGGCACGTCGACACGCGAACCTCGTTCGTGCAGTCACTACGAGAAGTTCACCAAGGAGGTCCTTGTCGCCCCTGACGATGCCATCGTCTCGTTCAACTACGATTGCGTGATGGACGAGGCGCTGAAGCGCTTTGGCGAGGGCAAGTGGAATCCGCGCTATGGTTACGGCCTGCCGCTCGGAGCTCGCGGAACACGAATGACGGGGGACGACGACTGGAAACCGAAGCAGCCTGCTGGACAGAAAAAGACGCTGCACCTCTACAAGCTGCACGGATCTCTGCACTTTCAGGTGGATGCCAAGGACCGACCTGCCGTCCACCTCAAGAAACTGCCGTACACCAAGCTGAAGGGCACACCGAAGTTCTCGATCATCCCGCCGGAGTCGAACAAGGCCTACGACAAGGGCATCTTCCGCGAGCTATGGAAGCGCGCTTCGCTGGCGATCGGCAAAGCCACTGAGATCGTGCTGATCGGCTACTCGCTGCCACAGACGGACCTTCACGCCACAGCTNNCTCCGCTCTCTGGTCGTCGTCAACCCCGATCGTGACGCGCGGCGACGTACCCGCGAGGTTCTTCAGCGCGGCTTGTCGGATGAGACTCGCGTGCTCTCGTTCGATTCGTTCGGCGAGTTCCTTGCCCTTGAGCCGAGTGTCTGGCGCCAGCCAGTGGCCACGCCGAAGGGGTCGGCACCAGGAGGCTCAGGCAAGGCCATAAAGGCCAGCGCAGGGAAACTCCCCGTCGGCGATGCTGATGCTACTGCGTCCGCAGGCTCGCAGCCAGAAGGCGACCCGCAGCCAAGCGGAGGGCCCCAGGGATGAGCCGTGAGTCCGAGCTGCTGAACCCGAAGAAGGGGTTGATCTTTCGGATCACCCACCTCCGCAACGTGCCGTGGATCCTCGACAACGGGGTGCACTGTAGGAACTCGGGCGCGCGCGATCCGAAGTTCACCGACATCGGTAATCTCGATCTGATCGGGAAGCGCAACCACCGCCAGCTCTCAACCGGTCCCGGCGGCACGCTAAGCGACTACGTGCCGTTCTACTTCACGCCGTGGTCGCCGATGCTCTACAACATCAAGACTGGCTACCAAGGGGTGCAGCGGCGAGCGATGTCGGAGATCGTGATCCTCGTGAGTTCCATCGCCAAGCTCGACGAGCTGGGGCAGAAGTACTTGATCAGCGACCGCCACGCCTACCTCCAGCTCGCGCAGTTCGCGACCGACAGCAGCGGGCTGGCCCTGATCGACTGGCCGCTGCTCCAGACCAGGAACTTCAAGCGAGACCAGGAGCATCCTGAGCGTTTTGACCGGTACCAGGCGGAGGCGCTCGTGCACCGCCACCTCCCGTGCGACGGCCTTCTCGGCATCGTCTGCCACGGAGCTGCCCAGAAAGACGAGGTCGAAGATCAGTTGCGTCAGCGCGGTCGGATGCTCAAACTGCTGGCCCAGCAAGACATGTTCTTCTGATGCTCCGCTTCACCCAAGGCAACCTGCTCGAGGCCCCCGTCGAGGCCCTCGTGAACACCGTCAACGAAGTCGGTGTCATGGGCAAGGGCATCGCTTTGATGTTCAAGGAGGCCTACCCCGAGAGCGCGAGGCTCTACGCGGAGGCCTGCAAGCGGAAGGAGCTGCTCGTCGGACGAGTACTCGTGACCTCCAGCCAGCAGCTTCATGGGCCACGGTGGATCATCCACTTCCCGACCAAGAAGCACTGGCGTAACCCGTCGCGGCTGGACTGGGTGCGCGATGGCCTCCGCGACTTGATTCGGCAGATCCGTGACCGGCAGATCCGATCGGTGGCCGTGCCGCCGCTAGGCTGCGGTAACGGCGGGCTCGAGTGGGCCCACGTGCGTCGCGAGATCGAGGCGGCGTTCGCGGAGCTTCCCGAGGTCGACGTGGTGGTCTTCGCCCCGACATCGGACTACCTCAACGCTGCCAAGCGGGCGGGGGTCGAGGAGCTCACTCCTGCACGTGCCCTCATCGCCGAACTCGTTCGCCGCTACTCGATCCTCGGCATCGAGTGTGCGCTGATCGAGGTGCAGAAGCTCGCCTGGTTCTTGCAGCGATCGATCGGTGCCCTGCACCTGGAAGATCCCCTTCGTCTGCAGTTTGCGGCGAATCGGTATGGACCGTACGACGACAGCCTGCGCCACCTCCTGAACAACCTCGACGGCAGCTACCTGCATTCCGAACGGCGGATCGCCGACGCCAAGCCGTTCGAGCGGGTGTGGTTCGAGGACAGCAAGCGCGAACAGGTGGCCTTGTTCTTGAGTAGTCCTGAAGCCAGCCAGTATGTCCCGGCCCTCGAAAGAGCGGCTGCGATCATCGATGGTTTCGAGTCGCCGCTGGGCATGGAGTTGCTCGCGACCGTGGATTGGCTCTTGTGTCGCGAGGGGGCCGAGCCGACTTTGGAAGGAGTGAAGGCAGGATTGCGCAACTGGCCCGGTGGGAGCGATGCAGGCCGGCGTAAACAGCGCCTGTTCGACGATCGGATGCTGGCGTTAGCCCTGCGGCGATTGACCGAAGAGCTGCCACTGAGCGAAGTTCGGACCTGACAAGTCTAGGGTCGCGAGGGATCATGGTGCCGGAGGTCGGGGAGACCTTCGCGACCAACCTCATGGCCCTCAACCCAATCGTCTTCACCGAGAAGGTCGTCCGCAGCTTCCTTCGGTACCAGCTCACGGCCTACCCCTTTGCCGACGAACGCCTGCACGGCCAGATGCGGCGCCTGCTCTCGCTCGACGAGACCCGCAACTCGCCGCTGCTGAAGGGCCCGTTCATCAGCCTGTCGCGCCCGTTCCGTCAAGGGGCCGCCGTCGACGCCCTGATCTGCGAGCGGGTCTTCCACCCGCACATGCGGCAACGCATTCCGGCCAGCATCACGCATGTCTACGGCCACCAGGAGGAGGCCATCCGTGCGATCCGCGGCGGCCACACGACCCTCGTCTCGACCGGCACCGGCTCTGGTAAGAGCGAGTGCTTCCTCTACCCTGTCGTCAGCCGATGCCTCGAACTGCGCGACGAAGCGGCGAAGCCGGGCATCAGCGCCATCCTCGTCTACCCGATGAACGCGCTGGCCGAAGACCAGCTGTTGCGACTGCGTCCCTTGCTCGCCGGCACCGGCATCACGTTCGGCATGTACGTCGGCAAGACGCCAGAGCGCGACAACGAGGTGGCGGGCATCCGTCTGCCTGCAGGATCGTCACGCGCCGATTACGAAGCCAAGCTCGAGGAAGTGCGCCGGGAGCAGCGCAGCGAGACGGTGTATCCGGCCGAGGAGGTCTGTTCGCGCGAGGTCATGCGAACGTCCGGCAAGCAGCCCCGCATCCTGCTGACCAACGTCAAGCAGCTCGAACTGCTGCTGACCCGCCAGCGCGACGTCGAGTTGTTTGCCGACGCACGCCTCGACTTCCTGGTGTTCGACGAGGCGCACACCTTCACCGGCGCGCAGGGTGCGGAGACCGCGTGCCTGATCCGACGGTTGCGCACCTTTTGCGGGCGATCCTCCCAGGACACCACCTGCGTGGCCACCTCGGCGACGATCGTGGATCGCGAGAACCCAGATGCCGCACGGGAGTTCGCGTCGCGCTTCTTCGGCGTCCCGAAGGAGTCTGTGACCACGGTGGGCGAGGCGTACGAGAGCCATGTCTGGGCGCCGAAGCGCAAGGCTCCCAAGCCGCCAAGGCGTCCAGCGGCCGAACTGCTGGTTGACTGTGTGCGCGCCGTGGAGGCAACGGATCCGGGCGGCGCCGATGTGCGCAAGGCCTACCAGGAGCTGTCAGGGCGAGAACTGGCTGGAACGTGTTGGCCCGAGGCCCTGCACGCCGAGTTGATCCAGAACGAACTGCTGTTCGTGCTCAGCGAACTGCTGGCGAAGCCGCGGGAGCTGAAGGAACTGCAGCAGGAAGTCACCCAGAGGCTGGGTCGGCAGGTTCCCGAGGCCGAGATCCTGGCCTGGCTGACCTTGGGCGCGGCGGCCCGCGACGATGGGCGACCCTTGGTGCGTCCGGTCGTGCATGTCTACGTGCGCGGCATCAGCGGCGCTGTCGTGAGCTTCCCACTGGATGGCGCGGAACCGCGGCTCTGGTTGGCGGCGGAGGACGAGATCGCTGAGGGCGGTGATGGTGACCAGCATGCGCATTTCCCCGTTACCACCTGCACCACCTGCGGCCAGCACTACTTCTTGTCCTTCCTGAAGGACTTCGACTACACCGGCAAGAAGCCGAGCGGGGGCGAGGCGAAGGGGGATGGATCGTGCTGGGAACCGCTGGAGGAGAAGCAGGGCGGAAGACGTGTCGTGTTGCTCGATCGCATCGTCGGCGCGAGCGATGACGAGGACGAACTCGAGGAGCATGAGAGAACTGCCTCGCTCTACTTCTGCCGGCGCTGTGGCACTGCGCATCCCACGGCCGGGACGCGGTGTCTGCACTGCGGTGTGCTTGGCGAGAGGGTTCTGCTCTACGCCGTGCGTCAGAAGGAGGACAACCCGGGGTTCCTGTCGAGCTGCTTGTCCTGTGGAGCCATCGGTCACCGCACGAATGGCCACTATCGGGAGCCTGCACGTCCGGTGCGGGCCACGAACGTTGCTGACGTTCACGTGCTCGCGCAGGACATGGTGCACCACAGCGAGCGGCAGCGGCTCCTGGTGTTCTGCGACAACCGCCAGGATGCGGCATTCCAGGCTGGATGGATGAAGGACCATGCGCGCCGGTTCCGCCTGCGCGCGTTGATGGCGAAGGGGATGCAGGAACATCCGGTCTCGATCGGGGACCTCGCGCTGCATCTCGATGATGTGCTGGACAAGGACGAGGCAATGTCTCGTGCACTCGTGCCAGAGGTCTGGCAGGTCGTTCGCAAAGAGGGTGGTGGCGGTCGGCATGAGAAGGAGCGACGGAAGTTCCTCCGTATCCAGGTGCTACGCGAAGTGACCTTGTCGGCCCGGCAGCCGATCGGCCTCGAGCCCTGGGGGCGCATGAGGGTGGAGTACGAAGGACTGCGCGCGGGGCTCGCCTGGATCCAGAAGCAGGCCAACGCGCTTGGCATGCCGGCGGACGACCTGTGCGAGGGCATCGCTGGCCTGCTCGACTACCTGCGTCGAAAGCGTGTCGTGCACGACCCGGAGTGGCAGATCTACTCGAAGTACTGGATGGACGGGGATCTCGAGGTGCAGCAGGGCTATCTCTCGCAAGCCGGTGGCCCCTGCGGGACCAAGCTGCGGCGCGAGGACTCCGAGAAGCCCGCACTTGTAAACCAGTGGTTGAGTGAGCGCGGCGACACCACGATGCGGCAGATGGCCCGGAAGTGGGGGGTCACCGCGGATGGACTCGAGGCATTCCTCACCGGCCTCTTCGACTTGCTGGTCCGGGAGAAGTTCCTCGTGCCCGTCCAGCTGAAGGGTTCGAAGGGGCGGCCGCTCCCGGGCGTCAGCGGGGTCTACCAGGTCGATGCGGACCGACTTCGCTTGCAGACGAACCGAGGCGTTTGGCGCTGCCAGAGTTGTCGCCGGCGCTGGACCAGGCGCGCGCCGAAGGACGCTTGCCTCGCATGGCGTTGCGATGGCACGCTCGAGTTCGTGCGGGAGGACTTTGACAACTACGACCTGCAACTGCTCGACCAGGGCTACTCGATGCTGCGGCCCGAGGAGCACACAGCGATGGTCCCGCATGACGAACGGGAGCGCCTGGAGAACCTGTTCAAGGGCGAGTCGGACGCCGTCAACACGTTCGTCTGCACGCCGACGTTGGAACTCGGCGTCGACATCGGGCAACTCGATGCGGTGCTGATGCGCAACGTGCCGCCGCTGCCCGCCAACTACTGGCAGCGGGCCGGTCGCGCCGGGCGTCGCCACCGCATGGCGGTCGACGTGACCTACTGCCGACCGGTCTCGCACGATCGCGCCTACTTCGCCGATCCGTTGAAGCTGCTGGCGGGTCGTGTGGATCCTCCTGCCTTCAACCTGCGTAACGAGTTGATGGTCAAGAAGCACGTGCACGCGACCGTGATCACGCGGTTGCACCAGTTCGCACGCGATGCAGGGCGTGGTGAGGCGGAGCGGGCGAAGGTGCAGGAGGTCTTGCGGTCCTGTTTGCCAGACCGGGTCGGCAGCTACCTCTTCGAGAACGGGTTCGTGCGATCCAAGTCGTTCGACCTAGAGCCTCTACGTGGTTTGATCGAGGCGAATCGCAAAGACCTCGTCGCCTACGTCGGCTCGGCCTTCCGGCAAGGTTGGCCGGAGCGCGATGCGGAGGTGACGACGGCTGAAGCGCTTGCTGGCCACGTTGCAGGCTTCGCCGAGGAGTTGGCGGCAGTACTTCTCCGCTTGGGGCGGCGCTTGCGTTGGGCCATGGAGCAGATCAAGCGGCTGAACGAAGTGCGGGAACAGCAGGGTGACCTCGAACCGGAAGACGAGTCCCTGTTTCGGCGCTGCGATTCCGTGGTGAAGCGCCTCAAGGGGACGGCCTCGCGGCGACGCCGTGAGGCAGAAGGTTACGACGATTCCAACACCTTTGGCGTGTTGGCGGCCGAGGGCTTCTTGCCGGGTTATGGCCTGGAAGTCGGCTCGGTGCTGGGAACCGCAGAGATTCCGTTCTGGCGGACGGGGGCGATGCAGTTCACGCTGCCGCGAGCCCCAAGCGTGGCTCTGCGTGAGTACGTGCCCGGCAACCTCATTTACGCCAACGGCAACCGATTCGTCGCCCGGCGGTTCCATCGCGACATCGATGAGCAAAAGGCCGAGATGCCGGGCTTCGAGGTCTCGACGGAGCGGCAGGCGATCAAGCCGACCAACGTCGGTGCCAACGCGTCGACCTTGGGTGCCAAGGTCCTACGCACGATCGCCGTGTGCGATGTGGACTTGATGCACCAGTCGCACATCTCTGACGAGGAGTACCTGCGCTTCCAGATGGGCGTTGCCGTCTACGGCTACGAACGGGACCAGCACAACGGTGGGACCGCGTTTGCCTGGGGAAGCCAGGCCGTGCAGCACCGGCGCGGTGTGCGGTTGCGCCTCGTCAACGTCGGCGCGAACACTGCGATCGACCGTGGCGAGTTCGGGTACCCCGTGTGCACGGTATGCGGGCAGAGCGTGTCGCCGCTCTCGTCGCCACGGCAGCGGCAGCAGTTTGGCGAGGACCACGAGAAGCGGTGTGGTCGTAAGATCGAGCCGATCGGGTTCTACGCCGATGTGGTGGCCGATGTCCTGTCCATCGGTGCCTGCGCAAACCACTCGGTTGCCTACTCCGTGCTCGAAGCCCTGCGCATGGCGGCGACGCAGGTGCTCGACATGCACATGGACGACCTCCAGGTACTCGTGCTTGGGCATATCAACCGGGCCGAGGTGGATGGCTGCCTGTGGGATCCGATGCCTGGCGGCTCAGGCTTGCTGGATCAGCTCTGCGAGCGGTTCCCAGAGATCCTGGCGGCAGCTCGCGAGGTCGTGGCTCATTGCCCGTCTGTGTGCGAGACATCCTGTGTCGACTGCCTGCAGACTTTTCGTAACGGATTCTACCACAAGCACTTGAATCGGAAAGTCGCCGAGGAGGCCTTCGCTCAGTGGGGTGACCGCTTGGTGGTCGCCCACCGGATCCCGGCCAAGCAACCCACCAAGGACGAGGTTGACGGTGGACAGCCGGTCAACGAGGCGGAGAGACGACTGCTACACCTGTTGCGGAAGGCCGGGTTCAGCGACGGGGTGCGCGGCAAGCAGATCCTGCTCGATCGCGCGATCGGCACCACGACACCGGATGTGGTCTATCGCGCCGCGAAGCATGATGAGGACGAGGGCGTTTGCATCTACCTCGATGGACTGAGCGACCACCTGCACGGCAACGCCAAGACCGCGGAGCAAGACCAGAGGATCCGCGGTTGGCTGCGTGGTCATGGGTACGATGTGATCGAGATCGCTGCCAGCGACCTGTTCGACGCGGGGGCGATGACTCGGCACTTCCGCAGGTTGGCGGGTTACCTGGACGAGGGGGCGCTGCGCGATCGGCTCAAGACGAACTCGGACTGGTTCGAGACAGGCGAAGTTGCTCCGGCAGCAGAGCAGCCCCGTCGGCCGGCACTGGTGCAACCGAAGCCCGAAGAGCGCTACGTCACCTGTGTGCCGCTCGTCCCGCTCCAGGTCGCAGCCGGCCAGTTCGGCGATCCCCAGGCTGTGCAGGATGCGCACTGGGAGGACTGGGTGGCGATCCGGAGTCGTCGAAAGCCGACGCCTGGGATGTTCGTAGCTCAGGTCGTTGGGAAGTCGATGGAGCCTGCCATTCCAGACGGCAGCTACTGCCTCTTCTCGTCGCCGGTCACTGGGACGAGGAAGGGGCGCACCGTGCTGGTGCAGCTACTCGACTCTACGGACCCGGAAACCGGGCAGCGATTTACGGTCAAGCGATACGAGAGCGTGAAGGTGACCAGTGACGACGGCTGGCGCCACGAACGGGTCGCGCTGCATCCGAATAATCCTGCCTTTGAGCCGATCGTGCTAGATGCCGCCGATGAAGGGCGTATTGCGGTGGTTGCCGAGTTCCTTGAGGTGATCGAGTCATGAAGGAAAGGCGTTCGAAGCGGTCGCTGGATCCCTCAGCTATCCTGTTTCCTGAAAAGACGTTCTGCTTCACGGGCAAGCTCGCCGACGTCAAGCGCTCGCAGGCAGCCGAGGCTGTTCGCGCCCGCCGTGGTTTGTCAGTCGATGTGGTGAATGCGTCACTCGACTATCTCGTCATTGGCTCGATCCCGTCCACCGGATGGAAACATGGCAGCTACGGAACCAAGATCGAGAGGGCTCTGGAGCTGACATCGAGCGGTGGGCGCCCGGCCCTGGTGCCCGAGGACGTGTTCGTGCGGGCCTTGGTACTGACGCCCGCGGAGCAGTCCGGCGCTATAGACGCCAAGATGGTCGTTTGTTCGTTCGAATTCGTCGCCGCAGGGGCGGATGCTTTCGATGGGGATGGACTGCTCGGGGTGCTGGCTGACTACCGAATGCGGATGCAGGGCCACCTCTCGATTCGTTCCTTTCCGGTGTCCGCTCGTCGTGGAATGTACGATGACGAGAACCTCGATGGTGTGCCTGGGGACTGGTGCATCTACCTCTGCCGATTGATTTCCCAGCTTCCCCTTGGTGTAGACGCAAAGTCGCTTGCGTCGGCTCTCGAGGACGACTTGAAGAGTGTCCGTGGAGTCGAGCGCGCAGGATTCTCCTACATTGAGCGAGCTGAGGGGACAGCGTCCTACGCCAAGCTACTCAAGGACATGCCGGAGGAGCTGAGGATCCCGGGGATTTAGCAGCCCGCTACCCGATCTCTGAACCCAGTTCCTCAGCCCGTCGGATAGCTTGCGGAAGCACGTGCGATCCGACGACGTTTGCTTCGATGGCCGAGAGGTCGGACGTTCGCCGCGCGCCTGGAAAGTTCGATGTCATCGACTTCGAACCGACCAACATTTGCCGGCTGAGATGCAGCAGAAGGCAGGTAAGGCTCGCGTTACCGTGACCCGCCCGATGGCCGAAATTGGAGCGGGTGGCGGGGATCGAACCCGCGACATTCAGCTTGGGAAGCTGACGTTCTACCGCTGAACTACACCCGCGGAAGTCCCACCGACCGTAGCGCGCCTCCCCAGCGATTCAAGGCCCAACCGAGCCACCTCCGGCGCAACCCGCCCTTCGCCACCGCCGCCCGCCCCCGAGCACGACCGCCCAGTCCGCCCTACAGCCCCCTCGGCACGTACACCCGCCATGACGCATCGAACTCCATCCTCTGCATCGCATGCACCAGATAGAAGTCGATCGCCAACCCGAACCGCCGCAACAGCTTCGTTTCCCCATCCTCGTACCCCGCCCGGCTCATGTAGAACCCGAGCGCCTGGTGGTACGGATAGAAGTGCCCGAGCTCCTCGAGCGTCGCCACCAACTTCGGCACCGACACCCGGCCCCGCGCGTTGGCGAACGACTCCAGCACCTGTGCCACGCCGCCCGCGTAGGTAGGCCGCACGACCATGTCGACCAGTGTGCGCTCGAGGTCGGTGCAAGCCACGCTGCGGCCGTAGGGGTCGCGCACGTCGACGACGCCCAGCTTGCCGGTGTGCTTGCCGCTCAGCAGCACGAAGCTCGTGTTGGTCCCGGCGAGTTCGAAGACGTACTTCGACGTGCGTTGCGGGTGCGCGAACGCCCGGTCGACGTTCGCCTGCAGCAGCGGTCCGGTCGGTTCGGGCTTGGGGCTCTGTTCGCGGTTCACGTAGACGACACTCGGCAGCTGGTCGTTGAGGCCGTGCAAGAACGCGGCGCTGCCGTGCGACAGGTAGGCGTTGTCGCGCAGCGTCAGGCCGAGCTCGAACGGCGACAGCTCGCCGTGGTGGTAGCGGAGGATCGCGCTACCCAGCGGGGGTTTGATCGAGGCGATCGTCAGCAGGCCGGTGTCCGCCAAGAACGCGGTGAACTCGTCCAGCGTCAGTCGCTGCGACACCAGGTGTTCGGCTCGGCAGGTACGGAGCAGGTCGCCGACTTCGCGACGGCGGTAGACCCGGTCCCCGGCCGCGTGGAGTTTGGCGGCGATGGCTGGCGTGGCGGGGGGAGTCTTGGCGCGGGGCATCGAATCGAAGTGTCGTGAAGCACAGGTATATATACCTGTGCTTCACAGCGAACAAGTCGGCAGCCGTCCGAGATCCTCCGTTGGGTCGTAAGCGGTTGTCGGAGGATGGGATGCGATGCCCCAGGGGGAGCACGCCACCCCAACCCCCGCTACCTCCTGACCACCACATTCGGCTGATACACCGTCGCCCGGCAGTGCACCTGCGGCACCCACTCCGGCCCAGCCTCCGTCAGATTCTCCGTCCCCCCGACGAACAGCCACCCGTGCGGCATCAACACCCCCCGCACCGCGTCCAGCACCTTCTTCTTGCTGGCCGCATCGAAGTAGATCAGCACGTTCCGCAAGAACACGACATCGAACGGCCCGACCCCGCGAACCCCGTCCATCAGGTTCATCTGCCGGAACGTCACCAGCTTCTTGATCGCCGGCTTCACGACCGCGCCTTCCGCCGTCTGGTCGAACCAGCGCGCCATCGCGCCCGGTCGCTGCGTCCTGCCGACGTCGTGCGCCGAGTACACACCCTTCTTCGCGGTCTCGACACTGCCTACCGAGATGTCCGTCGCCAGCACCTGCACGTCCCAACTGGCGATGTCGGGGATCATCTCGCTGAGCACCATCGCGATGCCGTACGGCTCCTGGCCGGTACTGCACGCCGCCGACCAGATGCGCAGCTTCTTCGGCGTGCCGGCCGCGGCGCGCGCGTCGATGCATTCGGGTGCGACCTTGAACTGCAGCGCGTCGTAGGGGCCACCGTCGCGAAACCACGAAGTCTCGTGCGTGGTGATCGCGTCGACGACCTCCTCGACCAGCTTGCTGCCGGCGTCGTAGCGGAGCTTGAAGTAGAACTCGTTGAAGTTCGTGCAGCCGACGCGTGTGGCGATCGGGCCGAGGCGGTTCTCGACCAGGTAGCCCTTGGTCTCCTCGAGGTGCACGCCCGCCAGCTGGCGGATCAGGTTGGCCAGCAACGGGAACTCACCGGGCAGGAGCTTCATGCGCGCACTCCCTTCGGTGCGGCGGCCTGGATGCACTCGGCGAGCCGGTCCAGCGGC
>JRYL01005563.1_pt1 | contig 22536 bp, 38 predicted proteins | sample 235391 | NCBI WGS metagenome assembly JRYL01 (sample SAMN03074223, study PRJNA261481) | activated sludge metagenome | biome: Wastewater Treatment Plant; feature: Wastewater; material: Activated sludge; isolation source: activated biomass of a wastewater treatment plant treating wastewater from... ...
TACAAATTTTTGAAAGCAATTAAGGGGGGTAAAACGAATAGTACAAAGAGTATTAATTATATTTTGCCCGAATTTCCTTTTAAACAAAGGGTTTAGCGCATATTTTGCCGTTTTTGCAAAATAAAACGAAAAGTCCAAAATCTTCCTTTTATTACCATTTTACTTCTATTTTAATTACCGGTTTAAAGGCTTTAAATACCCGGCAGTGATCACTTACTACTATATGGGTTCATAAATAGCCGCAAAGCTTCTATTTAAGCCGAAAAACACACCGGTCGTACAGCCTTTAAATAAGCTTTAAAACAACCCTAAAACACCCCCTTTTTGATAGTGATCCGCAAACCGGTACAAACCGGTTTTTTTTGTTCAGGATTCAGTTCAGGATTCAGTTCAGGATTCACTTTTAGAAAAAAAACACCTCTTTAAAAAGGGGATATTTCCATAAAAACAAAGATAGAACCCATAAAAACGATTATTAGAGGGGGGATAATACGCTATAAAATAAGATTGAAATTTATTTATATTGCTGATTATGAGGTGTTAATGGGATTTTGAGCAAAATAACACTTTCAAAACGAGTAAAAATGCTTAAATTTGAATGATGAAACCGGACAAAAGAGTACAATATGTGTTTTTGATTGCAGCCTTTCTTTGTGCTGTATTATCATTCGTTGGATTTTTGATAGAAAAAACAACCGGTTGTCTGATTATGCTGGCTTTAGCGATTTGTTTTATTTTGGGATATTTGATGGCAAAAGATGTGTATTCAGATAAAATAAACTACTCCGGTAATAATGATACCCAAAATACTGATTAACAAGCCAAGAAAACTTAAATTTCGATACTTCTTTTTTAGCCTCTTTTCATTTTTCTTAATCTTTGACGCTTCTTCGTGAGTATATATATAAATAGATTTACTCGGTTCTATGGGAGATTGACCATAAATATAAAGCGTGATGGTTCCAATAAGTGTAAGAGAAAGGCCTGTAATGTATAATATTGTCTGCATACTATTTCTTCAACTCAGATTTACGAATACCCGGAGGAGATTGGTCAAGCTCTCTTTTTAAAATACTGATCTCTCCTTTCAGCTTCTTGTTTTCTTCTTCTAATCTTTCTACTTTCCAGCGTAATAATTCCAATATTTCAGCCTGATCAGCCGATGGCGGGCCTGCGGATCCTTCGGTTCGCAGCATTTCTCCTTTTCCGGTTAGGAGCCAATAAGCATCATATAGGGGATATTTTTCAACTATTTTAATTACCCATTTAGCTTGAATATCAGTTTGATTTTTAATCGCTCTTGATAAAACTCCTTTTGAAGCTCCTATTTTTCTTTCTAAAGCTGTAATTGTAATTCTTTCTTTTATAGATAGTTGGTTTATTCTGTCTAAAATATTCTTCATAATCGTTGAAAATTATCGTCTATAATTTGTTTAAGTTGAAAATTATCCTCTATATTTGTTCAAAATCTATAACAAATTGTGTTTTATGAACAAAAGTAAGGAAAAGAAAGAGAAACTGAATACAGCACTTGTAAATAGTTTAGCAGAGAAGTACGGGGTGACGCACAATTATGTGCGGATGTCAGTCCGTGGCACCCGCAACGGAATCATTCCTATCAAAATTCAGGAAGAGTACAGAGCTCTGAACAGAGATGTCAATAAAATCATTAACGAAAATATGCAGGAAATATGAGCAACATCTTACAACACCCGTCCTTCGGGCAGATCCGCACACGCAAGAGTGGCAATGAGTTTCTTTTCTGCGGAAAGGACTTATGTGATGTTTTAGAATTAAATAACATCACAGAAGCATTAAGAAGCTTAGATCAAGACGAGAAGTTTAGATTTAAAGTATATGTAAAAGACCTGACTTCAGAAATACTTACATCAGGTCAAAATCGGGAAATGATATTCGTTTCCGAATCCGGACTATACGCCTTGATATTGAGAAGTCGCAAACCCGAGGCCCGCAAATTTCGTAAATGGATCACTTCTGAGGTTCTTCCGGCGCTTCGCAAATACGGTATATATTCCATTGATCCAAAAGTAATGAGCCGGGCAGAGAAACGTCTGGAGCAAAAGAAGATAGACAATCTGCTGTCGGCCATCAATTCCGGGCTAAGCTCCACAGACATCCGCCTGGTAGCCCGTCAGTGCCAAACAGACGAATACGAAGTACGCAAAGTGCTTGACGGCGGATTAGAAGATGCCTATATGCTTACCCTGCTGTATAGTCGTGCTACCGGCAACAAAATACTCCGCGAGCAATTCTATACCGCTCAGGGAGCCGAGAAACTACTTTTAAAATTGTCAAAATGAAAATAGTACACCCAAGTCAAGCCCAGGCCGTCGAGGCTTGGCTTCAGGAAATTGTTGAACAGGTAAATCAGGAATCATGAAAGTAGAAATCAAAATCAAACATCTAATCGGGAAAGTTGAGATAGTAAATCTTCCTTGTGCAAATGGTACTCATTCAGATTTACACCATGAACATTTAGAGAAACAACTGAATCGGGTAACGGAATCCTGTTTATCAGCAGTTTTAAATGCCGTACATAATGCTGCAAAAACACAGGATAAAGATCATCCTGATGAAATATCGGCAAAGGAACCCCATTGATTGTACTCGCTTTAAATGAATCAAACGAATAATAGAGCGATTGGGTAAACAAAGGATTAGCAAAGCAGTCAAAAGAATAGACTTCCAAAGTCCAAGAATTGAAATGATTAAAGTCCATAACACTGTATTTTTTAATTCGACCTTTCAAATATAGTGTTTATCCCGACAGGCAGGCATCCGGGTTCGAGCCCCGGACGGGAACAAAGTCAAGCGAGAGAATTGCAATAAGACTATTAACGCGCAAATCCACGCGGGATTGACAGCCGGGAAAGACCGGCTTTTAAAAAGTTTCTAAAATATGTATATAACCTACCAAAATAAGATTTGCATACCGCTACAGGCGCTATTTGAGAGCGGAATAATTCAAAGTGAGGGTACTTATCGAACATTAAGAAATAGAGGCCACCTCAAAGTGGAGAGGTCGGGATTTGACAAGACAAAGACGTATATCAACGCCGTTCAAATGCGCCCCGACATCAAAGAAAAGGTAATAGCAGCAGCAGGCCCGTTGCCTGACAATTCGCTGATACCGTTGGCAGATCACATTGAATGGGACAAAGAAGCAGAAACCATATTCCGGGAATACCGGTACAATGAGGACAAGTCTCTGGATGAAGATATCATCACCGAATATACCATCACGGTTGGAATTTTAAATGCTTTTAAAAGTCTTTTCAAAAGCCATTTTTCAATCCTTAAAATCACCAAAAATGAACTGTGGACAAAGTTGTCCGAGGCTACTCAAAACCTGAACCCGGAGAAATACCCGCACCGTCTGCCCGCCAATGCGCAATCGCTGCGCAGAAAATATGCGAAATACATAGAATCAGGGCCAAAAAGCATCATTCACAAAAACTTTGGCAATGAGTCCAGCGTGAAGCTGACTGCAGAAGCCAAAGAATGGGCATTGGCGCGCTGGTGCAATCAGGTGAACCGCTGTGCAAACCTGGCGCAGCTGCACGAGGAATTCAATGAAACAGCAGCAGACAAAGGATGGAAGACCGTAGCCGACGAAAAAACATTCTACAACTTTATATACGACCCGAAAACCGAACCTTTGTGGTGGGCGCATCGCTATGGTGAAAAGGCGGCCGATTTGAAGTATGGTTATCAGCACACCACCATTCTGCCAACCCGAAGGGACTCGCTGTGGTATTCAGACGGTACAAAACTGAATTTCTACTATATAGAGGACGGTAAAATGAAATCGGGATGGGTGTATGAAGTGATGGACGCATTCAGTGAAGTTTTTCTGGGCTTTCACATATCCAAAGACACCGAGAATTTTCAAGACCAGTACAAGGCCTATAAAATGGCTATTCAGTTTGCCGGTCATCGTCCTTATGAAATCAAATTTGACAACCAGGGCGGACACAAAAAACTGATTGCTTCAGAATTCTTTGCAAAGATCAGCCGATTGGCGATCTGTACCAAGCCCTATAACGGACGGTCAAAAACAATAGAATCCGCATTTGGCAGATTTCAAAAACAGACATTGAAAAAATGCTGGTTCTTCACCGGTCAGAATGTTACCGCCAAAACGCAGGAATCCAAAACGAACATGGAATTTATCCAGGCAAATAAAATGAATCTGCCCACTTACGAAGAAGCCATTTCAGCCTATACAGAACTGCGGGATGAATGGAACAACGCTGCTCACTTTCAAACCGGAATATCAAGGATGGAAATGTATCGGAACAGCCACAACGAAAAAACACCCGAAACCGATATTTGGGATATGGTCAATATGTTTTGGGTTTGGCACAGCCAGGGAGACAGATTGCGGCCGATCACCTTCACACCCGGCGGAATTTCATTTGAAATCAATAAGCAACGGTATGAATATATGGTTTATGATGAAAACGGTCTCCCGGATCAGTCGTTCATCGACCGGGCGGTCAATGATAAATTTTATTTGAAGTACGATCCCGAAATGATGGATGAAATCTATTTGTACAAGGAAGACCACCGGGGCAAACGCTTTGTAACCAATGCCAAATTGAAATTGGAAATACACAGAGCCACACAGGATCAAAGCGCCGGCGAAAACAGCTTTATTCAAAAAGTTGCCTACAATCAAAATACACACCGGCAGCAGCGATTTGCGGCAATGGAAGAGATTCTGGAAAATCACGGGGTAGCGGCTTGGCAACAGGGCTTCAACACACCAAAAATCAAAGGGGCCTACAAGTCAGAAAAATCAACAATAAATCAATCAAAAAAAACCGCCAGAACTGCAACTACAGTTGAGGCGGATTTTGATAAACAAATTTCAAACTTAACTCAAAATGACATATATGAGCAATTCTAATCAAAAAATTGAATGGTCGGATAAAATTGAGATTTCCGGCCGATTAGCTGAATTTGTTCAGCGCAAAGGTAGTCAAAAAAAGGCAAGCGTGGCATTGGATATCAGCAACGCCACAATCAGTCAGATATTGGCAAGCAACTGGGAGAGTGTGAGCGACGAAATGTGGCGCAAAATCTCCAACAGCGTAGGTGGCGGCATCAATGCCTGGGTAATGGTTCCGGACATGAGCGTAACCGACCGATTGCTGAAATTCCTGCAGGAATCGCAACAGCTTAGTTTGGTATTCGGCATTACAGCCAATGCAGGAAGCGGAAAGTCAGCCACTATTGCCCATTTCACGGCAACTGCCGAGAATGCGTTTGCTATCAGCTGCAATGAATACATGGAAGAACGGGATTTTGTTTTGGAAATCTTCAAGGCGATGGGCCGCGAGCCAAACAGTTCCCGGGTTTATCCCATGACTGTTGAACTGTTGGATATTTTGAAACGCACCCCTTATCCGGTGCTGATTCTCGATGAAGCCGACAAACTTAGAAACAAAGTGTTGAATTTCTTCATCACATTCTACAACCAGTTAGAAGGCATCTGCGGTATCAATCTGATTGCGACTTCCTATTTGGAAAAACGAATCAAAACAGGCGCACAGAGCAATGTGAAAGGATTCAGGGAAATCTATTCCCGGTTGGGAAGAAGATTCATCACACTGCCTGAAATCAATTATACCGATGTGTACAAAGTATGCCACGCCAACGGGGTGAGCGATGATAAGATTATTCAAAGCATTTTCAATGAATGTGAGAATGATTTAAGGAGAGTGAAAAGAAGAATAGTTGCCGAGAACCGAAAAAAACAAACGCGAAATGGCTGAATTCAGATACCACCCGATAGTAGAAAATTTAAAATGCAATGAAGACGGCACGGTCATTCTTCGTAATGGAGAACCGGTACGGATAAAGCACGATAAAAAAGGCACGCCATATATCCACATTGGAGACCGCCGGTTGACGGTTTTGAGAATCGTATGTGAATGCTGGCACGGAATGGCGGATGACGGCAATTATGCCGCCCGTAAGATTGACGAAGGCAAAGGAAATCATTACACCAATCTGCACTGGAGTAAACAGGGGTTGACCAAAGCTACGGCCAAACTCCGGGACTATTCAACCGAATTGAAAATTACAAAAGCAGAATACGACGAAATCGAAACATTCCGGGCAAAGAAGGAAATACAAAAGGAATTAAAAAGACGAGGTCACAGCCCGAAAGCTTGGCAAAACGCAATGAAACGATATGGCAAAAATTAGAAGGGCATATTCCGTCAGCAATGTGCTGAACAAGAAGTTTCATCCGCTTGAATTTGCAGGAGAATGGGAGTCATCGCTTGGCCGTCCGGACAAAGCTTTTTCTGCAATCATTTGGGGCGGAAGTTCAAACGGGAAAACGGAGTTTGCACTTCAATTCGCTAAATACCTGACCAATTTCGGAAGGGTTGCTTACAACTCATTGGAGCAAGGTCTTTCGGCTACGATGCAGGAAGCTGTTCAGCGAAACTACATGGATGAATGTGAAAACAGATTCATCTTATTGGATCGAGAACCGTTTCCGGAATTGATTGCCAGAATGAAAAGGCACAAATCCCCGAACTTCCTGTTCGTTGATTCGGTTCAATATACTCAGATCACGAAAAGACAGTATTACGAACTGAAAGAGCTGATGCAGTCAAAAAACAAAGGAATCATCTGGGTAAGCCAGGCGCGAGGAAAAGAACCTAAAGGCGCGCTGGCTGATGATATTCGATTTGATGTGGATCTGAAGCTTTGGGTACAAGGTTTCAGAATGTTCCCCGAAGGAAGACTGAGCGGAGGCGGTGAACTGTTCGACATCTGGCCGGAACGATCAGCTAAATACTATGGAGAAATAATTTAAAAATAACAACAAAATGACAACAACAAAGCAAATCACAAACGCACTGGGCATCACTTATTGGGTGTATGACTACATCCGGGAGTGCTTCTTCCTGGAATGGTGCAAGAAATACAGTTACGAACAGCGAATTCCGCTGCACGGAATGACGGCACATGACGGTCTGAGAAACTGGTACCAGGACAACTGGCGTGAAGGGGTCGAAAAGAAATTCATACGTGATTACGGTGATTTCTTTGGTAAATCAGACAAGGAGACCCTCGAACGAATTATGTACGAATACGCGGTCAATCTCGCAGATCATTATCCGAAACCGCTTTTTAATCTGATAAAAAATGAAGCCAAAAGAACCGCCCATGTATCTGTACCCAGCTGAAATAAGAGAACGAATCAGCACATTGAACGCCTGGTTAAATCATCATCCGCATGATCATCACATGGCCGGCACGGTCATCCGGGAAAAGGATTTTTACACCAATCAACTGGATAAGATCAACGATAGCGGCGAGCTGATGGCTGCGGCGGCGAAAACAGATTGTTACAACTTAATCATCAATAACCAATTATGAAATTTTCAAACGACAAACTGCAGCTTACACTAAATTATGACACCTACGCTGACAACTATCTTGAATTTGACGAGCGGATGGAGATACATCACGCGATCAGTTACAAAATGAATTACGGCGTCGAATTCAACCTGCCGCCCAAACTGTCGCTGAAGCTTTTCAACGCGCTTGAAACCATTAAGAACACATCCTACCAGCCTAAGACAGCGATGTGGTATGAGGAAAAAAACGCGGTAGGTGTCCGTCGAATCAAGTTTATATAATCAAAAAACAAAACAAACATGAAAAAAGGAAATTACAAACAACTAAGCAGCTCTGAATTCTGGACAGACGAATCCGGCGTTCAGATCCCGTACAACCGTACAACCAAGTTGGAGCGGCTGAAAGAGAACAAAATCTTTTTGCTTTATCAGAAATCAGTGAAAGTCAATGAAGGTCTTAGAAAGCTGAAGGAAGAAATAGAAGAAATCACCAATGAGATCGTGCAACAGGCGCGAGAGGTGAACGACGTGAAACTGAACGGAAAGGGAAATTTTACTTTTTACAATTTTGACAGAAGCCTGAAAGTAGAAGTCAGCGTCAATGAGCTGATCCGGTTTGACGATATCACCCTTGCATCGGCAAAAGAGGTTTTGATAGGTCTGGTTCGTGATAATATTCAGGGTGATGACTTTATTTTGGCATTGGTTGAAGATGCTTTTCAAACATCAAGAGGAAGATTGGACACCCGTAAGATTCTCGGGCTGAAGAAACACACCCAGAGAATCAAAACCAAAGAAATCAGGGAGGAGTGGGAAAAGGCAATGACCCTGATTGACCAGGCAATCAGCCGTCCGGACAGTAAGACTTATTACAGGGTCTGGGCAAAGGATGCTGGCGGTGCTTATCAAAATGTTGAACTCAATTTTTCTGCGCTATGATACTATCGTTATTAGCCCTTTTGATCGCCTTCGGGTCGGGATACGGCTGCGGATATTTTTACGTCAGGAGCAGAGAAATAGACAGGGAGCTGAAAGAAATAGCCAAAAAAACCGCCGATGAGATTTGGTTTGATGAGTATGAGCATAACAAAAACGATTGAATCAATGGGTGTACAAATTGAAGAAATCAGCGGCAACAGGCTTGAAGTGAACGGAAAGCTGGTGTTTAGGAACATTGAAGGGCAGTGGGTAACACCGTCCAATAATCTGACGCCCGCTGAAGAAAAAGCATTGTACGAATATGTCAGGGCACTGGAGCTGCGCCCGGAGCGGCGAAAAAACTAAAAGCGCGAATGGTAAATCAATTTTCTCATGTGTGTTAATTAAGGCCGGGTTAGCGCTCCCGGCCGCATGAGAGCCATCAAAAATCAAATATTATGAAAAACATTATCAAAAAAATATTCTCTTTCGGTTCAAAAAAGTCAAATCAAAAACTATCTGAAATCAAACCGCCGCAGAAAATTGTTCCCGGAATGACAAAAAAGAAAATTTACCTGCACGAATGCATTATTTATTACAAGGACAACCCTGTGCGCCGTGTCAAATTCCAAAACAACGGTTATACCAAGAAACATGCTTTGACGGACATAGAAGATAATCTGCGGTTGAAAGTAGTTAAGAGCTATCAGAAAAGATAACAGCAAAAGGACAACAGAGACGTTCAATTCATATTTAGGTTAGAAGATTGGGAGGGTGAGTCCTGCCCTCCTTTTTAAAAACAACAGAATGGAAGCAACAAAAACACAAATCAGAAGACTGCAATCAGCATGTTCCGGCAAGTTCAACGACCGGGAAGAGAGGCTTGACGCAGTGAGTGATCTGCTCGGATTCAGAGTTGAATCATTTTCAGACCTGAATTCACTTCAGGCAGATGATCTGCTGCGATTCTTCAACACCGGAGAGATTCCGGATAATTCCGCTTGGGCACGGTTTGACAATGACAATCCGCAGCATCGCACAATATTGTCGAGGTGCTATACACTGGACTGGCGGGATGCCGCAACCGGATATGCTGATCTGAACAGGTTGGGCGGATGGCTGAAAAGCGACCGGTCGCCGGTTAGAAAACCATTGAAGGAAATGAACAAAGCTGAGTTGAGTAAGATCATCAGTGCGTTAGAAAGCATGATCGTAAAACGATATCCAAATGCGAAAAAGTAAAAACAACCGCTATTATTGCCACCGGCGGAATCAAACCGGCAGACTGATCGTTCGTGAGCGAAGAATCGAGATCCCATACACAGAAAACAAGCTGTGCAAATATGCAGAGAGGTTAAGGGATGTTTACGGATATTCAATCCAAATAATTATAATTTAAACTAAAAACGATGAAAACAGAAGATATGAGCGAATGCCCTGAATGTCTGCAGGCTGCTTCAAAACAGGAATTAGAAGCCTATGGCGGTATTTGTAAAGATTGTTGGCATGAAATATATGAATATGGAAAAGATAACGATTAAAATCAACCATGTGGCGCTGCAGGAGCTCTGTTTTGCATTAGAGATTCCGCATTACCCTAAGACACCTGAACAAAAAGCAGTCGTGTCAATCATGGCTGAACTTTCGAAAAAGCTGGAAAAAAAAGAAATCGACAAACGACACACGACAAAGAAGTTCAAAATGGCCTTCAATTATTATGAAGGATTTGCTTTGGAAAGGTTCTGCAGGGATCTTTACTTCGGGTTTACAGAAAGCAACTATTTGGCTCATGTGGCATTGGATATCGCTAACCAAATTCACAAACAATTATGAATGCAAAAGATCAATTGAAAGTAACAAAGGCCGGATTCACGATCATCCGGGCTGATTTTGAAAACCTGAGAATCAAACACAAAACCGGCTATCAGGAATGGAGCACCCTCGAAAAAGGGTTTAAGTCAAAAGCAGCACTTCAGCGCCGGGTGAAGGAGCTCCTTGAAATGAATTTAATAGTAGAAGATTAACAAATAAAAAAACTATGGACAAACTATGGACAATTTTAGAAGCGAATCCGGTGCTAACAATGGTGCTGGGATTTGCGCTTGCCGTTTTGGCAATGATCCTCTTCCGGACGGAGATCAAAGCCTGGATCAAACGGAAATACAACCTGATCGACCGACCTGCAGCCGAATCGAAACTGAAACCGCATTTTACCGGCGAAACCGTCAGAGAGATAACCGAAAAACTATTCAAAAAATGAGAGTGTATATCGCAGGAAAAGTAAGCGGTCTGGACAGAGATCGCGCAGAACTGAAATTTTGGAGTACCGAAACAGTTTTGACCGAAAAAGGCTTTGAAGTGATCAATCCGCTCAAACTGGTGCAAAATCAAAACGAAGATTGGACGGCGGCAATGAAAATATGCATTGCCGGCATGATGCAGGCAGATGTAGTGTATATGCAGCCGGATCATGTGTACAGTTCAGGCGCGACAATTGAGCGAAGCATAGCGCTGAATATCGGCATGCCGCTGTTCTATTCGTTGGATGAGCTGGTGAAATACAGTCGGGTGGTGCGACAAACTGAGGAACTTTAAATCAATAACAAAAATGAAATACATATTAACATCTGATGAGGAGTTCAGTGGTGAAATCATTTTTGAGTACAATTTAAAAGGATTTTTAAAACGTGTTGAAATCAGCTCTGCCAAGCACATGAGGCTTGATTTTTTCAACTGGCTGTGGCGCAATTTGCCGTTGTCGATTCGCGAGCTGGAAGGGTACAAAGTTGACGCCCAAAAGATGATTACAATCACGGAAGCGCCGGAAGATTTGTCCTTTGACCGGTTCTGGAAGGAGTATGGCAACAAGGTCGGCAAAAAGACTATGACCGAGAACGCCTGGAAGAAACTCAGCCAAGCGGACAAAATAAAGGCACTGTCCTACATTCCGAAGCTGCGAACAAAGAAAACGATAGACGGCACTCAAATGCCTTATCCGAGCACGTATTTAAACCAAAGATATTTTGATGTATAGAATATTTAAAATACTGAAAAACCACGAAATGTGGCTCACCTGCCCAATTTGCGGTGAGGTGTGGGACGCCCGCGCACGTGGTGAGGAATGCCCGAAGTGTAGAAAAAGATCTGAAAAAAAGAGAAGCTGAAAACAGCTTCTTTTTTTTTATGTCATTTTGTCATATATTTGCGGTATGGGTTATCGATTGAATACTTTGCTTACTTACATGAAAATCAGAGAGCTTTACAGAGCGCACAAACATGAGGATGTTCCCGACTCTGTCGTTTTGCGAAAATATATTTATCCGGTTTATCCGATCAGCCGCAAAACACTTAAAAAAGCATTGACATTACCGCTTGAAGCTCTGATTGAAGAAATCAAAGAAAGGGAAAACAAATCAACAATCGGAAAGAGCTAAAGAGTAAACCACTCTCACTTCCTGCACACCGTCGTCTCTCTTCACAGAAACCATGTTTTGCCGAATCATCTTACCAAAATTGATTTCCAGACCGTGAATTGCTTTATGAAGCTCTTCAACCAACCGCCAAATTTCAAAAGCATCGTTCTTTTGACCAACCGGAGCTTTGAATGATGAATTTGTCAGCTTCAGATTTGCAACTGTAAACTCAACCATCAACATACCTTCCTGTCTGAGCATCGGAACTTTATTAAAGTTTCTTCCGTTGTTGCTGTAATCGGCATTTTTCAATGTGATTAAAACGGCTGGCCACTGTACCGGAATTTCTCTACCGTACAAGTCCAATTGTCCCCAGTTTTCATCGACATACCGGAAAGCAATTTCGTTCTGACTGTTTTTTATCTGGGCAACTGCATTCTGAAGCTGTATTAAAATTGTGTCCATTTCTTATTTTTTAAAGTTGTTTTTAAAGTATTCCTGCAGCTCTTTCATATTGTCTTTGATGATGGTTTCAACTGCTTTGGTTACGACCGGATGTTCACCGATAAATTGTCTTTGTGGAATGGTTATCTGATCACCCACTTTCATCAATGCAAGATTCTTCCATTGTTCCGCTTCTATATTGTACCGCTGACTTTGTTTTGAAGTCGATTTCTGACCATTTTTAAGTGTTTTCACCTTTCCGGAAGTTTCATAATACTTGTGCCAGAAGAATTTCTTCATTTTGGCAGTGACGGTGATAGTTCCGCCTTCATTGTGAATCAAAGCGTAAGGCAGCGAGCTTGTAAATATGATTGAGTCGGCATCTGTCCGGGTACTGATTGACCGTCTCAGATGATTGTTTCTGGCCATCATTGAACCTTTTCGGTTGACTAATTTGTTCTTTGGCCAGGGTTTGTCAAAGAAGCTTTGCGTTCAAAATTACGGTCAAATTCATCTTTGAGTTCAACTTCAACATCTTTCAGTATTCTTTTTATCAACTCGTTGGGGTTCATTTTTTATTATTATAAATTTTGTATATTTGCGTTGTCATTCAATTGACCAGTCCCGTAGGCTCCACGTGGTGGATTATAGGTTACGGGACATTTTTTTTATTATACTTGGAAGCTTACCATTGTTATACTGATTACGAGAAATAATTTCATATTTATTGCTTTCAACCATTACACAAATCCCCGATAGACTGGTTTTTTCAAAGGAATATTGAACTCCTTTAATCAAGTCATCTATCCTAAAATTAGGATTTCTATAAACATCAATTAACATTACTTCAGCACCTTGACTTTGTGTAATTACCGCTTTATCGGAAATATTCAATAGGTTTTTATAGTTTTTAGTCGTTTTTGCTTCCCATTTCTCGCTATTGTTAACAATAATGGCATCATGGGTTTTTAGTTTTTGTTTAATGCCGTCTTTCATAATAGTTTGTTGCTTTACGAGTTCAATCTGCTTTCCATTTTTTGCCAAAGGGGTAAACGATTTAACATTTTGTTCCATTTCTGCTTTTCCATGCCCATCTTGAACAATGATATAGCCATCTTTTTCGGGAAATGTATCTTTGATTGTCCAGCTTTTGTCATATTTACTTTGGAGCTTTTTTTCATAATCTGTATAAACTCGTTCTTTATTCAGTTTTTCAATCTCTTTTTTCGCTTTACAGCCGTCTTTTCTTGCATTTAAAACAATAACAGGCAAGCCTTTTAACGCACTCAAATCACTTCCACACCCTTTTGGATAATACGGATGGTTCTGTGGTATAAGCTTTTCTTCCATTCCCGGATTGAACCGAAACATCGCAGCTCTGTTTTGTCCGTCTTTTCCGATTTGGGTTGTGGCTCTTTCACCTTTTTTGAGCGCCTCTTCGCTGTCTGATTCGTCGTATTTTTCTCTTCTTACTTCAACGACAGTGCAACGGCAATTCCAGCCGTTTGGCGGATAATAAAACAACCAGAAATCATCATCTTTCGGTAATGTTGTTCCTGCCAGTTCTTCATGTTCCGGTCTCACCCGATCATCTTCAGCTGTCCGGTATTGCAGCAGGTAACGTCCTGAATCGTCAAGCTCTTCCCATTTAGCCGCCATTTGTGAAGAATTCACAGCAAAGTTATATTCAGCTTCTAACCAGTTCATATTGTACTGATTGTTGATTTCTTCGAATTCCTTTTTGATTTCCTGAAAGCTTTTCACTGATTTTTCCTTCATCAGATCAAAAGCTTCAGACAATTGTGCATGCACTTTCAAGCCGCCAAACAGAAACGCATCTGATTTCAAAGCATTTGCCATTCTTTCCGGAACCTGATTGTCAAGAATTGTTTTTTCAAACACCTTGTAAGTTTCATCAATCAATTTTTGATAAGGCTCCAGGCTCAAATCTTCAGGTGAATAATTACCGGATTCAAACAGGTATTTAAAAGCTTTTTCAGCTTCTTTAAAAACATTTTTAAAGATGTCTTTCAAATTACTCCGGGCGGCTAAATGCAACAATCTTTCTTCCCTACATTTATGACAGTTACAAGTGTATAGATTGTTCAATCTGTCGTGTAAGCCTTTGTAATATAGTCGTGGACTGATGGTCGGCCTGACATCAGCCCTTAAACGAAAAAAGACTCAGCCGAAAAGTTGGTAAACGGACTTTCTTTCTTTCCGGTGATTTCAATTTTAAAAGTATCTCTCAACCATTCTTCATCGACATCGTAATAAGGAAGCAATTCTTTGGTTTTGCTCCACAAAGCTTCCAGATCTTCCTCCACATCAAATTTGAAGATAGTTCCTTCCGGTAAAACGCCAATTTTTATCAGAGCCGGAATCACTCTGGTTTTCATGTACATTTGAACCAATGCCATATCTGAAGCTATCAGAGAATTCAACAGATTTTGACCGGCTGCATCTTTGCCGTAGCTTCCATGCTCGGTATCCTGACCGATGATTGCACCTTGAATCAACAGTGAATTCTGATTGTCACACAATCTGATCAGATTGTTGTAAACATCACCGTTGGTTGAAACGCCCTGAGCCCATTCAAATTCTTCTGTTGTGTCGATGATAAACCAGGCGGCCGCACCCATTTCGGTCATCATCTTTTTTCCTCTTGCAAGCGCGCGTGGATCCTGTGCATCTGTTTTGTAAACTCTTGGCGGAATTCCATAGATTTCACACAATTCAGACCAGCAGCTTTGCGCAAATTTTTTGAATAAAACATGCGGAACAGCTTTGTTTAATAATCCCAGATTTTTGTCCTTGCCAAATTCCAAAAGCCATGTCCCGTATTCCGGTCGCTCTCTGTATTTGATTCTTTTATCGAAATCATAATCAAGAATGATTTCACCCTGTACCGGAAGTACATTTTGCCTTGGGATCAATTCACATTTCAGTTCGTCATCCTTCCAATCTAATTCTATCACGGAATGACCTTGAAACCGGGTGTCCAGAATCGCATTAATGATGTCATTGAACAGCTCTGAGTTTTGAAATTCTTCTGTCAGTTCCGGGTCAATCTCGTTCTTTGAATTCAACAGATTGAAACCGGTTCCCAAAGTGTCATTTTTCCTGTTTTCGATTTGAGAACTCAAAGTCGTGTCCATCAGGATTTCGTTTTCGTACATATTGAAAAGCATGTATCTAACCGGATTGTCATCTGTAATTGCAGACTGCCATGCTCTTTTCCATTTAGCGACATCGGTTCTTGTCATTGTGATTTGTTTCTCAACCAAATCAGGATATATTTTTGCTGTGTTTCCGGTCCTTTTAGCTGTGTTTCCGGGCCTTTTAGCTGTGTTTCTTTTTTTTGCCATGATTAATGATTATTCGTGTTGAAATTTTTCTCTTGAGCCATAGAAGAAAGGATAGGTGCTTTCTTCGTTTTCGTTATTTTCATCTTCATTCAAAGTCGGTAATGTGTCCAGATTGATGTTTCCTTTTGCCAAATCTTTCAGGAAACCAATTACTCGGTCATATCGTTCGCGTGCAATCTCATAAATGATGTCGGCATTACAGAGCTCAACGATGTACCACTTTGCAACTGTGATGACATAAGACATGATCAGCGCGTTTCTTTCGTCATCTGTTGCGTTGAAAATAGCATCCACATCATAACGAAGTCTTCCGTCTGCCCACTCTCTTTTATTGTTAGCTGTCAGATAGCTTCTCACTTCCTGTTCAGCCGTTGCGATTGCGTGATTCACAATATTGTCGTCATCTTCAGTTATCTGATCAATCTGATAATTGTAGATGCTGTTTTTTAAATCTTCTTTGTTTATAAAGCTCATATTATTGATTTTAATAATGTCGGTTTTCAATTCTGCCTACCACATAAGGCAGGTCGTCTTTCACGGCTCTGTTCAATATCAGCCAGACACCTCCTTCCAGTGCATCCGGGCCGTCCATTTCTTTTGCATCTTCAGTAACGCCAAGCATCTCTTCCTCCATTCTGACCATGTAGGGGTTTTCTTTTTCTGCAGCATTAAATTTGAGAAGCTTGTTTCGGTTCAGTGGTTCTAATGTTCCTTCAATTCTTTCGAATTTCGCCGGTTTTCTTCTTTTATCCGGACGGATTGGAATACGGTATTTTGTGTTTTGCCACAGTTTTTGAATCAGCGGTACAATCACCTGTTCATAGAATGGATCCTGGAGACTGTTATTCTCAACAAATATCTTTTTCGGATCTACACCTTCCCGGTCAAGATACAGACACGCCTGATAGAGCCAATCCACAAAATCAGCGTTGGTTACATTGTCCAGCCAGACTTTGTAAACATAGAATTCGCCTTTCAGATAGCCGGTGATGATCACTGCCTTTTTGCTCGATTTTGACCGTGTGTTGTTACTCGGTGAAGGGTCACCATAGACAATCACCTTTTCACATTTGCTGATTTTTGGCAAACGATCAAAATACAGTTCTTTGAAGACTGTACCTTCAGATATCGGATTGTTGAAGTATTCTTTCTGAGCTGATCGGTAGCTGATTGAATTCAGCACCCGGTCAATCATTTTCTCTGTGTTCTTTTCAGGCCAGGTTGATTTTCCATTTTTGTCACGGATATTGATGATTTTTGCATGATCAGCTTTTTTCATCAACTCGGTAACAGTCGAATATTTTGCAATGATATTTCCGCAAACAATAATCAAAGTCGGATTTGAAATTGATCGTGTGGGAATCAGTGCCTGTTCAACCCATTCTACTTTTTGACGAATTCTGTCCTTATTACGAACTTCCTCGTCGGTGTCGATATCATCAATGACGATTACATCCGGTCTGAATGAGTCGTTTCTGGTTCCTCTCGGTGATTGTCCTGCGCCTAATGCGCGGAATGCAACTCCCTTTTTTGTGATAAATTCATCTGCTTCCCAGTTTCCGATACTTTGTTGCTCACCGTAATCATTGATCAGTCTGTTGTTTGCTTCGAAAATTGATTTATAAGGAAGCAACAAACGTCTGGCATTCTCCAGGTTGTTTGATACCATCAGCACGTTTTTCTTCTTACCGGTAACAGCAAGGAAGATAACGTTCATCATTGTTAAAACAGACTTTGCCAGCTCTCTTGACCAGGGCAGAACTTCAAACCATTCCGGATTGTTTAAGATTCGTCTGGTGGCAGCAAGATGAAAAGCTGCAGGTTTTGAAGAGTAGAAATTTGGAAAATAATATTCTTTCCATTCTTCCGGATTTGCCTCCAGTCTCTTGATTCTTTTCGCCTTATCCAAAGGCGTTTCATTCAAATCAATAGGAGTTGCCCGGTTGATGTTGTCTTTAAATACCTGCCATTCCTTCAGATATTGCCGGTCTGTTAACTTTTTGACTTTTGCCATTAGATTTTAGTTTTGATGAATAAGTCAAACCAGTTGGCAACTTCCTTTGAAAACGCCATATCGTGATTCTGCAGGAATTGAATGAATTTCATTCCGGTGTCCACAATTTCTGAAATACCGGTTTCGTTTTCAAGTGAACGGATGCTTGCCGCTAATTTTGTGAGGATATCCACTTCTTTGGATGAAGCAAGATTGTCGCCTATTTCCATTTGCCAAAGCTCCATTTGGCGTTGAAGGTTTTTAATGACAGAAGATCTGGTCGTGATCAAAACCGTTTTTAAACCATCCCAATTTTCTTCTTCTTTCCATTTGCCAATTGTTTTTTCGGTCACGCCTACTTTCTCAGCGATTTCCTTTTGGTTCAAATTCATTTGAGTGAACAACAATTTGGCATACTCTCTTTCCTGTATTTTTTTCAAACCCATATTAGAAAAATTTCACTCACAAAAGTGAATAGAAGTAAAATGGTAGTCAAAAATCTGAGTCGTTCCGACACAATGTTATAGCATTATGATACAATGTTGTGTCAGAATGGTACAACTATTTGTACAGTGAGAATGCTTCTGTTTTTTTTGTGTTTTAATTTATCATCAATGAAATTCATATTAAACGATGAAAACAAACTAAATCAATATGGATTCCGTGTAAGGAATTCGGGACTGAATCTTGACCGGTTTCGTAAAAATCCGGTGATGTTGGATTCTCATTGGTCAGGATCGGTGATTGGAAGATGGGAAAACATTCGTTTAGAAGATGGATTGTTGACTGCAGAACCTGTTTTCGATATGGATGATCCTGAAGCGGTGAAAATTGCTAAAAAGGTCGAAAACGGATTTTTGAAAGGTGCAAGTTTAGGACTTGATCCTTACAAAATGTCAAACTTTCAAACAGATTTAAACGGTGAAATGGAATTGATAGAAAGTGAAGTTCTTGAAGCTTCAATTGTGGCGATTCCTGCAAACAGCAATGCTGTCAAACTATATGCAGTCACCGAATCAAGTAAAAAAATGATGGAGGAAGATGAAGTTCCGGAAATCATGTTAATGGCAAAAGAAATCAATAATTATAAAAACTCAGAAATGAAGAAAATCAAATTGAGCGCACTGGCCTGTATGGCTATCGCACTGAATGCCGATGTAGAGCACGATGTCGATGTCGTGAACGCCGGTATTCTCGACTTGAAGTCTAAATTGGATGCGGCAAATCAAAAAATCGAAGAATTTAAACAGCTTGAGGCAGACAAAAAGGCAAAACTTGGAGCAGATCTGGTTGATTCTGCAATCAAGTCTGGAAAGATTCCTGCAACGGACAGAAAGCAATACATTGAATTGTATGCAGCAAACCCGGAGCTGGCAAAATCGGTAATCGAAAAATTACCCGGTAAAGAGAATTTGGGCGGACAGGTAAACACACCTGCATCTGTAACCGATGTGAAAACAGTTGATGATTTTGAAAAACTGAGCCTTTCCGCACAGTTGGAATTCAAGAACAATAATCCGGAAGCTTACAAACAGCTTTTCAATTCGTAATTAATTAATATTTAAAATTAAGATAAAATGGCATTTAATTTTCCAGAAATGTGGCTTTCAAGAGTAATTAATCTTTTGATTGCTACGAATGTAGCGCCTTGGTTGGAAGGAATCCCGGAATTGGATGTTGATGTAACTGAGCTCGGTGCAGGTTCTGCAGGTGAGCAAAACATCATTCATGTTCCCGTTGAAACTTTTGCACCCGAAGTGCTTTTAAATAACTCCTCTTATCCAATCGAAGTTGAGACATTTGACGATGGCACCGCCAACATCACACTTGACAAGTATCAGACAAAAGCAACGAGCTTGACGGATGATCAGCTCATTGGAGCTTCGTACAATAAAATCGACAGTGCAACCAGAGGACATGTCAATCAGATCAATTCAGTCAAATACAGAAAAGCGATTCACGCAATTGCGCCTTTTGAAAACACTCAGAAAACTCCGGTAATCAAATTGTCGGATTATGCCCTGGATGTTTATAAAGCGATTCTGGGCTTGAAAGCCAAGTTTGATGATTTGGAAGTTCCAATGGAAGGCCGTCGTTTGGTTTTGTGTTCTGATCACTACAATCAGTTGCTGGCAGACAGAGAACGTTTCGGTGATTTGTTGAAAAATATCAACACCGGAACAGTAGCACCGATGATTGCAGGATTTGAAATTTATCAATATGTGGGTAATCCAACCTATAAATCAAACTATAAAAAACAAGGTTTCCGTGCAGTTCCGGAATCAGGCGATATGCCTGCATCCGTGGCATTTTATGTTCCGAACATTGCGAAGAAAACCGGTTTGACAAAACAGTATTTTCAGGATGCGGCTCAGGATCCGAAAAATCAACAAAACCTTTTGAATTACCGTCATTATTTTATAGCTACACCGGTAAAAGCTGAAGCATTGGGTGCAATTGTGGGTACTGCCGGAGTTCCGGTTGAAGGAGTGAGCATTGTATCACCTGATTCACCGTTGTCTTTGGGCATTGGACAGACCAAAACAATCGAACTGGCATTTGTTCCGGCGGCTGCATCTAATCAGCAGGTTGTTTACAGCTCTGATCACGATGAATTTGCAACCGTATCACCGGCAGGCGTGATTACAGGTATTGCAACCGGATCGGCTACCATAACGGTTACAACTGTCGATGGTAACGAAACTGCAACACTGACTGTAAACGTAAGCGAATAACAATGCTTACCGGAGAAATCATAGCAGCTGTTCTCAGCATATTAACAGGTTTCGGCGGCTACTTTGCTGGCCGCCGACAGAACCTGGCCAATACCCGTACAACGGAGTTGGAGAACACTGAGAAAGCCGTGAAATTCTACCGGGAAGGGTTGGAAGATATAGCAAACAGATGGAAGTTGGCAGTACAGGATGCAACTGAGATGAACGCAAAATTTCAGGAACTGAATATAAAATTTCAGGAGTTGAACAGAAAATACACAGCAGCCATTGATAATTTGAATGTATTCGAAAGCAAACTAAAAAAAATGGCAGAAGTAAATAAAGAATTAATTGAAGAGCTGCGGAAGTACAAACAACTAAACGGTAAATCAAAATGACAAATAAAAATTTATTCAAGCAATTTCCGGAAAAATCCGAATTCTTTCAGACCAGCGACGGATCTGTCTTTTTTAACAAGACAGATGCAAAAAACTGGGCAAAAGAGCTAAAAGACGGTGTGGTGAATGTCATCACAAAAAACGATTCGGAGGAAACGAAAGAAGCCAAGAAGGGTGTAAAATCTGATGGTACTCCAAATAAAGAGGAGCTGATGGCTTATTACAATTCTCTGACAGGTAAAACCCTGCCAAAAAATATTGGACTGGCCAAGCTTCAGGAGCGAATTGCCGAAGCTGAAGAAATGGTAAAGAATTCAGAAGCTGACAAGCTGACAAATGATTCTGAAAATGAAGATTTGACGAACGAAAACGAAGAAAACAATGAGACCAAAGATTAATATTTCTTTTGAAAACGGAGTTCTGGGACAAACCACTCCACTTGCAACCGGTGTATTCGGGTTCGTGGCTTCAGCTGAAGCAGTGGCTGACACCTTTGCATTGAACACAGCATATCAGTTGAAAAGTATGCGGGATGTGGCCGCACTTGGCCTGAATGGTAGTGTTCCCAATTACCGTTTGTTCAAAGCGCTGAAAGAATTCTTTCAGGAGGCAGGTGAAGGAACAGAACTCTGGCTGTATGGTGTGTCAAAATCAACTCAGGTTTCTGCCTGGTTTGAGAAAAATGCAGGAAATCCCGGTCCGGTTGAATCATTACTTAATGCTTCTCACGGTAAGATTCGTGGAATTTTCACAATTTACACGCCAAGCGTGGAGCCTGTTCTTACAGAAGAAAAAATGGATCCGGATGTGGTTGCCGCTCTTGCAACTGCACAAACTTTGTTTGAAGATTACACATCAGGAAAATACGCGCCTTACTTCACAATTCTTGAAGGGTACAAATTCACAGGTGAAGCTGTGGGATTGAATGACTTGTCAGGAATGGATTACAACGCCGTAGGTGTGATGATCGGGAATACAGAAAAACAAACTGAATCAAATCAGTTTGGTGCTGCAATCGGAGTGTTTGCCGGAAGACTGGCGAAATATCCGGTCAGAGTGAATGCCGGTAAGGTCAGAAACGGAGCTTTAAAGCCTGTTAAAATGTACATTAAAGACACTTTGGTTGAAGATTTTGACACTGAATCTCTTTATGATTTAGGATACATCACACTGACTACTTATGCAGGCAGAACAGGTTACTACTTCATGGATGATCCTTTGGCTTGCAATGTGAGTGATGATTATCATTATCTCACACACCGTCGTACAATCAACGAAGCTTACCGACTGGCTTACCAGGCGAATCTGGATTTTGTCCTGGATGAAGTACCGGTGAACAATGACGGAACAATTCAGGCATGGTATGCCAAAACGATTGAATCGGCTGTAGAACGATTGATTTCAACATCAATGGGTGCTGATTTGTCTGCCAATCCGGAAGATACAAGAGACTCAGGGGTTCAATGTTTTGTTGACAAAGAACAAAACATTATTTCAACTTCCAAGTTGAATCAGGTGATTAAAATACGGCCTTACGGTTACAATCGTTGGATTGAAGTCGTGATTGGTTTTGATATTACTAATTCTTAAACAAAAACAAAATGTTTGATACAAGACAATACGAATGGGCAGATGTTACAATGATTTTGGGCGGTCGGAATCTAACCGGAATCAGAGGTGTGAAATATACCCGTAAAATTGAAAGAGAGGCAGTTTATGCAAAAGGCAGAAACGCACATTCTATTCAATCCGGGAACATTGCAGTTGAAGGAGAAATAAAGCTTCTTCAGAGTGAATATGAATCTCTTGTAGATGCAGGAAACGGAACAATTCTGTCTTTATCTCTTGACGCCCTGGTTGCTTATGGCAATCCGGCCAATGG
>JRYL01008583.1_pt1 | contig 22247 bp, 22 predicted proteins | sample 235391 | NCBI WGS metagenome assembly JRYL01 (sample SAMN03074223, study PRJNA261481) | activated sludge metagenome | biome: Wastewater Treatment Plant; feature: Wastewater; material: Activated sludge; isolation source: activated biomass of a wastewater treatment plant treating wastewater from... ...
GTCAGTAAAACGAGTACAATAAGGAAAAATTTTTTAACAGACTTTTTTAATTTCATGTTACACACCTCTTTATCATTATATGAAAACAATGTGAATAAAATATGAATGTATACAATTTAGGACATTCGATATTTTGTCATCAATATTTAAGAGATTTAGTTTTATTTTTGATATCTTTTCAAGTATAATAAAACTAATTTAATGTCTACAAACGCATGAAAGATGAAATGAGGATGACGCAGCTGATGAATACCATCGAGATTTTTAATGTCTATTATTTTTTAAATATTGAATTTGAAAATGTACTCACATTGCTATCCGTTTTATACCTAGATCATCGATTAATCCGATTCAAAAAAAGATTTTTCCAAAACCGAATTGTCTGCATCATCCACCGAATAATCACCAATTTTGGTTCTTCTCAATTCGGTCAGATAGCCGCCCGAATTCAGTGCCGCACCAAAATCATTGGCAAGCGAACGAATATAAGTTCCTTTGCCGCATTCAACTTCAAATTCAACAAATGGCAGATCGATTTTTGTGATTTTAAACTGATCAATCCTTACTTTCCGAGCTTCGGTTTCCACCTCCTTCCCTGCTCTCGCCAGCTGATACAGACGTTTACCGTCTTTTTTAACAGCAGAATGAATCGGCGGATGCTGATCGATTTCTCCAATGAATTTTTGAGTCATTTGATGGATCAGTTCTTCGGTGATATGATCGATCGGAAAAGTCCGGTCTTCTTCAGATTCAGTGTCAAAAGTCGGTGTGGTCGCGCCCAATTTTATGGTTCCGGTATAGACTTTTGACTGCCCCTGGATTTCGTCAATTCTTTTTGTAAATTTTCCGGTGCAGACAATCAATAGTCCGGTTGCCTTGGGATCGAGCGTTCCGGCATGACCGACTTTTATCTTTTTGATTCCAAATGATTTGCAGATATTCCATCTGATTTTTTTCACCACATCAAATGAAGTCCAGTCGAGCGGTTTGTCAATCAGCAGTATTTTTCCCAGCTGAAGTTCTTCAAGACTGATCATTGATCCTGATTTGAAATCATTACAATTTCGGATTGAGCGCTTTCATCTTTTTGTGTATTCGGATTCTGCCAAAAATAAATCAGCAGCACGATTCCGATGATGATTCGATACCAGCCCCAGGCTTTGAAACCAAATTTGGTCAGCACCGCAATAAAGAATTTGATTGCAATCATTGCCACGATAAACGCAACCACATTTCCGATCAAAAACAGCATGATGTGACTGCTGTCCTGAAGAATCATCTCATATCCTTTTGCTTCGCCGGCGGTTCCTTTTCCCCAGGTTTTCAGAAAGACTGAATACAAAGTCGCTGCTGCCATGGTGGGCACAGCCAGAAAAAATGAAAATTCGGCTGCTGCTTTTCGGCTCAGTCCCTGTGTCATTCCGCCGATGATGGATGCTGCGGAACGGCTTGTACCGGGCATCATGGCAAGACACTGCCAAAAACCGATGGTCAGCGCTTTTTTGTTACTGATTTGTTTTTCGTCTATTATCGTCGGATTTTTAAACCATCTGTCAACAAAGATCAGAACCACTCCGCCCAATACCAAAACGGCCGAAATCGCAATCTGATTGCCGAGTACCGCTTCGATTTTATCATCGAACAGATAACCCAGAACCAGCGCGGGAATCACTGCAATGATCAGTTTGATGTAAAAATTGAAATTTGAAAAATCAAAAAATTTCTTCCAGTAAAGCGCAACCACAGCGAGTATGGCGCCAAACTGGATTGAAATCTGAAACATTTTGAAAAATTCGCTTTCGGGCAGTCCCATCAGCGCAGCTGCAAAACCCATGTGTGCGGTGGATGAGATGGGCAGATATTCGGTCAATCCTTCAACTATGGCGACGATGATCGCTTCAAGTGTATTCATTTGGCTTTCTGTTTGTCCGGATTCATCATGATGGCATATATCTCAATTCCAAAACCGGCAAGAATCACAAAAGGTGCAAGTCTTGTCCTTCTCCATGAGAAAATTCCGTCATTCCAATAGTTCGGATCATAAACACCGTCGGGTCTTGTGTTTGCATCGGGTCCGGTCATCAACAGAAATCCGATCAGTATGACCGCAACGCCGACAAGCATCAGCAGATAATTCTTTTTTGAAAAAAGAAGATTGAATTTTGAATCGATTTCGTTCAGTTTGCTCATCTTTTAATTTTTTATTAATACAGCTGATCGGTGTTCAGTCTCAGATATCTCCAGGTGGCAATTCCGGTGCTGATCAGTGCGATCACAACACCGACAACGACCAGAATCAGCATCAGATAATAATATTCATTGTGCCAGAACGGAAGATTGACCAGTGATGCAAAATAATACCAGAGAAAACCGAGTATGATGATGGCCAGAATCGCGCCCAGCAGTCCGAGCAGCGAGCTTTGAAACAGGAAGGGTTTGATGATAAATCTTCTTCTTGCGCCCACCAGCTGCATGGTTTTGATGCTGAATCGTTTTGCAAAAATCCTCAGTCGGATCGAGTTGTTGATCAGTACCATTGCGATGACCAAAAAGATACCGGCGAGTATCATCAGCCAGAAACGAATCCGGTCGATGTTGTTGTAAACCGTCGTCATCAGTTCGTCGTCGTTGACCACATCGCTGATGATCGGATCTGCGCCGAGCAGCGTCTTGATGCTGTCCACCTGCGCCGGATTGACAAAATCGGGCTGCAATGTAATCAGCGCCGAGGCCGGAAATATATTGGCTTCAAAAATATCGTTGTCACTGATTCCAAGTTCCTTTTTGGCGATATCAGATGCTTTTTCTTTTGAAATGTATTCTACTTTTTTTACAAAAGCATGTTTGATTTTGAGCGAATCGATAAACTGCTGTTGTCTCTCCAATTCCTTGTCCTGCAGTCTTGGGTCGTATTCGTCATTGAAAAATGCCTCGACTTTGAGCTGTTCTTTGATGTAATCCGCATAACTCTTTGCGTTGACCAGGATCAGGCCAAAGAGACCGAGCAGAAAAAGAACAAGTGCAATACTGATGATTACCGTAATATTTGACGATCTGAGCCGTCCTCTGTCCAATTTGTCGCCCTGTTTTGACATCTGTTTTTTAATTTGGGGCTAAGGTATAAAAAATTCCTGCTTCAGTTATTCAGGAATAATTCACAAATGTTAAACATTTGCTAAATAAGTCCGTTGATGATAAAACGATGAAAAATGGTTTTCAGTATTTGCGGGTGAAATCTAATATGAGTTTAAGAAATAATTCACAGCGAATTCAAATCCTTTTTGTCATATTTGCATTGAAAAAAATAAATTCAATGTCAGATTTGCTTGTTTCAAAAGGAATCACAAAACAGTTCGGAACCAAAGTCGCACTCAATAATTTTGATCTGAATATTCCCGAAGGCTCGATCTACGGGCTGCTCGGACCCAACGGCGCCGGAAAAACCACTTTTCTGAGAATCATCAATCAGATTACCGCTGCCGACAAAGGCGAAATCACGATTCAGGGAAAACCGCTCGACAAAAGCATCATTCCGCTGGTCGGTTATATGCCCGAAGAACGCGGTCTGTACAACAATATGAAGATCGGCGAACAGGCGCTTTATTTTGCAAAACTCAAAGGCCTTTCAACCGCAGAAGCTCACAAAAAAACAAAATACTGGTTTGAAAAACTGGGCATTCAGGAATGGTGGAACAAAAAACTGACAGAGCTGTCAAAAGGTATGGGTCAGAAAGTTCAGTTTGTCATCACTGTGCTGCATGAACCCAAACTATTGATTTTTGATGAACCTTTCAGCGGTTTTGATCCGGTCAATGCAAAACTGATTGCAAACGAAATCATTGAGCTGAGCAAAAAAGGTGCGACCATTATTTTTTCGACCCACCGTATGGAATCGGTTGAGGAAATGTGCGATCATATCGCGCTGATCAATCAGTCAAACAAGATATTGGACGGCGAAATCAATCAGATCAGACATCAGTTCAAATCCGGAAAATATTTTGTCGAAATCGATCAGGCAACAAAGGACGGCTGGTCAGAATTCAATTCGAATTTTGAAGTCGAAACGATTGCAGAAACCGAAAACTCACTGAGTTTCAATATCAGAAAACCTGACGATATGAACTCAAACCAACTGCTGTCTAGGATCTCATCACTCGGTCACATTACCCAGTTCAGAGAAAACATTCCGTCGATGAATGAAGTGTTTATCAGAGCGGTCAGTTCAAATTAAAATCAATCACCGACAAATTAAATCAAAAAGAAAATGAATCAGATACTCTTAGTCGCAAGCCGTGAATTTATGGCCCAGGTGAAGAACAAAACCTTCATCATCATGACATTTCTGTCACCTTTGATCATCGTCGGAATCATCGGGATCATCGCCTGGATGATGTCTGCCAATTCGGATCAGAAAAGCATTGCGGTAGTAGATCAGAGCGGTGAATTTGTCACTTCGCTCGCTTCAAACGACAATGTGATTTATAATTTCTATCCGGCAAAAGACATTCAGGGAATCAAAGACACGCTGACCGACAGCAAATATCTGAATGCGCTGCTCGTCATTCCCCAGTTTGACAAAAACGATTTCAGCAGTCTCAATAACGGAATCGAACTGGTCACCAACGGAAATATGGGTGTGACTTTCAAAGAAGGTCTTGAATCAAAAATCAACAAAAGGATCGAAGATCTGAAAATGGAAAATGCGGGTGTGTCCGAAGATCAGCTCAAAGGACTGAAATCAAACATCAGCATCAAAACCTTTAATCTGAAAGACAGCAATGGCGGTGAAAACGGCGAAGGAAGCGATTATCTGAAATTTGGGCTGGCAATGTTTCTGGCTTATATCACATTTACTTTTATCATGATTTACGGTGTAAAAATCATGAGAAGTGTGGTGGAAGAAAAAAATAACCGTGTGGTTGAAATCATCATTTCATCGGTCAAACCTTTTAATCTGATGATGGGTAAAATACTCGGGACCACCTTTGTTGCGCTGCTTCAGTTTTTGGTTTGGATCATGATGGGACTGACTTTGGTGATCGGCGGCTCCGCCTTTCTGAGTTCAAAAATCAAAATGCCGACCGAAACCATGAGCGGATCTGCACAACAGATGCTCGATCAGAATCCCGAGTGGATGACCGATACCCAGAGTATTCTCAACTCAATGCTCGATCTGAATTATCCGCTGATTTTGATTTTGTTTTTGATTTACTTTCTGTTGGGCTATCTGTTTTACAGTTCTGTATTTGCGGCCATCGGTTCGGCGGTTGACAATGAGGCGGACACCCAACAGTTTACATTTTATCCGATTTTCCCAATGATCATCGCAATGTACGGCAGTATGACCGCACTCGACAACCCGGACGGGCCGGTGTCTTTCTGGCTGTCGATGATTCCGCTGACTTCACCAATCTCAATGGTCGTCCGACTGCCTTTTGGTGTGGAATGGTGGGAAATCGCNNGTTTCAGGTTTCAAGTTTCAGGTTAGAATTTAGAAGTTAGACATTGAGACGATAGACTTTTAGACGTTAGACTTTTAGACGTTAGACTTTTTTTGTTATTATCTTCTGCGAACTTTGCGATAAAGCTTTGCGGCTCAGCGTGAAACTCTTCCAGCTTCCATCTTCTATTCATTTCATTAGCATCCTGCATCCGACATTTCGTGAAGTTCGTTTAACGGGCATCAGTTTCCAAGATATAATTAAACCTTGATTCCAATAAATATTCTAACAATAACCAACAATGATCTAAAGAAATTCACCATATCATTTTTACTGTGAAATGTATTCTATTCAATCATCAATTTCTGAGGTTCTCATTTTAGTGGATTTCAAAAAAGATTCACGCTATTTAAAAGATAAAGAAAATAAGTATTTATGTCATCAAATAAATATTTAGTATCTTTTTATACTTTTTATTTAATTTAAAAAATATTATTGGATTTTTTAGTATATTTGTAAACTAATTTATTCAGTTATGGATTATAATCTCTTAAAAGATGTCATTGACATGGTTGAGGAATTTGAAAAAGAAGCTGATCGGACCAATAATATGGAGCTTTCTGTTGATGGTTTTAAAAAATGGATAGCAGACAGCATCAGTGAAGTTAGTGTTGAGAAAGAGCCTGATTGGGAAGGAAAAGAAAAAGGCAGGAGCCCCGAAAGTGTCATCAATACACTGATTGTCCACATGAACAGGTATGCGAAAAGTTATTCCAAATCGGCAATATGGATGTCTGGTTTCTCAACACAAGAAGATTTTATATTTCTGATAAATCTAAAGGCTTTTGGAGCAATGAGCAAGATGGATTTAATCAAAAAGAATGTGCAGGAAAAACCGGCAGGTATGCAGATTATCAATCGCTTGATTGCAAAAAAATGGGTGGCACAGCAAGATTCAGAAACGGACAAAAGAAGTAAGGTAATTTCTATTACACCCAAAGGTTTAAACGCTTTGGAATCTCAAATGGATAAAATCAGACAGGCCACCAACATTGTAACCGGAGATTTAAGCTATCCCGAAAAAATGGAATTGATACGGTTGCTCAGTAAATTAAATGATTTCCACTTCCCCATTTACGAGCAAAATTTAGAACCGGAAGAGTTGTTGAAAGAAGTTACAAAGAATTTTAAATAATGAAGCAAAAAATAGCCATTATCGGTGCAGGTTTTTCGGGTTTGTCCGCTGCTGCTTACCTGGCAAAAGCCGGAAATGAGGTGCAGGTTTTTGAAAAGCATGACCAAGCAGGCGGAAGAGCAAGACAATTTTGCACGCTGGAAGGCTATGTGTTTGATATGGGACCGAGCTGGTATTGGATGCCGGATATTATTGAAAGCTTTTTTGGGGATTTTGATTTCAAGCAAACTGATTTCTTTGAATTAATTTCTTTGAATCCACAGTTTGAGATGATTTTTTCGGATATGAAAATGGACGTGCCTGAAAGTTTGGAGGATTTGAAAATTCTTTTTGAACAAACAGAAAAAGGTGCAGCCAAACAATTGGAGAAATTTATGCAATCGGCAAAATTCAAGTACGAAGTCGGTATGCAGGAATTTGTGAACAAACCTTGTCACAATTGGGCAGAGTTCATTGCTCCAAAGATTGCAAAAAGCGCATTAAAATTAGACTTATTGACCAATTTTAGAAGCTATGTGTCCCGCTATTTTAAAAATGAGAAACTGAGAACATTAATGGAATTTCCGGTGATTTTTCTTGGCGCTTCTCCCAAAAACATTCCGGCATTGTACAGCTTGATGAATTATGGCGGTTATGCTTTGGGTACACATTATCCTTTGGGTGGCTTTCATCAGTTGGTTCTGGCAATGAAAAGTGTAGCCGAAAAACAAGGAGCTCATTTTCATTTCAATAAAGCGGTTGAAAGCATCAATACAAAAAATGATAAGGTAAAATCTTTGACTATTGATGGAGAAGATTATGAGTTTGATGCCGTAGTTGCTTCTTCAGATTATCACCATACTGAAACATTGTTAGCCAGCGAATACAGAAATTATGATGAGGATTATTGGGATAAGAGAACGTTTGCACCATCCAGTTTGATTTTCTATTTGGGAATTGAAGAGAAAATTCCCAATCTAAAACACCATACACTTTTCTTTGAAAATGATTTGGATGAGCATATTGATTGTATTTATGGCGATAAAAAATGGCCTGAAAAACCTTTGTTTTATGCCTGTTGTCCATCAAAAACAGATACTAAGGTTGCTCCCGAAGGAAAAGAGAATTTGTTTTTATTGATGCCTCTGGCTATCGGAATCAATGATGAAGAGTCAATAAGGGAAAAGTATCTGCAAGAAATGCTTTCAAGAATTGAAAAGCACAGCGGCATCAGTGATTTGAAGTCCAAAATTGAATACCAAAGAAGTTATTGCGTCAGCGACTTTGTGGCGGATTACAATGCTTATGGCGGAAATGCTTACGGACTGGCAAATACACTTGGTCAAACTGCGGTTTTAAAACCGAAAATCAGAAATAAAAAACTAAAAAACTTATTCTACACCGGTCAATTGACGGTTCCCGGACCGGGCGTGCCGCCATCTATCATCTCCGGAAAAATTGTAGCCAACGAAATTATTAAAAATAAAAACTGAGTATTATGAAACACTTATTTGACGAACTTTCTTACTCGGTAAGCAAGATAACTACCCAAAAATACAGCACCAGCTTTTCACTGGGAATTTTGGCTCTAAAACCTTCTATTCGCTCTGCCATTTATACGATTTACGGATATGTGCGATTGGCTGATGAAATTGTGGACAGCTTTCACGACTATGATAAAGCCAAACTGCTGAACCGGTTGAAAATTGAAACTGAAAATGCTTTAAATGAAGGTATTTCTCTGAATCCGATTTTACAATCTTTTCAGGAAACAGTCAATAAATACGCAATCGATAAAAATTTGATTGACCAATTTTTGCACAGTATGGAAATGGATTTGCAACAAGTGGATTACAATTCTGAATTGTACAAAGAATATATTTTCGGCTCGGCCGAAGTAGTCGGTTTGATGTGTTTACAGGTTTTTACCGATGGAAATAAAGAAAAATATGAGGAACTGAAACCTTATGCAATGAAGTTGGGTTCTGCCTTTCAGAAAATTAATTTTTTGAGAGATTTGAAAGATGATTACCAAATTTTGGGGCGCAGTTATTTTCCGAATATTGATATGAATGTATTTGACAATGCGGTAAAATCAGAGATTGAAACCGAAATTGAAGAAGAATTTAAGGAAGCTCTAATCGGTATTAAGAAACTCCCAAGCTCTTCAATTTTCGGGGTGTATCTGGCGTATAAATATTATTGGTCTTTGTTCCAAAAGATAAAAAGAAAATCATCGAAAGAGATACTGAATAGTAGAGTGCGGATTCCCAATTCTGAAAAAGCTTATGTAGCGTTTACCAGCTATGTAAGGTATAAAACGGCTTTTCTATGATAAAAATATTCCCTTTGCTGCTGTCGGTTTTTTGTCTTTTTACAACGTCTGAAATGCGTTCAGATGTATTAGACGAGGTGCGAAAAAATTACAGCAAAATGGCTTCAAACAAGGACTTGTGTAAAACTGCGATGGCGAATTTGAAAGGAACAAAAGACAATTCGGCCACCCATTTGGCTTATTTGGGAGGTTTGCAAACCATTTGGGCAAATCACACATTGAATCCGTTGAGCAAGCTCAGTACATTTAAAAAAGGAAAGAAAAATATAGAAGCTGCCATTAAAAAAGAGCCCAACAATGCAGAATTGAGATTTATCCGACTTTCTGTTCAGAAAAATGCTCCGAAGTTTTTAGGTTATCAGTCCAATATCAAAGAAGATGTTGAATTTATTAAAAACAATCGCAGTCAAATAAAATCAAATTTACTGAATCAATACATAGAGCCACTGCTAAAAGAATAGAAAATGAGATACCAATTATACAGAGAACAGCAATTGTATTGTGATTTAGAAACTGCCTGGACATTTTTTTCAACACCCGGGAATTTGTCCAAAATCACACCAAAAAATATGGGTTTTACCGTCTTGTCCAAGGTGTCAGAACAGCCTATTTTTGAAGGAATGTTGATTGATTACACGGTTTCGCCATTTTTGGGTATTCCTTTGAAATGGCAGACAAAAATCACTCAGGTGGATACACTGAAAAGCTTCACCGATTTTCAGCAAAAAGGACCTTATAAATATTGGAATCACTTTCACGAATTTATTCCCAATGCAGATGGTGTTTTAATGAAAGACACGGTAGATTATGACTTACCTTTGGGTTTTTTGGGCAATATCGCTCACATTTTATTGGTAAAAAAGAAGCTCGAAGCGATTTTTGATTTTCGCTTCCGGGTTTTGGAACAAAAATTTAAAAAAGAAAATACAATATGAATATCTTAATAACTTTAGGCGTTTTTGTATTGATGGAAGGAGCAACCTGGATCATTCACAAATATGTGATGCACGGTTTTCTTTGGGTTTTGCACAAAGACCATCACGACCACAGCAATGAGGGCTTTTTTGAAAAAAATGATTATTTCTTTGTGATTTTTGCTTTGCCGACGATTGCCCTGATGTACTTTGGTTCGCTCAAAGATTTCAATCATTTATTCTTCATCGGATTGGGCATTATGCTCTATGGAATGGCCTATTTCTTGGTTCACGATGTCTTTATCCATCAACGACTTAAATATTTCAAATACACCAAAAACCCTTATTTTCTGGCACTTCGAAGAGCACATAAACAACACCACAAACACCTTGGAAAAGAAGATGGCGAATGTTTCGGATTTTTGTATGTGCCTGTCAAATATTTCAGAATGTATTTTAAAACCGCAAAAAAATGATGCCCTTTACTTATGCCTTCATCTTGTTTTTTACGGTCATCATTTGTTTCATTGCATCTTTTGACAAAAGGTTACGATTTGATCGTCATTTTGGGGCATTTATCAAAGCTGCTGTTTTGGTTGCCATTCCTTTTATTGCTTGGGATATTTGGTTTACGGCAAAAGACGTTTGGTGGTTCAATACCGATTACACCCTCGGAATAGTCATTGCAGGATTGCCTTTGGAAGAATGGCTGTTTTTTATTTTCATTCCTTTTTCCTGTGTGTTTACTTATTTTGCTTTTGACAAATTTTTCAAATTGGAATGGCTTTCGGGCTTTAATAATTTGATTGTTTTTGTAGCAATAATTGTATGTTCGGTTGTTGCTTTGCTGCACTACGACAAAATCTATACTTTGGTAACCGCCATTGCTACAGTTACCAGCTTGATTTATCTGCATTTTATAGCCCGTGCCGATTGGATTGGCAAAGCATCTTTGGTATTTACTGTTTTGATGTTGGGTTTCTTTCCGGTCAATGGTGTACTCACAGGAACAGGTTTAGAATCGCCTATTGTGAATTACAATCCCGGTGATTTTTTGGGAATTAGAATGCTCACAATACCGATAGAAGATGCCGTTTATGGCTATACGCAGTTTCTTTTGGTGTTGTATTTTTTCAAACGATTTAAACATAGTTATGATGAAAGAAAAAAATAAAATTTTAGCTATTGGCTTGGCTGTTGGTTTGCTTATTCTGTTCAATTCTTGTGCTTCCATTCCCAAAAATGCAAAGGGTATTGAGGATTTTGATGTGAACAAATATTCAGGTACCTGGTATGAAATTGCCCGATTTGATTTCAAATTTGAACGAAATATGGACAATGTTTCTGCACAATACAGTCTAAATGATAAAGGCAATGTCATCGTTTTGAACAGCGGATTTAACACCAAAAAAGGCGAATGGAAAAAAGCAGACGGATTGGCAAAATTCAGAGGAAGTAAGGATGTAGCCGAATTAAAAGTGAGTTTTTTCGGTCCTTTTTATTCGGGTTATAATGTGGTGGCATTGGATGAAAACTATCAATACGCTTTGATTGCCGGAAAAAACCTGGATTATTTGTGGATATTGTCCAGAACAAAAGAATTGCCCGAAGATATAAAAGACAATTACCTAAAATTAGCGGAAGAAATCGGTTATGATATTTCCCGATTGATTTGGGTGAAACACGATAGAAATGACAATCCGTTTTTAATTGAAAACTAAAATTTCCATTTTTTGGTTCAGGCGTGATTTGCGGTTGGAAGACAATGCCGGCTTGTATCAGGCGTTGATTTCAGGTTATCCTGTTTTCACGATTTTTATTTTTGATACAAATATTTTGAATCAATTGGAAGATAAAAAAGACAGACGGGTAGATTATATTCATCAGTCACTTTTGAAGATCAATCTGGAATTGAAAGGATATCATTCGAAACTATCCGCTTTTTATGGAAATCCATTGGATATTTTCAAAACATTATCTGAAAAATATGACGTTCAAACCGTTTATTGCAATCGGGATTATGAACCTCAAGCGATTAAAAGAGATACCGAGATTTATAATTTTTTCAAAACCCAAAATATTCCCTTCAAAGCATTCAAAGACCAGGTGATTTTTGATAAAAATGATGTACTGAAAAAAGATGAAACACCTTATACGGCTTATACTCCTTATTCCAAAAAATGGAAAGAACAATTAAAAGAAGATTACTATAAATCTTATCAAACGGATTTTGCAAATTTTTTAAAACAAGAATTCAAAGAAATTCATTCCTTGGAAGAAATCGGTTTTGAAAAAACAGATATGAATTTTCAAAGNNTTGGAACAATCAGCATTCGCAAATGTGTGGCTTTTGCTTTGGCACACAATCAAACCTGGCTCAATGAACTGATTTGGCGAGAATTTTTTATGCAAATTCTTTATCATTTCCCAAAAGTGGTTCATCAGTCTTTCAAAGCTAAATATGACAATATTCAATGGCGAAACAATGAACAGGAATTTGAATTGTGGTGTGAAGGAAAAACCGGTTATCCGATCGTCGATGCCGGAATGCGGCAACTGAACGAAACCGGATATATGCACAATCGTGTTCGAATGATAGTTGCGAGCTTTTTGTGTAAACATTTATTGATTGACTGGCGTTGGGGAGAAGCTTATTTTGCCCAAAAATTGAATGATTATGATTTGTCCGCCAACAACGGAAACTGGCAATGGGCAGCTGGCAGCGGATGTGATGCTGCACCCTATTTTAGGGTGTTTAATCCTGCTTTACAAACTGAAAAATTTGACAGAAATTTAGAATATATAAAAAAACGGCTGCCTGAATACGATACAGATAACTACCCTAAGCCTGTGGTAGAACATGGTTTTGCAAGAAAAAGAGCCATTGAAATTTATGGAAATGCTGTGAGAGAAAACAAATAAAAAGATTTTGACAAAACATGAATAATTAATAAGACCATCTGAGTAATCCGGGAAATTAATATTCATGTCTGATCGCAGGCTTCTGCATAAAATTGAGCTTTGTACAATGTATAATAATTCCTTAAATTCGCAGCCAAATTCAACGATATGTCAGAAGATATTTTCAAGCAGATTATTTCGCACGCAAAAGAATACGGTTACATCTTTCAGTCAAGTGAGATATATGACGGACTGTCAGCTGTTTATGATTACGGCCAAAACGGTGTCGAACTCAAAAACAACATCAAACAGTATTGGTGGAAGGCGATGGTCCAGCTCAATGAAAATATCGTCGGCATCGATTCTGCCATCTTTATGCATCCGACCACCTGGAAAGCCTCCGGCCATGTTGATGCATTCAATGATCCGCTGATCGACAACAAAGATTCAAAAAAGCGATATCGCGCTGATGTGCTGATCGAAGATTATTGCGGAAAACTTGAAGCTAAAATCGATAAGGAAGTTGAAAAAGCAGCCAAAAGATTTGGCGATGCATTTGACAAAGCACAGTTTGTCAGCACCAATCAGCGCGTGGTTGAATATCAGCAGAAAATCGACGAGACGCTGAAAAGAATGGGCAAATCGCTTGAAAAAAATGATCTTGCAGATGTCAAAGCTCTGATTGAAGAACTTGAAATCACAGATCCGCTGACCGGTTCAAAAAACTGGACTGAAGTTCGTCAGTTCAATCTGATGTTCGGCACCAAACTCGGCGCAACCACGGATACTTCGATGGATTTGTATCTGAGACCCGAGACCGCTCAGGGGATTTTTCTGAATTATCTGAATGTACAGAAAACCGGCCGAATGAAGATTCCTTTTGGGATTGCTCAGATCGGAAAAGCTTTCAGAAATGAGATCGTAGCACGTCAGTTCATCTTCAGAATGAGAGAATTCGAACAGATGGAAATGCAGTTTTTTGTTCCGCCGGGAACCGAACTCGACTGGTTTGCAAAATGGAAAGAAATCCGTCTGAACTGGCACAAAGCACTGGGATTGGGCGATGAAAATTACAGATACCACGATCACGAAAAGCTGGCGCATTACGCAAATGCGGCAACCGATATAGAATTCAAATTCCCGTTTGGATTCAAAGAATTGGAAGGAATTCATTCAAGAACCGATTTTGACCTGAGTCAGCATCAGAATTTTTCGGGTAAAAAAATACAGTATTTTGACAATGAAAAGAATGAAAGTTATGTTCCTTTTGTGGTTGAAACCTCTGTCGGCCTTGACCGTCTGGTGCTTGCCATATTTTCAAACAGTCTGAAAAACGAAACTTTGGAAGACGGAAGCGAAAGAACGGTTCTGGCACTTCCTCCGGCTCTGGCACCGATCAAGGCAGCCATTCTTCCGTTGGTTAAAAAAGACGGATTGCCCGAAATGGCCGAAAAAATTCTGAACCAGCTGAAATTTGATTTCAATGTGATGTATGAAGAAAAAGATTCGATCGGAAAGCGTTACAGAAGAATGGACGCCATCGGAACTCCTTTCTGTATCACGGTTGACCACGATTCGCTCAACGACGGTGCGGTGACGCTTCGTTACAGAGATTCGATGAAACAGGAAAGAATTCCGGTCGAAAAACTGAACGAAATCATCGACAGGGAAGTCAATATGAAATATCTGCTGTCAAAAATTTAATTTTGACCGGCGATTTGAATTGATTAAATTTGAGTTGACTTAAAATCAATTCAATATGAAAACGATTCTCAATTTCGTCATCACAGCGCTGATCATTCTGCTGCTCAGCAATCTGTTTTCAGACAAAATCCATGTGGACAATTTTTGGTGGGCACTCGGACTTGCAGTCGTACTGACCGCTTTGGACATGGTGGTCAGACCGATACTTGTGTTTCTGACACTGCCGGCAACACTGATCACATTTGGTTTGTTTTTGTGGGTCATCAATGCAGTCATCATACTGCTTGCCGATAAGGTTTTGAGTGACCATTTTACAGTCAAAAATTTCTGGTGGGCACTGCTTTTCAGCATACTGCTTGCATTTGGTCAGTCATTGCTTCTGATTAAAAAAGAGGAAAATTTACAATAAGAATAAAAAAGCCGGTTTAGAATTTAAACCGGCTTTATCATTAATATTCGATTTTTTTCTGATAAGTTTCTGTCTCCTTGATTCGTTTTTCAACCGGATAATGTCCTGTGAAACAGCCGAAGCAATAGTTTTTTGAGCCCAGAATTTCAATCAGGCTATCTACCGAAAGAAAGTCAAGACTGTCAACACCGAGATATTCGGTCAGTTCTTTTTTGGTCATATTGGCTGCGATCAAATCCTTTTTGTCGGGCATATCGATTCCGAGGTGACAGGGCGAAACCACAGGCGGAGATGCACTTCTGAAATGAATTTCTTTGGCACCTGCTTCTTTCAGGATTCGGATCAGAATCTTGCTGGTCGTACCTCTGACGATTGAATCATCAAGAATCACCACTCTTCTTCCTTTGATTTTTGCACGAATCGGATTGAGTTTCAGATTCACTATTCTTTCTCTCAGTTTTTGAGACGGAACGATAAACGAACGGCTCATGTACCTGTTTTTGACCAAAATCGGCTCAAACGGGATACCCGAAGCTTCGGAATAACCGATTGCAGAAGGCACACCCGAATCGGGCACACCAATCACCACATCCGCATCAACCGGCGACTGTTCATAGAGTTTCTTACCGCTCTTTACCCTCAAATCATAAATCTCGGTTCCCTGAAGATTTGAGTCAGGACGAGCAAAATAGACATATTCAAAAGAACAAATTCTGCTTTTTGTCGGCTGACCGAGCGAATAAGAATGCAGTCCGTCTTTGTCTGCCACCACGATTTCTCCCGGTTCAACATCTCTCAAAAATTCAGCGCCCACCGCATCCAATGCACAGGTTTCTGAACTGAAAACAAAAGTTTTTTCATCCAGCTTGCCGATACACAAAGGTCTGATTCCATTCGGATCTCTAAAAGCTGCCAGCGAATGATCGGTCAGCAAAAGAATCGAATAAGCACCTCTGATCGGCTTCATTCCCTTTCTGATGGCGACTTCAACCGGATCATTTGCATATTTCTGAATCGATCGCAAAATCACTTCTGTATCTGAAGTTGCCAAAAACGGAAGTCCTTCTTCGATCAGTTTTTCCTTCAGCGCTTCGGTTTCAATCACCTGACCGTTATGAACAATCGAAAAATGAGGTTTTCCAAAATAATTGACGGCATACAGCGGCTGAATATTTTTTTTGCTCATTCCGCCCGCAGTGGTATATCGGGTGTGACCGATCACCGCATTTCCCTGAAAATCTTCAACCGGTTCGATCTGTTTGAAAACGTCGAGCACCAGGCCTTCTGATTTGAAAGTTCTGATGACACCGTCTTTTAAAACCGAAATACCGGCTGCCTCCTGTCCGCGGTGCTGCAAAGCAAACATACCGAACTGAGCCAGCGAAAAAGTACCGATGTTTTCGGGCGAATAGACGCCGAATATACCGCACTCCTCTTCAAGCCGGTCCTCCTCCATCAGTTTTTTCAGCCAATTCCGCTGATAAAAATGATTTGAATATTCTGATTTGTTTTGTGAAGATTTCATTTTTTTGTTCTGAATAAATTAATTGGTCAATACCGAAGTTAATCTGTCATACACTTCATGATAAGCCTCCGAGACCTCTCCCAGATCTCTTCTGAAGCGGTCTTTGTCCAGTTTTTTCAAAGTGTCTTTGTCCCAAAGCCGGCAGGTATCGGGACTGACTTCATCTGCCAAAATGATATTTCCGTCAGCATCTTTTCCAAATTCAATTTTAAAATCGACAAGTATCAGATTGGCTTTCAAAAACAATTCGGTCAGCGCCTGATTGATTTTTCCGCTCAGCTGATACATATATTTCAATTCGTCATAAGTGGCAATCCCAAGCATCACTGCATGATGATCATTGATCAGCGGATCGCTCAATTCATCCTTTTTGTAACAGATTTCAAAGATGGTCACCGGCGATTTCATACCTTCTTCCAGTCCGAGACGCTGTGCCATACTTCCCGCAATATAGTTTCTGACGATCATTTCGACCGGAACGATATTTACTTTTTTAACCAGTTGTTCGCGTTCGTCCAAAGTTTCTATATAATGAGTCGGAATGCCCGAAGCAGCCAGATACTTGAAAATCAGGGTTGAAATCCTGTTGTTCATTTCTCCTTTATCGACTACCGTACCCCGCTTTTGGGCGTTGAAAGCAGTCGCATCGTCCTTATAATGAACGATTACACTGTTTGGGTCTTCTGTTGAATAGACCTGTTTGGATTTCCCTTCGTACAGAAAATCCTTTTTTGTTGCTTTCATCCTTTGAATTTAATAATTAAAAATTTAATTTTTTTTCGGTCTTTATTTGAAATATTCGACTCCGTTTTTAATGATGTTCATCACCTCGATTCCCGGAATGTTTTTAAACAAACCTTCTTCAAATCTTTCGGGATGACACATTCTTCCGTAAATTTTTCCGCAATCGCTGACGATTCCTTCGATTCCCATCACAGATCCGTTTGGATTAAACGGCATTTCGTGTGCCACATTTCCATCCAAATCAACATACTGGGTTGCAATCTGATTTTGTTCGATCAGCTTTTTGAGATTGGCTTCATCTGCCATAAATCTTCCTTCGCCATGCGAAACCGGTATCCAGTATTCTTTTCCTGCCATTCCTTTCAGCCAGGGCGAATGAGAATCGTTTACTCTGACTTTGACCAATGCAGCATTGTGACGACCGATTTCGTTAAAAGTCAGTGTCGGTGTGTCTTCTTCAAGCACTCTGATTTTGCTGTACGGAAGCAATCCTGATTTGATCAGTCCCTGAAAACCGTTGCAGACACCCAGGATCAGACCGTTTCTGTCCATCAGCCGATAGATGCTGTCTTTGATTTTTTCGTTTCTCAGCACCGAAGCGATAAATTTGCCTGAACCGTCGGGTTCATCAGCAGCAGAAAATCCGCCCGGAATAAACAGGATCTGAGAATTGTCGATTGCTTTTGAATAAGCTTCAACCGATTCTTCCACATCCTTTTCGCTCAGATTTTTAAAAACCAGAATCTCTGTTTCGGCACCTTCTTTTCGAAATGCTTTTGCACTGTCATATTCGCTGTTGGTTCCCGGAAAAGCGACGATAAATACTTTTGGTTTGATGCCGCTGTTCAGATACGGGCTTTGATTGATTTTTTTATTTGATTCAATTTTCAGATCAAAAACCGGTGTTTCTGATTTCATTGTTTTCTCAGGAAATAATCTTGAGAAAGTGCTTTTCCATGCCACTTTTGCAGCCGAAACCAAAATCTCGGTTCCGTTGAAATCCAGATTTTGAGATGAATTGGTTTTTCCGATCTGATGGAAATTTTCTTTCACTTCAGCAGGAATATCCAAAGCATCCTTGTGTTCGATCATAATGGCTGACGGATAATATCTAAGCAGATCCAAATCGGTTTTCAGTTCCACTCCGATCTGATTTCCAAATGCCATCAGCGCGGCAGTTTCTGCAATTCCGCCAAATTTAACGGCAGCAGCAGAAAGTATTTTGTCATTATTATTTGAAACGGTTTCAAAAATTGTTTTCAGATTTTCAATCTCCAACAGCATATCATTGGTCTGATTTGGAACAAAAACCGAAATCAGCGAATCTGTTTTTTGAAAAGTTGCAGTATTGATTTTTTCTGATTTGTTCGGACAAACCGCAAATGAAATCAGTGTCGGCGGCACATCAATGTCCTGATAACTTCCGCTCATGCTGTCCTTTCCGCCAATGGCAGGAATTTCGAGCTGACGCTGTGCTTCAACCGATCCGAGCAGCGCAGCCAAAGGTTTTCCCCAACGGCCCGCTTCTTCTCTGAGTCTTTCAAAATATTCCTGAAAAGTCAGTCTGATTTCAGAATAATCACCGCCCGCAGCCACGATTTTTGACACACTGTCCATCACCGCATAATAGGCACCGTGATAAGGCGACCATCTGCTGATCAGCGGATTGTAGCCAAAAGCTGCCATGCTCACCGCATTTGTAAAACCGTCGGTCGGAAATTTTTGAACGCTCACCTCTTCGGGGCTGTCCTGAAATTTTCCACCAAATGCATTCAATATGGTGCTTCTGCCGACATTGTTGTCAAACATTTCAATCAGTCCTTTTTGGGAGGCATGATTCAGTGCAGCCAGCTGTTTGATGAAATTTTCTTTTGTGAAATTTTTGAATTCGATAAACGGATTGAAATCGTCACCGTCTTCAACCACCGCTTTTGACTGTTTTCTGACTCCGTTGGTATCCAGGAATTTACGGTCGAGTTCCACAATTTTATTTCCCTTCCACCAGATTTGCATCACCTCTTCTTTAGTCACATCGGCTACGATGGTTGCTTCCAGATTTTCGATCTGCGCATATTCGATGAACTTTTGCGCATCTTTTGATTCAACCACCACCGCCATTCTTTCCTGAGATTCGGAAAGCGCGATTTCGGTTCCGTTGAGACCTGTATATTTTAAAGGAACGGTGTCCAGATTGATGTTTACGCCTCTTGCAATCTCGCCGATGGCAACCGAAACACCGCCGGCACCAAAGTCATTACACCTTTTGATCAGCGCAAGCACTTCTTTTTTTCTGAACAGCCGCTGGATTTTTCTCTCGACAATTGCATTACCTTTTTGAACTTCAGAACTCAGTTCGTCCAGATCTTTTCCGTCATGCGTTTTTGAAGAACCGGTTGCGCCGCCCACTCCGTCACGACCGGTACGGCCGCCGAGCAGTATCACTTTGTCACCGGCAAGAGGTTCTTCTCTTCTCACCCAGTCTTTTTTCACAGCGCCAGCCACAAAACCGACTTCCATTCTTTTTGCCTTATAACCCGGATCGTAAATTTCACGCACATGAGTTGTGGCAAGACCGATCTGATTTCCGTAAGAACTGTAGCCCAAAGCAGCCTCTTTTGTAATTTTTCGCTGCGGAAGTTTTCCGGGCAGTGTATCCTCAATTTTTTCAAGCGGATCGGCAGAACCGGTCACACGCATAGCCTGAAAGACATAAGCACGACCCGACAAAGGATCTCGGATTGCGCCGCCCACACAGGTGGAAGCGCCTCCAAAAGGTTCAACTTCGGTCGGATGGTTATGGGTTTCATTTTTAAACTGAAGCAGCCATTCCTCTTCCACTCCGTCCACCAGTATCGGAACGACAATTGAGCAGGCATTGACTTCTTCGGAAACATCTATGTTTTTAATTTTTCCGGTGCGGCTCAGATATTTGCCCATAATGGTCGCCATATCCATCAGCCGGATCGGTTTGGTGATGCCAAGTTCTTTGCGAATGTTCAGATAATAATCAAAGGTGTTTTGAAGCGTTTCTCTGAAACGGTTTTCAAATTTTATATCTGTAATTTCGGTTTCAAAAGTGGTGTGACGGCAGTGGTCTGACCAATAAGTGTCGAGCACCTTGAGTTCGGTTTCGGTCGGATTTCGATTGATTGATTTGAAATGCTGTCTGATAAATTCCAGATCGTCCAATTCCATTGAAAAACCAAATTCTGAATTCAGTTTTGAAAGCTGATCGCTGTTGAAATCAATAAATCCATCGATGACAGGAACCGGTTTTATGGTGGTTGCTTCATTTCGGACCAGTCGGTTCAAATCTTTTTCGACCGCTTCAAGCGGATTGATCAGATAATTTTTGATTTTCCCAAGATCGTCATCAGAAATCCTGTCAAAGACATACAGAAATCCGGTTTTCACACGGGTATCTCTGACACCGAGCAAAAGCAGACACTGTTCGGCCGAATCTGCGCGCTGGTCGTGCTGACCGGGCAGTGGTTCGGATGCGAAATATACTGCATTTCGGTTTTTGCTGATCATCGGAATTTCATCGATCGAATGAAAAGCAAGATCGGTTACCGGATCGACAAAAATCTCGTTGATCGTCCTTTCGAGCTGATCTTCAGCGATATTGAACAATTCATAAATTACAAAAACCTTGCAGTCTGTTCCGACGGCAAGGTTTTGCAGTTCTTTGGTGACTCTTCTGCTGTGAATGTCAAACTGATCTTTTTTTTGAATAAAAATTCGTTTATTCATATATATTTTAAAAAACTTTTTTCAGCACAAATGAAGGGTATGAAAAACGAACATACACTCCATTTGTAGTTACAGGTTTACGGCCTGTGGTAGAAACACCCAACCTTATCTTGGGCCTATACAAATGAGTGTAAAATCACACAAAACTTTACGGTGCAAAGGTAAGTTTTATTTTTGATTTTTTAAAAGTTAAGGGGAAGGCTTTTTGGTAAATGATAATTGAAATGATTTAAATATTTTGATATCTTTGGTTTATACTCTTTACTCATGAAAAAGGTAATATTTATATTTATTATTCTTTCATTTTTTGATTGTACAAATAATGAAAGTAAAATAGCCAATCACGAAAATCAGCAAGCTAAAAAGGAAAATCCGTACAAAGACCAATTAAAAATAATAATTACTAGAACGGGATATTTTCCGTCCAATGTATGGAAACCATGCATAGAGTTAAGTATTCAAAATATTACAAATACAACAATTAACGATTATGTTGATTTAAAAGTGACATTTAGAGATCTAGATTCTGGAGAAATTCTAGGAGAACCTGCAACAAAAATAATTTCAGGGTATCAGCCTTTGGAAGCTGGAGCCACAAGATCCAATTCCGTTTTTATGCCCTTTTTGGGAATTGAAGGCGCTACTAATAAAATGGCAGACAAAAACGTCAAGGCAGAGATTTATATCGAGGATGGTTTTGTTGAAGAAATTAGAATCGAGAATAAAAGTTTCAGATAAAATAAAATTTACCATGACAGAAGAATTAAGGCGACAAACACTTATAACATTCTTTTTTGGAAATAGCTCAAACTATAAGCTGTTAGGAGTAAATAGAGCATATCGTGATTTTAATCGTACTTTATATTTAGAAAATGAAAAATCAAGCGATCGTGTTCAGATTAAGACAAAAACTGCTGAATTTATTGTAGAGAAATTATCATATATACTCGATCATAAATTTTCAAATCAAGATGAATTTGATAAGTTTCATAAAACTGTTTGTGAAGAAATAAAAGAATTTTGGGAAAAATTACATTTTGGACAAATTCAAAAATGGGTAAATATGACATTAAAATATTGGTTAATAATTGGAAATATTCATATCCCTAACATAGGAACAAATTCAAAATGGTTTCACATACCTATTGATAACTTGGTTTTACAAACGATAATTAAAGAAAGAACGCAAAAAACAGCATGGAGTAGGATGGATTATAAAACATATTTTAGTTTTCAATTAAGATTCCGAGAACTTTATCCTAATGAAATCCCAATAATTAAAGAAACAGAAATTTTTAATAATCTATTAAAAAAGTAAAAAAAAATTGGGTAGCATCTCATTAACTG
>JRYL01000383.1_pt1 | contig 22200 bp, 24 predicted proteins | sample 235391 | NCBI WGS metagenome assembly JRYL01 (sample SAMN03074223, study PRJNA261481) | activated sludge metagenome | biome: Wastewater Treatment Plant; feature: Wastewater; material: Activated sludge; isolation source: activated biomass of a wastewater treatment plant treating wastewater from... ...
GTGGGATGACCGTGCGCTTACAGTCGACGGGCCATCACTGCGCTGCTGGCGCAGGGGGATGGCATTGCCTTTGATACCCAGAGCTTGACGGAGGACTACGACATCGGGTTCCGCCTCAAGCAGTTGGGTATGAGCGAGATCTTTGTGCGTTTCCCGGTGGACGACACCAGTCACCACTCCGACCATCAGACGCCCAAACGTGTGGGGCGCAGTGCCCGTGAGGCCAGCGTGATTTCGGTGCGAGAGTATTTCCCCGATACGCTGGCGGCGGCAGTGCGCCAGAAATCCCGCTGGATCACTGGCATCGTGATCCAGGGTTTCCGCACTTTGCGCTGGACCAAGAGCGCGCCGCTGAACTACTTCCTGTGGCGTGACCGCAAGGGTGCCATCACGAACTTCGCCAGCTTTCTGGCCACGCTGCTGGCGCTGCAGTTGATTGCCATTTGGCTTTACCAGCGTTGGGTGCCGGACAGCTACAAGTTCCTTTCGATCTTCGAGGGTGACCGGTGGTTCGTGCTGCTGCTTCTCGTCAACCTGGTGCTCATGTTCAATCGTATCTTGCAGCGGATTTTCTTTGTCACCAGCTATTACGGTGTATTGCAGGGGCTGTTGTCGGTGTTGCGGTTGATCTGGGGCAACTTCGTGAACTTCCTGGCCAACTGGCGCGCGGTAGCGCAGGCACTGCGTGCCAAGGATCTGCGCCGAATGGCCTGGGTGAAGACGGATCACGACTTTCCTTTGCTGGGAGAGGGTCCGCGCCAGCGCCACCCGCTGGGACGGATACTGGTCGATCAAGGGGCGCTGACGGAGGAGCAACTGCAAGCTGCCTTGGAGAGACCCACGCGCGGCCTGCGCTTGGGCAGCGCGCTCGTTCACCGAGGCGTGATCAGTGCCGATCAGTTGGCGGCGGCTGTGGCGACTCAGGGCGAGGTGGACTGGGAATCGATGGACGGACGACCACTCGATGAGCAGGTGGCGGCACAGGTACCAGCGTCCATTGCGCTGCGATATGGCGTCGTGCCGCTTCGCGAGGACGGGCGTACCTTGGTCTTGGCCAGCGAGGCGACCATCGATCCGGTGTCTTTGGCGGCGATCGGGCGCAAGTTGAAACGACCGGTTCGCTATGTGATCGTGCCAAAGGGTCAGGTCACCGTCGAGTTGCGGCGGCTATACGCTCGTCATGGTTCCGAACCAGCGCAGGAACTGCTCGAATCGGCTGTGCGCGAGCAGCGGGTATCGGTCGACAACGCCAGGTCGTTATGGCGCCACTACGTTTCTCGACAGCTTCTGCTGGGGGATGTCTTGATGGCTGTCGGCCGTATAGACCCAGCCGCGCTGGGAGCGTTGCTGCTGCGCCAAGAAAAAACCGAAACCAGTCTCGGCGAATTTTTGGTGCGCGAAGGTGTGCTGACATCTGGGGGACTGGATGAGGCGCTTCAGCTTCAGAAGCAATTGCAGGTGACGATGTCCCATCTGCTCGGGCAAGTTGAACCGGAGCGGGCGCATGGCACAGCATAGGCAATCGATGATGCGTACCTCTCACATTGTTCTCTTCACGCTGGCACTCGGGCCGCTTGCAGCCGTCTCACAGGTTGTGGAGCTGGGTCCGGAGATCACGCCGTTCCAGCGTTTTCAGCTCCATCCTCGTCTCGACAAAGCCTTCGAGGCGATGTCTCGAGGCGATGGGCGGCGGGCCATTTCGGAGTTGGAGCAGGCCCATCGACTGGCGCCCCAAAATGCGGTCATCGCACTCCATCTGGCGACCGCTTACAGCCGCTATGGCGAGGCGCAGAAGGCCGAGGCATTGCTGAAATCGCAGGTCAAGCGCAACCCCGGGGATCGGCGCTTGATCGAAGCCTTGCGCGGTCTGGAGCGGGCGGTCCCTCCAGTGCCGGCGCTCGCGCCGGCCTCCGAGCCCACGGCGGCTGCTCCAGTCACCGAGACAGCCCCAGCGGCTGCACCGAAGTCTGCGGCGCCGACAAAGTCGGTTGATGTAACGAGTTCTCCGGTTCCGTCTCGTACGACACCGCGGCGCCCGGCTCAGCGCCCGGCATCGACGCCGCGACAGCGGCATGGAACCGGTCTGGTGCAGAAGACCGCACCGGCCGTCCCGGGCTATGCAGCCGCTGCCGCGGCTTATGCAGCGGTCGACAGGGGTGAGACCGGGGTAGCCCTTCAGCATGCGCGGACTGCGGCGCAACAGGCGCCAGATAACGTGGAGTACCAACGCCTGCTGGTTTACCTGCTGTTGGAGAATGGTCACGATGTCGAGGCGGCAGCCACCATGGTGCAGGTCGAGCAGCAAGCGAATCTGCAGGCTGATCCCGCGTGGCGAACATTGCACGAGAGCTTGCAGCAGCGCCGTGCCTGGGGTTATTTCGACCAAGCGCGCCAGGCGCGTAGCCGCGGCGATCTGGTAGAGGCCGTCCAGCGTGCCCAGCAGGGACTGGAGCAGATGCCCAACGTGCTTGCACACCACCTGCAGTTGTTGGGCTTGCTGCTCGAAGGTCAGCAGTACGCGCGTGCCGAGCAGGTGGCCAATGATGGATTGGCGGTTGCCGACCATGCTTCGCTGCGTGTTTTGCGCGCCGCCGCGTTGCAGGCCCAAGGGCGCACAGGCGAGGCAGCACAGGCATTCGATGCCGCGCTGACCATGCCTCACTTGACGCAGCACGAACAACAGAGCTATCGGATCATCGCCGCCGACGCAGCGCTCGCGGCCGGTCAACCTGAGCGCGCGCAAGTCTTGATCGCACCGCTCGGCGCGGGGACAGATCCGGGCGTTCTTGCCCGCCAGGCCGAGGTGGACACCGCGCTGAGGCGTGTGATTTCGCCTGCATCCCTGTACACGGCGGCGTTGCGCTTGCCCATGGTGAACTGTTTCGGTTCCGCCTATACGCCTGGGTGCGAAATCTGGCCAGGCCCCAATCCTGCAGACCCCGCCAGCGAGATCGCGCAGGCTGCATATCGAGCTTACGCATCGCGTGACTATGCGGAGGCAGCTGAGAAGGCGGGGCAGGCCATGCAGCTTAACCCTGCGCACCAACCCTATCTCCTGCTGCGCCTGCAAGCCCTGATATCGGGTGGCAACACGACCCAAGCCATCACGGAAGCTGACCGCTACCTTGAGAGTCGCCCCAGTGCGCCCGAGGTCTTGGCTCTACGTAGCCGCTTGCGGCAACAGCTTGGGCAGACCGAGGCGGCATCTTCCGATGCGCGGGCCGCTTTGCAAGCCGGCCGATTGTCGCTATCCAGTGAGGTGGATCTTCTGCTGCAGGAAGGGCGCCGCGACGAGGCTGCAGCGCTTTTTGCCGAAGCTGTATCGACGCCGACCCTGCGCCAGAGCACGGATCCGGACTTGGCTTATCTGGCGACACGCGTTGGTGACGACCGCACCGGGTTGGATGTCTTCAATCGTGCGCATGCGGCAGGCAAGCTGCCCAGTACGTCATTGCAGGATGCCGCCTATACCGCCACCCGCATGGTCGACAACGAACGATCCATGCTCTATTTTCGTGAAGCCATTGACGCAGCTGAAGCGGGGCGTCTGCAACTCACCCCTCGACAGGAGTTCGCGACACGCAGAGAGTTGGCTGACCGTGAGCGAACGTGGGGCGTCAATGCCTTGCTCGGCTACCGCGGCATGTCGCCGGGTTCGGTGGCTGCGCAGCCTGGCGCTTACAGCGACATTGCCCAATTGGTGGGCGAAGCGTACTGGCGGCCGCAGGGCTACAGGGATGGCAGCTTCTGGGAGGTGTACGGAGGCTTGGCGCAAACCATTTACAGCAAGGATGGTGGGCCGAGAGGTGCGGAAACGATGCAAGGGGCGCTGGGGCTTCGGGTCAAGCCCTTGAGAGATCACAATCTGGTGCTGGCGATCGAGCGGCGCATCAAGATCGGCTCGCTCTCGCACAACGACTGGCTGGTGCGTGCCGGTTATTCCGGCGGATTTGGCACCGATCTGCGCGTCGACGTGCCGCACTGGAATACATTGAACGTGTACGTGGAGGCCGGTCGCTTTCTGCGGCGAAAGCAGGACTACCTGACGTTCGAAGCTCAGGCAGGACGCAGCTTCCGCATGGGCGATCCGGATGCACGCTGGGTGCTGTTTCCGCACGCAGTGCTGGGTGTTGATTACAACTCGTGGCGTACCGCTGCGGGCTACAACGGCGCGGCGGGCGCGGGCATCGGTCTGGGTGCCCGTTACTGGTTCCGCGAAGACAAATACCACGCACCGCGCTCCTACCTCGACCTGTCGCTGCAGCATCGCTGGCGGCTGGCGGGCGACGAGCGCGGCAAGGGGTGGTTTCTGCGCGCTGCGCTGGTGTATTGACCGACCCGATTCTTGCCAATGACGACGGCCTGACCATAGGTGTCGGGCCGCAGGAGAGCACATCGTGATTCAACGCCTTCTTCGATACGCATACCTGCTCATGGTTATTGCCCTCACCGCCTGCGGCGGTGGGTCTGACCCCTTCTACAGCCAGCCACCCGCTGGGCCGGGCGGCGGAGCGACGCCGCCAGTCTTTCCCTTCGGCACCAATGTGCCAGTGCCACGCGCGCCCGTTGCGGCACTTCCTGCGCCCGTTCGCACGCCTCCTGCCGGACCTCGGGTGTTGATCTTGTACGACGAACCTGAGGACAACCAGTACGCCAGGCTCGGGCGCGGCTTCGGGATCATGCTGCAAAACCTGCTGGGCCATTTCGACGCCGAAGTCCAGGCTATCCCCGTCCAACAGTATCGCAACGGCTCGGTCAACGAGTACCACACCACGTTCTATATCGGCTGGGCCACCGGACAGACTGTACCCACGAACTTCCTGAGCGATGTCAGCAGAACCAACGCGCGCGTGGTGTGGTTGCGCAGCAATCTGGAGCAGATGAACCTGCTCGACGGTTTCTCCACCAGGTCACGCTGGGGCTTCGTTCCCTGGGGCAGCCGCTTCTTTGACGCAGGGCCAACCCCTGCCGGCAGCGTGCCCAGCTTCTTCAGCACCGTCTACTACAAGAACCTCTCGTTTCAGAAGCGTGCCACCATCTATGAGGGGGAAATCGCTGCCGATCCGGAAGTGTTCATCACCGAGGTCACCGACCGCACGCGGGCGCGGGTGCATGCGGTGATCGGTAATCCAGCAACTGGAGCCACAGCGCCGTATGTCCTGCAATCGGACAACTTCTGGTTCGTCGCCGATCTGCCATTCAACTACATCCATGCCCGTGACCGGTATCTGGTGTTCGCCGATCTATTGCACGACATGCTCGGCGTCGACCATGCCGAGTCGCACCAGGCCATGATCCGCCTGGAGGATATTGATGCCAAGGTTGATCCGGACAACTTCAAGCCGGTCGTCGATTATCTCCATGCACGCGGCATCCCGTTTTCGATGGCCACGATCCCGCATTACAAGGATCCCTATGGTTCGCAGAACAACGGCGTGCCCACGGACATTCCGTTGGCCGAGGCCACCACCCTGCGCTTGGCGCTGGATTACGCGCTGGCGCGGGGCGGCGAAATTGTGCAGCACGGCCTGAGCCATCAGTCCGACACCTATCGCAACGGCTTTACCGGCACAGGGGGGTCAGGCCTTGACTACGAGTTCTGGGACGTGATGCGCAATGCCCCCATGGCGGGCGATTCAGTGGCCTGGGCACTCAATCGCGTCAACACCGGGTTGCGTCAGTTCCTCGATCTCGGGTATCAGCCCGTCGCCTGGGAAACCCCTCACTACCATGGTGCGCCGTCCGTCCTGCAAGCCGTTGAACAGGTCTACCAAACTGCCTACCAGCGCCACACCTATTACACCTCCGTCACCCCCAACCTCACGCCAGGCCTGGGTGCCGACTTCGAGCTGTGGCAGTTCTTCCCCTACGTGATCGAGCGCGATCTTTACGGTCTGCGCGTGCTGCCGGAAAACCTAGGCAACCTTCAGTACTACCAGTTCGGCGTCGAGGAGGAACTTACGGCACAGGATGTGGTCCGCAACGCCGAATACGCTCGGGTTGTGCGCGATGGATTCGCCTCGTTCTTCATTCACCCATTCCTTATCGGTGAAATCACCGGCGGCCGTGGCATGCGCGATCTGCAGGAGATCGTGACAGGCCTCGAGGCCCTGGGCTACACATGGACCTCGCCCAGTCGCCTCGACAATCGCTAGGAAGGGCGCGTGCCCTGACACGTCGCACGGTGCTGGCCACGGCTGTCGCTGCCACAGCGTCGGGAGCGTGCGCTGGTCAGCCAAGTTCGGCCGCGCGCCGTATCGACGGCATCGTCTGGCAACTCAGTCGTCAGACTCTGCGCCCCCGTGGCGGATGGGAGCGCTTAGGCGTCAGACGGTTGCTGGTCCAATGGTCGGCCGTGGATGGTCAGAGCTTTGTCGAAGGCGCAGGACTTCCGCTGATTGGCCCGGACTTGCCTGACTGGTACCGGATCGCCAGTGAACCCTGGGCGCGCGACGTCATTCTGGGCCTCTCGGGCCTGCACGACGAAGCATGGTCACGTGCGTCGCTGAAAGAACTGGCGGCGCAATCGCGCGCGCTGGCGCTGGCTGCAGCTCCCTTGCCGCTGCGGGTCAGCGGCTGGTATTTCCCCGCCGAGGTCGACCCTACCTGGGCGGGCCCCGAGTTGCTTGCCGAGGCGCTGCGCGAGCTGCCGCGCCCGCTGTGGATCAGCGCCTACGACAGCGCCAACCTGGGTCCCGGCGCCCTGGCCGACTGGATCGAACGCTGGTTGCCACGCGACGTGGGCGTATTCTTTCAAGACGGCGTGGGCGTGCATGCGCGCACCCCCGAGGTGGCGCGCGACTATCTTGTGCACCTGACACGCCGACTGGGGCCCTCCCGCGTGCGCGTCATCGCGGAAGCCTTTCGCCCGGCCCCTAACGGGGGGTTCCGCAGTGCCACGGCGGACGAATTCCTGCCCCAGATCGACGCCTACCAGGCATGGCCGATCTATGCTTTTGACGGTCCGCACTACCTGGGTGATGAGCGAGTGCGTGAACTGGTGGCGCGTGGCGTGGGTCCTGGCTAACGCTGCCTGAGGCCGCCAGTCCTCGGCCACCACGCATGAGCCCTGGGCCAGTTCACTCGACGCGGCAGAGGGGGAGGGGTCGTCTGACACACAGCAGGATGACGGTCGACTCGCGGTGGGGCAGTGCCGCACCCGCGATGAGGGGGCACGAAGCCAAATCCGGCTCGCTGTCGAGCAGAAACACCATCCAGCAGAAAGACTTGGATGCACAGGTGGCCGTCGTCCACGAGCGGCCGTGCCTTGGCAGCCTTGCCGGCACCTGCCGTCATGGCGACACTCAGCATCAGCTTCACGTTCAGACCGAAACGCCGCACAGCACGAACACTGCGCGGGGCCAAGCTTGTGGGCGGGCTATTGTCGAAAAACTGACGCCGATGCCGGCAAGCTCACTACTGGCAGGGCAGAACCAACCGGAGCGGAGAAGGGCAGGGCACCGATTTCCATGAGTGCCGCGAAGGAGCGCTCTTGCGTGTAAAGTGATTTTTTCAGGTCGGCGCCGTGCTGGCCGCGACCTTTGTCAAGGAGAACCCCATGCCCGGACTGCTGCCGAACATCGATCCCGACGGCTTGCTTGAATTCTCGGTGGTCTACACCGACCGCGCCTTGAACCACATGTCGAAGAAGTTTCAGGGCGTGATGAAAGACATCGCCGCGATGCTGAAAGAGGTGTACCACGCCGACGCCGCCGTGCTGGTGCCCGGCAGCGGCACCTTTGGCATGGAAGCGGTGGCGCGCCAGTTTGCGGGCGACCAGCGGCTGGTGATTATCCGCAACGGTTTTTTCAGCTTTCGCTGGAGCCAGATTCTGGAAACCGGCCGCATCACCGCGCCCGAGAACATCACCGTGCTGAAGGCGCGCCGGACCGGCGGCGATGCGCAATCGCCCTGGGCGCCGGCGCCGATTGACGAGGTGGTGTCGACCATCGCCAGCGTGAAACCGGCGGTCGTCTTCGCACCGCACGTCGAAACCGCGAGCGGCATGATGCTGCCGGATGACTACATGAAAAAGATCGCCGATGCCGTACACGCGGTGGGCGGCCTGTTCGTGCTGGACTGCATCGCCTCGGGCGCGATGTGGGTGGACATGCAGGCCATCGGTGTCGATGTGCTGGTCAGCGCGCCGCAAAAGGGCTGGAGCTCTTCGCCCGCCTGCGCGATGGTCTGCCTGTCGGATCGAGCGCTGAAAACGCTGGAAGGCACGACGAGCACCAGCTACGCGTGCGACTTGAAGAAGTGGCACCAGATCATGCAGGCTTACGAAACCGGCAGCCACGCCTACCACGCCACCATGCCGACCATGGCACTGCTCAAGCTGCGCGACACCATGCAAGAGACGCGCGAGCGCGGCTTTGCCAAGGTGCGCGAGCAGCAGATCGAACTGGGCCGCAAGGTGCGCGCGCTGATGGAAGGGCGCGGCCTGCCCAGCGTGGCGGCCGAAGGCTTCAAGGCGCCGGGCGTGGTGGTCAGCTACACCTCCGACCCGGAAATCCAGAACGGCAAGGCGTTCATCGCACAAGGCGTGCAAAGCGCGGCCGGCGTGCCGCTGATGTGCGACGAGCCAGCCGACTTCCGAACCTTCCGCCTCGGCCTGTTCGGCCTCGACAAGTGGGCCAACGTGGACCGCAGCGTTGGCCACCTCGCGGCGGCGCTGGATCGCATGGGTTTGACTGCTCCTGAAAAAGTAGCTGTCAGCGCTTGATGGACGGGCGCCAGGGGCTGATTTGACACAAAGCCTGCTGCTGGTACTGACCACCGTCGCCACCCGCGCCGATGCAGACGCACTGGCGCGCGCCATGGTCGAGCAGCGCCTGGCCACGTGCGCGCAGATCAGTGCGATTGACAGCGTGTACCGGTGGCAAGGCGCGGTGCAGTCTGAGGGCGAATTCCGTGTGTTGTTCAAGACCACGGTCGAGCGCTATCCGGCGCTGGAAGCCGCGCTGCGTTCAAGTCACCCGTACAAGCTGCCTGCCATCGTCGCGCTGCCGGCGGTGCAGGCTTTGCCGGCGTTTGCGGATTGGGTGGCGCACGAAGTGTGCGAACCGCGCGCGCCCTGACGGGTCACATCGGCAGTTCCAGCGTCTCCCACTGCGTCAGCATCGTGATTTGGCGCCGCAAGAAATCCGTCGGCATCGCCTGCGAACCCCAGGTCGGGATGCGGCCTGCGTATTCGCCCAGCAACCAGAACTGGCGCACCGCCATGAAGCGTGCGATGGCGGCCAGATCGGCTTCGGGCACCGGCCGTGCCTCGCGGTAGGCGGTGACGAAGGCCGCCCAACGCGCCAGCAGCTTTTCGCTCGGAACGCCATCGGGCACGCGCGGGAACATGACCCACGGGTACACCGCCAGCTCATAAGCCAGATAACCGGGCCCAGCCTCGTCAAAGTCAAAGAAGGCCACCTGATGCGCGCCCTGCGCGTCCAGGGTGACGAAGTTGTTTTCACCGTGCGCGTCGCCGTGGCACAGCACCTGGCTGAGTTCGCCCAGCTCGGCAATCTGCTCGTGCAGCCGGCGTGCCAAGGCTTCGAACTGCGGCCGCATTTCCGCCGTCAGGGTGGGCGCGCCCAGCAGGCGTTGCAGCGGCTGGTGCAGCAGATAGTCCAGATCCAGCATGTAGCGGCTCGCGGGGCCACGGTAGCTGGCGCCGGCGTCGTGCAGCGCCGCCAGCCCGCGCGCGAAAGCCTGGATGCGGTCGGGCGCGTCGCCAGTGAATTCACCGCTCAGGTACTCGAACAGCATCAGCGGGCGTCGGCCTTCCGGCAAGGCCACGTCCACGGCGACCTGGCCGTTCTTGGCCGGCAGGCAGCGCGACACGGCACAGCCTTGTTCAAACCAATGCGCCAGCGCGTGCGCCTCGAACACCAGATTGGGCTCGCCGCGCGGGCGCTGCGCGCACAGGCGGGCGACCGCGCGCTGCCCGCTGGCGAACTCGATGCGGTAGACCTGATTAAAGCTGCGGCGCAAAAACTCGCTCGCCACCACGGGCCCGCGGTCGTGGTGAAGCTCGATCACCCTGGCGATGGCGTCAGCGGTTGGCGTGGACTGCGCGATCTCCAGCATGACGTTCGATCCCCGAAAAAAAGCGCGATTATGTGGCCGTTTACAAAGAACGCCGTCGTCTTGAGCTGCCCGCGATACAGGCTACAGATGTATTTGAAACGTTTCTCATTTTTGACGTTTTCATCAAAAAGACTAAAGTGAGAAACACATGCCAACCGCCGCCCCCGCGCTGACATCAAACGCCCAGGCGCTGACGCAAGCGCTGGGCGCCGCCGTGCGCGCGCAGCGCAAGGGCTTGCGCGTGAGCGCGACCGCGCTGGGCCGAGGCGGCGGGCGTGTCGCGCGTGACCGTGTACCGCATCGAAAAAGGCGAGCCTTCCGTCACGCTGGGCGCTTACGCCAATGTGTTGACGGCGTTGGGGCTGGGTTTGAAGGCATTGCCCGAAAGCGCTGATGCGACCAGCGCAGCGCCGCTCGGCTGGCTGCCCGCCCGCGTGCGCGATCTGGGCCGGGCGATTGACCGGCTGGCTGAACGCACGGGCTGGCTGGAGCGCTGCATGCAGGCCATGGCGATCCGCGTGCCCAAGGCGCTGCTGTGGCAGCGCATCCGCGCGCTGCGGCGCGTGCTGTGAGTCAAAACCACCGCGCCGCCAGCGGCATCAGCACCGACGCCAGCAGCACCTGCAGGCCCAGCGCCAGCCCGGCGTAGGCGCCGGCTTCGGCATTCACCTGCAGCGAGCGCGCGGCGCCGATGCCGTGCGCGGCGGTGCCCATGGCGAAGCCGCGCGCCATCCAGCCGACGCGGTCGGTGCCCACGCCGATCATCGCAAACAGGTACTCGCCCGACAGCGCGCCGATCAGCCCCGTCAGCACCGCGAACACCGCCGCCAGCGCCGGCACGCCGCCGATCTTGTCGGCCACGCCCATGGCGACCGGCGAGGTGACCGACTTGGGCGCCAGCGAGCGCAGCACGTCGTCGGGCAAGCCAAACGCCCAGCCGAGTGCTACAGCACTGATAGCTGCTGCCGCGCCCCCCGCCAGCGCTGCGGCCACAAAACGCCCCAAATCGCGGCGCAGTTGCGCGCGCCGCTCCCACAATGGAAAGCCCAGCGCCACCACCGCGGGTCCGAGCAGAAAGTGGATGAACTGCGCGCCGGCAAAGTAGCTCGGGTACGGCACGCCGGTGGCCAGCAGCCCGGCGCCCAGCGCCAGCACCGACCACAGCACCGGGTTGGCCCAGGGCGCCTGGTCCATGGCGGCGTAAAAGCGCTGCGCCAGCAGATACACCACCAGCGTCGCCGTCAGCCCGAACAGCGGTGCCGACGACAGATACACCCACAGTTGCACGAAGTCAGGCATCGGGCGCCTCCGCTTCGTCGGCGCGCGAGCGCATCAGCGCGCGCAGGGTGAGCGCGCTCACCGCCAGGCCGATCCAGGTCGACAGCGCGATCACCGCCAGCAGCCCGAATCCGTGTTGCCGCAGCACATCCAGGTGCGTGATGACGCCCACGCCCACCGGCACGAACAGCAGCGACAGGTGCGCCAGCAGAAAGCGCGCCACCTCGGTCACCGGCTCGCGCAGCGGGCGCCAGCCGAGCGCCGGCATCAACAGCAGCATGCCGATCACCGGGCCGGGCAACGGCAGGCTGAAGGCACGCGCCAGCACTTCGCCGACCAGTTGCAGCACCAGCAGCCAGGCAAGACCTCGCAGGGCGTTCATCGTGTGGACTCTTCTTCAGGCGTTGGTTGGACGAGCGCCATCTTGCCATCCGCGCGCCGGCTCAAGGCACCGCCCGCTCGGCACGGCGCAGATCGACGTGCGCCTGCAAAAAATCCAGCACGGCGCGCGTGCGGGCCGGCACGCGGTCGGGGCGGCCCAGGTAGACGGCGTGGATGGGCTCCAGCTCGCCGGTGTTGAAGGCTTCCAGCACCGGCACCAGCCGCCCGGCGGCCAGGTCGTGCCACGCGTGGGAGACCGACAAACGCGCCAGACCGGCGCCGGCGATGGCCAACTGGCGCATGACGTCGCCATCGTTCACGCGCACCACGTCGCCAATGTCGACTTCGACCCGCCGGCCATCGACCTGAAACGGCCAGGCCGGGATGGCGCGGCGGTAGTTCCAGCCGAGGCGGATGTGGGCTTGTAGTTCGTCCGGTTGCTGCGGGCAGCCGTGCGCGGCCAGGTAGGCGGGCGCGGCGACGATGGCCTGGCGCGTCTGCCCCAGCCGGCGCGCGATCAGGTCCGACGCCGGCAGCTGACCCCAGCGCACGGCGATGTCGATGCCGGCGTCGGCCAGATCGACCACTTCATCGGTAAAGCGCAAATCCAGGCTCAAGCCGGGGTACTCAGCCAGCAGGCGCGGCACCAGCGGCACCAGCAGCATGTGGCCGGTCGAGCTGCTGGCGGTGATGCGCACCGTGCCGCGCGGTTCGGCGGCGGTGGCGACCGAGCGTTCCAGCTCGTCCGGGTCGGCCAGCACGCGCTGGCCCTGCTCGTACAGGCGCCATCCCTCGGGCGTGAGCTGCACCTGCCGCGTGCTGCGGTGCAAAAGCTGCACGCCCAGGCGCGTTTCCAGCCGTGTCATCAGCTTGCTGACGGCCGCGGGCGACACGCCCAGCTGGCGCGCCGCCGCCGACAGGTTGCCGCGTTCGGCCACCTGCACCAGCGCCTGCAGCTCGCTCAGGCGGTCGGTGCCCAGGGGAATACGGGTGGACATGGTGATCTGTGCCAATGGGGAACAACTGGTGTGCCATTGTGTGGGGCGGCGGCGGGGCTGACGGCGGTGGGGCTGCTGCTGACGGCGTGGAGCTGGCGGGCGCCCGCGGGCGGCGGTGCGGACCATGCCGTGGGTTCGTGCCCGGTGGGCGTCTGAGCCAGAGATTTAGCGTCAAATCGGCCTTCAGCGCTTGCGGGACAAGCGCGAGAAGCTATAAAAAAGCGAATTCGGTGCTGCTGCAGGGGCTTGGCGGTTGATCTTTCGGATTCACACCTTTTGGTAGGTTGGCGCTCTACCCAGCCTACGATTCTGGTGGCGCTGTGATCGTGATTCAGAGCCAAATAGGCCTCGTGATTCAGAGCCAAATTGGCCGCCACCGCTTGCCAGACCAGCGCAAACAGCTATCAAAACAATATCCATTGAACGAGGCGTGTCAAAAGCGCTCCAGCTCCGGGTGCGGCAGGGCGCCGCCGCGCACCAGCATCTTGCCGTACTCGGCGCAGCGCGCCAGCGTGGGGATCACCTTGCCGGGGTTGAGCAGCCCCGCAGGGTCGAAGGCGCGCTTGATGCCCAGCATCTGCGCGTTTTCTTCGGCGCTGAACTGCACGCACATGCTGTTGAGCTTTTCGACCCCGACGCCGTGCTCGCCCGTCACCGTGCCGCCCATCGCCACGCTGGTTTCCAGAATGTCGGCGCCAAACAATTCGGCCCGGTGCAGCTGATCCGGGTCATTCGCATCGAACAGGATCAGCGGATGCAGGTTGCCATCGCCCGCATGAAAAACGTTGCAGCAGCGCAGGCCGTACTTGCGCTCCATCTCCTGAATCGATAGCAGGATATCGGCCAGGCGCTTGCGCGGGATGGTCGAATCCATGCACATGTAGTCGGGGCTGATGCGCCCGCTGGCGGGAAAGGCGTTCTTGCGCCCGCTCCAAAATTTCAGCCGCTCGGCCTCGTCGGCGCACACCGCCAGGCGCGTGGCGCCGGCCTGGCGCAGCACGGCCTCCATGCGCGCCACTTCCTCGGCCACCTCGTGCGGCGTGCCGTCGCTTTCGCACAGCAGGATGGCGGCTGCGTCCAGGTCGTAGCCGGCGTGCACGAAATCCTCGACGGCGGCGGTCATGGGCTTGTCCATCATCTCCAGCCCAGCCGGGATGATGCCCTGCGCAATGATGGCCGCCACCGCGTCGCCCGCGTGCCGCACGTCGGCAAAGCTGGCCATGATGCACAGCGCCAGCTGCGGCTTGGGCGTGAGCTTGACGGTGACCTCGGTCATCACCGCCAGCATGCCCTCGCTGCCGACGGCCAGCGCCAGCAGGTCGTAGCCGGGCGCGTCGAGCGCGTCGCCACCGAACTCGACCGGCTCGCCTTCCACCGTGAAGCCCTTCACCTTCAGGACGTTGTGCAGCGTCAGACCGTATTTCAGGCAGTGCACGCCGCCGGAGTTTTCGGCCACGTTGCCACCGATGGTGCAGGCGATCTGGCTCGACGGGTCGGGCGCGTAGTACAGGCCGTGCGCGGCCACCGCCTCGCTGATGGCCAGGTTGCGCACGCCGCATTGCACCAGCGCCGTGCGCGCCAGCGGGTCGACTTTCAGGATGCGATTGAATTTGGCCAGCGACAGCGTCACCCCACGCTCGTGCGGCATGGCGCCGCCCGAGAGGCCGGTGCCGGCGCCGCGCGCCACCACCGGCACGCCCAGCGCGTGACAGCTTCGCAACACTTGTTGAATCTGTTCGTAACTGGCGGGCAAGGCCACGGCCAGCGGGCGCTGGCGGTAGGCGGTCAGGCCGTCGCATTCGTAGGGCGTAGTCTGCTCAGGCGTCCACAGCAGCGATTCAGGCGGCAAAACACGCTGCAGCGCAGCTACCACCTGCGCTTGCAGCTCTGGTTTTTGTAGTGTCAAAGGGGTCGATTCGGCGGTGGCGGCGTCCATGGCGGGGCTTCGGATGGCGATCGGCCCACTATAGGGCATGGGCGCGCGCCGTGGCGCGCCGTCACGGGGGCGTCGGGGGGCGCGGCGACAATTCGGCTGCCGGTGTCGGGGGCGCCGGCGCCGCGAGCGAGCCGCTTTCCACACAGAAAAACGAGATGCAGCATTCAAGCGCGATGAAACGATGGTCGGCCTGGGCTCTTTTATGGGCCACGGGCGCGGGCGCGCAGGGCACGTCGCCGACCTTGGTCTACCCCGACGAGCTGCTGCCCACGCGCATGGTGCTGTGCCAGCGCGAGGTGGGCGGCGCCGAACGCGAGCGTGATCGCAGCGCCAAGCTGCGCACCTGCCTGGCGCGCCGGCTGGAGGGCGAGCGCATGGTCGAGCGCAACTGCAAGCGCGAGGCCGGCAGCGTGAACGGCGCCAGTGCCCGCGCGCAGGCCCAGCGCGCCTGCGAACGGCAGGCGCTCGGCGTGCCGTCGTCTGAATTGCCGCGTCGGCCGCCCCCACCGCCCAAGCCCAAGGCGGAGCCCGGGCTGGGCACTGAGCCGAGCGCCGCCGCACCCGCGCGCATGCCGGCGGCGGGGGATCGGATCAGTAGCGGAGTTGCTTCATTGCCGCGCCAGGAACCAGAAAGCCCGCATGCAGCGGGCTTTCTTGATGCGACGGCGGATGTAGCCGACGCGCGCGTTAGGCTGCGCTCAGCCAGTAGCCCGCGTTGAACGGGCTGCTCATGCGCAGCGCCAGCGGGGAGATGTCGACCAGCTTGTCGGTCGGCATCTTCTCGCCGTTGTCGGCGATTTCAGTGTCGGAGGGCATGTTGTCGCCCTGGGCCTCATTCGCCCGTTCTGCTTGGCCGGCTGGTGCAGAACGGGCTACCGAAAAGAATAGAAGCACCGGAACGGTATCTTCCGGTCGTTCCAGTAATCGGCCGCGTCGCGGAAGATGTCGAGCAGCTGCTCGCGCGCTTCCTTGTCGAACTTGGCCGTGGCGGGAATCTGCTCCAGCACGACGATGAAGCCCGGCTGCGGCCCGCTCTTGTGCAGCGGGTCGGTCATGCAGTCGTACAGCGCGTCGAAGTTCTTGCCGAAGTGCGCCGGGAAGGTGAACTGCGCGGCGATCATGTCCAGCACGTCCTGCTTGGTCTGCGCGTTGGCCAGGTTGGCGTACAGGAAATGCTGGCCGAGCTGCGCCGCCGCATCCTGCAGGTCATGCACGTGGAAGGCCCGGATCGATTGCACGATGTTGGTGCGCACGCCCTTGAGCGGCGTTTCCTGGGGCGGGCGTTGGGGCTGATCCATCTCCGCTGCTTTCTCTGAAGTCAATAACCGGTTTTCGCCCGGCGCGACGGCCGGAGCGGGTTGAAACTGTTCGAATGCTTTCATTGCACGATCTTCCTGAAGCTCGAATAGTGATCGCTCGTGTACCAGCAGGCATCGGGCGTAGTGCGCCGCTTGCCGCCGCAGACGATGCGGCGGGCGCCACGGTCGCGTGCCCCGGGGGTCTCGACGGTGTATTCGCGGTAATAGCCGCGCCGCTCACGCGGCAACAGGCGCTCCCGGTTGCCGAACACCGATCCGTCCTTGCCGAAGGGAAACGGGCCACCTTGCAGGATGAGCTGATACGTCTGCTGGCCCTGCCTAGGGAGATCCGCCACCGCGACGGTCGGCTCGGCGGTCTTCCAAGGCATGTCGCGCGCTTCAACCACGCTCCCCAGAGAGAGCGCGACCGCCAGCATCGGGACTGCCAAAAAAGACCGAGGTGACCGAGTCGATCGGACAGCATGCAATGCCGCTGTTCGCAACATGAAAAACACCTTTCGGAAACCTCCGGGTTAACCCGAAAATTCCAAGGCGGTAGTGTGACGCATGGGCCACGAAAAAGCAAGCGCTTGCCTAAAATTCAGGCAATGCGAACAGGGGCATGCGCGCCTGATTAGTGGGCGCTCACTGATTCGATGAGGCCGGTGTGTTGGCGTCTGCCACGGCCAGTGCCGTCATGTTCACGATGCGGCGAACGGTGGTGCTGGCCGTGAGAATATGCACGGGTTGGGCGGCCCCCAGCAGAATCGGCCCGATCGCGATGTTGCCCCCGGCCGCCACTTTGAGCAGGTTGTAGGCAATGTTGGCCGCGTCAATGCCTGGCAGCACCAGCAAGGTGGCGTCGCCGCGCAGGCTGCTGTCGGGCATCAGGGCGCGGCGTTGCGCGGCGTCCAGTGCCACGTCGCCGTGCATTTCGCCGTCCACTTCCAGCCACGGGGCCTGCTCCTGGATCAGGGTAAGCGCTTCGCGCATCTTGACGGCGCTGGGCAGGTTGGACGAGCCGAAATTGGAGTGCGACAGCAGCGCCGCCTTGGGCTTGAAGCCGAAGCGCTGCATCTCCTCGGCCGCCATGATGGTGATTTCGGCCAGCTGCTCGGCGCTGGGGTCGGCGTTGATGTGCGTGTCGACCATGAACACCTGGCGGCCGGGCAGCATCAGCCCGTTCATGGCGGCGTAGGTGCGTGCGCCGGGCTTCTTGCCGATCACCTGGTCAATGTAGGTCAGGTGCATCTGGTTGGTGCCCCAGGTGCCGCAGATCAGGCCGTCCACGTCGCCCGAGCGCAGCAGCATGCAGCCGATCAGCGACAGCCGGCGCCGCATCTCGATCTTGGCGATCGGCACCGTGACGCCCCTGCGCTTGGTCAGCTCGTAATAGGTTTGCCAGAAGCCGCGGTAGCGCTCGTCGTGCTCGACGTTGACCACGTCGTAGTCCACGCCCTCCTTCAGGCGCAGGCCGAACTTCTGCACACGCTGGGCGATGATGGCCGGCCGGCCGATCAGCGTGGGGCGGGCGATGCCTTCGTCCACCACGATCTGCGCGGCGCGCAGCACGCGCTCCTCCTCGCCCTCGGCGTAGGCCACGCGCTTGCGGGTGGCGCTGCGGGCGGCGTCGATGATGGGCTTCATCGTCGTGCCCGAGGCGTAGACGAAAGTCTGCAGCCTGTCGCGGTAGTCGTCCAGATCGGCGATGGGGCGCTGCGCCACGCCGCTGGTGGCGGCGGCCTCGGCCACGGCGGGCGCGATCTTCATCATCAGGCGCGGATCGAACGGTTTGGGAATCAGGTATTCCGGCCCGAACGACAGCGTGTGCCCCGCGTAGGCGCGCGCCACCACCTCGCTCTGCTCGGCCTGGGCCAGGTCGGCGATGGCGTGCACGGCGGCGATTTCCATTTCCTTGGTGATCGTCGTCGCGCCGCAGTCCAGCGCGCCGCGGAAGATGTACGGAAAACACAGGACGTTGTTGACCTGGTTCGGATAGTCGGTGCGCCCGGTGGCGATGAGTGCGTCATTGCGCACGGCCTTCACGTCCTCGGGCAGGATTTCGGGGTTGGGGTTGGCCAGCGCCAGCACCAGCGGGCGCGGCGCCATGCGCGCCACCATGTCGGCTTTCAGCACGCCGCCGGCCGACAGGCCCAGGAAGATGTCGGCCCCGTCGATCACCTCGCCCAGCGTGCGCTTGTCGGTGGCCTGCGCATACACCGCCTTGTCGGGGTCCATCAGCTCGGTGCGGCCTTCGTAGACCAGGCCGTGGATGTCGGTGACCCACACGTTCTTCAGCGGCACGCCCAGCTTGACCAGCAGGCCCGTGCAGGCCAGCGCCGCGGCGCCGGCGCCGCTGACCACCAGCTTGACCTGGTCGATCTGCTTGCCCACCACCTTCAGCCCGTTGACCACCGCCGCGCCGACCACGATGGCGGTGCCGTGCTGGTCGTCNNCGGGCCGATGTCGCCCAGGCCCAGCACGGCCGTGCCGTTGGTGATGACGCCGATCAGGTTGCCGCGCGCGGTGTAGCGGAAGGCGGCCGCAGGGTCCTTGACAATCTCCTCGCACGGCGCGGCCACGCCGGGCGAATAGGCCAGCGACAGCTCATGCTGGTTGACCAGCTGCTTGGTGGCCGTGACGGCGATCTTGCCGGGCACCGGGTGCTCGTGGTATTCCAGCGCGGCGCGGCGCAGTTCGGCGCGTTTTTCTTCGCCGGCGTTCTTGTCGGTGGGGGTCATCGCTCGCTGGTCCTGTGTCTCTTCGGGTGCGAGGGATTCTAGGCCTCGGGCGACATTCACGCGGGTTCTGGCGCGGCTTCGACAGCGCCGACGGCCGGTGCGGCCACGCGCCGGGCCCAGGCCTTCTCGTGGAAGAAGAAGGCCACCGCCTGTACCGTGGGCTCCAGCAGGCTGAGCGTGATGGCCGTGATCGCGTCGCCCGTCACCAGATAGGCCACCGCCATGGCCACCGTGATGTGCATGACGTAGTAGCTGGCGGTTTTCTGCAGGGTGAGCCGGTGGCGGCGGGCATAGCGGGACATTGGGAACTCCTTGGTTACTTCATCAAATGATAGTCATTCTCATTTAAAAAGGCCAATCGACTTTTCCGAAGGCGCCGATAGCCCGTGCCGATGGGTGGCGCGGCCGCTTCACGTTGCCATGCGTATCATCCGCCGAGTTTCACCCCGCGGAGGCAGACATGGCGCTGATGGATTTCATCGACAAGCCATGTATCGGCGTCGGGCCATGGGCCGAGCACGGCGACGACACGCTGGCCTGGCAAGCCAGAAAACCGTTGTGAACTGAACGCGTCGGAGTCCGAGCATCGTTTACTATCTAAATAGTAGCTGTCAGCGCTTGTCCATCAAGCGCTGGAGGCCAATTTGGCTTGAAATCCGTTGGCACCACGCTGCAGGCAGCAACGTGAACGCGACGGCGCGCGCCGTCGCCCGTCTGCCATGAACAGCGGCGTCACGGCCGCCCTGCTGGCCTACGGGCTGTGGGGCCTGATGCCGCTGTACTTCCGCCTCATGGCGCCGGCCACCGCGATCGAGGTGGTGGCGCACCGCATCGTCTGGTCGCTGGCGCTGCTGCTGTTGTGGCTGGGTGTGCGCGGGCAGCTCGGTCCGCTGTGACGGCGGCTCGACGCGCGCCTGCTGGCCCGCCTGGCGCTGGCGGCGCTGCTGGTCAGCATCAACTGGCTGACCTACGTCTGGGCGGTGACCCATGGCCGCACGCTGGACGCCAGCCTGGGCTACTTTCTGCTGCCGTTGTTCAACGTGGCGCTGGGCGTGTTGCTGCTGGGCGAACGGCTCACGCGCGGCGAATGGATCGGTGTGATGCTGGCAGCGCTGGGCGTGGGTTATCTGGCGCTGGTGTCGCCACGCCTGCCGTGGGTGGCGCTGGTGCTGGCCGCGTCCTTCGGCGTCTACGGCCTGGTCAAGAAGCAGACCGAGCTGCCCGCCGCCGAGGGCATGGCCCTCGAAACCGGACTGATCGCCCTGCCCGCGCTGGCCGTGCTGGGCTGGCTGGCCACGCGCGGGCAACTGGCGTTCGGCCAAGCCGGTGCGGGCACCGACGCCTTGCTCATCAGCACCGGCCTGATGACCACCGTGCCCCTGGTGGCCTTCGCCGTGGCGGCGCGCCGGCTCACGCTGGCGGCGCTGGGCATGCTGCAATACATTTCGCCCACGCTGCAGTTTCTGCTGGGCGTGTTCGTGCTGCACGAGCCGGTCGATGCGCAGCGGCTGGCCGGCTTCGCGGCCGTGTGGCTGGGGCTGCTGGTTTTCAGCGCCGGCGCCTATCGCCGCCACCGCACTCGCCTGCGTCACGCCAATGCGGCATGATGTAACGTAATGTCAGTTCACGTGCCCAACACCCTGGCCACCGCCCAGCCGCCTGCCCGGCGCTGGGCATGCGCCTTGCTGCTGGCCGGCGGGCTGGGCGCGGGGCCGGCGCTGGCCCAATCGGCGCCGGCGTGGGCCGAGGGCGAACAGCTGCTGTCCGCCGGCGATACCGCCGGCGCGTGCCGCCACCTGCTGGCGCTGGAGCCGCAATCGGCCGGCGATCCGGCGTTCGACGCGCTGCTGGCGCGCGTCGCCCTGGCCTGCGGCGATCCGCAACGCGCCGTGTACGCGCTGCGCCGCCTGGTGGTGGTGCAGCCGCGCCAGGTGGCGCACTGGCAGCAACTGGCCCTGGCCGCGGCAGCCGCCGGCGATGCCCGCGGCGCCCGCGAGGCCCGCCAGCGCGCCCACGCCCTGCAGGCCGAAACCCCTCTGCCGCAAACCCACACCGTCCCCATCGCACCCAGCACCACCCCCGCGCACAGCGGCTGGGCCTACGTGGAAGCCGCGCTGGGCCACGACAGCAACGCCAACAGCGCCACCCGCCTGACCGGCGTGGTGGTGCCTGCGTACGGCTACGAGGTCTTGCCGCTGGCGCCCGACGGCATCCGGCGCAGTGCGGCCTACGCCATGCTGGGTGCCGGCGCGGGCCGGCACTGGCGGCTTGCCGGGCCCTGGGCGGCCTACGGATCGCTGCAGGGCAGCACCAGCCTGCATGCAGAACACAGCCGCCTGGACAGCAGCTGGCTGGCGGCACAGGCCGGGCTGGCCTGGCAGGCGGGTGCGCACACGCTGAGCGCGGGCCTGCATGGCGAGCGCCATGGCCTGGGCGGCAGCCTGGGCACGCAGGCGCTGCGCAGCACGCCGGGGCCGCTGCTGCAATGGCGCGTCGCGCTGGGCGAGCGCAGTGCGTTCAGCCTGTCGCTCACGCACGCGTGGGTGCACGAATCCACCGTGGCCCGGCACGACCTGCGCCGCACCGTCGTGGGGGGTACTTTCGTGCATTAAGCGCCGGCGCTTGACCTCAAGGGCTTGACGAGCCTGTGGTGGATGCGTGATCGTCCGGAATCGGAAGCCATGGCGCACCTGGGGCGCAGCAGCGTGGGCGCGCGGCTGGGCCTGGAGCAGCTGGGCCGCAGTGTGGGCTGGTACGGCTGGGCGCAACACCAGCGCCACCGGCACCGGGCGGTCGATCCGCTGTTCCTGCAACGCCGCCTCGATCGCGTGACCGAACTCACCCTGGGGGTTCGGCTGGCGCTGCCGGGCGACTGGTCGCTGCGCCCACAGGTGAGCTGGATCCACGCCCGCTCGAACGTCGAGCTTTACCACTATCGCCGCACGCTGGTCCAGGTGACGGCACGCAGGGAGTTCTGAGCCATGCACACACACACCAAGTCCCCATCCGGCCGCCGCGCGCGCCTGTCATGGGCCGCGCTGGCCTGCGGCGCGGCACTGGCCAGCGCCGCCCAGGCGCAGACCGCCGCGGCGCCCATGGCCGATGGTCGCGCGGGCGTGTTCCTGTTCGCCCATGGCCCCGTCAGCGTGCAGGCCGGCGGCATGGCCAGCGCCGTGGTGCGTGGCACCGTGGTGCACGAGGGCGACGTGGTGGAGACCGGCCCCGGCGGCCGCGCCCAGCTGCGCATGGTCGACGGCGCCATGATCGACCTGGAGCCCGGCAGCACCCTGCGCCTGGCCGAATACCAGCTGGCCGCCCAGCCCGCCAACCACCGCAGCCTGCTGGAGCTGGTGCGTGGCGGCCTGCGCACGCTGACCGGCGTGATCGGCCAGCAGAACCAGCCCGGCTACGAACTGCGCGTGCGCACCGTCACCATCGGTGTGCGCGGCACCGAATACCGCACCGAACTGCAGGGCGAGCAGGTG